>ERZ1034401.19-NODE-19-length-105636-cov-3.907910_pt1 | contig 105636 bp, 100 predicted proteins | sample MGYA00520601_ERZ1034401 | MGnify/ENA primary metagenome ERZ1034401 (study PRJEB33736, sample SAMEA104288476) | Azolla filiculoides | biome: Urban; feature: water surface; material: ditch water | place: Netherlands | collected 2014 ... | reverse complement strand
ACGCCCTAGGGGAGTCGAACCCCTCTTCCCAGAATGAAAATCTGGTGTCCTAACCGATAGACGAAGGGCGCGTGCGCTCCGTGGCGCCCTTATAGTCAGGGGCATGCAAAGCCGCAAGCGCCATTTTTCGATTTTTTCAAAAAAATGACAGTCGCATCCGGCATGTGGAAAACCGTGAAAACCGAATGATTCAGTAGCCTTGACCGAAGTGGCGGTTCCGCTCTCCGGCTAGCGTGGCCTTTGAGGGGCTCAGAGCTTCGGTGCCTCCGCATTCTTCTTGCCGGTCAGCATTCGGCGTAGCGACGACATGAATTTGTTCTTTTTCTGCTGCGCGGCCGGCGTGGCTTCGGCGGCGTCAGCACCGACCGGGATCGCGGCTAGGCCGGGATCGACAGTCACAGTTGCGCCTGCCTGGGCTTGCGTCGCTGGGGCTGGAGCGGGGGCATAGGAGTGCATCTTGCGCTTCGGCCGAGGGTCGGACAGGCGCTTGAGTACCGGAGGGCCGTCTTCCTGGGCAACCGGTGCGACAGCAACGGTTCCGGCATCGGCCTCCGCTTCGGTGAGTGGAAGCGCATCGGCGGGAATATCGACGATTCCCTGCGGTTGCTGTGCCGACGGGCTGAACAGGCTCTTGCTCATCGCGTTGATCTTCATGGTCGGCATGTCGCTGGGCACGATGCTGGAAGATCCGGCAACTTCGGTCGGCTGAGGTTTGGCCGTTGGGCTGGTATCCGTGGGCTCGACTGCCGGAGCGCTGTCCGGAGCGCTGGCCGAAGCGGAGAACAGGCTATTGTTGCCCGCGTCGACGCGGGCAGGCTGCATGATGACCTGGCTAAGATCGGCCGGTTGCTGCTGTTGCGTGACCGCCATGACTTCGGGCGGCGGTTCGGCGATATCGGCATAGGCGGCCGCCATGGTCGAGGATTTGGATGCGTTATGGCCCGGGCCCGGTTCATAGAGCGGCAGTTCGCCATTGGTGGATGATGTCGCCGCCGTCGTGCCAGCACCTCCGGCCGCGACCACCAGCGGATCGACATAGCCTTTGTTCTTGGCGATGGCCTTGCCGCTCGCAGCAACCGGTTGGGCCGCGTTGCCCAGAGACATCACTTCATCGGCACTGCTCTGGCAGGAGGCCAGCATCAGTGCGGACAGCATCGCAGCCGTGCGCAAGGGGGCTGTGCGGGAAAGAAGGAAACTGCTCATCTTGGCCTCTGTCCTGTCGGAGGGCCCCGGTCAGGGGCTGGAGGCGCCGCGAACGGCGCGCTCCGTCAGAACCCAATTAAGCACGCAAACTTGCGCGAGGCGGGCTTACCAGGCGCCGGTGTTCGGCATTGACAGCCACGGTTCGGCCGGTGCCAGGCTTTCGCCCTTCTGCAGGATCTCGATGGAGATGCCGTCAGGCGAGCGGACAAAGGCCATGTGGCCGCAACGGGGCGGGCGGTTGATCGTGACGCCCGCATCCATCAGCTTCTGGCAGATCGCATAGATGTCATCGACCTCATAGGCGAGGTGGCCGAAATTGCGACCGCCGGCATAGTCCTCGGTGTCCCAGTTATAGGTCAGTTCGAGGCACGGTGCGGAATGGGCTTTTGCCTGGTCGACATCTTCGTCGGCAACGAGAAAGACCAGCGTAAACCGTCCTTTGTCGTTTTCGTAACGACGGATCTCTTTCAGGCCAAAAATGTTACAATAGAAGTCGAGTGAGGCATCCAGGTCTTTGACCCGGACCATTGTGTGCAAATAGCGCATGAGCGTTCTCCCTGATAACTGACGTGATATGGAACAGTGGACAGGTTCGAGCAAGGCTAAGTCTGCAAAAGGTTCTGGGTAAATATCAAACTAGGGCTTGCGCTGGTCCGTTAACGGAATGTTAATCTGATCGACAAGAATCGGTTAACCCTACAATGTGACGCGTTTTCGAGGGGCTTGGGGAAATGGCGGACAAGATATCATCGAAAGGGCTCGCTGGTTTCGAGGAGCTGTCTGGCGATGCTGTAGACCTTATTGAGATCACCGGCGTCGTTAAGTGGTTTGACGTCGCCAAGGGGTTCGGGTTTATCATACCGGACAACGGCATGCAGGATGTGCTCTTGCACGTCACATGCCTTCGTCGCGACGGGTATCAGACCATTCTGGAAGGCACGCGCATCGTCGCGCTGATCCAGAAGCGTGACCGCGGTTACCAGGCCTTCCGCATACTTTCCATGGACCAGTCGACGGCGGTACATCCGTCGCAGCTGCCGCCTGTGCGCACGCATGTGCAGGTCACGGCGACAAGCGGACTGGAGCGTGCGCTGGTAAAATGGTTCAATCGCACCAAGGGCTTCGGCTTCCTGACGCGCGGCGAAGGCACGGAAGACATCTTCGTTCATATGGAAACGCTGCGCCGCTTCGGTCTGACCGAGCTGCGCCCCGGCCAGACGGTGCTGGTGCGTTTCGGCCCCGGCGACAAGGGTCTGATGGCGGCGGAAATACATCCGGACAATCCATCGCCCGCAACAATGGCGCATTGATCCGATGGTCTCGTCTGTCCAGAAATTGAAAAGCGCCGTCCTGGCGCTTTTTTTGTTGCTCGGCTTCGTCCTTCCATCCCTTGCCGAGGTCACGTTTGCCACCGGCAAGCTGACCATTCTGACAACGACCGGCGAGAAGCGGGAATTCGATGTCGAATGGGCGATCAGCATGGAGCAGCGGGCGAGGGGGCTGATGCAGCGCGAGCAGCTCGCGGATGACGCCGGCATGCTGTTCGATTTCGGCGAAAGCCGCATGGTGACGATGTGGATGGCCAACACGCCGCTGTCGCTCGACATGCTGTTCATCAATGAGACAGGCCGAATCGTCCGTGTCGCCGAGCGCACAACGCCGTTTTCCGAAGCCATCGTCGGTTCCGGCGAACCGGTGCGTTATGTCCTAGAGATTCGCGGCGGTCGGGCAGGCGAACTGGGGATCACTGCAGGTGGCCGTTTGAACCTGCCGCTTGCGGTTCCGAATGGGCCGCAGCCCTGAGGATTTTCATTTTGTGCAAATACCTGCTGGGAAACCGCTTTTTTACTGTTGCGGCGCACAGGTGAACCGTGTATTCCGGCAAACATTGCTGGAACGGAGTGTAGCGCAGCCTGGTAGCGCATCTGGTTTGGGACCAGAGGGTCGGGAGTTCGAATCTCTCCACTCCGACCAAGCAATAAAAAGCCGATCAGAGATGGTCGGCTGGATCGAGGCGGCGGGACGGCTCGCCGCATATGTCCTGGAGATGGATGCGACCATGTCTGCGAAGATCTACCGCCCGGCAAAGACAGCCATGCAGTCCGGCAAGGCAAAAACCCAGTTCTGGGTTCTTGAATTCGACCAGACCAGCCCGCGCAAGATCGATCCGGTGATGGGCTACACAACATCCGCAGACACCCGCCAGCAGGTCAAGCTGACCTTCGAGACGCTCGATCAGGCAGAAGCCTATGCGCAGCGCGAAGGCATCGAATACCGCGTGGTCCTGCCGAAGGAAGCCAAGCGGCAGGTCGTTTCCTATACCGATAATTTCCGTTTCAGCCGCCTTCAGCCCTGGACTCACTGAGTTCGGCAAGGCTGCAAGCGGTTTGCCTGGCCTTCGCGCCGGCCGACGGCCCCTTAGCTCAGCTGGATAGAGCACCTGCCTTCTAAGCAGGTTGTCGTAGGTTCGATTCCTACAGGGGTCGCCAAACGTTTGAAATATAATTGCAAATTTCGATAAATGCCGTTTTGAGCAAAAAGTGTGGATGGCGTATTTCTCAAAGCCGTCGCCAACCTTTCGGAAACCCTTGACCGCCATACTGCGTGCACGAGAGGTTAACCATGTCGACATCCGCTGCCAATCGCCGCGCGCCGCGCAAGCGCCGCAAATCCACCCGCGCTTCGTCCGGCCAGGGCCTGACGTCGTGGCTTGTTCTGCTGGCTGTGGTTGCCGGTGGCATTGCCACCTATGACAATCGCGTCACGATCATGAAGGAGGTCTCGCCGTATCTGGATGATCTTCCGTTGGAACGGCAGGCATCCGGCGCTGCCAATGTGCGAGCCGAAAGGCCGGAGAAGAAGAGCGCCAACGTCGCGCGCAGGGATCAGGAGCCTGCCCGGTCTTTAGTCTCGCCAGTGCCGCCGGTTGCGGTCGGTGAGGTCGCCAAGCTGCCGGTGCCGGATGCAAAGCCGACCGAGCTTGCTGCCAACCTGCCGCTTGCGGGCCAAAATTTCACCGGCAAGTTCTACTATTGCGGCACATCCGGTCTGGACAACTGCATCGCCAGTGGTGACACCTTCTGGTACCGCAAGACCAAGATCGTGCTCTCGGACATCGTCGCGCCCGGCACCGAGGATGCAGCCTGCCGGCAGGAGCGTGACCGCGGTTTCGCCGCAAAGGTGCGGCTTCGCGATCTGCTCAATGATGGCAAGTTCGATCTCGAGATCCTGAAGGTGCAGGGTGCGCAGGACCGTGGACCGGTCAGCCGTGTCGTCACGCGCAATGGGCGGTCGCTGGGCTCCATCCTCGTGTCCGAAGGCTTAGCGCAACCGCGCATGGGGCGCCGCCAATCCTGGTGCCCTTGAGAACCAAAACAGAGAGCCGAAAGACTGTTGCTGACAAAAAAATGCCCGCTCCGGATTATCTCCCGAGCGGGCATTTTTGTCGATCGAACGGTTCAGCCGATTAATGCAGGATCTGGCTGAGGAAGAGCTTGGTGCGCTCGTGCTGCGGATTGTCGAAGAATTCGGCCGGTGAATTCTGCTCGACGATCTGGCCTTGGTCCATGAAGATGACCCGGTTGGCCACCTGGCGGGCAAAGCCCATTTCATGGGTGACGCAGAGCATGGTCATACCCTCTTCGGCAAGGCCGACCATGGTGTCGAGCACTTCCTTGACCATTTCCGGATCGAGCGCCGAGGTCGGCTCGTCGAACAGCATGATCTTCGGTTTCATGCACAGGGCGCGAGCAATCGCCACACGCTGCTGCTGGCCACCCGATAGCTGGCCAGGATACTTGTGGGCCTGTTCCGGGATCTTGACCCGCTTGAGGAAGTGCATCGCCACCTCTTCCGCTTCCTTCTTCGGCATCTTGCGGACCCAGATGGGTGCAAGCGTGCAGTTTTCCAGGATGGTCAGGTGCGGGAAGAGGTTGAAGTGCTGGAACACCATGCCGACTTCGCGGCGCACTTCGTCGATCTTCTTCAGGTCATTGGTCAGTTCGATGTTGTCGACGATGATATTGCCCGACTGGTGTTCCTCCAGTCGGTTGATGCAACGGATCATCGTCGATTTACCGGAACCCGACGGGCCGGCGATGACGATGCGTTCGCCCTTCATCACCTTGAGGTTGATATCGCGCAGAACGTGGAAATCGCCATACCACTTGTTCATGTTGATCAGTTCGACGGCGACGTCGGTGTCGGAAACCGTGGCGGTCTTGAGTTGAGCTTCAGCCATGAGAGTTTTCCTGTTTAGCGTTTATGTCCGGTGTCGAGGTGCCGTTCGATGAAGGCCGAATAACGCGACATGCCGAAGCAGAAGATCCAGAAGATGAAACCTGCAAAGATCAGGCCCGTCAACGGTGTTACCGGTGTGATCCACCGGGCGTCGCCGAAGCTTGCCTTCACGATGCCGAGCAGGTCGTACATGTTGATGATCGACACCAGCGAAGTATCCTTGAACATGCCGATGAAGGTGTTCACGATGCCGGGTACGACAAGCTTGATCGCCTGCGGCATCACGATGAAGAACATCTTCTGACCGTAGTTCAGGCCGAGCGAATCCGCGCCTTCGTACTGTCCCTTCGGAATCGCCTGCAGGCCGCCGCGGATGACTTCCGCCATGTAAGCCGACGCGAAGATCGAAACGCCGACCAGCGCCCGCACGAACTTGTCGATATTGTCGCCCGGCGGCAGGAACAGCGGCAGAAGCACGCTGGCCATGAACAGAACGGTGATCAGCGGCACGCCGCGCACCAGCTCAATGAAGCCGACAGAGGCTGCCTTGACGATCGGCATTTGCGACCGCCGGCCCATGGCCAGCAGAATACCGAAGGGCAGGGAGACGACGATACCGATGAACGACAGGATCAGCGTCACCATCAGGCCGCCCCATTGCGATGTCTCGACATGGGTCAGGCCGAAGGAACCACCGAGCAGTAGCACATAGGCGAGGATCGGCAAGACTATCAGCAGAAGCAGGGCGTTGAGGCCCTTGCGCGGTGCCTTGGGGATAAGGAAGGGGACCAAAAGCACAACAAACAGAACGGCGATCAGGATCGGACGCCACAGCTGGTCGCGCGGATAGGAGCCGACCATGAACTGGGTGAACCAGTCGCCGACATAGGCCCAGCATGCACCGCTCCAGCCGTCGGGCTGAGTGCCGCCCTGCACGAGGGTTGCGCAGGCAGCGCGGCCGTCACCCGACCAGACGGCCGAGATGAACAGCCAGTCGAAAACCGAGGTGACGAACCAGATGATGACAGCGCCGAAGACGATGCTCATCACCGTGTCCAGTGGCGTGGCGAACAAGTTCTTGCGCATCCAGCTGCTGGCGGAATTCCCGGACATGGGTGCCGGCAGTCCGGGCAGGAATTCCCGGCGCAGATAGGAAATGTCTTTGCTCATCTCAGCGCTCCACCAGTGCCATTTTGGCGTTGAACCAGTTCATGAACAGCGATGTCATGAGGCTGATCGAGACATAGATCATCATCCAGATCGCGATGATCTCGATCGAGTGACCGGACTGGTTGAGAATGGTGCCGCCGACGGCGACCAGATCGGCATAACCGATGGCCACGGCCAGCGACGAGTTCTTTGTCAAATTCAGAAACTGCGACGTCAGCGGTGGAATGATGATGCGCAGGGCCTGCGGCAGGATCACCAGACGCGTGGCAAGGCCTGAACGGATGCCGAGCGCGTTGGCCGCTTCCGACTGGCCCTTCGACACGCCGCGGATGCCGGCGCGGACGATTTCCGCGATGAACGCCGCTGTGTAGAAGGAAAGCGCCATGTAGAGCGACAGGAATTCCGGTCCGATGACCGTGCCGCCGCGCATGTTGAACTTGCCGAGCTCGGGAATGTCGAAGGTAACCGGCGAGCCGATCAGCAGGAAGGCGAGGAGCGGCAATCCGATGATCAGCCCAAGGTTGACGTAAAGCACCGGCGGGCGCTTGCCCGTCGCAAGCTGCTTTTTCGTGGCCCAGCGACTGTAGAGGATTGCGCCGATGACGGCGATGACGAAAGCCACCACGACAAGCCCGATGCCTTCGCCGAAGACCGGAGCGGGCATGTAGATCCCGCGATTGCTGACGAAAACCGACAGCGGCAGGTTCAGCGATTGCTTGACGTCCGGCAGCAGTGACAGCACGCCCTTGTACCAGAAGAAAATGACCAGCAGCGGCGGGATGTTGCGGAAGACTTCGACATAGACGGTCGAAAGGCGCGCGATCAGCCAGTTGTTGGAAAGGCGGCCGATGCCGACCAGGAGGCCGATGATGGTGGCCGTGATAATGCCGGTGAACGCGACGATCAGCGTGTTGACCAGGCCAAGCATCAGCGCGCGCATATAGCTGGAATCACTGGTATAGGCGATCGGCGTCTGGGCGATATCAAAGCCCGCGCGACTGCCGAGGAAGTCGAAGCCGGCGGTCATGTTCGCCCGCGCGAGGTTATCGGCGGCATTGGTCCCGGCAAACCAGAACAGCCAGACCACGAAGACCACGGTCAGCGCCTGATAGACGAACTGACGCAAGGCCGGATTATAAAGCAACGAGGTCCCGGAGCGTACAGCTCCGCCCCTGTCTGCAGCTGCAACTGCCATATATCTGTCCCCTGTACCGCACCCTGTTTTTGGTCGGGCGCTTTTTTTATAGGTAGTGGGTGGGAAGGCGCATTGCGCCTTCCCGTATGCAGCAATCCGGCTTAGCGGATCGGCGGTGCGTACTGCAGGCCGCCCTTGGACCACAGAGCATTGAGGCCGCGTTCGATCTTCAGCGCGCTGGCCTGGCCAACGTTGCGTTCGAAGGATTCGCCGTAGTTGCCGACCTGCTTGATGATGTTGTAGGCCCACTTTTCGTCAAGACCCAAGTCCTTGCCGATGGTCTGGTCCTTTTCTTCGCCGAGGAAGCGCTTGATGTCCGGGTTTTCAGACTTGGTCATTTCGTCCAGGTTGGCCTGGGTGATGCCGAAGTCTTCGCCGGTGATCATGGCGTAGTGAGCGAAGGATACAACGTCGAACCACTTCGAATCGTTCTGGCGAACGGCGGGGCCAAGCGGCTCCTTCGAGATGATTTCCGGCAGGATGACATGGTCAGCCGGGTTGGCGAGCGACAGACGGATCGAATACAGGCCCGACTGGTCGGTGGTGTAGACGTCGCAACGGCCGGACTGGTAGGCAGCGTCGACTTCTTCCTGCTTTTCGAAGACGACCGGCTTGTATTCCATGCCGTTGGCCTTGAAGTAGTCGGCGAGGTTCAGTTCGGTCGTGGTGCCGGACTGCACGCAGACAGCAGCACCCGACAGCTCAAGAGCCGACTTGACGTTCAGGGCCTTGGTGACCATGAAGCCCTGACCGTCGTAATAATTGACGGCGCGGAAGTCGAAGCCGAGCTGCGAATCACGGCTGGCGCTCCAGGTGGTGTTACGGGCGAGCATGTCGACTTCACCCGACTGCAGGGCCGGGAAACGGTCCTTGGCAGACAGAGGCGTGAACTTCACCTTGGTCGCGTCGCCGAAGACGGCGGCAGCAACGGCACGGCAAAGATCGACGTCGATGCCGGTCCAGTTGCCGGACGAATCCTGGGCGCCGAAACCGGCCAGATTGGAGCCGTTAACGCCGCACTGAACGAAGCCCTTGGCCTTGACGTCATCGAGAGTGCCAGCCTGAGCGGCGACCGCGCCAAAGCCAACGGCTGCGACGCCAATCGCTGCTGACAGAAGTGTCTTTTTCATTTTCCCAACCTTTATTTCTATTGTTTTTCCCATCGACGGCATCCGGCCAAACGAGTTCGGCGGCGCTCATCGGCTTGCGGCCTCCCGGAGCAAGCAGGACTATCACAGTCGGAAACGGCTGCAGGGTCAAGTCTTTAAGCCGTGATTTGCGAACAAAAGCGGCATTTTGCTCATTTCGCATGATAAACAGGCAGAAATGTATGATTTTAGCGCTTTGGTGATGAAATTTGTGCCTTTTTGCAGGTGTTTCCTGCGTGTGGTGCATGGCAAACCGCGATCAGGGGATGGCACAGCAACGACTTGACCTTCAATCCGATGACGGCAAGAACTAGCGCTCTCATGCATGCAGGAAGGTCTATTGATGAGTGAAAAGAAAGCGTGGCTGGCCACGGCCGGAACAGACACCCGGCTGGCCCATATCGGCTATGATCCCAGTTCGTATCATGGCTTCGTCAACCCTCCGGTGGTGCATGCGTCGACGGTCCTGTTTCCCAATGCACGCGCAATGGAGACACGCAGCCAGCCTTACACCTATGGGACACGGGGCACACCGACCACGGATGCACTGTGCTTGGCGATCGATGAGCTCGAGGGTTCTGCCGGAACCATTCTGGTGCCATCCGGCCTTGCGGCGATCACCGTTCCTTTCCTGGCGTTCCTTTCGGCGGGCGACCATGCGCTGATCGTTGATTCGGTCTATTCGCCCTGCCGCCATTTCTGTGACACCATGCTCGCGAGACTGGGCGTGACGGTCGAGTATTATGATCCGGAAATCGGTGCCGGGATCGAAGCCTTGATCCGGCCCAACACCAGGCTTGTTCATACCGAGGCACCCGGCTCCAATACCTACGAGATGCAAGACATCCGCGTCATTTCCGACATTGCCCATCGTCACGGCTGTGTCGTCACCATGGACAATACCTGGGCGACGCCGCTCTATTTCAAGCCGCTGGATTTCGGTGTCGATATTTCCATTCATGCCGCGACCAAATATCCGTCTGGCCATTCGGACATCCTGATGGGGACCGTTTCGGCCAACGCCAAATACTGGCCGCAGCTACATGAAGCCAATATCACGCTCGGCATCTGCGCTGCTCCGGACGACAGCTACCAGATCCTGCGCGGCCTGCGCACGATGGGGATCCGGCTAGAGCATCACGGCCGCAGCGCGCTGCGCATGGCGAAGTGGCTGGAAGGGCGCGAGGATGTCGCCCGCGTGCTTCATCCGGCTCTACCGAGCTTTCCCGGCCACGACATCTGGAAACGCGATTTCAAGGGCGCAAGCGGCATCTTCTCGTTTGTCCTGACCGCAGGCTCGCCGGAAAAAGCCAAGCCGAAGGCCCGCGCCTTCCTCGACAGCCTGCGCATCTTTGGTCTGGGCTGGTCCTGGGGCGGCTATGAGAGCCTGGCTATCATGGTCAATCTCGATGATCGCACGATCCGCAAGGCACCGGAGGAGGGCGCCTTGATCCGCCTGCAGATCGGCCTGGAAAATGTCGAGGACCTGGTGGCCGATCTCGAAGCCGGGTTCAAAGCGGCGTCGGAAATCTGACGGCTAAAAGGTGTCTCAGCCGCCGGCGCGATGGCCATAGAGCCAGTCGAAGTCGGCGGCGAGGCTTTCCGGCGGTCGCAGTGACAGGACGAGGTCCCGGGCAATGCGCACCGGTCCACGCGCATGGTAGGCAAAGCGGTTGAAATCGCCGCGCGCCTTGACCTTGGCGGCCCTGGTCTTGCGCTCCGTCTCGAAGGTGGCAAGCGCCTCGGCCAGCGGTGCCGATGACACATGCTGCGCGAGCGCGAAGCCGTCCTCGATCGCCATCGCAGCCCCCTGTGCGGCAAACGGCATCATTGCATGGGCCGCATCGCCGATCAGAACCGTGTCGCGACCGTTTTGCCAGCGGCCTTCGGAGGCCTGGTAGAGTGGCCAGAAATTGGCTTCTTTCGCGCCAGCCAGCAGCGACCGGATCGACAGGTGCCAACCGGTAAACTGTTCCAGCAGCATCGCGCATCGGGCGGCATCGGCTGCGATCGCCCAATGTTCGTCGGCGTCCGTGCCGCTGGCTATAGCGACGAGATTGTAGCCGTTCGTTTCTTTCAGCGGATAGGAAATCAGATGGCTGCGGCTGCCGAGATGCGCGACGACGCCATCTCGGGAAAGGAAGTCTGGCGCAGCGTCGCCGTCCACGGTGAAACGCCAGGCGATATTGCCGGAAAAGCTGACGCTCGGGCTGTCCGGTATCACCTCTCGCGCCACGGACCAGACGCCATCTGCGCCGACCACAAGATCCGGCTTCTTGCCGGTGACATAGGCGAGGCTGTCGATGCCGACGCCTGCAACCCGTCGTCCGAGATGAAGTTTGCACAACGGTTCGGACAGCACCGCATGCAGCAGTGCCTGTTGCAGGGTGGAGCGATGCAAGACCCCGTAAGGCTGTCCCCAGCGCTGGCGCGCAAAATCGCCGGCGGGTACTTCGGCCAGTGTCTTCAGGCTCTTGCCCGAGGCGAGCCGAATCGACTTCGGTTCAAGCCAGTGCCGCTCGATCTCGGCAAGCACGCCAAGTGCCGCCAGCACCGATGTCGCATTGGGCGATAGCTGCAGGCCGGCACCAACCTCGCCAAGCTGCGGCGCCTGTTCGATGATGTCGGATGAGATGCCTTTTTGCGCCAGCGAAAGCGCAGCGGTAAGACCGGCTATGCCGGCCCCGACAATGGCGGCGTGCGTGATGGACATGATGAATGCCGATCGCGACGCTGCGTCTTACGCCGCCTTGATGTGGTAAACGCAGCCGGGCGGGTTGGTCTGTTCGGCCTTCAGGCTCGGATTGTAGCGATAGAGTGTGGAGCAATAGGAGCAGACCTTCTCGGTGTCGTGGCCGAGATCGATGAAGATATGCGGATGATCGAACGGCGAGGATGCGCCGGTGCACATGAATTCCTTCACGCCGATTTCAATCACGCGATGACCGCCGTCGTTCTGGAAGTGGGGAATCGTGTGGCCGGCCATGTCAGTCTCCGAATATGCTGTTTGTTTGGCGCGAACTTTAGCGCCATCCGGCTGAAAAGTGTAGAGCCAAAGCACTCGCGAACCCACAGAAAATCGGCCTGCGGCAATTGATGTCAGGTCGTCAATCAATATGGTGGCGAACCTGACGACCTGCCCCAAGATCTCTAAGGACTGCCCATGAATCTCGACGCCCCCGCTTTTTCCCGCTTTCGCCATAGCGGTCTCGAATTCGCCTTTTTCGATGAGGGCGATCCGAGCGGCGCGCCGGTGCTGATGATCCATGGCTTTGCGTCGTCGGCGAGCGTCAACTGGGTTTATCCGGGTTGGCTGAAAACGCTGGGTGACGCCGGCTACCGGGTGATTGCGCTGGACAATCGCGGCCATGGAGCGACCGACAAGCCGCACGATCCGCAAGCCTACCGGCCGAGCCTGATGGCGGGGGATGCGGCAGCGTTGCTGACCCATCTCGGAATCGATACCGTTCATGTCTTCGGTTATTCCATGGGAGCCCGCATATCGGCATTCCTCGCGATCGAACATCCGGAACGCGTCCGTTCGCTGGTCTTCGGCGGTCTCGGTATCGGCATGTGCGATGGCGTGGGCGATTGGGATCCGATTGCCGACGCACTGCTTGCACCATCGCTGGACGATGTGACCCACGAGCGCGGCCGCATGTTTCGCGCCTTCGCCGACCAGACCAAATCCGACCGGCTGGCGCTGGCGGCCTGCATCATGACCTCGCGCGATCTGGTCGAGCGCCGTGACATTGCCAAGGTCGATGTGCCGACCCTGATCGGCGTCGGCACCAAGGATGATATTGCGGGCTCAGCTCAGGAGCTGGCAGAGCTGATGCCGCATGCGACTGCGCTGGACATCCCGGGTCGCGACCACATGCTGGCCGTCGGCGACCGTGTGTTCAAGAAAGCCGTCCTCGAATTCTATGCAGCGCTTGCCTGATCTAATCTGATCCCGGTCAGGGGGGGCTCCCGGTTGGTCCCCGATGAAGGCTTTCGGCCCGAGGTTCCGCCTATCGCCCCTGGAACCTTGGCCGGCGCCGTTCGACGAATGCGCTGCGCCCTTCCGCATAGTCGGCGCTTTCGAAAGTCTGGCCACCGATGATCTCGGCCTCGCGCAGCAGATCCTCGTCGGCCTGTTCGACGGCGCGCAGGGCAAGCTTGGAAGCGCGCACCGACAGCGGTGCATTGGCGGCGATCGTCTGGGCGAGTGCGAGGACCCGGTCGTCGAGCGTGTCAGCTTCGGTGACCTCTTGCAGGAAGCCGCATTGCTTGAGATCCACGGCTCCGAAGCTCGCTCCGGTAAACAGCGCCTTGCGGGCCAGCTGCGATCCAAGGCCCCGGACAAAGTCCTGGATTGCGTCGGCGGGGTAGGCGAGGCCAAGGCGGGCGGCCGGCACGGCAAAGCTCGCATCGGTGGATGCCAGCCTGAGGTCGGCGGCGGCCGCAAGCCCGAAGCCGCCGCCGTAGCAGATCCCCCGGATCGATGCGATCACCGGAACCGGTGCTTCGCGGACCGCCGAAAAGGCGCGGCTGTTGGCCGCTTCGTATATCTGCGCCGTCTTGCTATCCTTGCGAACCACGGCAAATTCCGAGATATCCGCGCCGGCGCTGAAGTCCTGTCTGCCGCCGCCCTGCATCACGATCACGCGCGCGTCCGCCTTGCCGTGCAGCCAGCGCAGGGCATCCGGGATTGCCTGCCACATTGCACCGGAAATCGCGTTCTTGCGGGCAGGGTTATCGATCAGCAGGAAACCGGTTCCGTCTTCGCAGGAGGCCTTGATCTGACCATTGGCAAATTCGCTGATGCGTTTCATTTTAGAAGTCCATTTGAGTTCGGTGCGGGTTGGATTATATACTGCGCTCTGAGACAAACGAGGAGACCGGAAATGGTCGCACAGAACGACGCCCTCAAGGTGGATGTGGTCAAGTCGATGGACCCGATCTGGGACAGCCTTCGGCATGAGGCCCGCACGGCCGCCGATCGCGATTCCATGCTGGCTGCATTTTTCCATTCGACCGTGCTCAGCCACCGTTCGCTCGAGGACTGCGTCGTCTACCGCATCTGTGAACGCCTGGATCATAGCGACCTGCCGGCAATCGTTCTGCGCCAGGCGTTTGACGAGATGCTGGCGGACTGGCCGGAATGGGGCTCCATCCTGCGTGTCGATATCCAGGCCGTCTACGACCGCGATCCGGCCTGCACCCGCTTTATCGAGCCGGTTCTCTATTTCAAGGGTTTCCACTCGATCCAGACCCATCGTCTTGCCCATTGGCTGTGGAACCGCGGCCGCCGCGATTTCGCGCTTTATCTGCAGAGCCGGTCCTCGAACATCTTCCAGACGGATATCAATCCGGCGGCACGGATCGGCAAGGGCATCTTCCTCGATCACGCGACCGGCCTTGTCGTGGGCGAAACGGCACGGATCGGCGACAACGTCTCCATCCTCCACGGCGTTACGCTTGGCGGCACCGGCAAGGAAGGCGCCGACCGCCATCCGAAGATCGGCGACGGCGTGATGATCGGTGCCGGTGCCAAGGTTCTCGGCAATATCGAGATCGGCTGCTGCTCGCGCATCGCGGCCGGATCCGTCGTCCTGAAGCCGGTACCCTCGGCCGTTACTGTTGCCGGCGTGCCGGCCCGCATCGTCGGTGAAGCCGGCTGCGCCGAGCCGTCGCGCTCGATGGACCAGATGATCGCCTCAGACGACTGAGCAGGGACCCCATCATCGGCGCATGATCGCGCATTGATGGGACAAACTTGCCTTTGCGTCTTTACATCGGCGGAAAGGCCATGCCACAAGCGGCGCAAATCAAAGACAGCCGATGGAGAGACAGCGTGAAACCTGACGAAATCAAGAAGCTCGACGCCTATTTCAAGCGCACTTTCAACCCTTCCATGGTCGTCAAGGCCCGCCCGCGCAAGGATGACTCTGCCGAGGTCTATGTCGGCGACGAGTTTCTCGGCGTCGTCTTCAAGGACGAGGAAGACGGCGATCTGTCCTACAATTTCTCGATGGCGATCCTCGACGTCGATCTGTGATTTTCGGCTGAAGCCTTAGGTTGAAGGCGAGCTAATATATATCTTGTCATTCAATGATGTGGGGCCGCCTCGTGAGAGGTCGGCCCTTTTCTCTGCAGAAAAACACAACCATGGATGTTTGTGCGACGCACAATTCTACTTGACGACATTTGTGCGGCTGCTATGTTTCGAACTTCTGAAATAAAGCGCTGACGGAGGACGCAAATGATCAATTTTGATGACGCCAACAAGAAGGGCAAGGAAGCCATGGAAGGCATGCTGAAAAACTATTCGGAAGTGACGAAGGGTTTCCAGGCAATCGCTGCCGAGGCGACCGATTATTCCAAGAAGTCGTTTCAGGACGTCGCGTCTTTCATGGAATCGCTGACAGGCGTGAAGAGCATGGAAGCTGCCTTCGAATTACAGACCAGCTTCATGAAATCCTCCTACGAGGGCTTCATTGCCGAGGCGACCAAGATGGGCGAGATGTATTCCGAACTCGCAAAGACGGTCTACAAGCCCTATGAGGCGCCGCTGGGTAAATCGATCGTGCCTTTCTCCACCGCCGCTTGATCGAACCTTGCGCGTAGCATGCGAGACCGGTCGTGCCCAGCACGGCCGGTCTTGCCATTTGTGGCCTCTGGTATAACCTGTAACTTCATTTTGTTGGGCTTTCCGACCCTCGTGACAAATTGTCATCGACATCGATCGGGGGGGCTTAAAATCACCGAATTAAGAACTACCTTACTGTGCTGAATGTTCGTCCGCCTTTGCTGCGTAACGGCAAACAGGCCGGACAACGGAGAATGAACTGAAATGATCGCTATGCCGGTCTTCATGCAAAGCCAGCGCGACGGGGACAATGCCAACCGCGGCACCTCGGTCATCACGCGCACCAAGCCGAAGACAAAGAAGCCGAACTTGTACCGCGTCCTGCTTCTCAACGACGACTACACCCCGATGGAATTTGTCATCCATATTCTGGAGCGCTTTTTTCAAAAGGATAGGGAAGCCGCCACTCGCATCATGTTGCAGGTCCACAATCACGGTGTGGGCGAGTGTGGTGTCTTTACCTATGAAGTTGCCGAGACCAAGGTGAGCCAAGTGATGGATTTCGCAAGGCAGCATGAGCATCCGCTTCAGTGTGTCATGGAAAAAAAGTGAGGACCAGACGTGCCAACATTTTCTCCCAGCCTCGAAAAAGCGCTGCATCAGGCACTGACCTACGCCAACGAGCGCCATCATGAATATGCGACGCTCGAACATCTGCTTCTGGCGTTGATCGACGATGCCGATGCAGCGGCGGTGATGGGGGCGTGCAACGTCAACCTCGATGCGTTGCGCAAGAATGTCTCCGAATATGTCGACAACGATCTTTCCAACCTGATCACCGGTTATGACGAAGACTCCAAGCCGACGTCCGGCTTCCAGCGCGTCATCCAGCGAGCTGTGATCCATGTCCAGTCCTCCGGTCGCGAAGAAGTGACCGGCGCAAACGTGCTTGTGGCGATCTTCGCCGAGCGCGAGAGCCACGCTGCGTATTTCCTGCAGGAACAGGAAATGACCCGCTATGACGCTGTCAACTATATCTCCCACGGCATCGGCAAGCGCCCGGGCGCTTCCCAGGTTCGCAGCCCGCGTGGTGCCGAGGAAGGCGAGGCCGAGGCCAAGCCCGGTCGCGAGCAGGAAGAGGGCGCGGCCAAAGGCAAGCAGGAGGCTCTGAAGGCTTATTGCGTCAATCTCAATGAGAAGGCCAAGACCGGCAAGATCGATCCGCTGATCGGCCGCCATTCCGAGGTCAACCGGACGATCCAGGTGCTGTGCCGCCGGTCGAAGAATAATCCGCTTTATGTCGGTGATCCCGGCGTCGGCAAGACCGCGATTGCTGAAGGCCTCGCCAAGCGTATCGTCGAAGGCAAGGTGCCGGAAGCGCTGGCGGATGCAACGATCTTCTCGCTCGACATGGGAACGCTGCTCGCCGGTACCCGCTATCGCGGTGACTTCGAGGAGCGTTTGAAGCAGGTCGTCAAGGAACTTGAGGATTATCCGGGCGCCGTGCTGTTCATCGACGAGATCCACACCGTTATCGGTGCCGGTGCAACGTCGGGTGGTGCGATGGATGCTTCGAACCTGTTGAAGCCAGCCCTGTCGTCGGGCGCAATCCGCTGCATCGGGTCGACCACCTACAAGGAATACCGCCAGTTCTTCGAAAAGGACCGGGCACTGGTGCGCCGTTTCCAGAAGATCGACGTCAATGAGCCGTCGATCGATGATGCGATCGAGATCATGAAGGGCCTCAAGCCCTATTTCGAGGACTATCACAAGCTGCGTTACACCAACGAGGCGATCAAGTCGGCTGTCGAACTCTCGGCCCGCTACATCTCCGACCGCAAGCTGCCCGACAAGGCGATCGATGTGATCGACGAGACGGGTGCGGCCCAGATGCTGCTGCCGGCCTCCAAGCGCCGCAAGCTGATCACCGAGAAGGAGATCGAGGTCACCATCGCGACGATGGCCCGCATTCCGCCGAAGACGGTCTCCAAGGATGACGAGATGGTTCTCGCCAATCTGGAGAAGGAACTGCGTTCCGTCGTCTACGGTCAGGATACCGCGATCGAGGCGCTGTCGACCGCGATCAAGCTGGCCCGTGCCGGCCTGCGCGAACCGAACAAGCCGATCGGATCCTACGTCTTCTCGGGCCCGACCGGCGTCGGAAAGACGGAAGTCGCCAAGCAGTTGGCCGCCTCGCTCGGCGTCGAGATGCTGCGCTTCGATATGTCGGAATACATGGAGCGGCACACGGTTTCGCGCCTGCTTGGCGCACCTCCCGGCTATGTCGGCTTCGACCAGGGTGGTCTGCTGACAGACGGCGTCGACCAGCATCCCCATTCGGTCGTGCTGCTTGATGAGATCGAGAAGGCGCATCCGGATATCTACAATATCCTGCTGCAGGTCATGGACCATGGCTCGCTGACCGACCACAACGGCAAGAAGATCGACTTCCGCAACGTCATCCTGATCATGACGACCAACGCGGGCGCGTCCGAAATGGCGAAGTCGGCCATCGGCTTCGGCTCGTCCAAGCGCACCGGCGAAGACGAAGAGGCGATCAACCGCCTGTTCACGCCGGAGTTCCGCAATCGTCTCGATGCGATCATCCCGTTCGCGTCGCTGCCGAGCGAGGTCATTCACAAGGTCGTGCAGAAGTTCGTCATGCAGTTGGAAGCACAGCTGTCGGAGCGCGGCGTGACCTTCGACCTGTCCGAGGCCGCCATCGCCTGGCTGGCAACGCGCGGCTATGATGAAAAGATGGGGGCACGTCCGCTCGGTCGTGTCATCCAGGAGCACATCAAGAAGCCGCTCGCCAACGAGATCCTGTTCGGCAAGCTGAAGAAGGGTGGTCTGGTCAAGGTCGGTGTCAAGACCGATGCCGCCGGTGAGGACATGCTCGATCTGGAGGCCATTTCCGAAGTGGCTCCCGTCAAGCCGAAGCCGGAAGCCGAAGTCGTGGCTGAAAAGTCGGCCAAGGGCAGGAAAAAGCCGGCGACCAAGGCTGTGGTCGCTGAGGAAGATGGCGATACCGCCGTGATCGAAGCACCGAAGCCGGCAAAGCGCAGCGCCGTGCCGAAGGTGCCGAAGAAGAAATAAGCGTCACGTCACGCTGGACGAACCGGTGCCGGGCAATGCCCGGCACTTCTTTTTGCCGCATCGGAACAGTGCATGTCTTCGGTTTCCTCTGACCTATCCCAGACCCGCTGGTTTCTTGCCGGAATGCGTGGCCTTTTCAGCCTCCCTGCCATCATCCTGATGGTCTCTTTCGTCGGCTTTTCAGCCTTTGCGCTGGAATCCGGCATCAGTCGTTCCGAGGCGATGTTCATGACGGCGATGGTCTGGGCGCTGCCGGCCAAGATGATCCTGATCGGTACGGTGACCAGTGGCGCCAATCTTCTGGCCGTGTTTCTCGCGGTCTCGCTGTCCTCGATCCGCCTCATGCCGATGGTGGCCTCGCTGGTGCCGGAAATGCGCACGTCGCGCACGCCCACATGGCTTTTGTTGGTGCTGTCGCATTTCGTCGCGATCACCGCCTGGGTCTTTGCCATGGGCCGCTTCAAGGATGTGCCGCGTGAGGGACGGGTTGCCTTCTTTGCCGGTTTTGGCATCACGCTGGTAACGGTCAACACAGCTCTGGTTGGCGTCTGCTATGGCTTGGTTGCCGCCTTTCCGCCCGTTGTCGCGGCCGTGCTGTTTTTCCTCACGCCCGTCTATTTCATCGCGTCGATCTGGGCGACCGGACGTCAGTCCGTCGTCAAGATCGCCTTCGTCATCGGCGTCGTCTCCGGACCGTTGCTGGCATTGCTGGTACCGGGTTTCGACATCCTGATCGCCGGACTGGGCGGTGGTACCCTGGCCTATCTGATCGATCGCTATCTGGTGCGTAGCGAAAAGCCCGTACCGATACCGGACGCGGCGACGGAAGAGGTGATCTGATGGCGGATTACGGTTTATATCTTGTGATCATCGTGGCCGGTTGGCTTGCTACCGACATGTGGCGCTGGCTCGGCGTTATTGCCGGCAATCGGCTGCAGGAGGGGTCGGAAGCGCTGGCCTGGGTGAGAGCGGTGGCAACTGCGCTGGTGATGGCGGTTACGGCGAAGCTGATCGTCTTCCCGGCCGGAACGCTTGAAAGCTCGCCTCTATGGCTGCGGCTGACCGCAGCCGGTCTTGGATTTGCAGCGTTTCTGCTGCTTGGCCAGCGCGTCATCGTCGGTGTGCTCGTGCCGCTGGCGATCCTGGCGGCCGGGTTGCTTTGGCTGTAGGCCATCGCCTGATCTGATCCGAGAAACGGAATACCCCCGGTGACGCGGGCATTCCGGACTGACTTCGGTCGGAGGGGCTAGAGAACTGCCTTGATCTTCTCGGCATTGGCCTTCAGCACTTCGATATCCTCCATGCCGCCGGAATGCGGCTTCAACGGCAGGCCGTCATGGCGCGGGATGACGTGGAAATGCAGGTGGAAGACGGTCTGGCCTGCGGCCGGCTCGTTGAACTGCGCCACAAAGACCCCGTCGGCGTCGAAGGCTTCCTTGGCGGCCCTGGCAAGTTTCTGCACGACAGGCATCAGCTTGACCAGGACGGCGGGATCGGCGTCGAGCAGGTTGCGCGATCCCTGTTTCGGGATGACCAGAAGATGCCCCGGTGCCTGTGGCATCACATCCATGAAGGCAAGCGTATCGGCGTCTTCATAGAGCTTCACCGAGGGAATGTCGCCCTTCAGGATCTTGGCGAAGATATTGTTCGGGTCGTAGGCGGAAATGCTCATCGTCTGTCTCCTCGATTGTGATGGCAATTAAAGGCAAGCCGTGCGCCGGATCAAGCCGGGCGAGATTTGCCTAACCATCGAATTCTTCGCCGTCGCGCGGTTGCCGGTCACCCTTGCGGAAGGGGGTATGTTCGTCGAGATAGTCGCCCATCTGTTCCACCTCGCGTCGCTCGTGCTCGAGATAGTCGCCGACGGCGCGCCGCAGCCCGGCATGGGCAATGAAATGGGCGGATTGGGTGACGACCGGCTGGTATCCGCGCGCCAACTTGTGTTCCCCTTGCGCACCGGCCTCAACGCGCGCCAGCCCCTTGGCGAGGGCAAAATCGATCGCCTGATGATAGCAGACCTCGAAATGCAGATAGGGATGGTCTTCGATGCAGCCCCAATGACGGCCGTAGAGCGCGTCCGCGCCGATGAAATTGATCGCACCGGCGATATAGCGGCCTTCGCGCTTGGCCATCACCAGCAAGACGTCGTCGGCCATGCGTTCGCCGATCAGCGAATAGAAATCACGGGTCAGGTAGGGACGCCCCCATTTGCGGCTGCCGGTATCCATGTAGAAGGCGAAGAACTGATCCCAGATTTCCTCGGTCAGATCCTTGCCGGTCAACCAGTCGATCGTGATGCCGTTTGCCAGAGCATTGCGGCGCTCCTTGCGCAGGTTCTTGCGCTTGGAAGACGACAGCTCAGCCAGAAAGGCCTCGTGGTCCCGGTAGCCCTTGTTGAGGAAGTGGAATTGCTGGTCCATGCGATGCAGAAATCCAGCATCCGTAAGGGAAGAAAGCTCGTCATGCGGAATGAATGTCACATGCGCCGAGGACAGGCCGAGCTCCGATGTCACCTGCCTGAGGCCCTGCGCCAGCAGTGCTGAAACACGGCCGTTGTCTTGTCCCTCGCGCACCAGAAGTCGCGGGCCTGTGGCAGGCGTGAAAGGGGTGCATGCCTGGAGCTTGGGGTAGTAATTTCCCCCGGCGCGCCGGAAGGCATCGGCCCAGCTGTGGTCGAAGACATACTCCCCCTGGCTGTGGCTTTTCAGATAGCAGGGAATTGCCCCGACAAGCTCGTCGTCTTCCTCGAGCAACAGGTGGTGACCGAGCCAGCCGGTTTCGGCGACTGCGGAGCCGGACTCCTCCAGCGACGACAGGAAGGCATGCGAGCTGAAGGGATTGTAGTTTGGTCCGGAGCGCGAGGCCCCGGACAGTTTTGCCCATTTCGCCGGATCAATCTCCGAGAAGGAACGGACTATGCGGATCGTCACCTCGTCTGCCATGGATCTCCCGTCAGGCAATCGCCGGCGAGGTCCGCGGGTCGAAGCCTTCGAATGTCATCTGATCAGCATATGTATAGGTCTGCGTCCGCATGATTTCATCCCTGACGGTCCAGGTAATTACCGGAGTCCCTCTTTCACGCTGGCCCGAAATGAAGCTGTTAGGCAGATGCGCGACCGCATAGGAGACAAAGTCGAGCCCGAGCGACATGGCCTCTTCATGTGCTTCGAACTGCTCCGGTCGTGCCCCTTCGGCAGTCAGGCCAACCGGGTAGGGGCATTCGACGGCCTTCAGGGCGCGCAGCAGGTGATAGTCGAAGCTCATCAGCGCCACTTTGCCCTGATAGCCCTCCAGAACCTCCAGCACGCTTTCGACGAAGCCATCGTCCTGCTCCGCATCGATGCCCTTCAGTTCGATCACCAGAGGTACGCGACCCTTCACCAGATCCAGCATCTTTTTCAATGTCGGGATCCGATCGGCCGTGCCACCGATCGACATCATGCCCAGTTCGCCGGCGGTACGCTCGCGAACCTCGCCCGCAAGGCTGCACAGCCGCTGCAGGTCATGGTCGTGAAAAACCATCGGCACGCTGTCGGACGACAGCTGGATATCGCATTCGATGGCAAACCCAGCCTCGATCGCCCGTGAAAACGCCGAAAGCGTATTTTCCCAGACCGCCTTGTTCATGTCGTGAAAGCCGCGATGAGCGACCGGAACATCCTTGATCCAGTCTGCACTCACAGCTTGATCTCCAGGATGGCATCGATCTCGACGGCAGCATTGAGCGGCAGCGACGCCATGCCAACGGCAGCGCGCGCATGTTTGCCGGCTTCGCCGAGAACCTTGGCAATCAGGTTCGATGCGCCGTTGATCACCAGATGCTGTTCGACAAAGCCCGGCGCCGAGGCAACGAAGCCGTTCAGCTTGATCACGCGGGTGATGCGCGACAGGTCTCCGGCAAGCGCAGCGCTTGCCTGGGCCAGGATATTGATGGCGCAGAGTTCGGCGGCGCGCTGGGCGTCGGCCAGCACGACATCGGCACCGACCAGGCCGGTGACCGCAATTTTGCCGCCTTCAATGGGTAGCTGGCCCGACAGATAAAGCAGATTGCCGCTGATCACATAAGGCACATAGTTGGCCGCTGGAGCGGCTGCCTCGGGTAGGGTGATTCCCAATGCCTGGAGGCGGCTGTCGATGGTGTCGGACATGTGAATTTCCCGGTCTTGTTGATAAACAGTGAGAAAGAGAACGCGGACAAAAGCATGTCTCGCTTTTGCCGAATGTGTTCTTATAACATCGATGGCGAGTCCAACAGGAGGTGATCGATGTTTCGTTCGCGCATGGCCCTTGTCGCCACAGCTACCCTTGTTTCCGGGATGGGGCTTGGCCCCGTGCAAGCTGCGGGCGTGATCGGTTTGGCACCACATCGTGCCATCTACGATGTCGTGCTGAAGGAAGCCTCAGACCGCTCCGGCATTGAAAGCGTGCGCGGGCGGATGGTCTATGAGTTCAACGGCTCGACCTGCAAGGGCTACAATACCCAGTTCCGGTTCGTCACCCGCATCGATGTCGGCGACGGTGTCCGCGTCACCGATCAGCGAAGCTCGACCTTCGAGGATGTGGCGGGCGGCAAGTTCCGCTTCGACAACAAGTCCTTCACCGACGACCAGCTCGACAAGGATGTCACCGGTGCGGCTTCCGACACCGACGGCAAGGTCAAGATCGAACTGACCGGCCCCGACAAGCGCGCCGTCGAACTGGCAGACAGCCGTTTTCCCGCCGAGCACATGCTGGAAGTGATTGCCCTGGCACGCAAAGGCCAGCGCGTGTTCGAATCACGCATCTTCGATGGTTCCGAAGACGGCGACCAGACGTTCCTGACGACCACTGTCGTCGGCGCAGCGCAAAAGGCGACCGGCGCTGATCCCGAGGTGAAAGCCGTCGCGCCATTGGCCGGTGCCGACTACTGGCCGGTCTCGATTGCCTATTTCGACGAAAAGGCGAAGGGCGACCAGCTGCCGATCTACAGTCAGTCCTTCAAGCTTTACGACAATGGCGTCACCCGTGACCTGACCCTGGACTATGGCGACTTCATTCTGTCGGGAAAGCTGACCAAGCTGGAACTGCTCGGCAAGACGGATGGTGACTGTAAATAGGACGCGAAACGCGGCTGCTGTTGAAGTTTTCCGCCGATAGTGCTTGATTTTCACCGTCTGCCCCTGTATGGGCGGCTTCATTCCACACGTAAGGCTTGGGATTGTCCGGGAGAAATCCGGATGGTTCCGCCCGGTGGCATCTTCGAAGAGGATGCTGTTCGCCTTGCGGAGGTTCAACCGGAAAAGGATAACTAGGCATGGCATTGCCCGATTTCTCTATGCGTCAGCTTCTCGAAGCTGGCATTCACTTCGGCCACCAGACACACCGCTGGAACCCGAAGATGAAGCCGTACATCTTCGGCGATCGTAACAACATCCACATCATCGACCTGGCTCAGACCGTACCGATGCTGTCGCGCGCCCTGCAGGTCGTGTCCGACACTGTTGCTCGCGGCGGTCGCGTTCTGTTCGTCGGCACCAAGCGCCAGGCGTCGGAAATCATCGCTGACAGCGCCAAGCGTTCGGCCCAGTACTACGTCAACTCCCGCTGGCTCGGCGGCATGATGACCAACTGGAAGACCATTTCGAACTCGATCGCTCGTCTGCGCAAGCTTGATGAAATTCTCGCTTCGGACGCTTCCGGCTATTCCAAGAAGGAACGCCTGAACCTCGAGCGCGAACGCGAAAAGCTCGACAAGGCCCTCGGCGGTATCAAGGACATGGGCGGCACGCCGGACCTGATGTTCATCATTGACACCAACAAGGAAAAGATCGCGATCGACGAAGCCAAGCGCCTCGGCATCCCGGTTGTTGCCGTGATCGACTCGAACTGCGATCCGGACCTGATCGACTACGCGATCCCGGGCAATGACGACGCTTCGCGCGCCATCGCTCTGTACTGCGACCTGATCGCACGCGCCGCCATCGACGGCATCGCTCGCCAGCAGGGCGCGTCGGGTCGTGATATCGGCGCTTCTGCCGAAACCCCGATCGAGCCGGCTCTGGAAGCTGAATCCGAAGCCTGATGCTTCACGCGGCGGATTTGCGTCTGCCGCGACTTCCCGAACAGGGAACTGCCGCCCGTCAGCTCGCATGAGCAGCGGGCGGCTTCCGTTCTTCCGCCGATCTGCTCTCTGCGTGAGGGCAGGGCACAGAAGACGGCAGATTGTTTCCGTGGTGACCCGCTTCATCACGTTGTCACACTTCCGGGTACATTTCGTCCCCCAAACAGGGTGCAGTCCATGAGTCCCGCGGATGATTGGTGCACCGCCTGAACAGACAAGAGGCACACAATGGCTGAAATCACTGCAGCACTGGTAAAGGAACTGCGCGAAAAGTCCGGCGCAGGCATGATGGATTGCAAGAAGGCTCTGATCGAGAACAACGGCGACGTCGAAGCCTCGATCGACTGGCTGCGCGCCAAGGGCATCTCCAAGGCCGACAAGAAGTCCGGCCGCACGGCTGCTGAAGGCCTGGTCGCCATTGCTGGCGCCGGCCACAAGGCTGTCATCGTCGAGCTGAATTCGGAAACCGACTTCGTTGCCCGCAACGATGCCTTCCAGGACCTCGTCCGCGGCATTGCCAACGTTGCCCTGTCGACCGACGGTTCGGTTGAAGCCATTTCGGCTGCGACTTATCCGGTTTCCGGCAAGCCGGTTGCCGATACAATCAAGGATGCGATCGCGACCATCGGCGAGAATATGACGCTCCGTCGTGCGGCCAAGCTTGAAGTTGCACATGGCGTTGTCGCCACATACGTGCACAACGCTGCCGGCGACGGCATCGGCAAGCTCGGCGTCCTGGTTGCGCTGAAGTCGGAAGGCGACAAGGCCGTTCTGACCTCGATCGGCCGCCAGGTTGCCATGCACATTGCTGCGACCAACCCGCTTGCCATCCGCGCTGAGGAAGTCGATGCGACTGTCGCCGAGCGCGAACGCAACGTCTTCATCGAGCAGGCTCGCGAATCCGGCAAGCCGGAAGCGATCATCGAAAAGATGGTTGAAGGCCGCATGCGCAAGTTCTTCGAAGAAGTGGCCCTTCTGTCGCAGGCTTTCGTCATCAACCCCGACCTGACGGTTGGCGACGCGATCAAGGCAGCCGAAAAGGAAGCCGGCGCATCGATCGAAGTCACCGGCATGGCACGTCTTCTCCTCGGCGAAGGCGTCGAGAAGGAAGAAAGCGACTTCGCTGCCGAAGTTGCTGCTGTCGCCAAGGGCTGATTGTAAACACGCTCCTTCTTTAGGGAAAACATCGGGCATCGCGTGACAACGCGGTGCCCTTCGTGTATCCGGCTCAGAGTTGAATTCGGGAGCTTCCATGACTGCCAAACCACTGTTCAAACGCGTTCTCCTGAAGTGCTCCGGCGAAGCCCTGATGGGCAGCCAGGGATTCGGGATCGATGTTGCGGTCGCCGACCGCATCGCGGGTGATATTGCCGAAGCCCGCAACATGGGCGTCGAAGTGGGTATTGTCGTCGGCGGCGGCAACATTTTCCGCGGCGTGGCCGTTGCTTCCAAGGGCGGCGACCGGGTCACCGGCGACCACATGGGCATGCTCGCAACGGTGATCAACGCTCTGGCGCTGGCGACCTCGTTGCGCAAGCTGAATATCGACACTGTTGTCCTGTCGGCGATTGCCATGCCGGAGATCTGCGAGAGCTTTTCCCAGCGCGTCGCAATTCATCATCTGTCCCAGGGGCGCGTGGTGATCTTCGCCGGCGGCACCGGCAATCCGTTCTTCACCACCGATTCCGCCGCCGCTTTGCGCGCCGCCGAAATGGGTGCGCAGGCCATTTTCAAGGGTACACAGGTCGACGGTATCTATTCCGCCGATCCGAAGAAGGACCCGGCGGCCACTCGCTTCGATCGCCTGACCCATGATGAAGTCCTGCAGAAGGGGCTTGCCGTCATGGACGTGGCTGCCGTTGCGCTGGCCCGCGAAAATCATATTCCGATTATCGTCTTTTCCATCCATGAAAAGGGCGGTTTCGGCGAGATCCTTTCGGGTCGTGGTCTGATGACCATCGTCACCGACAATTGAAATGGCAAGGGTGCGCTCTGAGGAGCCGCCGGCCGCAAGACCAATGGGAGAACCATTATGACTGCAGGGGTTGATCTCAACGATCTGAAGCGCCGCATGGACGGCGCCATCAATGCCTTCAAGCACGACATCGCGTCGCTGCGCACAGGCCGTGCCTCGGCCAATATTCTCGATCCGGTGACCGTCGACGCATACGGTTCGCGCGTACCGTTGAACCAGGTGGCCAACGTCACCGTTCCCGAGCCGCGCATGCTTGGCATCTCCGTCTGGGACAAGTCGATGGTCAGCGCCGTCGACCGTGCGATCCGCGAGGCCAATCTCGGCCTGAACCCGATCATGGACGGCCAGAACCTGCGCATTCCCTTGCCGGAATTGAACGAAGAGCGCCGCAAGTCGCTCGTCAAGGTGGCGCATGATTATGCCGAGAAGGCCAAGGTTGCGATCCGCCACGTCCGCCGCGACGGTATGGAAGGCCTGAAGAAGGCCGAGAAGGATGGCACGATCGGCCAGGACGAAAGCCGTTCCAAGTCCGAGAAGGTACAAAAGATGACCGACGACACGATTGTTGACGTCGACCGCTTGCTCGCCGAGAAGGAAAAGGAAATCATGCAGGTATAGGATGCGTTCGCGCATCTGCACCTGTATTGCCGCTTGGACTTGAACCACATGTCGACAGCACAAAATCGCGCCGCTCCGGAGCATGTTGCGATCATCATGGATGGCAACGGCCGCTGGGCCAATGCCCGTGGCTTGCCGAGGGCCCTTGGCCATCGCAAGGGCGTCGAGGCGGTGCGCGAGACGGTGCGTGCCGCGCGTGAGACAGGCATCGGCTTCTTGACTTTGTTTGCCTTTTCCTCCGAGAACTGGCGTCGGCCGGAAGCGGAGGTCAACGAACTTTTTGGCCTGCTGAAGACCTTCATCCGTCGTGACCTTGCGGATTTGAACCGCGGCAATGTTCGTATCCGCATCATCGGTGATCGCGTGCGTCTGCGCGATGACATTCGCGACCTGCTGCTGGAGGCGGAAGATGCCACCGTCGCCAATACCGGCCTCACCCTGGTCATCGCCTTCAACTATGGCGCGCGTGACGAGATTGCGCGGGCCGCGGCCCACCTTGCCGCAGAAGTGCAGGCCGGCCGGCTCAAAGCAGATGAGATCGATGCGCAGAAGCTGAATGACAGCCTCGACACGGCAGGCATTCCCGACCCGGACCTGATCATCCGCACCAGTGGCGAGGAACGGCTGTCGAATTTTCTGCTCTGGCAGGCGGCCTATGCCGAGCTGATGTTCGTGCCGGAATACTGGCCGGATTTCACGCCGGAAATCTTCTATGCGGCACTGGAACGTTACGCGGCACGTGACCGGCGTTTCGGGGGCATTGCACCCGCCGCCGTGGCGATCGGTTCGTGATGGCAAGGATGTCCCGAGAACTGACGCTCCGCATCTATTCCGCCATCGTCATGATCCTGGTTGTGCTGGTTGCAACCTGGTTTGGTGGCATCGCCTTCCGCATTCTGGCTGCTGTCATCGGCCTGCTCGTCTACTACGAGTGGTCCAAAATGACACGCCTTGCCGAACACAACATGCGGGGACATGCGTTCGGCTGGTTTTCGATGGTGCTGATTGCCCTCAACCTTGTTTTCGGCGCGGCAGATCTGAACGTGCCGCTGTTTGCCGGTCTCGTGGTGACTGCTGCGCTGCCTTCTCTTTTCGGGCGCTGGAGCTGGTGGCAGGCCGGCGGCATCTTCTATTCCGGCTTGAGTGCGATTTCCCTGTCGGCGATCCGTGGCGAGGATACGCTGGGTCTGGTCGCCATGCTCTTCGTATTCGTCATCGTCTGGTCGACCGACATTCTCGCCTATTTCGTCGGGCGTGCCATCGGCGGCCCAAAGCTTGCTCCGCGCATCTCGCCCGGCAAGACCTGGTCCGGTGCGATTGGCGGGACCGTTGCTGGCGTGGCCGGTGGCATCGGCGTCGCACTGATGCATTTTCAGGATGTGGGAATTTGGATACCGGCGGTCGCTCTGGTACTGTCTGTTTCGAGCCAGATCGGCGACCTGTTCGAATCTTTTATCAAGCGTCGATTCGGCGTGAAGGACTCCAGCAAGCTGATTCCCGGGCACGGTGGCGTCATGGATCGTGTTGACGGCCTTGTATTTGCCTGTTTTGCAGCATTCTTTCTTGCCATAGGTTTCTCCGCAGGCGGCGGCGGCTCGGTAGTCTCTCTGGGAGCCTTCCTGTTCGGCCTCTGATTATGGCAGATCGGGGCAGGGCTGACGTTTAACCTTTCGCGGCCCTTGGCCGTTTGGAAACGGATCATGGATCACATCACCTCAGTCTTCGGCTTTCTCGGCGGGTATATCCTTCCCTATATCGTCATCCTCTCCCTTCTGGTCTTCATCCATGAGCTTGGGCACTATCTGGCGGGTCGCTGGTCGGGCATTCGTGTCCTGGCATTTTCCGTCGGCTTCGGTCCGGAGTTGATCGGCTTCACCGACAAACATGGAACACGTTGGAAAATATCGGCTATTCCGCTTGGCGGCTATGTTCGGTTCTTTGGCGACGCCGATGCTGCGAGCCGGCCGGACAGCGAGGAACTGACGCAACTGACCGATGAGGAGAAGGCGCAGACGCTCGGTGGTGCCGCATTGTGGAAGCGTGCTGTCACGGTTGCCGCCGGTCCGATCGCCAACTTCATCCTCGCGATCTTCATCTTCGCCGTCATGTTCGCAACCATGGGTAAATCGGTTGCAGACCCGGTCGTTGCCGAATTGAAGCCGGGCAGCGTGGCGGAAGCGGTCGGCGTCAAGCCGGGCGATGTTCTGATCGCCCTGGATGGCCGGCGCATCGAGACCTTCGACGAAGTCGTGCGCTATATCAGCATGCGCCCGGAGCTTCCGGTCAAGGTAACCGTCCGGCGTGCCGAAAGTGAAATCGATTTCGACATGGTGCCGCGGCGCGCGGTGATCGCCGACAGCTTCGGCAACGAGATGGAAGTCGGCCAGATCGGCATTATCACCAATCAAAGTTCCGGCAACTTCCGCGTCGTCGAACTGTCACCGCTCCAGGCTGTCTGGGAGGGCTTTCGCCAGACCGGACACATCATCACGGGAACGTTCGATTATATCGGAAACATGATTGCCGGCCGCATGAATGCCGACCAGTTGGGTGGTCCGGTGCGCGTTGTTCAGGCCTCGGGTGAAATGGCGACGCTGGGCGTTATCGCTCTGTTAAATCTAGCCGCTGTTCTTTCGGTTTCCCTGGGGCTTTTGAATTTGATGCCAGTTCCGGTCCTTGACGGCGGGCATCTGGTTCTCTACGCGATTGAAGCCGTGCGAGGCAGACCAGTCGGTCCTGGTGCGCAGGAAATCGCCTTCCGTATCGGATTGGCAATGATCCTGTCGCTGATGGTTTTTGCGACCTGGAATGACATTAGCCGGTTGATCGGATAAGGCCTGACTTGTATTGCGCGAAAGGATTTGTTTACGCTGTTTCAAACTCGTAGTGGCGATTAGGCCACTGATTGAAATGAAGTAAACAGAAATTAACGTCCGCACTTGCTTGTAGGGTAAAACCCGTTAAAACCACACACGGGCCGGAGTCGGGGTACGGCTGCGGGACAATTGAAGAAGGTAAAGTATACACATGAAGGCTGGTTCAAGATTTTTGAACGCAGTATCGGCGGTCGCGCTGTCTGCTGGTATCGTGTCTTCGGGAGCGGGTGTTGCCGTACTTGTATCGGCTGTAGCAGCCGAGGCCGCAGTGGTTCGTAGTATCGATGTGCGTGGCGCCCAGCGAGTTGGCGCCGAGGCTGTTCGCTCCAACCTGTCGATCAAGACGGGCGAGAGCTTCTCGAACGCCGACATCGATGAATCGGTCAAGCAGCTTTATGCCACCGGCTTTTTCTCGGATGTCCGTATTTCCGTATCCGGCAGCACGCTCGTTGTTACGGTCGTGGAAAACCAGCTGATCAATCAGGTCGTCTTCAACGGCAACCGCAAGATCAAGGACGACAAGCTGGTCGGCCTGGTTCAGACGCAGCCGATGGGTCCGTATAGCGACAGCCTGATTGCGGCTGACATTCAGCGTATCAAGGAAGCTTATGCCGCAATCGGTCGCAGCGACGTCGATGTGACCACGCAGGTGGTCCCGGTCGCCGAAGGCCGTGTCAATCTCGCTTTCGTGATCAACGAAGGTGAGCGCACCAAGATCAGCCAAATCAATTTTGTTGGCAACAACGCCTATTCCGATGGTCGTCTGGCTTCCGTGCTGAACACCAAGGAATCGGGCATGCTGTCCTTCCTGACCCGCAAAGACGTCTATAACGAAGACAAGCTGCGCGCGGACGAAGAAGTGCTACGCCAGTTCTACTACAACCACGGTTATGCCGACTTCCGCGTGATCTCGTCCGAGGCGACGCTGAACGAAGCTGGCAACGAATACGTCATCAACATCACTGTTGATGAAGGTGCCCGCTACAAGTTCGGCAATGTCGCGGTGGAATCCACGGTTGACGGCATCGACGGCAAGGAACTTGAAGGTCTGCTGGAAACCAAGCCGGGCAGCACCTACAGCGCTCGCGACGTGCAGAAGTCGATGGAAGCCATCTCGCGCCGTGTTTCGGCTGCCGGTTATCCCTTCGCACGCGTCGTTCCGCGCGGTGACCGTAACTTCGAAACCAACACCATTGGCGTCACTTACCTGGTCGACCAGGGTGAGCGCGCCTATGTCGAGCGCATCGAGGTTCGTGGCAACACCCGTACCCGTGACTTCGTCATCCGTCGCGAGTTCGACATTTCCGAAGGCGATGCCTTCAACCAGGAAACCATTTCGCGCGCCAAGCGTCGCCTGGAAGCGCTCGGCTTCTTCTCGTCCGTCAACATCTCGACCCAGGCCGGCAGTGCATCTGACCGCGTCATCGTGATTGTCGACGTTCAGGATCAGCCGACCGGTTCGTTTGGTGTCGGCGCCGGTTACTCCGTCGGCGATGGCGGTCTGGTTCTGGAAGCGTCGGTGGAAGAAAAGAACTTCCTCGGTCGTGGTCAGTTCATCCGCGTGGCAGCCGGTGGCGGCTTCGATGATACGCAGACCTACAACTTCTCGTTCACAGAGCCTTATTTCCTCGGTTACCGTCTTGCCGCCGGCTTCGATCTCTTCAAGAGTTCGACCAGCAGCAATTCCAACTACGACTACGAAGAACAGGGCGGCACGATCCGCGTGACCGCGCCGATCACCGAAGATCTGGCAACCACGATCCGCTACACCTACAAGGAACTCGAATACATCAACGATGGTGCTTATGGTGCCGACGGTGTTTCGGGCGGTGGCGACGATCAGCTGGCTGCACCTTATATCGACCTGATCGATGGCAGCCCGTGGAAGCAGTCGATCCTCGGCAACACGTTTGTCTACAACACCGTGGACGACCGGCAGAACCCGCATGATGGCCTGTTTGTCAGCGTCACGCAGGAATATGCAGGCTTGGGCGGTGATTCCGACTTCTACAAGCTCTACGGCCGTGCCCGCATGTACCACACGCTGTCGGATGAATACGACCTGGTCGGTTCGATCGCGGCGTCTGCTGGTCACGTGATGCCGACCAACGGCGATCTGAACGTCTTCGATCAGTTCAAGATCGGCGGCAAGGAAATCCGTGGCTTCGAAAACGACGGTATCGGTCCGCGCATCGGGGGTGACTCGATCGGTGGCACGACTTACTTCGCAGCGTCAGCCGAAGCGACCTTCCCGATGCCGCTCATCCCGCAGGATCTCAACTTCCGCGGCGCAGTGTTCGCAGATGCCGGTACCCTTTATGGTAACGATGTTTCGAACAGTGCAGGCGTCGTTGGTACGGATCTGACGATCCGTGCGTCGGTCGGTGCTGGTATCCTGTGGAATTCGCCTTTCGGTGCCCTGCGCCTTGACTACGCGGTTCCGGTTGCCAAGGAAGACTTCGACGAAGTGCAGGAGTTCCGCTTCAGCATGGCGAACCAGTTCTAAGACTGGCGGTCCAGAACTGCTGACTGAATGACGTTCTGGAGCGTTTTCTGATGGAGCATAATCATTTCTTTCCGCCCCATGCCGGGGTGACGCTTGCAATGCTTGCGGCACACACGGGGGCGGAGTTGCAGAATGCAGAGGCTGGCGAACGGATCGTTGGATCCGTTTCGCCGGTATCTCGTGCCAAGGCGGGCGATGTTTGTTACATCCTGTCACGCCGTAGCAAGGAAGAGTTGAAGACCTGCGAGGCTTCGGCGATCTTCTGCGACAAGGCGCTGCTTTCGCTGATCCCCGATCATATTCCCGTTCTTCTGACCAAAGCTCCGGCCATGGCATTTGCATTGGCAGGCGCGCTGTTTCATCCGTCGGCAATGCGTCCGACGCGCATGAGCAGCGAAACGTTGACGATTTCGCCAGCCGCTTTTGTGGACCCGACCGCGCGCCTTGAGGCGGGCGTCGAAGTTGAGCCGATGGCTGTCATTGGCGCCGATGTCGAGATTGGTGAGGGCACCCGCATTGGTCCTGGTGTCGTCATTGGCCCTGGCGTCCGCATCGGTCGCGATTGTACCATTGCAGCCGGCGCCACCGTTCAGGTCGCCCTGATCGGCAACAATGTCATCATCCACAATGGTGCGCGGATCGGCCAGGACGGCTTCGGTTATGCGCCGGGACCGCGCGGCATGATCAAGATCGTCCAGGTTGGGCGCGTGATTATCCAGGATCATGTCGAGATCGGCGCCAATACGACGATCGATCGTGGGACGATGGATGACACGGTGATCGGTGAAGGCACCAAGATCGACAATCTGGTCCAGATTGGTCACAACGTTCGCATCGGCCGTCACTGCGGTATCGTCAGCCAGGTCGGCATTGCCGGCAGCACGCGCATCGGCGACGGCGTGATGATTGGCGGCGCCTGTGGCGTCAACGGACATATCACGATCGGTGACGGTGCCCAGATCGCGGCGATGAGCGGTGTTCTGTCGGATGTCCCGCCCGGTGAGCGTTATGGCGGTGTTCCGGCCCGCCCAATGAAGGATTATCTGCGCGAGGTGGCCGATACGCTGAGCCGCTACGACGCCCGCGCCAAGGAAAAAGGAACCAGCAATGACTGACATCGCGACCAGCGAATTGGGATCGGCTGATATCCTCGAGATCATGAAGCTTCTGCCCCACCGCTATCCGTTCCTGCTGGTGGACAAGATCATCGAGATCAACGGTGATGATTCCGCCATCGGGATCAAGAACGTGACCGCGAACGAGCCGCATTTCACCGGCCACTTCCCGGATTCGCCGATCATGCCCGGTGTTCTGCTGGTTGAAGGCATGGCCCAGACCGCTGGTGCCATTTGCGCGCGCAAGCAGGGAGAGGGCGGCAACCTCGTCTATTTCATGACCATCGACAATGCCCGATTCCGCAGACCCGTTGTTCCTGGTGACCGCGTTGAGTTCCATGTCGTCAAGCAGAAGCAGCGTGGCAATATCTGGAAATTCCACTGTGAAGCCAAGGTTGATGGCGCCCTTGCAGCGGAAGCCGATATCGGCGCGATGATCATGCGCAAGGATGTGAAATGAGCCACATTGCAGCAAGTGCCGTGATTCACCCGATGGCCGTCGTCGAAAACGGCGCCCGGATCGGTGAAAATGTGCGCATTGGGCCTTTCTGCTATGTCGGTCCGAACGTCATCCTCGGCGATGGCTGTGAACTGCAATCGAACGCTGTGGTCAACGGTCGAACGACGATCGGGAAAAATGCACGGATCTTTTCCTGCGCGGTGATTGGTGGCGAGCCACAGAGCATTCATCACACGGGCGGGGAAACCACGCTCAGTATCGGTGACAACTGCACCATGCGCGAAGGCGTGACGATGAATGCCGGCACGGTCGATGGCGGCGGCAAGACGGTGGTTGGCAGCAACAACCTGTTTCTGGCCAATTCGCATGTTGCGCATGACTGTATACTTGGTGATCACATCATCATGTCCAACAATGTCATGCTTGCCGGTCATGTGAAGATTGAGGATCGCGTCATTCTCGGCGGTGGGGCCGCCGTCCACCAGTTTACCCGCATTGGCCGCCAGGCCTTTATCGGCGGACTGTCGGCGGTTGCCTACGACGTCATTCCTTATGGCATGCTGAATGGCAATCCGGGCATCCTTGGTGGACTGAACGTTGTCGGCATGACCCGGGCAGGCATCGAACGGGCGACAATTCACGTCGTGCGCCGTGCCTTCAAGCAGATTTTCGAAGGCGAGGGCTCTGCGCGCAAGAATGCCGAGGCAATCCGCGACGAGTATCTCGATTGCCCGCAGGCGATTGAAATTCTCGACTTTATCGCGGCGGAAAGCGACCGGGCATTGTCGTCCCCGTTCCGCGGCAAGAGCTGAGGCATGGCACTGGCCGGGGCAACCGAAGGCCGTCTGGCGATCATTGCGGGCAGCGGCAAGCTGCCGCTCTTTCTTGCTGAAGCGGCGCGCGAGGCTGGCGAAAATCCCTTTATTCTGCGGCTCAAGAACGAAGCTGATCCCATCTGGGACGATTTCGATTCGGCAGTTGTCGGTGTGGGCGACATGTCAGGATTGTCGGCTCTCTTCCAGAAACACAAGATCAGCCGCGTCGTGATGTCCGGAGCTGTGAAAAAGCGTCCGTCGCTTGGCGAAATCCATGTGAACTGGAAATCGATCCTGAAATTGCCGATGGCGCTCAGGACGCTGCTCGCCGGTGGCGATGATGCGGTGCTGAAGATGGTTATCTCGCTGATCGAGGCACAAGGTTGCCACGTCATCGGTGCGCACGAGATCTTGCCCGACCTTCTGGCAACGACCGGGCCGATCGGCGGCATCGTACCTTCCAGCGATGACTGGCGCGACATCGAACGCGCAGCGGATGCCGCAGAGACGCTGGGCCGGCTCGATGTCGGCCAGGGTGCGGTCTGTGTCGGTGGACGGATCGTTGCGCTCGAAGGCGTTGAAGGCACGGATGCCATGCTGGCCCGCGTCGCGCGTTTGCGCGGCGAGGGGCGCATCTCGCAACGCCGCAAGGGTGTGTTGGTCAAGCTGTGCAAACCGCAGCAGGACATACGCGCGGATCTGCCGGCCGTCGGTATATCGACGGTGGAGAATGCCCGCGCTGCCGGCCTTGCCGGCATTGCGGTCGAGGCCGGCAGGGCTCTGGTCATCGAACGCGAGGCCATGGTCGCCGCAGCCAATGCGGCTGGCATGTTTGTCATTGGTATCGATCGGGGTCTCAAGGGAGCAGGAGAATGACACCCATGCCCTTGAAGGTCGCTGTGATTGCGGGGGAGGTTTCCGGGGATCTGCTCGGCGGTGACCTGATCGCGGCGCTCAAGGCGCGCCACGCGGGACCGATCGAATTGATCGGCGTCGGTGGCGAGGCGCTGGAGGCCGAGGGCCTGAAATCGCTGTTCGATTTTTCCGAACTGTCGATCATGGGCATCACGCAGGTGCTGGCCAAGCTGCCGCGATTGATCGGCCTGATTTCGAAGACCGCGGATGCCATTGTGGCAGCACAACCCGATATGCTGCTGATCATCGACAGCCCGGATTTTACCCATCGGGTGGCCAAGAAGGTGCGGCAAAAGCTTCCCGACCTGCCGGTGGTCAACTATGTCTGCCCAAGCGTCTGGGCGTGGAAGGAATATCGCGCCACGGCGATGCTGGCTTTTGTCGATGCCGTGCTCGCGGTGCTGCCGTTCGAGCCGGAGGTCATGCGTCGCCTCGGCGGTCCACCCACCCATTTCGTTGGCCATCGGCTGAGCAGCCATCCGGACATCGTCAAGGTGCGCAACGCCCGCAAGCTCAAGCGGCCAACCGCCAAGGGCGATCGGCATACGATCCTGCTCCTTCCCGGATCGCGCGGCAGCGAAATTGCCAGCATGCTGCCGGTCTTCGGCGAGGCGATGCAGGAATTCACTCGTCGCAACGGGCCGACCCGGTTTCTCCTGCCCACCGTCGCCCGTCAGGAGGCGCGGGTGCGCGACATGGTGGCGGGCTGGAGCATCAAGCCGGAGATCCTGATCGGCGATACCGCCAAATGGCAGGCCTTTGCCGAGGCGGATGCCGCGATTGCCACGTCTGGCACGGTGATCCTCGAACTGGCTCTCGCCTATGTGCCTGTCATGTCGACCTACAAGACCGACTGGATCATCAAGATGATCAGCCACCGGATCAAGACTTGGACGGGTGCGCTTCCCAATCTGATCGCCGATTATGCCATCGTGCCGGAATATCTGAACGAAGTCGTGCGTCCGGCCAGCATGGTGCGCTGGGCCGAGCGCCTGTCCGCCGATACGCTGCAGCGCGCAGCGATGCTTGCAGGCTATGACGAGGTTTGGGCTCGCCTGAGCACCGAAATACCGGCCGGTGAGGCCGGTGCTGAAATCCTGATGCGACTGTTGCAGCAGAAAGGCCGGTCGTAACCGGCCAGTCTCGCTTAGTTCCAGGCGGCAAAAGGGTCGGCCATGGTTTCCCAGGCCGTCGGGGTAAAACGGCTCGCAGAGACAAGGCAGGCGTCGAGTTCGGCGCGCAGCCGGACCTCATCCATGGGGTCGGCGCCGATGAAGACGATTTCCTGGCGGCGATCGCCCCATTCCTTGTCGAGATAGGGCGCCATGGCCTTGTGGAAACCCGGATCATCCGGCCAGTTCTGTTTCGGCACCGATGCCCACCAGCGGCCCATGCGGCTGGTGCGCACCAGTGGCCCTGCCTGACTGAGTTCGCCGACATAGTGCGGTCGTGTAGCCAGCCAGAAAAATCCCTTGGCACGAATGACGCCCGGCCAGGACTGGTTGATAAAGGCTTGGAACCGGCCAGGATCGAAGGGCGCGCGGGCGTGATAAACGAAGGAGCGGATGCCGTATTCTTCCGTTTCCGGCACATGATCGCGAAAACCGTGCAATTCCTTGAACCACAGCGGATGCGTCTCGGCCTTGGCCAGATCGAACAATCCGGTCCCGAGAATGTCCTTCGGCAGAACTTCGGCGAAATCGGTTTCGATCACGCGTGCATCGGCATTCAGTCCGGCAATGATCTTTCGCGCGGCGTCGAGTTGATCCGGAGTTGCTGTCCCGACCTTGTTGAGGATGATGACATCGGCAAACTCGATCTGCTCGACGAGCAGATCCACCAGGGTCCGGTTGTCGCCGTCACCTGCGGTCTCGCCCCGGTCGGCGAGGAAGTCGCTGGAAGAATAGTCACGCACGAGATTGGCGGCATCGACGACAGTCACCATCGTGTCCAACTGGGCGATATCGGATAGACTGCGGTCGTTCTCGTCGCGGAAGTCGAAGGTGGTGGCGATCGGCAGCGGTTCGGCAATCCCGGTTGCCTCGATCAGCAGGTGATCGAAACGTCCCTGTTCGGCCAGTGCCCGGACCTCGTTCAAAAGGTCGTCCCGCAGCGTGCAACAGATGCAGCCATTGCTCATCTCGACGAGTTGCTCTTCGGTGCGCGACAATGCCGCATTACCGCCCCGCACCAGCGCCGCATCGATATTCACTTCGCTCATGTCGTTGACGATGACCGCCACGCGCAGGCCGTCGCGATTGGCCAGGACATGGTTGAGCAGGGTTGTCTTGCCGGCGCCGAGAAAGCCGGACAGGACCGTGACGGGAAGCTTTTGCATTTTTCGCTCCAATTAATGTAATAACATTACATATGGTGATGTGAAAAAAGGCGGAACCTCAGCCCCGCCTTCGCCGATCTGGGAGGATCGTCTTATTTCGACAGGCACTCTGCCATTGACGTTGCAAGATTGCGCATCAGTTGCGGATAGAGTTCGGGACCCTCGGTGAGCGCGCCGCCTTCCGGATCCAGCGTGCCGCTCTTGGCATCAGTGCCTTCGGTGACGACAGCGATCAGCTTGGATTCGAACTGCGGTTCGGCGAACACGCAACCGGCCTTGAGTTCGGCAATTTTGGCATGGATCTGCGACAGGCGCTCGGCGCCCGGCATGGTCTCCGGGCTAACCGTGACCGAGCCCGCAACCCGCACCTTGTAGCGCTTCTCGAAATACTGGTAGGCATCGTGGAAGACCACGAAAGGTTTGTCGGCGACGGGTGCCACAGTCGCGGCAATTTCGGCATCCAGCGCATCGATCTCGCTGTCCAGCGCCTTAGCATTCGCCTCATAGAGTGCCTTGTTGTCCGGATCGACCTCAATCAGCGTGCTGGCGATTTCTGCCGCCATCGCCTTGGCATTGGCCGGATCAAGCCACAGATGCATGTCGGTGCCGCCATGCTCCTCATGCTCTTCTGCGGCGTGTTTCTCCCCGGTATGTCCGGCTTCCTTTGCGTGGTCGTGACCTTCCTCGGAATGCGCATGTTCTTCATGCTCGTGCTCGCCATGGTCATGGGCCTCGAAGGCACCGCCCTCGCGGAAGGGCAGCTTCACCAGTCCCGGCGCATCTTCCAGTTCGACGATCTTGGCCTTGGCGGGAAGCGCCTCCAGCGGCTTTTCGAGAAAGGCCTCAAGCCCATGCCCGACCCAGAAGACCACATCGGCATTCTCGAGCGCACGCGCATTGGAAGGCTTGAGACTGTAGGTATGCGGCGAGGCCGCTCCTTCGACGATCAGAGACGGCTCGCCGACGCCCTTCATGATCGAAGCGACGAGCGAATGGATTGGTTTGATCGACACCACGACCTGTGGCGCGGCCAAGGCCAGCGCTGGCGAAAACAGAAGAGTTGCCGTTGTCGCGGCAAGGGCAAGGCGGGTGCGTTTCATGCGGGATGCTCCGATTGAACTCGTTATGTAATACTATTACATTGATTGCGTAATGCTATAACGTGTGGCATAGCTTCACGCAACAGCAAATTTCCGGGAATGTGATGTCCGCATTGAAAAACAATCAGGCCGCACCGCTTGTTTCGCTCAACGGTGCCGGCGTCTATCGCAATGGCCGTTGGCTGGTCAGGGGTGTGGATTTTTCCGTCCGCCCGGGCGAGATCGTCACCTTGATCGGCCCGAACGGATCCGGCAAGTCGACCAGCGCCAAGCTCGCCATCGGCGTCTTGCGTGCCGACGAGGGCAGGGTGGAACGCAAGTCCGGCCTGCGTGTCGGCTACGTGCCGCAGAAACTGGCCGTCGACTGGACCATGCCGCTGACCGTGCGCCGGCTGATGACCCTCACCGGACCTTTGCCAACGGCAGATATCGACGCCGCACTGAATGCCGTTGGTATCGCCCACTTGGCCAGCGCAGAGGTGCAGCACCTGTCCGGCGGTGAATTCCAGCGTGCCCTGCTCGCCCGCGCGATCGCCCGCAAGCCCGATATCCTCGTGCTCGACGAACCGGTCCAGGGCGTCGATTTTTCCGGCGAGATTGCGCTCTACGATCTGATCACCTCGATCCGCAATTCCACCGGATGCGGCATCCTGCTGATCTCCCATGACCTGCATGTGGTAATGGCCGAGACCGATACAGTGATCTGCCTGAATGGCCATGTCTGTTGCCGCGGCACCCCGGCCGCCGTCAGCCGCAGCCCGGAATACATGCGGCTCTTCGGTGCCAAGGCCGGCAGCACGCTTGCGGTCTACAGCCATGATCACGACCACACCCATCTGCCCGATGGTCGTGTCCTGCATGGCGATGGTTCCGTGACGGATCATTGCCATCCAGACGACGGTCATCATCATGGTCACGGTGAAGCCCATGACCACGGGCAACACGACCATGGGCACAATGATCACGTTCATGACCACGGCCATAGCCATCACCATTCTGAGCCTGAGGGTGAAAAGTCCGGGCATGAGGAGCACGTCCATGTTCGATGATTTCTTCATCCGGGCCATGCTCGCCGGCATCGGTCTGGCACTCACCACCGGTCCGCTCGGTTGTTTCGTTATCTGGCGCCGCATGGCCTATTTCGGCGATACCATGGCCCATTCCGCCTTGCTCGGCGTGGCGCTGTCGCTGTTCTTCTCGCTCAACCTGATGGTCAGCGTCTTCGTCGTTGCGGCTCTCGTGTCGCTGATCTTGATCGTGCTGCAGAAGCGCCAAGGGCTCTCTGCCGACGCGCTGCTAGGCATTCTCAGCCATGCAACGCTGGCGATCGGCCTGGTCATGGTCGCGTTCATGACCTGGGTCCGCTTCGATCTTATCGCCTTCCTGTTCGGCGACATATTGGCCGTGACGCCGGCGGACGTTGCCTTTGTCTGGATCGGCGGCGTGATCGTGGTGGCTGTCATTGCCTATCTCTGGCGTCCGCTGCTCGCCGCCACGGTGAATGCCGAGCTTGCCGAGGCCGAGGGACTGCAGCCCGAACGGGCGCGTGTCATCTTCATGCTGCTGATGGCGCTGGTGATCGCGATTGCCATGAAAATTGTCGGCATCATGCTGATCACGTCCCTGCTCATCATACCGGCCGCAGCAGCCCGACGCTTTGCAACCACGCCCGAATGGATGGCGGTGATGGCCTCGGTGATCGGTGCTTTTGCCGTGATCATCGGCCTGTTCGGCTCGCTGACCTATGACACACCGTCCGGCCCGTCGATCGTCGTCGCCGCTTTGCTGCTTTTTCTTGTCAGCCTTCTGCCCCGTCCGGGTTCGAAGGCTGCTGACGCCAATTCGCGAGGATGACGATGGCCAAGACCGATCTCACCAAGAACCAGTCTCTGGTGTTTGACGCCCTGTCGGCGTCCGACGGCCCATTGTCTGCCTATACGCTGCTCGACCGGTTGCGCGATCATGGTTTCCGGGCGCCCTTGCAGGTCTACCGCGCACTCGAGAAGCTGGTGGAGTTTGGCATGGTGCACCGCCTTGAAAGCATCAACGCCTTCGTCGCCTGCGCCCATCCGCATGACGGATGCTCAGGCCATGGAACCGTGGCCTTCGTCATCTGCCACAAATGTAGCCGCGTCACCGAGTTTCACGACCACGCGATCGATCACCGCCTTGATGACATCACCAGGGGCATGAAATTCAAGGCCGAGAAGACCACGATCGAGATTCGCGGACTATGCGCCGAATGCGCCTGATCAGGGGAGCAGTCGCAGGTCACGCGCAAAGCGCTGCCAGTTGCGCACATAGTTTTCCGCCGAGCGCCTGAGCCCGGCAATGGCGGTGTCGTCCAGTGTCCGGATAACCCGGGCCGGCGAACCGACGATCAGGGAATTGTCCGGAAACTGTTTTCCCTCGGTGACCAGCGCATTGGCGCCAACCAGGCAATTGTTGCCGATGCGGGCGCCGTTCAATACCGTTGCGCCCATGCCGACCAGGGAATTGTTGCCGATCGTGCAGCCATGAATGATGGCGTGGTGGCCGATGGTGCAGCCTTCGCCGATGGTGGCGGGAAAGCCGATATCCGTGTGCACCATTGTGCCTTCCTGGATATTGCTGCCGGGGCCGATCACGATAGGATCATTGTCGCCGCGCAGCACGACCCCGAACCAGATTCCGACATCTTCACCCAGCGTCACATCGCCGATAACATGGGCGTCCGGCGCGATCCAGAAATGCTCCTGCGCGGGCAGGCGAGGCATGCGGTCCCCGAGGGCATAGATGGGCATCGTTAGGCCTTTCGCTAATTAGCGCAGGCGCAGGATGATCGGGAACCGTCCGCTTTGCGATGACACATGCAAATGGATCTTCGCCTCCGGCTGGGAGTAGCGCCAGGCACGAGCGCCATGACACAACAACAGTCCGATCAAATCCTTGGTCTTGGACCGCTTCGGCTTCAATCCCAGCTCGGCAAGGCCAAAGGCTGCCTGATGCAGCGGATGAAGCCCGTGGCTCGCTGCCAGAGTGCCGTGGTTATCCTGGTCGCCCGTGCGACCGAAGTGGTTCTCGTTCAACGCCATATTGACTACCTCGTACGCAATACAAATCGAGGGTTACCGGCAGGATCGTTTACTGGGCAGCGGCCCAGCATCCGATCCCTTTTTTCTTCAGTGCCTTGCATGCATTGACCGCTGTCTTCTGGTCGTCGAAGCCGCCGAACCGTGCCCGGTAGAGCTGCTGCGAACCCGCATCATAGGCGATCGTGAAGGGGGTGGCGGAACGCAATACCTTTCCGCCTTTTTCCTGCGCATCGCGCAGAAGGGTCATTGCCATGTCCTTGTCCGGTGAGGTGCCGATCTGGACGACCCAGCCGGCGGACGGCGCGGTGGAGGCAGTGGTTGTGGTGTCTATGCCCTGCGGAGTAGCTGCAGACTCGGCAATCGATTGTGTCGGCGTGCCCGGTGCGATCGATGCGCCGCTATCGGGCATATAGGCTGGAGCCGGCTGCGGCACTGGTACGGCGACCGCTGATGAGCTTGCCTGGGAGTTTGCCTGTGCTGTCGTCGCTTTGGCCAGCGCCGCGCTGGCGGCATTGCCGAGTTGCGGAGCCGCAAATGCCGTCTCGGGCACTGTGTCATAACGGGTTTCCGGCATCGGGCCAGTGGCCGGCAAGCTGTGGGCCGACGGTACGAGCGACGCGGTTGCCGTTGTGCTCGGCGCAACGGAAGTATTGGTCTCGGCAATCAGATTGCTGCCGCCGCGCGATCCCGAAGCCTTGGGCAGATAGGCTGCAACCAGCTTGCGCATCGTCGCATCGCGGCTGGCGCCGGACTTGCCACCAAGGACGACAGCAACGATCGAGCGACCGTCAGCTTCGGCGGAGGTTGCCAGATTGAAACCCGCAGCGCGGGTATAGCCGGTCTTGATGCCATCGACACCACGGACATTGCCGAGCAGACGGTTGTGATTGCCGATCACCTGCTTGCCGAACTTGAAGCTGCGGGTCGAAAAGTATCCGTAATATTGCGGGAAGTGCTGACGCAGGGCGATGCCCAGACGAGCCTGATCGCGAGCCGTCGTCATCTGCGCCGTATTCGGCAGCCCATGGGCATTGCGATAGGTCGTCTTGGTCATGCCGAGGTTGCGTGCCTTGGCAGTCATCATCTGGCCGAAACGCTGTTCCGAGCCACCGAGAAATTCACCAAGTGCGGTTGCGACGTCATTGGCGGATCGGGTGACCAGCGCCTGGATGGCCTGCTCGACCGTCAGGCTGCGTCCGGCGCCGACACCGAGCTTTGACGGAGGTTCTGCAGCGGCATTCTTGGAGACCGGCACCTTCGTGCTCAGCGAGATCCGCCCGGCTTCAAGCGCCTCGAAAACCATGTAAAGGGTCATCATCTTGGTCAGGGACGCAGGATAGCGCAGACTGTCCGCATCCTCGCTGTAAAGCACCTTGCCCGTCCTGGCATCGATGACCACGCCCGCATATTTAGGCGCCGCTTGCGCGACGGAGACGCTGAAGCTCGTCATCATCACAAGCGTCAGGGCAGCAACGGCCAGCCTGCGGATACGAGAGGCGAAATAGAGGTTTCCGTAAAATTTATGCACCACGAGACTCTTCAAGCTATGACCATTGCGGACCGGACGCTCCCCCATCGCGACCACTTCCAGACAAAGTAGGGTCTTAGCCTTACCAAGAGGTTTATGATGAACTTTTAGTTGACGGGATCGGACGCATTTTATGCGAGGTTTCGCTGGGTGCGGGCGTTGCGCGCGTGCCGACATAGTTGCGAACGGCTTCATCGATTTTCGCCCAGTCACCAAGCCGGCGGCTGGAAAACCGGTACAGGACGGTCAGGTCTTCGCCGACATGGATGTCCCGCTGGCAGTCGCCATCGGTTGCCTGGGAAGCTTTAACCGGCAAGAGGCAGCGGACCGCATAGGCGTCACCTGCGATCCGGCTGGCGGTGAGCAATGCCTCTCCGTCGAAACCCGCGCCCGGTTTGAATCGTCTTAGAGTGAGCCCGGAGGGTCCGGGATCCGATTGGGGCTCCAGAAGATGCGCGTATATCGCGCTGACGCGCCCCGACATATCGCGAGACATGGTGCTTTGGGAAATCTGAAGGAAAATCAAAGACGGTTCCTGGCTTAGATCGTCGAACCGCCGGCGCAGACTTTTGTCATAACCTGTCATTTCCGGCCAGAGCAGATAGAGGTCGACCTGTTCGGCGGGTCCGCTGACGCGCTGCTGTTCGAACCGGATCGCGTTGGTGGGGAGGCTCAACTGGTCGCGGCCAATCGTGATTGCCAGGATCTCGCGGCTTTCGCTATGGCCGGCGAGAGAGAGTTGCTCGCCATAGATTCGCCCTGCATAGCTGATCGCGGTTGAGGCGATAGCCAGAAAAAACACCAGACAAGTTGCGATGACCAGGAACCCCATCGAGATGAGCGGCGCGTGTTCGTGGGGACCGGTTTCGGCTGTTTCGCTCTGCATGCCTGACCTCGCCTGCGGCGGACGGCAACAAGTTGTGCGAGCGCCGATTCCCTATCGTGAAGGCCAGACGTTCGGCGATTGTGGTTAATGTTGCGTAAACGATCATCGCGGTGAAGGCGTAGAAAAAAGGAGAGCCGGTCCCGGTTGGACGGGACCGGCTCAGTGGCTCCGGTCGGGGACGGGTATGCGGGGGGACAGACCGGGCCAGATTGTAGGCGCTGCCGTCGGCAGGCGCGCTAGTTGGACGATACGCTGCCGACAACGCTCGCGCGTCCGTCCTGAAGCTTGACCCAGCGTGCAGGATCTTCAGACGACTGGCGCTTCAGATAGGTATATTCGGTGTCGGACCAGAGCAGCACCTTGTTGCGCATGTTGTCCAGTACGAAATCGCCGTGATCGGTGCGGATCGTCAGGACGGCATGGCCTTCACCATTGGGCTGGAGGACGACGGTGAGCAGCAGGTCGGCTGGATCGACGCCCTTGTCGATCAGCATCTTGCGCTTCAGAAGTGCGTAATCCTCGCAGTCGCCAACGGTGCGCGGATAGGCCCAGCGCTCTTCTACGCCGTAGATCTCCATATCGGTCAGCGGCGTGATCTGGCTGTTGACGGTGTAGTTGATCTCCAGGATCTCCTTCCACAAAGGTTCCGTCAGCCCCAGTGGACCGCTATCGCGACCAGAGCCCGAACATTCGCCGCTATAGGTCTTGCAGAATTCGTAGTGGCCGATCGGCGGATTGGCTTTGCCGATGACGCGCATGTTCGCAGAGGTGGCGGTGGCCGGTATTGCCAGGCAGCCGACGATTGCGGCGGTCAGAAGTCCAATACCCAGATTTTTCTTTGTTGTCATTGGTTGTCTCCCCGTGATGGAGTCAACATGACATCGAGTTTTTGACCTCTCGCGAAAATGCGAAGTACAAATCGAAGTAAAGTTGATGATAAGGCGATTTTATATTTATATGTATTTGATTATTGTTTGAGTATTGTTTGACGAAAATTGGAGTAAAATTTCAGTCAAAGTTGAGCTAATTTCGGATTTTTCATTCAGTCCATTCGCGGCTTCGTTGATGCAAGGCGTTGAAAATAAATGATTTAATTTGTTGGTCACTGCAGCGGCGTTTGGGATGGTCGCGCCTCGCCGCCGCCGTTGATCATATCCGCCGTTCGCGCAGACGTGGTGGCGTCTGTGCTTCAAGGTCGATCTGGTCGAGACAATGAGACGATGTTCTATTTTGAAGCAGAAATTTATTTTTGCCGGCGACAAAAAAATAAGCGCCTTGTCTTGAGGCGCAGGGCCGTGCTGAAACGAAAAGAGGCGCCAGCGGACGGACCGCTGGCGCCAAAAGTGCGATTTTCAGATGAAATCAGAGAAACTCGGTGAGCGCTTCGCGCGACTGCAGCGACAGAAACTCCACCGCCACACCTTCTGCGAAATGACGAACGACCCGGCCACGCATATTGCCCAGTCGAACGGCAGTGCCGAGTGGCGGACGAATGTCGATATCGACGGCGGCACCGGACAGGGAAAGGTCCATCAGGCGGCAAGGATAGCGCTTACCGTCTTCGAGCGTCAGTTCCGTCCGCGTGTTGCGTGGCGTCAGGCGATCGTGGCGACGGTCTTCCGGCAGTCCGAGCTCATGTTTGTTGGCAATCCAGGTCAGCTGTGCCGCAAGCTTCTCGCGCTTGCGCACGGTCGCGTTGATCGAGATGACGAAACCGTCCTCGGTCAATTTGACGACTGTGCCTTCGATCCGGCCGAGATGGTCGATATATGCGATGATGCGCTCATTCGGGCGCGGCCGACCGGCGCAGGCGAATCGGACATCGCCCGGCGACATGTCGATGACCTTGCATACGTATTCTTCGTAGTCGGCCATCATCAGACGACCCTGCAGGCTGACCGCGACGCGCTGGAAGGCGCGTTGCTGTCCCGGCGAGGCGATCATGTTGCTCTGGCTGGTCTGCGATGAATACATCATGGGCGATCTGTCTATTTCGCGGTTACGAAATGATTATCGGCAAGCTGTTAACATAACGTTTGTTGTGAGCCTCGGTTTTGTTCCGTCTTTTCCGATTTGTGTCCGGCGGTTAAGGTTAAACAAGGGTTGAGATTGCGGCTGCGGCGGGACTGTGGCAAAAACGGCCATCACTTCCCGAAGGTTCGCTTTCGGCACCAACTTGAGGGCGCGGACGTTCCGCAGCCGCCTCTACAGCCACTCGGATATACCGGGTGGCTTTTTTTTGGCGCTCGTCTGGGCTAACTGATTGCTTAGCAATGCCGCGAGGAGCCAGAGATGCAGGAAAATTCAGGGCCGCCCGAAGAGCCTCACGCCGGGCCGGTTGATACCGCGCATCAAAAGGACACCGTGCCGATCTTCAACCTGCCAGGCGGCGTCCTTTTGTCGCTCGCTTTGATCAGTGTCATCTATGCCCTGCAGACGCTGTTTTTCAGCGAAGATACCAATGCCTGGATCGTCTTTGAGTTCGGTTTCTTGCCGCTACGCTATGTCTATCCGCTGGCAGACCAGACATTGGCCTGGATCTGGACGCCGGTGACCTACTCTCTGCTGCATGGCAGTTTTGAACATCTGGCTTTCAACGGCCTCTGGCTTGCCGCGTTCGGCACCCCGGTCTACCGCCGGATCGGCGCGCTCCGTTTTGCCATCTTCTGGGTAATCTCGTCCGCAGCGGCCGCCGGCCTGCACGCTGCCGTCAACTGGGGTTCGCCGTCACCGATGGTCGGTGCTTCCGGCGTGATCTCGGCCCTGATGGGGGCAGCCTGCCGCTTCGCCTTTGGCGGGCGCCAGCGCGGTTACCTGCAGGCTTTCGGCATCGAGCCGCCGTTGCTTTCGGTGCCGGCAGCATTGGCCGATCGCACGGTTCGGGTTTTCATCATCGTCTGGTTTTGCGGCAATGTTGCCGTCGCCTTCGGCTTGCCACTGTTTGGAGATTATGCAGGCATGATCGCCTGGGACGCACATATCGGTGGTTTCCTGTTCGGATTCCTCTGCTTCCGCCCCTTCGATCCCTACAGCCGATCGGTGCGAAACCGCTAAAAATATCTAAATATTGCATTCCTCTTGAATAACATGCACCATTTGTGGATCGCCGCTTTGGGACGGGCTAGCGGTGAGTCCAGACGTGATGAATGTGAGGAGGCAAGCATGACAGCATCTGCGAGAAGCATACTCGAACTAAAGGGCCGTGACGTCGTAACTGTCGGTCCGAGCGTCACACTGGGTGAGGCCGCACATATCCTGGAAGAAAACAAGATCGGTGCGGTCGTGGTTGTCGGCATGGAGAATAGGATCGTCGGCATTTTTACGGAACGCGATGTCGTGCGTGCCATCGGCCAGAATGGCCGGGATGCGTTTGATCAGCCGATTTCCACCTTGATGACCGCGAACGTCTATCGTTGCCGCGAGGACACCAGCGTCAATGAACTCATGGAATTGATGTCCGCCCGGCGTTTCCGCCACGTTCCGGTGGAAGACAATGGCAAGTTGTCCGGGATCATCTCGATCGGTGACGTTGTGAAGTCTCGTATTCGCGAGATCGAGACCGAAGCGGAGCAGATCAAGGCCTATATCGCCGGATAATAACGGCCGACAGCGTTATGCCCGGTTGCTGGCACACTCTTGCGAAAGTGCGGGACTTTGTGAGTGTAGGGCTGAGCAAGCGCAGGACACAAGCGACACTCGCTATCCCGATCCGTCGGGTTAGCGAGATACTGCTTCCTGCATGCGTCGAATTTCGGTGATTCGGGACTTGGTTTCCGCATAGCCGCGCTCGATCGCTTCACCGGCCCGGTGAAATTCTGACAATCCGATATCATTGACGCGCGGATGCAGCGCCAGGTCCGGTGGGTCGCCGGCAAGCCGTGCCCGCGAGATACGGTCCTGGATAATGTTGAACGCTTGAACCATGACGCCGGTCAGGCCCATGCGGTTCGGGTCCCGCACCGGTTCGCTCGTGGTTTCCACCAGTTCGCCGGCGCGATGCTTGACGACGGCCGAGCGGCCGAACAGGTCGTAGTTGAGGTTTACCGCCATGACGATCGGTTGCTCGAGCGCCCTGCACACCGAAACCGGCACCGGATTGACCAGCGCTCCGTCGATCAGCGTACGATTGTTGCAGCGCACCGGCTCGAAGATGCCGGGCAGGGCATAGGATGCACGCAATGCCGTGATCAGGTGTCCGCCATCGATCCACACTTCATGGCCGCTATTGAGTTCCGATGCCACCGCCACGAACGGCTTGGGCAGATCCTCGATCATCAGCCCCTGCAGATGCTCCTGCATCCGCTTGGTCAGGCGCATTCCGCCGAGCAGGCCGCCGCCGCCGATTGTCAGGTCGAGCAGGGAGGCAATGCGGCGCATGGTCAGCGAGCGGGCAAAAACTTCAAGCTCGTCCAGCTTGCCAGCGAGATAACAACCGCCGACAAGCGCGCCGATCGACGTGCCGGCAATCATGCCGACCTCGATGCCCTCTTCGTCAAGGGCACGTAGAACGCCGATATGGGCCCATCCTCGGGCCGCTCCCCCGCCAAGCGCAAGGGCGACCTTGGGTTTCTTGGGCGGTTGAATTTGGGTCGGCAGACCGGATCCCATGCCGCTCGCTTCCCCGACCGAAGGCGCTTCACGCCCCGCTCCGCTGGATCTCAAACTCCAGTTCAGCATCTCCGTATTCCTCACAAGCTGAACACTCCGGCTCGTATTAGGACACTGTATGCTTACGATTTCGTTTAGTTCAAGGTGACCGGACTAAGCCTTGTAGACAGAATCCGGATCAAAGTGCCGGTGATCGTCGGCGATCGTGAGCGCCGGCGCTCCATCGACAATCAGCGCCTGCCGATAAAAGCATGAACGTCGCCCGGTGTGGCAGGTAGCATCGTGCCCGGCGACCTCGACCTTCAGCCAGAGCGCATCCTGATCGCAATCGACCAGGATTTCCTTGACCGACTGCAGATTACCGGAGCTTTCGCCCTTCTTCCAGATCTTGCCCCGCGAGCGGCTGTAATAGTGGCCGATCCCCGTCTCAAGCGTCAGCGCGATCGCCTCGGCATTCATGTGGGCGACCATCAGCAGGGCGCCGTCGTGCGCATCGGTGACAACGGCGGTCACCAATCCATGGGCATCAAATTTAGGCGTGAAGGCCAGCCCCTCCTCAAGAACCGTCTTGTCGGAGGAGGGTGCGTCGAAGTCGATACTGGTCATTGGCAGGCGAAACCCTTAAAGGCTCACCGGCCGCGCACCATGGACATGAAACGTGCCTGATCGGCAGCATTGTCCTTGAAAGCGCCGGTGAAGGTGGTTGTCAGTGTCGTGGAGCCAGATTTCTGGACGCCCCGCATGGCCATGCACATATGCTCGGCCTCGATGAAAACCGCAACCCCGCGTGGCTTCAGCGTATCCTCGATTGAATGGGCAATCTGCGCCGTCATGTTTTCCTGCGTCTGCAGGCGCCGTCCGAAAACGTCAACGACACGGGCAATCTTGGAGAGGCCGAGAACGCGGCCCTTCGGCAGATAGGCCACATGAGCCTTGCCGATAACCGGCAGCATATGATGTTCGCAATGCGAGAAGAACGGAATGTCGCGCACGAGAACCATGTCGTCGTATCCGCCGACCTCTTCGAACGTCCGTCCAAGAACCTCTTCGATATCCGCGTCATAACCTGAAAAAAGTTCGCCATAGGCTTTGGCGACACGCGCCGGCGTATCTTGCAGTCCTTCGCGTTCCGGATCGTCACCGGCCCAGAGCAGCAAGGTGCGAACGGCCTGTTCGGCTTCTTCGCGCGTCGGGCGCGGCGCTTCTGCGGTCAACTTCTTGACGATGGCATCCATGCCTTTGATCTCCCGGTCCTGACTCTCGCGGACCGCCTGTTTCGCTTTATCAGACTGTAAATGCGCAATGCGGTTCATATTGCAAGTCCGTTCTGCCAATTAACATCTGCGACACATCATCTGCGGCCAGCACTCTTGTAACATTTGGCGCCGCGACACACATGCAATATAGTTTCACCAAATGCCCTGAAAAGGGAATGGATTGCGACAGGCTGTGGCAAAAGAGCAGACAGCCTGGCGGCATCCACACCGCGCAATATAAAACATCTATGGGCTGCACGGATCGACAATGGACGACATCTACAACACCAAAATCCTCGAATTTGCCGGCAATATCAGCCATGTCGGTATCCTGCCCAACGCGCAGGCAACGGCGGAGAAGCACTCCAAGCTTTGCGGATCACGGGTACGCGTTCATCTGTCGGTCGATAACGACGTGGTCAGCGAATTCTCCCATGAAGTGAAGGCCTGTGCGCTCGGTCAGGCCTCGTCCGGGATCATGGCACTGCATGTCATCGGTGCAACACCGGCAGAAATACGCCAGGCCCGTGCCGATATGCTGGCGATGCTCAAGGAGGGCGGTGAGGGACCGACCGGACGTTTTGAAGACATGCGTTTCCTCAAGCCCGTTCGCGACTACAAGGCGCGTCATGCCTCGACCATGCTGACCTTCGAGGCAGTGGTCGACTGTCTCGATCAGATCGAGCATGCGGCAATGCCGGCCCAGGCCAGCTGATCATGTGCAACGGGTCTGATTGCGGAGATCGTCCGCCTTTGCGACCCTTGTCGAAGGGCCGCAACTGGTCAGGCACCTTCCGCAAGACACCCGGCCGCATTTTCGGCATGGCGATGATAAGGCTCTACCAGCTCAGTCTCTCCAGCCTGATCGGTAGTTCCTGTCGCCATATGCCGACCTGTTCGGAATATGGTTATGAGGCGGTCGCCCGCTACGGCCTGTGGGGCGGCGGCTGGATGACGCTGTTTCGTGTTTCCCGTTGCGGGCCGGGCGGAACCTGGGGTGTTGACCCGGTACCGGAGAGCCTGCCGACAGCGGTGCGCTGGTATGCCCCCTGGACCTATTGGTCGATCGGACGCCAAAGCCACGGCTGATACTCGGGCCGACACGCCGGCCGCCTGAGCAAATTCCTTTACTCAAATCGCCTTTCGGCTTATCAAGCCGGCGTTCATTGGCCGGGCAAGTCACCCGGCATTTTTCACCACCCGCATTCGTTGGCGGGACTGGATAAGGAGACTACCATGTCCGATACCGTTTCCCTGAAATTTCCCGATGGTTCCGTCCGCCAGTATGCTGCAGGCACGACTGGTCGCGAGGTTGCCGAAGCCATTTCCAAGTCGCTTGCAAAGAAGGCTGTCGCGATTGCGCTGGACGGTACCTTGCGCGACCTGTCCGATCCGGTCGTCGACGGCCTGATCGAAATCGTCACCCGCACCGATCCACGCGCGCTGGAACTGATCCGCCACGATGCGGCTCATGTCATGGCCGAGGCCGTACAGGAACTCTGGCCCGGCACCCAGGTGACCATTGGCCCGGTCATCGAGAACGGGTTCTACTACGACTTTGCCAAGAACGAGCCCTTCACGCCCGAAGATCTGCCGAAGATCGAAAAGCGGATGAAGGAGATCATTCAGCGCAACAAGCCTTTCACCAAGGAAGTCTGGCCGCGCAGCAAGGCGCGCGAGGTCTTTGCGGCCAAAGGCGAGGCCTACAAGGTCGAGCTGGTTGACGCGATCCCGGAAGACCAGGACCTGAAGATCTACTATCAGGGCGACTGGTTCGATCTCTGCCGCGGTCCGCACATGGCCTCGACCGGCCAGGTCGGCATGGCCTTCAAGCTGATGAAGGTGGCTGGTGCCTATTGGCGTGGTGACAGCAACAACGCCATGCTGAGCCGTATATACGGCACCGCCTTTGCCGAGCAGGAAGACCTTGATCGTTACCTCCATATCCTGGCGGAAGCCGAAAAGCGCGACCACCGCAAGCTCGGCCGTGAAATGGATCTCTTCCATTTCCAGGAAGAAGGCCCCGGCGTCGTCTTCTGGCACGGCAAGGGCTGGCGCATGTTCCAGACCCTGACCTCCTACATGCGCCGTCGTCTCGAGGGCACCTATCAGGAAGTCAATGCACCACAGGTGCTCGACAAGTCGCTCTGGGAAACCTCCGGTCACTGGGGCTGGTATCAGGAGAACATGTTCGCGGTGAAATCCGCCCATGCCTTCACCCATCCCGACGATGAAGAGGCCGACCAGAAGATCTTCGCGCTGAAGCCGATGAACTGCCCGGGCCACGTGCAGATCTTCAAGCACGGCCTGAAATCCTACCGCGAACTGCCGGTGCGCCTTGCCGAGTTCGGCAATGTCCATCGCTACGAAGCCTCCGGCGCGCTGCATGGCCTGATGCGCGTGCGCGGCTTCACCCAGGATGATGCCCACGTATTCTGCACGGAAGAGCAGATGGCGGCGGAATGCCTGCGCATCAACGACCTGATCCTCTCGGTCTACGAGGACTTCGGCTTCAGCGAGATCGTGGTGAAGCTTTCGACCCGCCCTGAAAAGCGCGTCGGCTCAGACGATCTCTGGGATCGCGCCGAAAGCGTCATGCTGGATGTTTTGAAGACCATCGAGGCGCAGTCGGGCGGGCGTATCAAGACCGGCATCATGCCGGGCGAGGGCGCGTTCTACGGTCCGAAGTTCGAATATACCCTGCGTGATGCCATCGGCCGTGAATGGCAATGCGGTACGACCCAGGTCGACTTCAATCTGCCGGAACGCTTTGGCGCCTTCTATATCGATGACAAGTCGGAGAAGAAGCAGCCGGTTATGATCCACCGCGCCATCTGCGGCTCGATGGAACGTTTCCTCGGCATTCTGATCGAGAACTTTGCCGGCCATATGCCGCTCTGGTTCGCACCGCTGCAGGTCGTGGTTGCCACGATCACCTCGGATGCCGACGACTATGGTCGCGAGGTTGCCGAACAGCTGCGCGATGCTGGCCTGCAGGTCGAGACCGACTTCCGCAACGAGAAGATCAACTACAAGGTCCGCGAGCATTCCGTGACCAAGGTTCCGGTGATCATCGTCTGCGGCAAGCGCGAGGCAGAAGAGAAGACGGTCAACATCCGTCGTCTCGGCTCGCAGGAGCAGGTGTCGATGAGCTTGGCTGAAGCTGTTGCCGTGCTCGCCGGCGAGGCAACCCCGCCGGACGTCAAGCGCAAGCTTGCGGCCCGGGCCGCGCGCTGACGCCAGGTCGCGGGTAGAACAACCACTGACAGGGCCGGGGCGATACCGGTCCTGTCAGAAATATGTCATCGAATTGCGATAAGCCAGATGACAAGACAGTCCGATGGTCGATTGAGGTGGCCAGTGCAGTTCAAAGAACTCTCCTATGCCAACGAACGCGATCCGCGCCTGAAGCGATGGTTTATCCGTTCCATCGAAGGCCTTTCCGGACGCGATCGGTACACCCGCCTGTACGATATCTGGCGCCACGACATTGTCGGCAAGACCGACCGTGTCTTTGGCAAGATGCTTGATCTGATCGATGTCGAGATGAAGGTTCAGGGCGAATGGCCACCGGCCAGTATACCGGATGGTCCGATCGTGATCGTTGCCAACCACCCGTTCGGCATAGGTGACGGCATTGCTGTGCTGGCGCTTGCCGAACAGCTCGGCCGTCCGTTTCGCGTGCTGATCAACAACGAACTTCTCAAGGTTCCGGAACTGGCGCCGTATTCGTTGCCAGTCTCTTTCGAGGAGACGAAGGAAGCCCTGGCGATCAACATGCAGACTCGTCACGAAGCCGTGACTGTTGAAGGACGGCGTCACCGTGGTGATTTTCCCCGCTGGTGGCGTCGCGACCGCAAAAAAGGGTTTTGGCCGAGCCGAGGATCTTCCGTGGAAGATCTTTCCGGCCAAGCTAATCCAGGCAGCTAAGGCCAATGTCGTTCCTGTGTTTTTCGAAGGCCAGAACGGCCGCCTTTTTCACCTGGCCAGCAAGCTCTCGTTGACCCTGCGTGTCTCGCTGCTCATTCGCGAGTTTCGCCGCCTGTCCGGCTCGACCATTCGTGCGCGTGTCGGCCAGATGATGACATGGGAAGAATTGAGCGCGCTACCGGATCGCAAGGATCTTCTGTCGAAGCTCTTTGGGGCCGTGTTCAGCATGGCGCCGCCGCCGCGCCGGGCGTTCCGCAAGGCTGGCTGAGGCCTATTTTGTCAATTGCAATTCAACGTCGCTGTTGCGCCCGGCCACGACTTTGAAATCCTGCTGGTATATCTTGTCCTTGTTGCGGGCGATGGCGGTATAGTCGCCTTCCGACAGGACCATGAGCGGAAATGCGCTGACGCTTTCCGCGACCACGTCGCCACCGGATGTCAGGACGGACCACGCCGTATCCGCGATTGCCTCGCCGCCTTCGTCCGAGACCAGTTTGAAGCCGATCTGGGAGGCACGGTGCTGGATCGTCGCTTCAGTCAACTTGCCGGCCTCTACCTTGATATCGGCGCGCACGGCAGCATTGATCGTGCCGTATTCCGACACCACGTGGTAGGTCCCGGCGTTGAGCCTGATGATCGTGTTCGGCTTTACGTCCGCCAGTACCAAGCCGCGCTCGCCATCTGCCTTCACTTCGGTCGAGTAGATGTCAAAGCTGAGATCCTTGTCCGGGATCTGCGTATCCGGCCCGGAAATTGCGCTGAGCAGGAGACCGCCTGCATCCAGAACCATCACCTGGTCTTCGACATTTCCCTGATTCGGTATCGAGAGTTTTTTGGTCGCACCTGCGCGCCCGAAGGAGACATTGACGAAATAATCCCCAGGCGCGAGCTGGAAATCCGCGGAGCCACCTTCGGCGCTTGCCAAAAGCGGCAACTTACCGTCGGGGCCGGGGATCGGGCTGAACACGCGCCAGGACAGACCGTGCTGCATCGGATCGGCATCATTGGTGAGCTTGGCTTCAAGCTTGACATTGCGGCTCTGGATCGCCGGAGCGAGCGCGTTGGCATCGGGCGCCGTGAACGCTTTGAGCTTCGGCATCTTGGTCGAGCCGTTGAGTTGTTTGAAAGTCTCGAAAGCTTCCTGACCATAACTTGTTCCCGCGACCACAAGGGTCACGCAAAACCCGAGAGCGAGCCGGGTCACAATTCGATGGCCTGTCATGCTATGCACTGTTGGTTGACTTCCTGTCCAATGCCAGCAAGTTCAATCCGAACGTGGTGGCAATTTCAAGACAAGTCTGCCACCCGAAGGCTTTCTAAGGTGTTTCAAGATGAAAAATGATATCAAATTAGTGGATTATTTGAGCGTCCGACGCTCTGTCCCTGCATTTCAGATGTGCGAACCCGGCCCGAGTCGCGAAGAAATCGAAGCGATTCTGACTTTGGCCGTGCGCGTGCCTGACCATGGCAAGATCGCGCCCTGGCGTTTCGTGGTCTATCGCGGCGCAGAGCGGGCTCGCCTTGGCGAGGAACTTCTGGCCATGGCTCTCGCGAAAAATCCCGACCTGTCGGCCGAAATGATCGAAGTCGAGCGCAACCGGTTTACCCGTGCGCCGGTCGTCATCGCCGTGATCTCGACAGCGGCTCCACATTTCAAGATCCCGGAATGGGAGCAGATCATGTCGGCCGGCGCAGTCTGCCTCAATCTGCTGATGGCTGCCAATGCCCATGGTTATGTCTCGAATTGGCTGAGTGAATGGTTCGCCTTCGATCAGCAGGCATATCCGCTTCTGGGCGTGAAGCAGGGCGAAAAGGTCGCCGGATTCATCCACATCGGCTCCACCACCTTTCCGATCATCGAGCGTCCGCGTCCGGCACTTGCCGATGTTGTGACCTGGCAGGGCGACGACGATTGATGTTCTACGACACACTAAGCAACGCCCACGGCATGGCCCACGATCCGTTCAAGGCGATCGTGGCGCCGCGGCCGATTGGCTGGATCGGCTCCAGGGGAAGGGACGGCAGCCGCAACCTGTCGCCTTACTCCTTCTTCAATGCCGTCAGTGACCGGCCGAAGATCGTCATGTTCTCATCGAGCGGACGCAAGGATTCGCTGCGAAATGTCGAGGAGACCGGCGTGTTCACGGCAAACTTCGTCTCTGGCCCTTTGATCGGCGCAATGAACGCCTCTTCGGTGGCCGTACCTTATGGCACTGACGAGTTCGCGATTGCCGGTCTGACGCCGGTCGATGGCCGCCTCGTCGATGCACCTTACGTTGCCGAATCTGTCGCCGTGCTCGAGTGCCGGGTGACGACAATCACGACTTTGAAGGACATGGGCGGCGCCGACACCGACAGTCATGCGGTATTCGGCCAGGTAGTCGGCATTCACATCGATGAAAGCGTGATCCGTGAAGGTCGGTTCGACCTGGCGCTCGCGCAGCCGATCATGCGTCTTGGCTATATGGACTATGCCGGGATTGGTCCCATCTTTGAACTTGGCAGGCCGAAACCTCCCACAGCTGTCTGATCGCCAGTCCGCATCCGAATCGAAAAGCGCCAGCTGACGGCTGCCTTGCTGCGGGCCCCTTGGCCGCTTTGGCCGCTGGGATTTCATCTGAGCCAGCCGTCAGGGCTCAAAATTCGACAGATGCAGCCGGTTAATGAACGTGGTGAACAATTCATAAAGACTTTCTCGCTAGCATCGAAATCAGGTCTTCGGGCCGCGTGTGGCATTTCTCGTAGCGAGTGGGTTTGACAGTGATCGTGGCAACTTTTCTGCGTTGGGTTGAAACGGCAAGGTCTCAGGATCGAGCCCGCGCAGCCAATACGCTGGCGAGAGCTTACCTGCGTGCAGCGATCACGCCCGGTGAGCGGCAGGCAGCCCAGGCGGCCATGACTTACCTTCTCGACGACCCTTCGCCGCAGGTTCGCCTGGCGTTGGCAGAAGTTCTGGCCTGTGAACCCAACGCACCCCGCGCGATCATGATCTCCTTGGCCGAAGATCAGCCGGAAATTGCCTCTGCCGTCATTCTTCTGTCGCCGGTTCTGGCTGATGCCGATCTGGTCGATATCGCCGGACGAGGTACCGTAGAGACCCGCGCTCTGGTGGCCGCGCGAAAGAGCGTCAGTGTCGGCGTGGCGGCAGCCCTTGCCGAAATCGGCGATGCAGCCGAACTTGAGGTTCTGCTGGAGAATTCCGGCGTCTGTTTTACCCGTTTCACCCTGCGCCGCATTGCCGAGCGCCACGGCCGCAATGAGCATATTCGTGCGCTCCTGCTGGATCGCGAGGACCTTCCCGCCGGTGTTCGCCAACTGCTGGTCCAGTTTGTCGCTGAAGCCCTGGCAGGCTCCGATCTCGTCCGCGGCGCTGTTGGAATGCGCCGCATCGAGCGGGTGGCGCGCGAAGCCAGCGATACAGCGACAATGGCGATCGTAGGCACGGTTCACGGCGATGAACTGAACCCGCTTGTCGAGCAGTTGCGCGAGGCAGGTCGGCTGACGCCGGCGTTTCTCATGCATGCGCTGTGCGCCGGCCGCACCGATTTCTTTGCGTCGGCAATTGTCTCGATTTCAGGTCTGGAAGAGCGCCGGGTGCGATCCATTCTGGCGACCGGCCGTTTTCATGCGGTTCGTGCCCTTCTGGAAGCAGCAGGGCTCGGCCGCGACCTGAGCACGCTGTTCGTCGATGCCATCATGCAATGGCGCGACCTCATCCAATCGACGCATGGGCTGGACCTCGACCACATCGCCGACCGCCTGATCCGCCGCTATCGCAATGAAGCAAACCTCAGCGATGCGGCAAGAGCTCTTCTCGATGTCGTCGAGCGGCTGGCAATTGCCGAAGAACGCCGCCTTGCCCGTGACTATGCGTCCGGAATAGCGCTTGCCGCGGCCTGAGCCGCTAGCGGACAATCTTCTTCGCGACCCATGAATAGCTGTCGGAAACGACATGAATGGGTGTCTCGAAAATCATCTTGATTTGCGCCGTGCCGGGCAGTACTTCGCGGATTGTTTCCATTGCGCGCGCAGCAAGCGTCTTCTTTTCGGCCTCTGGCGGCTCGGCTTCCGGTGTCCCCGTTTCGACGGCGGGTGCCGGCACGGCAGCAGCTATGCCGTCAGGATGCGGTTCCTGGCATACGGCAACCGCTGTCGGGTAGCTGATATTGGAATAGCGCTCCAGCACGGTTTCAGCCGCCGCATCGCAGAGCGAGATCGAAACGAACCGTTCCGGCGCTGTTTCCACGTATTCGCACTCGTTGACACTGTCGTCGCAGCCCAGGATCGTCATCAGGATCAAAGCTGTCTTCATTGCGTCATGGCTCCTTGCGCAGCGGCGTGTGTTCGAATGTCGGCTTGACGAAACAAGACGATTGCAGCCAAAGCAAGACAGAAAATCGGAACTCGCCGAAGGAGCATCGTATGCCTGTGACAATCGCATGTGAGCCTGTTCGCCAGCCGGGCATTGTCCGGTTGTTGGAATTGTCCGATGCTTACATGGCGACGCTCTATCCTGCAGACAGCAACCATGCGCCCGATCTCGATAGTCTCGACAAACCGGAAATATCTTTCTTCGTCGCGCGCAGGGACAGTGAAATTGCAGGATGCTGCGCCTTGGTTCGCAAGCGCGATGGCACAGGTGAGATCAAACGGCTGTTTGTTTCGCCGCAGGCGCGTGGTCTATCGCTCGGCAAGTGTTTGATGCAGGCAGTCGAGCAATCGGCACGATATGCGAACCTTTCGGCGATTCGGCTGGAAACCGGAATTCATCAACCGGAAGCGATCGCGCTTTATCGCAGCCTTGGTTATGTGGATATTGCACCCTTTGACGACTACCAACAGGACCCGCTCAGCCTGTTCATGGAAAAGCGGCTCTGAATACGACCGACCCATCGGCCGGGTGCGGAAGGGGGGGGATTACTGCTATTCTGGTGCAAATCTGGCGCCTTAAAGTCCGGTCTCGGTAAAATCCCGGTGTTTGCATGCAAGCGGACTTGGCCATGTCATGAAAATATGAGATCAGCGCGCAGGTTTTGGCCGCGTGCGGTCCCTTATGTCTTTATCCTTGCAGTGGACGACCATGCTCCAGAAATTCTTCGCCTTTTACCGCCCGTATCGGGGCCTGTTCCTGATTGACTTCGGTTGCGCGATCATCTCCGGCCTGCTGGAGCTTGGTTTCCCGATGGCGGTGAAGCTGTTCGTCGATATCCTGCTGCCCAGTGCGCAATGGGGTGTCATTCTGGCGGCGTCGATCGGCCTGCTAGCGATCTACGTGATCAATACCGGCCTGATGGCGGTCGTCACCTATTGGGGCCATATGCTCGGCATCAATATCGAGACCGACATGCGCCGGCTCGCCTTCAGCCATATTCAGAAGCTCTCATTCCGCTATTTCGACAACCAGAAGACCGGTCATCTGGTCGGGCGCCTGACCAAGGACCTGGAGGAGATCGGCGAGGTCGCCCATCACGGGCCGGAAGATCTGTTCATCGCTGTCATGACATTCCTCGGGGCGTTTGCGCTGATGTTGTCGATCAACGTGCAACTGGCTTTGCTGACCGCCGTCGTCGTGCCGTTGACCGCATTCGTTACCAGCCGATTCGGCAGCCGCATGACCGACAATTTCCGCTCGCTGTTCGGCCGTGTCGGTGATTTCAACGCCCGTATCGAGGAGAATGTCGGCGGCATCCGTGTCGTTCAGGCCTTCGCCAACGAGGCGCATGAGCGCGCCCTGTTCGAGCGTGACAACCAGAACTATCGCACCACCAAGCTCGAAGCCTATCGGATCATGGCGGCCAGCACTTCGATGTCCTACATGAGCATGCGGCTGATCCAGATGATCGTGATGATCGTCGGCGCTTATCTGGTACTCCGGGGCGAACTGACCAATGGCGGCTTCGTCAGCTTCCTGTTGCTGGTTGGCGTCTTCTTCCGCCCGGTCGAAAAGATCAATTCGGTGATCGAGACCTATCCCAAGGGTATTGCCGGCTTTCGCAGGTTCACGGAACTGATGGAAACCGAGCCGGATATCGAGGATGCGCCGGACGCAATCGAGGCACCGGCGCTGAAGGGCGATATTGCCTTCAACAAGGTTTCTTTCGGCTATTCTGCCGACAAGTCCGTGCTTCATGACATTGATCTTGCGATCCGCGCCGGAGAAACTGTCGCTTTCGTCGGTCCGTCGGGAGCCGGAAAGACCACGCTCTGTTCACTTCTGCCGCGCTTCTACGAGGTTTCCGGCGGTGCGATCACCGTGGACGGTATCGACATCCGCAAGCTCTCTCTGGCCTCCCTGCGTGGCCAGATCGGCATCGTCCAGCAGGATGTCTTCCTGTTCGGCGGCACCGTGCGTGAAAACATCGCCTATGGCCGGCTGGACGCCTCCGATTTCGACATTCTGGAAGCGGCCCGTCGGGCAAGACTGGATGGCGTGATCGCCGCCATGCCGGATGGTCTGGATACGGTGATTGGCGAGCGCGGCGTCAAGCTGTCCGGTGGCCAGAAGCAGCGTCTCGCCATTGCCCGCATGTTCCTCAAGAACCCGCCGATCCTGATTCTCGACGAAGCCACATCGGCGCTCGACACGGAGACGGAACGCGCGATCCAGCAATCGCTGTCGGAACTGTCCGAAGGCCGCACCACGCTGGTGATTGCCCACCGCTTGGCCACGATCCGCGACGCAGCGCGTATCGTTGTGGTCGATCAGAGCGGAATTGCTGAAACCGGGACGCATGACGAGCTTCTGCGTCAACCCGGCGCTTACGCGCGTCTTTACCATGCGCAGTTCGGTGCCGAAGCGGCTGAATAAGGCAATGTTGCCGCTGGCGCCAAAGCCCTGCGGGCGTCATTGAAGGTCGTTCGCTGGATCGATTGAGCCGGGTCAGACCGCTGTGGTCTGCTTCGTCACGATCACGTCCGGTGTCTTTGGCATCGGCTGCGGCTCAAGCGCCATCGGATCCGGTATGTCCGAAAGCTCGACTTCCCGCATCCATTCGCGCCAGATCGAGACGATCAGTGCCATCAGCACCGGGCCGATGAACAGGCCAAGAAATCCCATCGTCTTCACGCCGCCGATCAGACCGAAGAATGTCGGAAGGAAGGGCAGCTTGATCGGGCCGCCGACCAGTTTCGGCCGGACAGTCTTGTCGACGATGAAGAGTTCGACCGTCCCCCAGACGAAGAGAGCAATGCCGGCGAACAGCGATCCGCTTGCCATCAAGTAGACGCTGACCAGCGTGAAGGATAGCGGCGCTCCGCCGGGGATCAGGGCCATGACACCGGTGAGCACGCCAAGGGTCACAGGCGAGGGCACGCCGGCGAGCCAGTAGGCAATGCCGAGCACGATGCCTTCGCCGATCGCGATCAGCGTCATGCCGGTGACGGTCGAGCTGATCGTCGCAGGCACGACGCGCGAGATGCGCTCCCACCGTGCCGGCAGGATGCGCTCGCCGAGCAGGTCCAGCTGGCGCGTGAAGGAGGCCCCATCGCGGAAGACGAAGAACAGCGCGATCAGCATGAACAGCATGGTGAGCAGCAGATGGAAGGCGCCATCGCCGAGCGCAATCACGGCCCGGTAGATATTGCCGATATTGGCGCCGCTGACGATCTGGACCAGTTCGCCGATCGCACCGGGCGAGCCAACACGATGTACCCATTGGTCGGCCAGCCATTCGCCGACACCCGGCAATGCCAGGATCCAATCCGGCGGCGGAGCACCGTGCTTGTTGACCTCAAGCGCCCAGCCGATCCAGTCGCGCAATTCGCCAACAGCATAGGTGGCGGCAATGCCGATCGGCACGATCAGGAAAGCAAGGATGAGAATGATCGCGATCGTTGCGCCGATCGTTGTATTGCCGCCGACGCGATTGAGAATCTTCCGATAGACCGGCCAACTGGCAAAGGCGATGACCAGTGAGGCCAGAACCGGCACGATGAAGCCGTGGAAGAAATAGATGGCCGCGATCGCAATTAGCACAAGAAGCCAGCGCGCGGCCGAAATCGGCGTAACGAGTGCCGTTCTGCTTGGGGCCACGGGTCCAAGCCAGCGTGGCGCATCCTGCAGCTTGCGATCCTCTTTTTTACGCACGTTCACACTTTCCGGTTGTTTCAGTCTCACACTATGGGCGATTGGGGCAATGCCATGCAAGCCCGACCATGGTTGCTCTCACTTAGTGTGCATCGTGCACCAGCGCAAATCCACCATAGTGTTCGATAATGTCGCAGCTGTGTCACCGCATACGAAAAACGGCCAGACGCGGGACTATGCCCGCTCGGCTGGCCAAGGGCGCTCGCAAGGAGGCTTGATCGTCAGATATCCAGATTCTCCGCAAACGCGGCACGATCCTGGATGAACCTGAAACGGGCTTCCGGCTTGGTTCCCATCAGCGCATCAACAGCGTCTCGCGTGCCTTCGAAATCCACATCGTCGATCTCGACCTTCAGCAGGGTGCGCTTGGCCGGATCCATGGTGGTTTCTTTCAGCTGCGCCGGCATCATTTCGCCGAGGCCTTTGAAGCGCCCGATCTCAACCTTCTTGCCCTTGAACACCGTCTCCATTAGTTCGGCCCGATGCGCATCGTCGCGCGCATAGGCCGTCTTGGCACCCTGGCGGATGACATAGAGCGGCGGGACAGCCAGATAGAGGTGGTTGCCACGGATCAGTTCCGGCATTTCCTGATAGAAGAACGTGATCAGCAGCGAGGCGATATGTGCGCCGTCGACGTCGGCATCGGTCATCACGACAATGCGCTCGTAGCGCAGATCTTCCTCGCGGTATTTCGTTCGCGTCCCGCAGCCCAGCGCCTGAATCAGGTCGGCGATCTGCTGGTTGGCCATCAGCTTTTCACGGCTGGCCGAGCCGACATTGAGGATCTTGCCGCGCAGCGGCAGGATCGCCTGGTTGGAACGGTTGCGCGCCTGCTTGGCCGAGCCACCGGCCGAATCGCCTTCGACGATGAACAGTTCGGCGCCTTCGGCGGTATTCTGCGCACAGTCGGCCAGCTTGCCCGGCAGGCGCAGCTTGCGCACGGCGGTCTTGCGGTTGACTTCCTTTTCCTTGCGCCGACGCAGACGCTCCTCACAGCGCTCGATCACCCAGTCGAGCAGCTTGGCAGCCTCATTGGGATTGTCGGCGAGATAGTGGTCGAACGGGTCGCGCAGTACGTTTTCGACAAGACGCTGAGCCTCGACGGTCGCCAACTTGTCCTTCGTCTGGCCGACGAATTCCGGCTCGCGGATGAACACCGACAGCATGCCGACGGCCGAGATCATCACGTCATCGGTGGTGATCTCGCGGGCCCGCTTGTTCTGCGTCAGTTCGGCGTAGTTCTTCAGGCCCTTGGTCAGCGCGATGCGCAGGCCGGCCTCATGCGTGCCACCCTCTGGCGTCGGGATCGTGTTGCAATAGGAATGCAGGGCCGGGTCGCCACCATACCAGGTAACCGCCCATTCCATCGCGCCATGGCCGCCGGTCTTTTCCGTCTTGCCGGAAAAGATCTCGCGCGTGACGGTGAATTCCTTGCCGAGCGTTGCCGCCAGATAATCCTTCAAGCCACCGGGGAAGTGGAAGACTGCCTTTTCCGGAATGTCGCCGCCTTCCGCCACCATGCCCGGATCGCAGGACCAGCGGATTTCGACGCCGCCGAACAGATAGGCCTTGGAGCGGGCCATGCGGAAGATCCGGCCCGGATCGAATTTCGCATGGTCGCCGAAAATCTGCGGATCGGGATGGAAGCGCACGCGCGTGCCGCGCCGATTGTGGACTTCGCCCAGTTCCTCGAGCCCGCCGATCGGCACGCCGCGGGAAAAGCGCTGGCGGTAGAGCTTGCGATTGCGCGCGACCTCGACTTCGAGCAGATCCGACAGCGCGTTGACGACGGAAACGCCGACACCATGCAGACCGCCGGAGGTCTCATAGGCCTTGCCGTCGAATTTTCCGCCGGCATGCAGCTTGGTCATGATCACTTCGAGCGTCGACTTGCCCGGAACCTGCGGATGCAGTTCGACCGGTATGCCGCGACCATTGTCGGTGACAGTCAGGAAGCCTTCGACATCCAGATGGACATCGATGAAATTGGCGTGCCCTGCGACCGCTTCGTCCATCGAGTTGTCGATGACTTCGGCAAACAGGTGATGCAGCGCTTTTTCGTCCGTGCCGCCGATATACATGCCGGGACGCATGCGCACCGGCTCAAGTCCTTCGAGAACACGGATTGACGAGGCACCATAGTCGTCGCCACCGCTGGCCGGTTGCGGTGCGGCTGGCGTGGTGACAGCAGATGGCACGGTCGCCGGGCGTGGTTTTGCTGCGGCAACTGGGGCAGGGGCCGGATCGGCCTCAACCTTCTGCGCCGTGGGCAGGGCGGAAAAGAGATCGTTGTCGTCCATGGCGTCGTTCGATACTTTGTCTTTGCTGTGCCGGATCAGCCTGCTCGCTTCGAACTGCCGCATCTGCTGGCCCGATCGCTCTTGCGAATCACCGGGAATGTGCCAGAAAAGCGGGGCATACGCGAAGGGCTTGGCAGCCGGTACGTGGTGAAATCGGTCAAGCTTTGCGTGCCTGACTTGCCGATGGCAAGGCGCGAGCCAAAGGGAAGCTCCTCTTCGATGCAGATGTCCACAGCTCATTTCCGCACTGCGGTGATTTCGTGCGTTCTCTTTCCGTTTCTGTTGTCATCGGTATCCGCCGCCGAACCGCTGAAACCATTCAAGGATGACCTGTTTTCAAGCCAGACGGTGCTGGAAAGCCGGGATGCTGGCGATTTTACCATTGTTGACTACCAAGAGCTACGTGACATCAACGGTCGCGACAGCATTCCCGAACGCCGCGTCAGGGATCGCTACGTTTCGCTGGCCGTCCGTCGTGCACAAGAAAATCAGACGCTTGAACTGGCGAGCGGACCGCTGGATGTCGCCCGTGTCGGCAAGGATACCGGTCAGGGCTTTACCGTGATTTTCATCCACGGACGGGGCGGCGACCGCCGGCTCGGTGTCAACGACATAACGTTTGGCGGCAATTTCAACCGGCTGAAAAACCTCGCCGCCGCCAATGGCGGGACATATTATGCGCCGTCGATCCGCAGTTTCGACAAAAACGGCGTGTCTGCCGTGGCCGCATTGATCGACCACGCCTCCGTATCGTCCGGTGGCCGCCCGGTCGTTCTTGCCTGCGCCTCGATGGGCAGTTTCATCTGCTGGGGCATTGCCCGCGATGCGAAGGCCGTGTCGCAACTGTCCGGCATGGCGATCCTCGGCGGTGCGACGGATCCCGAATTCGGCAAGAGCGTTGCGGCCAAGCGCAAGCTGCCGATCTGGTTCACCCATGGCAGCCGCGACAGCGTCTATGCCGCAGCCGATCAGGTCGCGCTGTACGACCGTCTGCATAAATCGGGTTACCCGACGCGGTTTACCCTGTTCGAGACCGGCGCGCATGGCACGCCGGTGCGCATGAGCGACTGGCGCACAATCCTGTCATGGCTGCTTCGATAGGGGCATTAGCGGCCCTCAGGCGCTTCGCAATTCGGCATCCATCCAGGCAACCCGGTTGCGGCCGCGGTGCTTGGCCTCATAGAGTGCGGCATCGGCCTGTTTCAGAAGGTCTTCAAGCGAAACGTTGCGGGTCAGGCCACCTGCGACACCGAGACTGGCAGTGACCACGCCCGTGGTTCCACGATGTGGTATTTTCTCTGCTTCGATCGCATTTCTGATCGTCTCGGCCAGTGCCAGCGCCTCGGTCGATTGGATGTTGGGCAACAGGACGAGAATTTCCTCTCCGCCGAAACGGAAGGTGATGCCCTGGTCACCCACGACATCTGCTATGCATCGACTGACGGCACGAATACAGGTGTCGCCCTCGATATGGCCATGCACATCGTTGAACAGCTTGAAGCTGTCGATGTCGAGCATGATTGCAAACACGGAGGTGTCGCTGCCCGGTTTTGTCCACATCTTGGCCGCGACCCGGGCAAGGGAGTGGCGGTTCAGCAGCCCGGTTAGCTCGTCTTGTTCCGACTGTCTTTCCACCTGTTGATGAAGCAGGGTGCCGCGCAACTGATTGACGAAATTCAGCCGCTCCGAGTGCTCCTGGAAGTAGGCGCCGAGTGCGAGGAAAATCGCGACAGTCCCATAAAATGAAATCAGTGCCTCATAGGTGACCGCGTCAAGGGAGCCGTTCAGCTTCGTCGTGGTCAATTGTATGCAGACGAGCAGGGCCAGACCCAGCAATGTGGCGGGGAAGCGCGGGCGCAGGCCAATGACGAGAAAGAGAAACACCAGCACATTGGCGTTCTGGTAGATGAAAAGATATGGGCTTGTGGTGAACACCGCAACGGCCATCGGCAGCAATGCACCCAGCACGACGACGCACAGCGACAGAATGTCGTAATTTCGTGGCGACGGCCATCTGCGAATTGCCAGCGTTGCCAACACGGCAAATGGCGTGAAGACGGCAAAGCGCACGAACATGAGTTCCGGCAACATGTCAGGAACCATGGTTGCGTCACCGACCCAGACCATGTTGTAGATCAGCGTGCCGACGATAGCCCAGACGTGCACGATCCGCACCCGGGAGGCGGTAAATTCCTTGAGATATGCCGCCTCAATTGCGGGGTAAAAGCGCAACAAGCGAAACCCAGACGTCAGCTGCCGTTCCACCTGCTGGAGCATAGCGTCACGCATTTTGGCTCTCCGCGTCGGCGATGAGCCTCTACCGTTACCGTACAATTCTGAACGTAAGTTAAAAGTTGACCAATATGAGAACATCCGGAAGCACAACAAGCTCGATGGATATATTCGAAAATGCTTGCCGACAAATCTTGCATTTGTGGTTCACATTTTCACCATATAGCCTGAAAATCGGGCCAATGGCGAAGCCCAACCTTTCTTTTGTGCCGGTGATTTGCTAGTTCGGCATTGAGGAATAGAGGTGGGTAAAGATATGACGCCAGATGTTCGACCACTGGTCGCAGGCAATTGGAAAATGAACGGAACGAGGGATTCGCTCGACCAGATCAAGGCGATTGCGCAAGGCGTTGAAGGTCCGCTGTCGCAAAAGGTCGAGACGCTGATCTGCCCGCCGGCCACCCTGCTTTACGTGGCGACCGCGCTGTGCACGGATAGCCCCCTGCAGATCGGCGCCCAGGATTGCCATCAGAATGCCTCTGGCGCCCATACCGGCGACATCGCCGCCGAGATGATTGCCGATTGCTTCGGCACCCACGTGATCGTCGGTCACTCCGAGCGTCGCACGGATCATGCCGAAACCGATCATCTCGTGCGCGCCAAGGCGGAAGCGGCCTATGCAGCAGACCTGACGGCGGTCATCTGCATCGGCGAGACCGCCAATGAGCGCAAGGCCGGTCAGACACTCGACATTCTCAAGCGCCAGTTGGCGGCCTCGGTTCCCGATGGCGCAAAGGCGGACCGTACGGTTGTTGCCTATGAGCCCGTTTGGGCGATCGGCACGGGCGTAACCCCGACGACTGCGGACGTTGCCGAAGCGCATGCCTTCTTGCGCGCCGAACTGGTCAAGCGCTTTGGTGCCGAGGGCAAGATCATGCGCTTGCTCTATGGCGGTTCGGTCAAGCCGTCGAATGCCAAGGAACTGATGGGCGTCGCCAATGTCGATGGTGCGCTGATTGGCGGCGCGAGCTTGAAGGCGAGCGACTTCCTCGCCATATACCGGGTCTATGAAGAGCTGACCGCCTGAAACGCGGCCGGAAAAGCGGGCAAGGGGCTTTCTTTGCCTGCATCTCTCATGTAAAGAGCCGCCAACCTTATTGATTTTGCCTTTTCGGGCAGGATGGACATTCCATGCAGACCGTATTGCTTGTTATCTACCTCATGGTCGTCGTCGCATTGATCGGCGTCGTCTTGATTCAGCGTTCTGAAGGCGGTGGTCTCGGCATCGGCGGCGGCTCGGGCTTCATGTCCGCGCGCGGCACAGCCAATGCGCTGACCCGCACCACCGCGATCCTGGCGACCCTGTTCTTTGTTATCTCGCTGGCGCTTGGCATTCTTGCCCGCTACGAGGCAAAGCCGACTGACATTCTCGACCGGATCCCGACGGGCAATGGCACGACCCAGGGCGGCAGCGTGCTTGACCAGCTTCCGGGTGCTGCGCCTGCAACCCAGGCACCGGCAACGACACCGGCTGCTCCGGCACCTGCGCCAGTTGATCCAAACGCCGTTCCGAATAACTGATCGGAACGCATACAATCGCTCCGGCGGGCTCTCGGGTCCGCCGGTTTTATTTTGTCTGAATTCCGCGATCTCATAAAAATATATGGGACAGAGTCATAAAAGGCTGGCGGAATCGAATCTGAAACGGTATCCGGTGAAGCCCATGGCGCGATATGTATTCATCACTGGCGGCGTGGTTTCCTCTCTTGGTAAAGGAATTGCGGCCGCGGCTCTCGGGGCATTGTTGCAGGCACGTGGTTACCGCGTGCGGCTGCGCAAGCTGGACCCTTATCTCAACGTTGATCCGGGCACCATGAGCCCGACTCAGCATGGCGAAGTCTTCGTCACCGACGACGGTGCCGAAACCGACCTCGACCTTGGCCACTATGAGCGGTTTACCGGTCGTTCGGCCACCAAGACCGATAACATCACCACCGGCCGGATCTACAAGAACATCATCGACAAGGAACGTCGTGGTGACTATCTCGGTGCGACCGTGCAGGTCATTCCCCACGTCACCAACGAGATCAAGGACTTCGTCATCGAAGGCAATGACGAGTATGATTTCGTCATCTGCGAGATCGGCGGCACGGTCGGCGACATCGAAGCCATGCCGTTCATGGAAGCGATCCGCCAACTCGGCAACGACCTGCCGCGCGGCACCGCCGTTTACGTTCACCTGACGCTGATGCCGTTTATCCCCGCAGCGGGCGAATTGAAGACCAAGCCGACCCAGCATTCCGTCAAGGAACTGCAGGCACTCGGCATCCATCCCGACATCCTTCTGGTGCGTGCTGATCGCGAAATTCCCGAAGCCGAACGCCGCAAGCTGTCGCTGTTCTGCAACGTTCGCCAGTCCGCCGTCATCCAGGCGCTCGACGTTGCCAATATCTACGACGTGCCGATCGCCTATCACAAGGAAGGCCTCGACAACGAAGTTCTGGCCGCCTTCGGCATCGAGCCGGCCCCCAAGCCGCGTCTTGATCCGTGGGAAGACGTCTGCAACCGCATCCGCACACCGGAAGGCGAGGTTACCATTGCCATCGTCGGCAAATACACCGGCCTGAAGGACGCCTACAAGTCGCTGATCGAAGCGCTACACCACGGCGGTATCTCCAACCGGGTGAAGGTAAAGCTCGAATGGATCGAGTCGGAAATCTTCGAAAAGGAAGATCCGGCGCCGTGGCTCGAAAAGGTCAACGGCATTCTCGTGCCCGGTGGCTTTGGTGAGCGCGGCTCCGAAGGCAAGATCCTGGCGGCCCAGTTTGCCCGTGAACGCAAGGTCCCGTATTTCGGTATCTGCTTCGGCATGCAGATGGCGGTCGTCGAGGCAGCGCGTCATCTGGCGGGCATCGAAAAAGCCTCGTCGACCGAGTTCGGCAAGACCGACGAGCCGGTCGTTGGCCTGATGACCGAATGGATGAAGGGCAACCAGCTCGAGAAGCGTGCCTCCTCCGGCGATCTCGGCGGCACCATGCGTCTCGGCGCTTACAAGGCGGCCCTGAAGAAGGGCACCAAGATTGCCGAAATCTATGGCTCGACCGACATCTCGGAGCGTCACCGCCACCGCTACGAAGTCAACGTTGACTACAAGGACCGGCTGGAGGACTGCGGCCTGGTCTTCTCCGGAATGTCGCCGGACGGACTGCTGCCGGAAACGGTGGAATATCCGGATCACCCGTGGTTCATCGGCGTTCAGTACCACCCGGAACTGAAGTCGCGGCCGCTTGACCCGCATCCGCTGTTTGCAAGCTTCATTGGTGCGGCGGTCGACCAGAGCCGCCTCGTCTGAGGCGCAACCGACAGAATTCGACAAACCCGGCCTTTGTGCCGGGTTTTTTGTTGCTCGGTCCAAGCTCCGCACAAGTTACCCGACGCAATCTCTGACCATATTCAAGGAGATTGCCATGCGAATCGGTGAAAGCTCGATCTATTCCAGCAGCTACAGCATCCAGTCGAAAAACAACTCTGGCGATGCGAACGCCCAGATCCGTGCGCCGTTAGTGACGACATCGCCGTCGGTTGGCGTTGAGGCCGATACCTCAGCCAAGGGGCTTTCGAGCAATCTCTGGCTGCTCCAGACCGATGTTTATTATTCGAAGGACGCAGAAAAGGCTGCCGCGGGCAAGGAGGATCTGGCTGCGGAGTTTCGAGAACTCAGCGAGAAGTCGGCTGCCGAAAGGATCCGCGAGGATTATCTTGAGAGCCATGGATTGACGGAGGAGGACTTGGCGGCAATGTCAGATGAGGAACGCCAAGCCATCGAGGACGATATTCAGCAATTGATCAAGCGACAACTGGGTTTCGATGAGAAGGCCGTATCCGAGGATAGCCAGGTCGGTGCCTGAGGATCGCGAGACACTGGAATTCTATGCCCGTGAAGCCGAGGCTTACGGCCAATGGTCAAAGGATCACCAGAATCCGCGCCTTGAGACGTTTCTTTCAAATCTTCCGCCGGGTGCGCGGGTTCTGGAACTCGGCTGCGGTTACGGGCGGGACAGCGCGACCATGCTCGCGCACGGCTTCGACGTCGTGGCCACGGATGCGTCCCCGGAGATGGCAGCCCAGGCCTCTCGCCATCTGGGTCGCACGGTTTCAGTCCTGCCTGCCGGAGACTTGGCGGCCCTCGCTGAATTCGACGCCATCTGGGCCAATGCCTGTCTCTTGCATATACCCATGCAAGAACTGGCGGATGTAATTGCCCGGATTTATACAGCCCTGAAGTCGCAGGGTTGTTTCTATGCAAGCTACAAGGGCGGCGAAGGAGAGGGACGCGACCGGTTTGGGCGCTATTACAACTATCCGTCAGTCGCCGTGCTTGAAGCAATCTACCACACAGTGCCTTGGAGCAGTTTGGAGATCAGTCAGGGTATTGGGGGTGGGTACGATCGTGAAAAGACCACCTGGCTGCATGTGACGGCTGTCAGGCGCTAATGGGGCCTTGGCCGATAAACGGCCGAAGCATCAGGATCGGGCACAGCGCGCCGATCCCCATTTCGGGCGCATGCGGCGGCCGGACGATCAGGCAGTCGGACTGGGCGAAGATATTCATCATCGACGAATCCTGTTTGCCGAAACTTTCGACTTGTAGCTCTCCTGCTGCGTTTCGGCTCAGCCTTGCGCGCAGATAGTCCTGTCTCCGGTCGTTCGCCGCGAGCGGCGCGCCGAGACGGGCCGTCGTCATGCGGTCGGGCGAAGGTCGATGGCCGAGCTTGGCAAGAAGTGGTTCGAGGAACAGCAGACCGCAGACCATGCTCGATACCGGATTGCCGGGGAGTCCCAGCACATGCGTAGAACCCAGGCTGCCGACCATTAGCGGCTTTCCCGGCCGCATCGCGATCTTCCAGAAATCGAGCGTCATGCCGGCTGCCAGTAAGGTTGACTGGACGAGATCGTGATCGCCGACCGATGCACCGCCCAGCGTCACCACGACATCGGCCTTCGCCGTCTGTGCCTGCGCAATGGCATTGGTGATCATGATGCGATCATCCGGGACGATGCCAAGATCAATGACGTCGGCTCCAATTGCGCGGGCAAGTGCGGCAATGCCAAAGGTGTTCGAGCCGATGATCTGGCTTGGACCGGGTTGGCCGCCCGGAGAGACGAGTTCGTCTCCCGTTGCGATGATTGCCACGCGCGGCCGTCGGTAGACAGGCAGTGACGCGTGGTTCATTGCGGCAGCCAGGGTGATGCGGGTGAAATCAACGACGGTCCCTGCGTTCAGAGCAATGTCGCCTTGCCTGAAGTCCTGGCCGTACGGCCGGATATGGCGTCCGAGCGTCACCGGAAACGTGGTCCGGATCCGCTTGCCATCCAGATTTTCGGCATCTTCCTGCAGGAGAACGGCATCCGCGCCCGCCGGCACGGGTGCGCCGGTAAAGATCCGCACGGCTTCGCCTTCACCAACCACGCCGCCAAAGCCATGGCCGGCGGCGGATTCGCCGACAACGCGTAAAACAGCGCCGGGTTCTGCTGCATTCGCAGCCTTGAGCGCATAGCCATCCATGGCCGAGGCGTCGAAGGGAGGTTGTGTCAGCCGCGCTTCCATATTGTCGGCAAGCACCCGACCGTCACAGTCATGCAGAGAGAGATGCTCGATGTCGATGATCGGCCTGGCCGTCTGCAGCAGACGAGACTGTGCCTGCTCGACCGGAAGAAGTGACATTCACTCGGCCTCCGGATGGCGGAATGGTCCTGATTTGCCGCCCGTCTTCTCCAGCACGCGAATGCTGCCGATCTCCATGGTCTTGTCGACGGCCTTGGCCATGTCGTAGATCGTCAGGCAGGCGACGGAAACCGCCGTAAGCGCTTCCATCTCGACCCCGGTCTTGCCGGTCAGCTTGACGGTTGCCACGACCCTGAGGCCCGGAAGTTCTGGCACTTCGCTGATGTCGAGCGTGATCTTCGACAGCATCAGCGGATGACACAGCGGAATGAGGTTCGAGGTCTGCTTTGCCGCCATGATGCCGGCAATGCGCGCCGTGGCGATAACGTCGCCTTTCTTGGCATTGCCGTCCCGGATGATCTGCAGCGTCTCGGCTGCCATGCGTACCTGGCCTTCGGCCATCGCCACGCGAACCGTCTCGGCCTTGTCGCCGACATCGACCATGTGCGCTTCGCCTGTTGCGCCGATATGGGTGAGGCCGGGTCGGTCGCTGCTCATTCGGCGGCCATCGTCCCGGACGCGCCGGTCAGCAGGGCACGGGTGGCTGCCGTGACGTCGTCCTGGCGCATCAGGCTTTCGCCGACCAGGAAGGTGGTGATACCGACCGCCTGCATGCGTTGGCAGTCAGCATGGGTGAAGATGCCGCTCTCGCCGACCAGAAGCCTGTTGGCCGGAACCATTGGCGCGAGTTCTTCGCTGACCGTGAGGCTGACGTCGAAGGTGCGAAGATTTCGGTTGTTGATGCCGATCAGTGGCGAGGCAAGCTTCAGGGCTCGTTCCATCTCCTCGGCGTCGTGCACTTCGACGAGCACGTCCATGCCGAGCGCCAGCGCCTCGCTTTCAAGCTCTGCCGCCTGATCGTCGGACAGCGAAGCCATGATCAGCAGGATGCAGTCGGCACCCCAGGCGCGAGCCTCGACGATCTGATAGGTCTCGAACATGAAATCCTTGCGCAGCGCCGGCAACGAGCAGGCATCGCGGGCAGCGCCGAGAAACTCCGGCGCGCCCTGGAAGCTCGGCGCGTCGGTCAGCACCGACAGGCATGCCGCACCGCCGGCCTCATAGGCTGCAGCCAGAGACGGCGGATCGAAATCGGGACGGATCAGGCCTTTTGACGGGCTCGCCTTCTTGATTTCAGCAATCAGGCCAAAATGACCTTCGGCCTGTGCCCTGACCAGCGCCTTGTAAAAGCCGCGTGGTGCGCTCTGTGTCTCGATCGTCGCCCTGAGAGTTTCGATCGGGCGCGCGGCCTTGGCCGCTGCTATTTCTTCGCGCTTGTAGATTTCGATGCGTTTGAGAATGTCTGTCATGAAGGAAGCTTAGCTCGACACGGCGGAATTGGAAATGGCGATCAGTTTCTCCAGCGCGGCGCGAGCACTGCCGCTGTCGAGCGAACGGCTGGCGAGGTGCATGCCTTCGGGGATGTCGGCAGCCTTGCCGGCCACGATCAGCGAGGCTGCTGCATTGCACAGCGCCACGTCGCGATAGGCGGTCTTGGCTCCATTCAGAACATCGAGCAGCGCGGCAGCATTGACGATGCCGTCACCGCCGCGGATGGCTTCCAGTCCGACAGTCGGCACACCGAAGTCAGCGGGTGTCAGTTCGAACGTGGTGATCTCGCCATCTTTCAACGCCGCGACCTGCGAGGGGCCTGTGGTGGTGATTTCGTCGAGGCCACTGCCATGGACGACCCAGGCGCTTGTCAGTCCGAGATCGCGCAGGGCTTCCGCACCCGGTATCAGCCATTCCGGCGAATAGACGCCGAACAACTGACGCTTGACATTGGCCGGGCTCGACAGCGGGCCGATGATGTTGAAAATCGTCCGCGTTCCCAACTCCACCCGCGTCGGGCTGACATGGCGCATGGCCGGATGGTGCAATTGCGCGAACATGAACCCGATGCCCGCTTCCCGGATGCAGCGTGCGATCATGTCGGGATCGATGTCCAGCTTGACGCCCAGTTGTGAAAGGGCGTCTGCCGTTCCGGACTTCGAGCTCAATGCCCTGTTGCCATGCTTGGCGACGGGAACACCCGCACCGGCAACGATCAGAGCCGCCAGTGTCGAGATGTTGTAGGTATTTGTCCCGTCGCCGCCTGTGCCGACAATGTCGATGGCGTCTGCCGGCGCTTCGACCGTGACCATCTTCTGGCGCATGATCGAGATGGCGCCAGCGATTTCGTCAACGGTTTCGCCACGCACCCGAAGGCCCATCAGGAAACCGCCGATCTGAGCCGGGCTGGCTTCGCCGGACATCAGGATTTCGAAGGCGTCACTCGCTTCCTGGCGCGTCAGCGACTCACGGGTGGCGATCTTCGCGATGAAGGGCTTCAAGCCTGACATTTTTATCCCCCCGGGGCTGCTGTTAGCGGACCATGGCCTGCTGGGCCAGCGCCTGATTGAAGGTCACGCCATAGTCGGACTGCAACTGGGTCACCATCTGGTCGAGAATGTCGTCGCCGGCGGCATTGGCCATGGACACGATCTGCTCGTCCTCATTGTTGAGCACGCTGCCGCTCGGCTGATCGCGCACGGCAGTGACCGTGAGCAGGATCTGCGTTGTCGGGTCGGCGCCCGCAGCGCTTGCAACAGTGCCAACCGGGCCGCCGAAGGCAGCAACGATGGCCGCCGAACCGAGAACGGCGTCTTCGCTACGGCGTGTCAGACCGGCCTTGCTTTCAACCGCAACACCGAGTTCGGCAGCGACGTCTTCCAGCTTTCCACCGTCTGCGACCCGCTTGCGCAGGCCTTCGGCCTTTGCGCCAAGCGCAATCTTCTGCTGCTCGGCTGACCAGTCTGCAACAGCCTTTTCACGCACTTCCGCCAGTTCGCGATCGCGTTCCGGCTTGATGTCAGTCACATCGAACCAGATGTAGCCGCTATTGCCGACATTGACCGGCAGAGCCTCGACCCCGATATCGGTCTTGAAGACTTCGGCGAGCAGCGCATCACGTTCCGGAATGCCTGCAACTTCCGTGTCGCGGCCATCCAGACCGCGCCTGTCGATGAGGTCGACCGTGATCGGCTTGAGCTTCAGCTGCTCCGCAGCTTCCTTGAGCGCAGTACCGCCGGCGCGCAGGTCTTCGAACTGATCGTGAACCGTGGTGATATCGGCGATCGCGGCAGACTCTGCCAGCGCCTCGCGGATTTCTTCCTTCACTTCGTCCAGCGTCCGGGTGCGGCCTTCCTTGATATTGGTGACGCGCAGGATCACCGGACCCAGTGCGCCTTCGACAACAGACGTCGTGCCGCCTTCCTTGGTGACGGCAAAGGCTGCATTGGCCAGCGCAGCATCAGGCAGCTTCTCGCGGGAGAAATCGCCCAGAAGCACGTCACCTGCGGTCTTGCCCTGGTCGGACACCAGCTGGTCGAACGGCGTGCCGGACGCGAGTTCAGCGGCGGCGGCGTCTGCCAGTTCGCGGGTCTCGAACGTGAGCTGCTCGATCGTGCGCGTCCCGGCGATTTCATAGCTCGCCTTGCGCTTCTCATAGTCGGCGCGGATCGCTTCATCCGAGATTGCCGCCTTGTCAGCAATGTCGGCCGGTTCCAGCTTCACATAGGTGAAGCTGCGATACTCCGGCGCGCGGTATCCGGCTTTGGCTGTCTGGAACCATGCGGCCAGCGTTGCATCGTCCGGAGCCTTGACAGGATCGATATTGGCATTGGTCAGGAGAACGTAATTGATATCGCGATTTTCGTAGCGATAGGCCTTCAGCGCATCGACAAGAACCTTGGGTGCCGTAAAGCCGTCCGCTGTCGCATCGACGATCTGGCTGCGGATCGCCACCTTCGACCGTTCTTCGATATAGTCGTCCTGGCGCAGGCCGGCATTGGCGAGACGCGAGGCGAACAGCTGGCGATCGAAAGCGCCGGCAGCGTTCTTGAAGGCCGGATCTTCGGCAATCAGCTGTGCCAGGCGATCCTGCGACAGACCGAGATTCATGTCGGTTGCGAGCTGGTCCAGCGCAGCCCCGGCTGCAAGCTGCGAGAACACCTGGGTTTCGATGCCGAGCGCGCGCGCTTGTTCCGTCGTCAGCTGGGTGCCGAAGCGTCGGCTGAGATCAGTGACCTGCCTTTGATAGGCAAATGCGAAGTCGCTCGCCGATACGGTCTGATCGCCAACGGTGACCACGGAGTTCGACGTGGTGCTGAACAGGGAGGCGGAAACGCCCCAGACTGCAAATGAGATGACAAGCATCGACATAAGCACTTTGGCGACCAGGGTTTGGGAAGCTTTTCTCAAAATGACGAGCATCGGAACGCAATTACCTCATGACAAGCCTTCGCATCGGGCGAAGCGGGTGGACTTCCTTAAATCAAACCGCCGAGGAAATGAAGGCTCGTTTGGCGAAAAGCCTGCAACCGGTAGCGAAGGCCTCGCGTCCCGGCTGCGCAGGCGGCCAAGCCGGCACGTGCCATTCACTTGACATCGCGCAAAGCGGCCGGCGCGGGATGCTTTCATACTGCTTGGCAAGATGGTTGAACCCGGGATGGATATGCCGTGATGGACACACGAATGCGTGAAGTCGCGCCGCATATCTCCCACGGCCTGAATTCCGATCAGGTGGCCGACGCGCGCGCCAGATGGGGCGTGAACCGTTTGCCTGTGGCGGCGTCACCAACATTCTTCAACGTCTTGTTGCGCCAGTTTTTCAGCCCGCTGATCTACATCCTGCTTGCCGCCGCCGGCCTGTCCCTCCTGCTTGGCGAGACGACGGATGCCGGCTTCATTGCGATTGTGCTTGCGATCAATGGCTTGATTGGCGCGTTTCAGGAGCATTCCGCTGGTAAATCCGCAGACGCCTTGCGAGCGCTGGAACAGCCACAGGCAACCGTTGTGCGCAATGGCGTGCGCCAGAGGTTGGACGCAGTCGACCTGGTGCCCGGTGACATCGTCCTCATGGAGAGTGGCGAAAGGACGCCCGCCGATATCGAACTGCTCGAGGTGGAAGGCCTGCAATGCGACGAGGCCGCCCATACCGGCGAATCAAAGCCCGTGGCGAAAGCTGTCGGCGAGCTCGCCTATGCCGGCACCGTGGTAACACGGGGACGGGCAACAGGCCGTGTTCAGGCAACCGGCAGCCAAACCGAGCTCGGGCGCATCGCCGGTGCCATTCTGGCGCCTTCCAGTGCCAAGCCCCCATTGATGATCCGAATGGAGCAGTTTACCCGCCAGATCGCCTATGCGGTCGGTGTGGCGATCGTCGTTCTGGTCTTTATCGGCCTTTGGCGGGGTATGCCGCTGGTGGGCCTGCTGACCATGTCGGTTGGTCTGGCCGTCAGTGCCATCCCGGAGGGGTTGCCGATTGCGATCACGGTGGCGCTCGCCATCAGCATGCGTCGTATGGCGAATGCCCATGTCATTGTGCGGCATTTGCCGGCCGTCGAGGCACTTGGCTCCTGCACGATGATCGCCACCGACAAGACCGGGACATTGACGCTGAACGAACTGACCGTTACCGACATCCGGCTGCCCGATGAAACGCATTGGTTGATCGATGCAGGTGGTGGTCAGGCGACCGATGGCGCGATCCGCTGCCGTGATGGCAAACACGCCCAGGCAAGCGAAGCGGTGTCGCTGTTGTTGCGGGCCGCAAGCCTGCCGAATGAGGCTGAGCTTGAGGGCCGTGACGGCCTGTGGGATCCGAGCGGAGACACAGTGGATATCGCCTTGCTGGCCGCGGCCCACAAAGCTGGCTTGTCGAAAGCCGGGCTGCTGGCGGAGTTCCCGCTGCATCGGCGTCTGCCTTACGAGCCGGAGCAGAAATATGCGGCATCCTTCCATCATTCCAAGGACAGGCTGCGCATATTCGCCAAGGGCGCGCCCGAGCGATTGATTGCCATGTGCACGAACATGCAGCTCGGGGAACAGGTCGTCGCCCTTGATCCAAATCTGCTGGAGCGCCAGATCGCTGACATGGCCTGCGACGGGCTGCGTGTACTTGCCTTTGCCGAAGGTGAAATGGAGCGCATCGGCCAGGATGGCCTCGGCGGTCACCTGTTGGTGGATCTGACATTCCTCGGACTGGCCGGCATGCAGGATCCGATCCGGCCGGAAGTTCCGGCCGCGATAGCTGCCTGCAATGCTGCGGGTATCGGTGTCGTCGTGGTTACGGGGGACGACCCGCGCACGGCAAGGGTAATCGCCGGCAGGGCAGGGATTGCGGTCGATGATCGTTCTGTTGCGACCGGCGACGAGGTGACCGAGGCGCTGGCAAAGGGCGAAGGTCTGCTGGATCAGCTAACACGACATATCCGTGTCTTTGCCCGCGTAAAGCCTGATCAAAAGCTCTCCATCGTCCGGTCACTGGCCCGCAATGGTCATTTCGTTGCGGTCACCGGAGACGGGGTCAACGACGCACCGGCGCTCAAGCATGCACATGTGGGTGTGGCCATGGGCCTGAAGGGGACGGATGTCGCCAAGGAAAGCGCTGACATCATCCTGACCGATGACAACTTTGCCTCCATCGTTGCCGGCATAACCGAGGGCAGGGTGGCCTATGGCAATATCCGCAAGGTCGTCTTCATGCTCGTCACCACCGGTGCCGCAGAAGTTCTGCTGTTTCTACTGGCCATCGGGCTCGGACTGCCCATGCCGCTCAGTGCCGTGCAACTGCTGTGGCTGAACCTTGTCACCAACGGCGTTCAGGACGTGGCTCTGGTGACCGAACCTGCAGAAGGCGATGAGCTCACCCGTACGGCCCGACGGCCGGATGAGGCACTCTTCGATCGGCTGATGCTACGCCGTCTTGTCGTGGCAACATTGGTCATGGGGCTCGGCGGTCTCGCGGTGTTTTACACCCTGCTGAATGCCGGCATGGCACCGATCCAGGCAAGCAATCTTCTGCTGGTGCTGTTTATCCTCTTCGAGAATGTCCAGTGCCTGGCCAGCCGCTCCGAACGGCGCTCGGTCTTCGGCCAGTCGCCTTTTTCCAATCCCTATCTGCTGCTCGGCATTCTCGGGTCCCAGACGCTGCATCTGGTGGCCATGCATCTGCCGGGGCTGAGCGACGTGCTTGGCATTGCCCCTATCGCAGCCACCGACTGGCTTCTGCTTCTCGGCATTGCCTTGCTTGTTCTCGTCGTCAGTGAGATTGACAAGGCCCTTGAGCGCCACCGCGCCGGCCATTGACAGGCAAAGAGAAAGGCCGGCGGATTGTCTCCGCCGGCCTTCGTGCATTGAAGTCCTGGATTGCTGATGATCAGCGCTTGGACACCGGCAGGTAATCGCGCTGCGGCGAACCTGTATACAGCTGGCGCGGGCGGCCGATGCGCTGCTGCGGGTCCTCGATCATTTCGTTCCACTGGGCGATCCAGCCAACGGTACGGGCAAGCGCGAACAGAACGGTGAACATGGTCGTGGGGAATCCGAGCGCGCGCAGCGTGATGCCGGAATAGAAGTCGACGTTCGGATAGAGCTTCTTTTCCTTGAAATACGGGTCGCTGAGCGCGATCTTTTCGAGCTCCAGAGCGACCTGCATCAGCGGATCGTCGCCATGACCGGTCGCTTCCAGCACTTCGTACATGGTCTTCTGCATGATCTTGGCGCGCGGGTCGTAGTTCTTGTAGACGCGGTGGCCAAAGCCCATCAGGCGGAACGGATCGTTCTTGTCCTTGGCGCGGGCGATGTATTCCGGAATACGGTCAACGGTGCCGATTTCCATCAGCATGTTGAGCGCCGCTTCGTTGGCACCGCCATGTGCCGGGCCCCAGAGGCAGGCAATGCCAGCGGCGATGCAGGCAAACGGATTGGCGCCCGACGAGCCGGCGAGACGAACAGTTGAGGTCGAGGCATTCTGCTCGTGATCGGCATGCAGGATGAAGATACGGTCCATGGCGCGTGCCAGAACCGGGTTGACCTGGTATTCCTCGCACGGAACGGCAAAGCACATGCGCAGGAAGTTCGATGCATAGTCGAGGTCGTTCTTCGGATAAACGAAGGGCTGGCCGATATGGTACTTGTAGGCCATGGCGGCGATCGTCGGCATCTTGGCGATCATGCGCAGCGACGCGACCATGCGCTGGTGCGGATCGGTGATGTCGGTCGAGTCATGGTAGAAGGCGGAGAGGGCGCCAACGGTGCCGACCATGACAGCCATCGGATGGGCGTCGCGACGGAAGCCGGTAAAGAAGCGGCTCATCTGCTCATGCACCATAGTGTGATGCGTGACGCGATGGTCGAAGTCCTTCTTCTGGGCAGCGGTCGGCAATTCGCCGTACAGCAGTAGATAGCAAACTTCGAGGAAGTCGCCCTTTTCAGCCAGCTGCTCGATCGGGTAGCCGCGATGCAGCAGAACGCCCTCATCGCCATCGATATAGGTGATCTTGGATTCGCACGACGCCGTCGAGGTGAAGCCGGGGTCGTAGGTGAAGGCGCCGGTGTGCTTGTACAGGGCAGCGATGTCGATCACGTCAGGGCCGATGGTTCCACCCTTGACGGTCAGGTCAACCATCTGTTCCCCGAGTTTCAAAGAAGCGCTCTTGTCCGTCATGCTAATCCTCCGGAATTGGCGGGACGGCGTCTCGATAAAAAGGCGCCATCGGTTAAGCGTGTTGATGTAGCTATATGATACGGAAGTTAATGCCAAGCTATCCAAAGGGCAAATTGTGCATCGCGAAATCGGCAACAATCGAACCGATCGGTTCTAATCGTTTGAAGTTGCAAAGGCTTTCCGATCCGGGCGCGATGCACGCATTGATTGTTGACGGAAATCCTTTAGTCTCTTGGCTTTAGCTGGGCTTTTCCCGGCATCGGCGAAGGACGGGTGCACGTGTCGGACTTGGCGCAGGGCGAGACCGCAATGGCCGACGCAGGGGCGCAGGTCGATGTTGCGCTGCCCGATATTCCGCCTTCGGTGAGACGACGGGCAGCAGTTGCAAAACGGACCAATCCGCCTTTTATCTATTGGCGCGAACGCTGTGCAAGGCTTCCCGCTTTATGCACCGCCGCTATCGCGCTTGAAGCGCGGCATGGCCATCTGTTCCACTTTGTCCCGGTATGCCTCGGCGCGGGTGCCGCCGTCTGGTTCGCGCTCTCGGCACCACCACCCGCAACCGTCATCGCCTGCATATTGACCGCCCTGTTGGCCGACATCTGCTTCCAGACTGCACCCGCGACGGCAAGACATGCCATGCTCTGTGCTGCGACATTGACCTGCGCCGGCATGCTTCTTGCGGAATGGGAAACGCGAAGAGCCGCGACCACCATGCTTGACCAGCCGGTGGTGACGATCGTGACCGGAGTTGTCGAACGCAGGGAGGCTGGAGCCTCGGGCGAGTGGCGCTATGTCATGCGCCTGACCGGCACCCTTGAGCCGACGCTGCGCCGCCCTCCGCAACGCATCTCCGTCCTTGCTCGAAGCCGCCATGAACCGCTGGCGATTGGGACACTTGCCTCCGGTCGTGCCCGCCTGTCGCCGCCGTCAGGTCCGGCACTACCGGGAATGAACGATTTCGCCTTCGCCAGCTATTTCTCCGGCATTGGTGCGGTTGGTTTCTTTCTCGGACCACCGGTCGCGTTCACTCTGCCGCCGGTAGCACCCTCCGGCATGGGGCAGTTGTGGCTCGAGTTTTTGCCGAAATCTTGGGGTGAATTCTGGCTGACCGCGGATCAGTCGCTGTTTGCGCTACGCGACCAGATCTCCATCCGCATTCGAACCGTTGTGTCCGGCGATCCAGGCGCATTTGCCGCATCGATCATCACCGGTGAGAGGCGATCGATGTCCGAGGGGGCAACGGAAGCGCTGCGCCTCTCCGGGCTTGCCCATATCACTGCGATCTCCGGCCTCAATATGGCGCTCGCTGCCGGGATCTTCTTTGTCGGTTTACGCGCCGGTCTCAGCCTGTTTCCGGTCTTGGCCCAGACCTATCCGGTGAAGAAGATCGCCGCCGCCGGCGCGCTTCTGGCGGTCACCGGCTATGTGATGATCTCCGGTTATCAAGTCTCGGCAGTGAGGGCCTATCTGATGACCTCGATCATGCTGGTGGCTGTGCTTGTCGACCGTCCTGCGATCAGCCTGCGCAACCTTGCTCTGGCCGCAACGCTCATCCTGATCGTCCAGCCATCGGCCGTGATGGGCCCCAGTTTCCAGATGTCATTTGCCGCCACCGCCGCCTTGATCGCCGGTTATGCCGGCTGGCGATCAAGGCCCAGGAACGTGCTCCCACGATTTCGCGCACGAAAATACGTCGTGCTGGCGACCTTCGGGCGTTTTTTCGGCGGGACTTTGGCCACCTCCCTGATCGGCGGACTGGCCACAGCGATTTTCGCGATCAGCCATTTTCATAGGCTCTCGTCCCACAGCCTCGAGGCCAACCTGATTGCCATGCCTTTGATTTCGCTGGTCGTGATGCCGGCAGGCTTCATCGCCATGATCCTCATGCCGCTGGGGCTCGACGCACCATTTCTGATCGTCATGGGTTATGGATTGGAATGGGTGTTGATTGTCGCCCAAGAGATTGCCGGATGGGGAGACGGCTACGCATTCACGCGTCAACCGACCTGGCTCCTGCCGATGACCGTCACCGGCTTTCTGCTGTTGACGCTGCTGCGCACCCGTTTGCGCCATGCGGGGACGGTGGTGATTGTAGTCACGCTGCTTGCAGCAGCCCTTTCGAACCAAGCGCCAAAGGCAGATCTGGCCGTCAGCGAAGACGGGCGGCTCGTCGGTTTCTGGCCGGGTACAGCGACCATGCACACGGTTGACGATCAAATTGCCACCAATCGCATCCGTCCACCCGCTTTCATCTTCGATCAATGGCAGCCCGCTCTCGGTATTGTTGCCGCCATTACGCCGCAGGCGATGTCCGGCCCGGCAGCCGAGCTTGTGTCGCAGGATAGGCCAAGACGAACACCTCTGTCCGATGCGGAAATCTCGGTGGCCCGTCAAAGGCTCCGAGATCTTCTGGCCTCAGCCAACGATCAGCATTTCACCTGCATCAAGGGCGCTTGCGCCGCCATGCTTCGCGATTGGCGCATCATTACGCTCGATCGCCACGAGGCGACGGGCATAGCCTGTGATCTTGCCGATCTTGTCATCGTTGCCCAGCGACCGGGTTTTGTAGATTGCCGTTCCGGCGCGCAACTGATTTCAGCCGAAAGCCTGCGAAGCACGGGAAGTCTCGAAATATTTCTTCGTGATCGCTCCCGCCGGACATTGACGGTCATCCCGTCCTTTGCCGGTTCATCGCGTCCCTGGACCCGTCACCGCCTCTATGATTGGCGAACCGGTTCGCAAGCCGACAGTCATTCGGCCGAAAGACATTCCGAGTGGTAATCCTCACAAAAAGGACGAGCCGAACGGCGCAAACGAAAAAGGGGCCAGCAGATGCCGGCCCGGTTTGTCAATGGTAGCGCCGGATGAGACCGACCAGTTTACCCTGGATTTTCACCCGGTCAGGTCCGAAGATCCGCGTCTCGTAGGCCGGATTTGCCGCTTCCAGCGCGATCGATGCGCCGCGCCGGCGAAAGCGCTTCAACGTAGCCTCTTCGTCGTCAACCAAAGCAACGACGATGTCACCGGGATTGGCATTCGAGGCATTGCGGATGATCACGGTGTCGCCGTCGAGAATGCCGGCATCGATCATCGAATCGCCCTTGACCTCCAGCGCATAGTGTTCGCCGGAACCGATCATTTCGGCCGGCACGGTGATATCATGTGTGTTGTTCTGGATGGCCGAGATCGGCACGCCGGCGGCAATGCGGCCCATGACCGGAACGCTGACCGACAATGAGTTGCCTTCATTGGCGGATCGGGTCGATGCGGATGGCGCCGGCGGCGTCTTGCCAAGGCTGCCTTCTATCACGCTGGGCGCAAAGCCGCGCCGCGGCTGCAGGCTGGGCGTATAGGCCTCCGGCAGCTTGATGACTTCAAGCGCGCGCGCCCTGTTCGGCAGACGGCGAATGAAGCCGCGTTCCTCGAGCGCCGTGATCAAGCGGTGAATGCCCGACTTCGAAGCGAGGTCGAGCGCATCCTTCATCTCGTCGAAAGACGGAGGCACACCGGATTCCTTCATCCGTTCGTGGATGAAAAGAAGCAGTTCCTGTTGCTTGCGCGTCAGCATATCCGGTGCCCCATTGGTGAAACAAATACAGAACAGACACTATATGTTCCATATGTGTTCCGCAAGGGGATAAATTTCCGTGAACATTGCATCGGCCTAGCTGACCGATGGCGAAAAAAATCCGTCGAGGCTCTTTCGGTCACACAGCAGGTAGTGTCGGGGCGCGTTCGGCCCAAACACTGTCGGCAATCTGGCTGGCGATACGTCATCGACGTACGCACGGGCGTCATTGGCTGCCGTTTCACTGCTCCGAAAAGGCGCGCGACATGCTGTCGGTAATCGGCTTGGCGATATAGTTGAAGAAGGTTCTTTCATTGGTCTGGATCATCACTTCGGCCGGCATGCCGGGAGTGGGTGTGAAGCCATGAACGCGTGCCAGTTCCGTCGGTGGAATGTTGATCCGGGCAAGGTAGACGTCGTGCGGCGCCGTCGAGGTATTGCCGGTTTGCTGGAGCGCATCCGCCGACAGGTAGAAGACGTCGCCCGTCAGCACCGGCGTCGTTCTCTGGTTCAGGGCAACCAGCCGTATGGTGGCTGACTGGCCCAGCTTGACGCTGTCGATGTCGTTGCGCGGAATCTGAGCTTCGATGATCAGTGGCACGCCGGCCGGCAGGATTTCGAGGATTGCCTTGCCGCTTTCGATGACACCGCCATTGGTGTGATAGTGGATCCGGACGACGGTGCCGGAAACCGGTGCATTGATCGTCGCGCGCTCGAGAATATTGGCCGCTTCCCGCAACTGCTCCCGCACCATGTCGCGCTCGCCCTGGATCGCCTGCAGGCGCTCGAGTGCATCTTCGCGATAGGCACTTTCCGCGCGCAGCACCTCCTGCTCGCCCTTCGTCCGTTGGGCCTGGGTCTCGGCGATTTCCGCCTCAAGCCGTCCGATCTGGCCGTCCGCCTCGGCGATGGCTCTGAGAAGAGCCTTGACCTCGTTGGCCCGCGCCACGCCCTTTTCCAGCAGGATCTGCTTCGCGGCATATTCATCCTTCAGCAGTTCGAGCTGGCGGATCGACGCATCACGTTGCCTTGTATAGCCGATTTCACGGAATTCGAGTGCCCGGATGTTCTGTTGCAGCAAGGCGATCTCACTGGAGAGCTTTTGCCGCTGCGCTCTAAAATTCAGCTGCTGGCTGACCAGGATCGCCCAGACGTCGGGATCGCCGCGGTGTTCTTTCAGCAACGAGGAAAGATCCAGTTTCTCGACGGTCTCGAACTGCGCGGTCAGCCGTGCCGCCGTCACATCCAGTCGCATGCGGCGTAGAAACAGTTCACGCTTCTTCGCCTGGGCCGCAGTCTCGTCCAGTTGCACGAGAGCCTGTCCTTCGACCACCTGATCGCCTTCGCTAACCAGAATTTGTTCGATGATGCCGCCTTCCAGATGCTGGAGGATCTTGTTCTGGCCGGTCGCGACGAAGCTGCCCTGGGCAATGACCGCAGCCGCAAGCGGCGCGGTCGATGCCCATGTGCCGAACCCACCGAAGGCAATCGCCATCAGAACCAGGCCGACAATCGTCTGCTTGCTGATCGACCGTGGCACGTCGGAGTACCACTCGATATCGTGGACTTTGGCGATGTCTACCATGCACGTCGCCTCCTATTGCAGCTGATGACCGAATGAACCGCCTTCGATATCGATGCCGCGGGCTTGCAATGCCTTCAGCACATCCATGCGCATGCCGAACAAGGCGACGGTGCCGTTGACCAAGAGCAGGATCTTGTCGACGCTGTTGAGCAGGGCAGGGCGCTGGGTCACGGTGATCATGGTGATCTTTTGCTCCTTGGCGTGCTGCAGCGCGCGCATCAGGGCCACGTCGCCAGCACTGTCGAGGTTGGAATTGGGCTCGTCGAGGACCACCAGATGGGGATCGCCGAAAAAGGCTCGCGCCAGTGCAATGCGCTGCTTCTGCCCGCCGGACAGGGGCGAGCCATCGGCGGCCACCATCGTTTCATAGCCATGCGGCAGGCCGGCGATCATTTCGTGCACGTCGGCCAGCATGGCGGCGCGGTAGATCTGCTCGTCATCGGCATCGGAGCGCATCCGGGCAATATTGGCCTTGATGGTTCCGGGGAAGAGCTGCACGTCCTGCGGCAGGTAGCCGATGTTTTCGCCGAACTGCCGCTGGTCCCAGTTGCGAAGGTCCATCAGGTCCAGCCGCACATTTCCCGATGTCGGCAGGATCGAGCCGACCAGCATCTTGCCGAGCGTGGTCTTTCCCGCGCCGGAATTGCCGATGACGGCAAGCGAATCGCCTGGCTGGAGAGCAAACGAAATCCCGTTCAGCACGACCCGCTTAGTGCCCTGCGGCACATAGAGCAGCCGCTCCACGTCAAGCCGCCCCTCGGGTTTCGGCAGATTGAGCCGTTCGAAATTGAGCGGTGAGGCTTTCAGCAGCGCGGCGATCCGCCCATAGGCAGCGCGCGACTGGCTGAACTGGTTCCATCCTTCGATCGCACCTTCGATCGGCGCCAGCGCACGCCCGGCAATGATCGAGGAGGCGATGACCATGCCACCGGTGAGTTCACCTCTGATCGAAAGATATGCACCCCAGCCGAGCATCGTGACCTGCGTCAGAAGACGGATACCTTTTGAAACCGCAGCAATCGCGATGTTCCTGTCTTGTGCAATCACCTGCGCCTTCAGCGATGCGGCCGTATCCTTGCCCCAGATGTGTACCGCCTCCGGTATCATAGCCAATGCATTGATGATCTGCGAATTGCGGGTCATCGAATCAAGATGCAGGTTGGCCTTGATCTGTGCGGTGTTGGCGTCTGCAAATGGCATGGCTGTGACGCGCTGGTTTATCTGGGTGAAGATCAGCAGCAGGATCGCCGTGACCACGACGATGTAGCCGAGATGGGGATGGATGAAAAAAACCGCGAGCAGGAAAAGCGGCGCGATCGGGGCATCGAGAAAGGCGAGCAGCGTCCGCGAGACGAGGAAGGAGCGGACCTGCTGCAGGTCTCCGAGCGTCTGGTATTCGCGCCCATTGCCATGCAGGGACGCCCGCGCCGCTGCACTCAGGATCGGTGCTCCGAGCTGGGCCGCAACCTCCACGGCGGTTCGCATCAGGATGAAACGGCGCAATGCGTCGAAGGCGGACTGGAGAATGATGGCACCGACGATCACGATCGTCAGCATGATCAGCGTATCGGTCGAGCGGCTGGTCAGCACCCGGTCCGAAATCTGGAACAGATAGATCGGTATGGCCAGCACCAGCACATTGCTCGCAACAGTGAATACCATGACGATCAACAGGTTGCGCTTGACCGCATGGATGCCGGCCTTCAGGCTGGCGTTGAAATCGACCTGGCCGAGCCGCTTGTGGAACGTACCGCCACCGCCGCCGGATCCCTTGCCGCCCCGGGGGGATGCCGGATTATCCGTGCTGGTTGTTTCGGCCTTCACCGGGCCGCAATCTCCATCGATCACCTTCATGCCGTCCGGAGCTCTCGATTCGAGCGGGCGGCTCTGCGGTGCATCAGGTTCCGGTGACGGTTCCTGCCTGATCTCGGCGGTCGGCTCGGGCGAGGGAGTTTCTGGCGAGGGAGTTTCTGGCGTATCTGTCTGGCTGTAGGCAACCCTCAGGTTTTGCGGGGGGCGGATCGGCTGGGCCGACGTCGCCGATTGCGGCTTGGGATTGCCGACCTCTGCTTTCAGATAATCTTCGACGGCCCGTTCGAGCCTTGCATAGGTTCCATCCGTATCATTCGATGCTTCCAGCCGTGGCGATCTCGGTACCGCCCTGTTTTCTGTTGGTTCAATCGTTGGCTCCAGGCGTTTGCGGATTTCCGACATTTATGTCCCCTTTAATGTCCAATCATGCCGTTCACGCCATCACCCGTGTGGCCGTCATAGTCGGACGGCATGCAGGAGGCATCGGATGCCGTCGAGTGATCGTCTGGAGCGAGCATGGAATCGTCGAGAAAAAGTATGGCTTCGTTGACCAGCGCATCGGGATCCGGGTTGCCGAAGTCCGGTTGCCCGGAGATCAGTTCGGCTTGGAAGAGCGTTTCCTGCGAATATTGCTGGCCGCCGACATAGGTCTTCCCGACGGAATCCAGGTCTATGATCGTGGCGTTGTTCAGCAGTGCGTTGGATCCGGTTTCGATTGTCCAGTCGGCATCGAGATTGGGTGCAATTGCATCCATCGCCAGCGCGATCTGGTCGCTGTCGCCGAGGATGTTCGTCTGGCGAATGTATTGAAGGTTGATCAGGTCACCGCTGATATAGAGGACCCGCAACCCCTGCAGCCCCGCAAAGGCCTCATCGGACAGAAGTTCCGGCGAGATGCTGCCCTCGCCATTTGCAAAGGACGCCAAGGTGCCGAGTTGGTCCTGCGACAGGCTGTCGAACCGGTCGGCATCGCCGATCGTGCCGATGCGTGCCTGGTTCCAGAGCAGGTTGCCGGATGAGGAAACGGAGCCTTCGCCCGATGTCTGGAAATCAGCTGTTGCGCCGACATAGTCATTGTCGAACAGCACGTTCATCTGGTGGATGATGTTCGCGTCGAAAATCGAACCGCCGATGATGATCAGATCGTAGGAAAAGCCCAGTTCGAAGACCGAAGCGTGGTTGACGCCGAAATTGTCGCCGGCGATCACGCTTGTGGTCACGCCGGACGAGGAGAGAATGCCGACATCGTCGTCGCTCATGAAGATGATCTGCTCGAGCCAGTTGACGATCATCAGGTCGCCATGGATTTCGGTGACCGCCCAGAATGCCGGATAGTCATCGCTACTGCTTGCGCCGCCCTCCGAGCCATCGGATATATCCAGATGATCGAATGTTGCGATATTGAACATCTCGTTTGCGGCCGCATCCTGGGTCCAGTTGCTGACCGCTGACGTGATCGAATCGGTGTCCCAGAGCGCGTTGATTTGAACGATCGCGTTCACTTCGACATGGTCTCCGGCAACGATTGTGACCGTCGCGCCCGTCCAGAAGTTCTGCAGCACGACGTTGTTGATCAGCGTATTGCCGCCGGTATGCACTTCCACTGACACCTCGATGGCGACCGTGCCGTCGTCCTTGGTCCAGGTATTGGTGCTTTTGCCTTCCGCGCTCTCCTCGCCCTCGCTCTCATCCCCACTGTTCTGATCCTTGGCGAGGGAATGATAATCTTCGATATTCGGCGCTTCCTCGACGAGTTCGCCATTGACATAGATGCCGTCTATCGACTTTGCGCTGATGTGGATCTGAACGGCATCTCCGTCCAGGGGCGCATCCTCCAGCTGTTCGATGACCGTCTTGATGACGCCGATCATCTCTTCGCTTGATCCGGGGCGTGCGAGGTCGCCGAGAGGCGACAGCGCAGAGGCCTCTTCGAAGCCTCCAAGCACGGCAGCGTCATCGATCGGCTCTGGATTGAACGTGAGGCCATGGCCGCCGACGCTGAAATAATCGTCATCGGAGAGCGAGATGGCCTGGTGGAAATGGTTGACGACCGAACCTGGTGGTTGAATGTCCGGGGAGAGGTAGTGCACCGAGTTGATGATATTGTTCGGCCCATCGAAACCGTAGTTTGGCGTATCCGGCAGCACGCGGCCGTCAATCTGATGGCCGACCGTTCTGGCGCCTGAGACCGACTGCGTTTCGATAGGTCTTGTCAGCACATACCAGTGGTCCGGTGCCGGGGCACGGTAGCCGAAACCCGGCTCAAACCCGAGGAGATCGAATGGTGCCGCAAAATCGCTGGTGTGGACCGGCAGCTTCTCCACCTCGACATCGGTCTTGGTGAAGGAAAACTCTTGGTAAGCTTCCCGAGCCCGAGCATTCTCGACGCTGATATGGAAGAAGCCGATAAAATGGCTGATCTCTTCGGTGAATTTGTCCATCATCGTCAAGGCCGTAACTCCTTGTTCCTGAGATGCCGCCATGACTGCGTGTCATGAGGCACAAACGAGCTGCGCAGGAAGCCTGCGCAGCCCCGTGACGTTTGTTCTGTGGATGAATGCGATCCCGGTTTAGACCCCGTCGTCGTCCTCGCCCACAACCGTGCTGGTCAGGTTGCCGCCGACGACTGTCATGTCGATGGCATTCTGCTGCAGGTTGGCACCCATCACGATTTCCTGGTTGAAGGCACTGGTGTCGATGCCAGCGTCCGCGCTCGCGGAACTGGTGCCGGTGACATAGCCGTCATCGCCATTGTCCGATCCCCACGAGCCGCCATTGCCTGCGCCACCATAACCGGTTGTCGCAGTGCCGCCTGCACCACCGAGGGCGCCATCGCCGCCGAGAGCCCAACCGCCGACTGCACCGCCCCCGGTGCCGGCTGTCCAGGCACCGCTGAGAGCGCCACCACCATCACCACCTTCAGCCCAGGCATCCCCGCCCCAAGCTTCACCGCTGGTCGCACTGCCAGAGGTCCCGCCGCCGCCGTTGCCGGCTGCACCGGCACCGCCGTCACCGCCGACACCCAGGCCTGCACCGGTACCGGCACCAAGGCCAAGGCCCAGTCCACCGGCATCGCCGCCATTGCCACCATTGCCGGAATCGGTTGCTGCACCGCTGCCACCACCGGCACCACCGGCGCCACCGCCGTTCCCGGCACCTCCGGCATTGCTGCCACCAGTACCGCTACCGCCGGCATTGCCGCCTTCATTGTCGATGAGGATCGGATTGATCAGGCCCAGGGAAATACCGAGGCCGTTGCCGCCATCGCCGCCTGTGGATTCGCTATCGCCAGCGTCTTCAGCATCGCCACCTTCGGCATCACCGCCAGAGCCGCCTTCGCCACCATCGCCGGTGCTGTTGCTGCCGCCTGCGCCTTCACCTGCCAGGGCCAGACCGGCACCCAGACCAAGACCGAGGCCGAGACCGACACCAACGCCTGCCGCGCCGTTGCCGCCCTGACCGCCAAGACCGATGCCACCGAGTGCAGCACCTGAGTCAGCACTGCCGGAATCGCCTTCGCCGCCGTCGGCATCGCCGCCGTCGCCATCGCCGCCGTCAGCTTCGCTGGCTGCCAAGCCGCCAAAACCGGTGCCGCCGAGGGCGCCGCCGCCGAAAGCAAGGCCGCCATTGCCGCCATCGCCGCCGTCTGCGTCCGCATTGCCGCCGCCGTTTCCGCCTTCGCCGCCGCCATTGATGCCTTCTTCAGCCTTGGCGAATCCGCCCTTGGCTTCGGCGTTAACCGTGAAGGCGGCCTCATTCTTGACTTCGGCGCTCTCCAGTTTGTCATTGTCCTGGAGATTGGCGATCTGGTTGAAGACATTGCCGACGTCATTTCCCTCGCCGTCGAGGGCATCATTCATGATGTCCTTGAACTGGACATTGAACAGGCCTTCGACTGAGGAGCCTTTGGAAACGTCGATATCGGCGAAATCATCGTCGCTGGGCACGTAGCCTTCGAGCCCGGCATCAACGGTCACGCCAACCGTAACGGTCGTGGTGCTGATGTTTTCATTGAGGTTGAGATTGGCATTCAGGTTACCGTTCAGGTTACCATTGCCATTCAGGTTGCCATTGCCATTGCCGTTGAGGTTTTCGGAGTCACTGGACTGGTACTGACCTTGCCCCTGTCCTTGACCTTGGCCCTGTCCCTGCGCTTGGGCCTCGAACTGGGCTTGCGCTTCAAGTTGGGCCTGCGCCTGGGCTTCGGATTGTTCCTGATCCTGACTGTTGTCGTCGTCATGATCGTAATAGTTATTCTTGGACTTACCCATAGTCGTATCCTCCGTCATCGGATTCCGCGACTGTTTGACCGTTATTCATCTTCTATACGGTCTTCACATGCGAATTCCGGATTGATCTGCGGTTGAAAGACATTTGCCTCACGAGGCCACTTTCACTGTCGCCACTGCGACGATTGTCGATGCTGATGAAGTGCTCCTCCTGAATGCGGTTATGAGGTGTCGATCTCTGTTCAGGCAGTCTCTCGGAGAATCATGCCCAACGCGAACAACCAGATCGTCGCCTCAAATCAAGTCTGTGCTTGTTGGCGCCAGAAGATAAGCTGATACATGGAGCTAGTAATGTGCAGTGCAGCAATCTGTGGCGGAGGTCTAGACAGTCAGTACAATCGACCGTTGCTGACGTGCTACGTATCAATGCGAGCGTAACCCGACGAGTGGTTCGTAATGAAACAGATTAGAACTGAACTCTGCTTAGGGTTGAGTATTTTGACGGACACCCGCATAAAAAAGGCTCGTTTATGGAGAAAGTGCGCTGCATGGAATATGCCGTGCCACTCTGGCATTTGGCCGCAGACTAGGATCAAAAGGGGTAGTCAACCGCCAATATCCCCCTCGTTTTGTGTAGATGATCTAGACTTGTACTTGTCGCCGCGCGCTTAAATGCGCTTCGTTTGCAATGAGCTGCGATATTGTTGTCGCTCATGATGTCTAGTGGCGCGCCCATTAGATCGTTCGGACTATTCCCAACCGATGCCGTTTGGTTTACCGTTTTCTAAAGGAACGGAGATGGCGACGGGTGGCGCACTCTGTGATTGTATTTTCGGGGAGGCATGCTGCATGAAACAACTTGCGCCTCACGTCGGAAGCGGTGGCGCGGATTTGGCGGCCTCTCTGGAGGCAATGCCAAATCTTCGAACACTTCTGTATGTTGGTCCGCCGGATGTTATCTCGGGGGCGATGGCTGCTGCCATTCAACGAGAGTTTCCTTTCATCCGGGTTTCGCACAGTGTCAGCATGTTGTCGGCTTTGGGTGAGTTCGATATTCCGCTGCGGCTTGTGCTTGTCGATTTGCTCCATGCGCACGAGCTGAGTGATTGTGCCGGCGAACTGCTCGCCCAACATCCCTCCGCCGCCATTGCCATTGTTACGGACAGTGATCTGCGCGGCAGCGTTGAGCGCTTTCATCTGGTCGATACCAGCCATGTCAAGGGAGTCTTGCCCCTCAATGTCAGTCTCGATGTTCTGCTTTCGATGCTGCGGATCATCCTGAGGGGAGGGACATATTTCCCGTCGATCGCCTATCGAAATCAAGACAGTATCAGTTGGCGAAACGAGGGACACAGCCCATACGACGAGGCGAAACCACACCCTGTGCAAGAAATCCAAGGCAAGATCATGCACCAGTTGACCAAACGTGAAAACGAGATCCTGGCTAGGATAGCCTTGGGCAACCAGAACAAGATCATCGCGGCTGCACTCGGTTTGTCCGAACACACGGTCAAGATCCATATCCACAACATCATCACCAAGCTCGGCGTCCACAATCGAACCGAAGCGGTCGCGCTTTATTTCGAACACAGGGACAGGGAGGGTGGCGGATCAGGCTCCGGCGACCTCCACAGGCCGGGCAGCAATCCGGTCTCTGGCGGCGATGCGTAGATTTCAGGATGTACTGCTGCTGATCGGGCAGTTGAACTACACTTGGACCAATACCGAAAGTCTCTTGATCCATATGATCGCCGGCCTTGCCCAGTCGGACAAAGAGACGGCTATCGTCATCTTTCTGACGCTGAATACGCCACGTGCGCGCATCGATCTCGTCGAGCGCCTGGCGAAGATGCAGAAGACACCGGCGGATTGTCGCGCCGATGTGCTGGATTCAACCAGACGCTTGTCGGAGGAAGCCAAACTTCGCAACAAATACAACCATTGCATTTACTCGTTCGACCCCGACAGCGGCCGCGGATTAACCCAATCCATGCGTATTTTCGAAGGCCGGGACGACATCAAATACGGCAAGATCGAGGAGCTCGATGATCAGGAGATCGAGCGGATCCGCGAGAGCATCCGCTCCCTGATCAGGATCAACCAGTCGTTCTGGAGCATCACCGAGAAATATGGTTTTCCCAAATAGTCGTTGCTCGATCTGACCTGCTGCGGATCACTGGCCTATAGAGCCCGGCCGAACCCCTTCCATATTTGACGATTGGCTGTGTGTGACTGCGTCGCCCATTGTTTTTGCCGCATATTGGCGCAAACACTGGTCGCGAATCGAAACGGAGATCGTGATTGATGTCGGTGGACACGGAAAAGACGCTGTTCGGCAAGGCTGTGCATGAACTGAACCCGGCGGAGAAAAAGGTGCTGCGCCACGCGCGCGAACAACGCACCCTGTCGACTGATGCAGGTGAGGACTTTCTGGCGGTGTCCACCACGGGCCAGCGTCTGGCCGATGCGATCGCCCGTATCGGCGGCTCGTGGAACTTCATCATCGGCTTTCTTTTGTTTCTGGTGGCGTGGGTCATCCTCAACACCGTCGTTCTGGCGACAGAATCGCTGGATCCCTATCCCTTCATCTTCCTCAACCTGATTCTCTCGATGCTTGCCGCTATCCAGGCGCCGATCATCATGATGAGCCAGAACCGCCAGGCGGAGCGCGACCGCTTCATGGCCGCCAAGGACTATGAGATCAATCTGAAGGCGGAGATCGAGGTGCTCGGCCTGCACCGCAAGATCGATCTGCATGTGTTGAAGGAGCTGCAGGAGACCCGGCAAGAGATTGCAGAGCTGAAGGCGAGCATCGATGCCCTTTCGCTGCCCCGTCATAAGCACTAGGTAAGGCGGATGTTGATAGCAGGAGAGGTCGATATGGAGACGGAACATCAGGCGCCGAGGTCGATCGATCATCTTGTCCTGCCGGTGGGATCGCTGGATGTCGCAAGAGCGCGTCTGTCGGCGCTCGGCTTCATTGTCGCCGCTGACGCTATCCATCCGTTCGGAACCGAAAACGCCTGCGTGTTTTTCGCCGATGAGACCTATCTGGAGCCTTTGGCCGTTGCCAGTCGTGAGGACTGCGAGGCCGCGGCCAAAGCCGGCAATGTCTTTGTGGCGCGGGATCAGGCGTTCCGGTTCCGGAAGGGCGAGGGCCTGTCTGCCATCGTCGTCAAATCAGACGATGCTTTCGCCGACGATAGTCGTTTTCGAACGCAAGGGTTCGGCGCCGGCGACATGTTGGAATTCGCCCGGTTGATGCGCTTTCCCGATGGCCGCGAGATCAACGCCGCCTTCAAGCTTGCTTTTGCCGCCGACTTGCGCGGTCCGGATTTCTTTCTGTTTGCCTGTCAGCGGATCAATGCCCTGCCGAGGGATCGGGGCGCGTTGCTGGTGCATGACAATGGCGTCGTCGGCATTTCGCGCGTTGTTCTGGTCGAGGACAATCCCAGCGATTTCCAGTATCTGCTCGAACTCGGTCTCGGCCAGAGAGATGTCACAGCGCATTCGTTCGGTATCTCGCTTGTCGCCGCAAATGCTACCGTTGATGCGCTGACGCCGGAAGGGTTCACAGCGCATTTCGGTGGTGTCTCGAGCCGCAAAGGCCGAGGCCTTGAAGGCGCAGCCGTCGTGTTTCACTGCCGCGATATCGGCGTGACAGAAGCCTGTCTCGCTGGTAATGCCATCGCCTATCAGAAACTGGGCGCGCGCCTGATCGTGGCGCCGGCCCCAGGCCAAGGCGTTCTATTCGTTTTCGAGGAGCAAGCATGAGCAATCCGACCAATTCCGAAGTCACCGTCGGCGAAGGTGCCGGAAAGGCTGTATTCTCGCAAACGGGCCGCTTTGCCCTGATCGCCGGCCCGTGCCAGATGGAAAGCCGCGACCATGCGTTCATGATCGCCGGAAAGCTTGTCGAGCTTTGCCGCGAACTCGGCCTCGGTCTTGTCTATAAATCATCCTTCGACAAGGCGAACCGCACGTCGCTTTCGGCCGAGCGCGGTATCGGCCTCGAGACGGCGATGGAGGTCTTTGCGGACATCAAGAAGGAATACGGCATCCCGGTCCTCACCGATATCCATACCGAGGAACAGTGCGCTGCCGTCGCGCCGACCGTCGATGTGCTCCAGATCCCGGCCTTTCTCTGCCGCCAGACCGACCTTCTCGTGGCTGCCGCCAAGACCGGTCGCGTGGTCAATGTGAAGAAGGGCCAGTTCTTGGCGCCGTGGGACATGAAGAATGTTCTGAACAAGCTCAATGCCAGCGGCAACCCGAATGTGCTGCTCTGCGAGCGCGGCGCGTCCTTCGGTTACAATACGCTGGTCTCCGACATGCGGTCGCTGCCGATCATGGCGTCTATGGGTGCACCGGTCGTGTTCGATGCCACGCATTCCGTGCAGCAGCCGGGCGGGCAGGGCGGTTCCTCCGGCGGTCAGCGCGAATTCGTCGAAACGCTGGCCCGCGCGGCAGTGGCCGTTGGCGTCGGTGGCCTTTTCATCGAGACCCACCAGGATCCCGACAATGCGCCGTCCGACGGGCCGAATATGGTTCGCATCGGCGATATGCGCCGTCTGCTGGAAAAGCTGATTGCCTTTGACGATATCGCCAAGGCCGCTTGAATTCCATTCAATCGATTGATGGGCCTCGGGTGTCTATTCAATTCTTTTAAATCGATTAGGTTTTCGGAATTGTCGGCCCGAGCCTGTCATTGTAATTTCTGGATCATAGGCTAAGAGAGGAAGACTCACAGGCTGGGCCGGGCGCAACTGACGCTCGAGCATCTGCCCCGGAGCCTTGTCCTTTCATTCTATAGGGAGCGAACATGACCGCCATTACCGACATCATCGGCCGCGAGATTCTCGACAGCCGTGGCAACCCGACCGTTGAGGTCGACGTCTATCTCGAAGACGGCAGCATGGGTCGTGCGGCCGTTCCGTCGGGCGCTTCGACCGGCGCGCACGAAGCCGTCGAGCTGCGTGACGGCGGCAAGCGTTATCTCGGCAAGGGCGTCGAGAAGGCTGTCGAAGCCGTCAACGGCGAAATCTATGACGCCATCGGCGGCCATGATGCCGAGAACCAGATCCAGATCGACAATCTGATGATCGAACTCGACGGCACGGCCAACAAGTCGCGCCTCGGTGCCAACGCTATCCTCGGCGTTTCGCTCGCCGTCGCCAAGGCTGCGGCCCAGGCATCCGGCCTGCCGCTCTATCGCTACATCGGTGGACCGAACGCGCATGTCCTGCCGGTTCCGATGATGAACATCATCAACGGCGGTGCTCATGCCGACAATCCGATCGATTTCCAGGAATTCATGATCGTTCCGGTTGGCGCAGAAACCATCCGCGATGCAGTTCGCATGGGTTCGGAAGTGTTCCACACGCTGAAGAAGCAGCTCGCAGCCGATGGTCACAACACCAACGTTGGCGATGAAGGCGGCTTCGCTCCGGGTCTGGCCTCCGCGCCGGCTGCCCTCGACTTCATCATGAAGTCGATCGAAAAGGCCGGCTATCGTCCGGGCGAGGACATGCATATCGCCCTCGACTGCGCCTCGACCGAATTTTTCAAGGACGGCAAGTACGTTCTCGAAGGCGAAGGCCGCACGCTCGAGCCGGAAGCCATGGCCGACTACCTGGCCGAACTCGCCGGCAAGTACCCGATCTTCTCGATCGAGGACGGCATGGCGGAAGACGACTGGGAAGGCTGGAAGTCCCTGACCGACAAGATCGGCGCCAAGGTCCAGCTCGTCGGCGACGATCTCTTCGTCACCAATTCTTCGCGCCTGCGCGACGGCATCAAGATGGGCGTTGCCAACTCCATCCTGGTCAAGGTCAACCAGATCGGCTCGCTGTCGGAAACGCTGGATGCCGTCTCTACCGCAAACCGCGCCGCCTACACGGCCGTCATGTCGCACCGTTCGGGTGAAACCGAAGACTCCACGATCGCCGATCTCGCGGTTGCCACCAACTGCGGTCAGATCAAGACCGGCTCCCTTGCCCGCTCGGATCGTACCGCAAAGTACAACCAGCTGATCCGGATCGAGGAAGCGCTTGGCCCGCAGGCCCGCTACGCAGGCACGTCCATCCTGCGCGGCTGATGCCGCTTTCGATACCCATCGAAGAACCTGCGCCATACCCGTGGCGCAGGTTTTTTATTGCTTGCCAATCGCGGTCAATGATCGGTTAAGACATCAGCGCTAACTTGGCGAAAAGTTTTGCGTATCAGGGCGTTGTCGGCATGTGGACCAGGCATCATAAAAAGAAGAAATTCGGTCGTCTCATTCTCCCTGCCGTGACCATCGCATTCCTCTCCTACTTCGGTTATCATTCCCTCCATGGTGATTATGGTCTGCGCGCAGCGCAAGAGTTCGAGCGACAGCGCCTGGCGCGCAGTTCGGAGCTTGCTGTTCTTGTTGCCCAGCGTACGAGCCTTGAGAAGGAAGTCGGTCTGTTGAGCGATGGTTCGCTGGATGAGGACATCATCGACGAGAAGGCGCGCTATCAGCTGAATATGTCGCGCCCGGATGAAATTGTCATCTTCAATACCTATTTCTAATTAACTGAAATCAAGTTAATCAAAAATTTGCAATAAAATACAATGGCTTGCGCGGAATGCAAGCTATGCATTTCTAGCATTGCCGTCACGCCTTTTCTTGCATATCCTGCCTCCAACGATAGAGCATGCATAACCCATGGGAGGGATGAATGGCGCCGCGAAAATCCGCGACTGCTTCTAGCCGGAAAACGACTGCAAAAGTTGCCGGCAAGGAATTCACCGGAAAAAATATGCCTGAATTTGGTGCGGACGAAGAGCTTCACGCGTATCGTGAAATGCTTCTCATCCGCCGCTTCGAAGAAAAGGCTGGCCAGCTTTACGGCATGGGCTTCATCGGCGGTTTCTGTCACCTCTACATCGGCCAGGAAGCCGTCGTGGTGGGCATGCAGATGGCGCAGAAGGAAGGTGATCAGGTCATCACCGCCTATCGCGACCATGGTCACATGCTGGCGGCTGGTCTCAGTGCCCGTGGTGTCATGGCCGAATTGACCGGTCGCCGCAGCGGCCTGTCGAAGGGCAAGGGCGGCTCCATGCACATGTTCTCGAAAGAGAAGCATTTTTACGGTGGTCACGGCATCGTTGGCGCCCAGGTTTCGCTCGGTACCGGTCTTGCCTTCGCCAACAAGTATCGCGGCAATGACAATGTATCCGTTGCCTATTTCGGCGATGGCGCTGCCAACCAGGGCCAGGTCTACGAGAGCTTCAATATGGCTGCTCTCTGGAAGCTGCCGATCATCTATATCGTCGAGAACAACCGTTACGCCATGGGCACATCGACCGCCCGTGCGACGGCGCAGTCGAACTACTCGCTGCGCGGTTCCGGCTTCGGCATTCCTGGCGTCCAGGTCGATGGCATGGACGTGCGCGCCGTCAAGGCCGCTGCCGACGATGCGCTTGAACATTGCCGTTCCGGCAAGGGTCCGATCATCCTCGAAATGTTGACCTATCGCTACCGTGGTCACTCGATGTCCGACCCGGCGAAGTATCGTTCCAAGGAAGAAGTGCAGAAGATGCGCTCGGAGCAGGATCCGATCGAGCAGGTGAAGGCTCGCCTTCTCGAGAAAGGCTGGGCCACAGAGGATCAGTTGAAGGGCATCGACAAGGATGTTCGCGATATCGTCGCCGACAGTGCCGATTTCGCCCAGGCCGATCCGGAGCCGGATGTATCCGAGCTCTACACCGACATTCTTCTGTAATCGGGGAGGGAACCCATGCCGATCGAAATTTTGATGCCCGCCCTTTCTCCGACGATGGAAGAAGGCACGCTTTCCAAGTGGATCAAGCAGGAAGGCGACAGCGTTAAGTCTGGCGACGTGATCGCTGAAATCGAAACCGACAAGGCGACCATGGAAGTGGAAGCCGTTGACGAAGGTATTCTCGGCAAGCAGATGGTTGCTGCCGGTACCGAGAACGTCAAGGTCAACGCGGTGATCGCGATCCTGTTGCAGGATGGCGAAAGTGCCGACGCCGCACCAGCACCGAAGGCTGCTGTTGCCGAGGCGGCACCTGCCGCAGAAGCGCCGGCTCCGGCCGCATCATCTGCGCCTGTTCCGGCTGCCCCGGTTTCGCAGGTTGCCGCCGATCCGGATATTCCGGCCGGCACCGAAATGGTGACGATGACGGTGCGTGAAGCGCTGCGCGAAGCCATGGCCGAAGAAATGCGCGCCAATCCTGACGTCTTCATCATGGGTGAGGAAGTCGCCGAATATCAGGGCGCCTACAAGATCACCCAGGGCTTGCTCGCCGAATTCGGCGCCAAGCGCGTCGTCGACACCCCGATCACAGAGCACGGCTTTGCCGGCGTCGGCGTCGGTGCGGCGATGACTGGCCTGCGTCCGATCGTCGAGTTCATGACCTTCAACTTCGCCATGCAGGCGATCGACCAGATCATCAACTCGGCTGCCAAGACGCTCTATATGTCCGGCGGCCAGATGGGTGCGCCGATCGTCTTCCGCGGCCCCAATGGTGCGGCTGCCCGCGTCGGCGCCCAGCACAGCCAGGACTATGCGGCCTGGTACAGCCAGATCCCGGGCCTCAAGGTCATCATGCCTTATACGGCGGCTGACGCTAAGGGCTTGCTCAAGGCTGCCATCCGCGATCCGAACCCGATCATCTTCCTCGAGAACGAAATCCTTTACGGTCACTCGTTCGAAGTGCCGAAGATGGATGATTTCGTCCTGCCGATCGGCAAAGCACGCATCCACAAGACCGGCAAGGACGTCACTATCGTTTCCTTCGGTATCGGCATGACCTACGCCACCAAGGCGGTTGCCGAGCTGGAGAAGGAAGGCATCGACGTCGAACTGATCGACCTGCGCACCATCCGTCCGATGGATCTTCCGACCGTGATCGAATCGGTGAAGAAGACCGGCCGTCTGGTCACTGTCGAGGAAGGTTATCCGCAGGGCTCCGTAGGCACCGAAATCGCCACCCGCGTCATGCAGCAGGCCTTCGACTATCTCGATGCGCCGATCCTGACGATCGCCGGCAAGGACGTGCCGATGCCTTACGCCGCCAATCTCGAAAAGCTCGCTCTGCCGAATGTCGGCGAAGTGGTTCAGGCCGTCAAAACCGTCTGCTACAAGTAAGGGGAGGCTAGGGTCATGCCGATCAATATCACCATGCCGGCGCTCTCTCCGACGATGGAAGAGGGCAATCTGGCCAAGTGGCTGGTCAAGGAAGGCGACACCGTCAAGTCCGGCGATGTCATCGCCGAGATCGAGACCGACAAGGCAACCATGGAAGTGGAAGCCGTCGATGAAGGCGTTGTTGCCAAGCTGGTCGTTCCGGCCGGCACCGAGGCCGTCAAGGTCAATGCCGTGATAGCCATCCTCGCCGTCGACGGTGAGGATGTTGCGGCCGCTGCAAGCGGCGGTGGTTCCGCCGCGCCGGCCAAGGCTGAAGCACCTCCTGCCGCTCCTGCACCGGCCGCCACTCCGGCTGCTGCCGCGGCACCGGCACCCGTTGCGGCTCCCGCACCTGCTGTGGCCCAGTCCGGCGCCCGGGTCTTTGCATCGCCGCTGGCGCGTCGCCTCGCAAAGGAAGCCGGGCTCGATCTGTCGGCTGTTGCCGGTTCCGGTCCGAAGGGCCGGGTCGTCAAAAGCGACGTCGAAAAGGTCGTCACCACCGGCGGCGCGAAAGCGGCACCTGCTGCTGCCACACCGTCTGCTGCTCCGGCCCCCGTTCTTGCAAAGGGTGCATCCGACGAGGCCGTTCTGAAGAACTTTGCCGAAGGTTCCTACGAGCTCGTGCCGCATGACGGCATGCGCAAGATCATTGCCAAGCGTCTGGTTGAATCCAAGCAGACGGTGCCGCATTTCTACGTCTCCGTCGATTGCGAACTCGATGCGCTTCTGGCGCTGCGTGCCCAGCTCAACGATGCCGCTCCGCGCAAGGACAGCGCCCCGGCTTACAAGCTCTCGGTCAACGACATGGTCATCAAGGCCTTGGCGCTTGCTCTGCGCGACGTGCCGGATGCCAATGTCTCCTGGACCGAAAGCGCCATGGTCAAGCACAAGCACGCCGATGTCGGCGTTGCAGTGTCGATCCCGGGTGGCCTGATCACGCCGATCGTCCGCAGCGCAGAGCTGAAGTCGCTTTCGGCGATCTCCAACGAGATGAAGGACCTCGGCAAGCGCGCCAAGGATCGCAAGCTGAAGCCGGAAGAATTCCAGGGCGGCACGACGGCCGTGTCCAACATGGGCATGATGGGCGTGAAAAGTTTCTCCGCTGTCATCAACCCGCCGCATGCCACTATCCTGGCAGTCGGCGCGGGCGAGGAGCGGGTCGTGGTCAAGAACGGTGAGATGAAGATCGCCAATGTCATGACCGTGACGCTGTCGACCGACCATCGCTGCGTCGATGGCGCGCTCGGTGCCGAACTGCTCGGCGCCTTCAAGCGCTACATCGAGAACCCGATGGGCATGCTGGTGTGACAAGGGAGCGGGTGCATGAAATCCGTTCTCTGCTACGGCGATAGCCTGACCTGGGGATACGATCCGGTCAATCCGGGTCGTCATGCCTATGAGGACCGCTGGACGAGTGTGCTTCAGAAGGCGCTCGGCCACGGTGTCAGAGTGATCGCCGAAGGCCTGAACGGCCGCACCACCGCCTATGACGACCATCTCGCCGATTGCGAGCGCAATGGCGTCAAGCTGCTGCCGAGCATCCTCGAAACCCACAAGCCGCTGGATCTGGTGATCCTGCTGCTCGGCACCAACGACATGAAGCGTGGCATTGGTGGTTCAGCGATTGCCGCCACCAAGGGCATCGATCGCCTGGTCAAGCAGATCCGCCATCATGACTGGGGTTTCGGCTATGATGGACCCGACATCCTGCTCGTCTCGCCGCCGCCGATTTGCCATACGGCCAATGTGCATTTCGCCGCCATGTTCAAGGGTGGACTGGAGGAATCGCAGATGCTTGCAAGCCTCTACCGCGATCTCGCGGACGAGGCGGGTTGCGGTTTCTTCGATGCCGGATCTGTGGCGAAAACATCGCCGCTGGATGGCATCCATCTCGATGCGGAAAATACCCGTGCGATCGGTCGCGGGCTTGAACCGATCGCTCGTATGATGCTCGGGATATAGACTGGACTATGCCAAAGGGTGCCGGATCGACAAAGGCCGGCACCGTTGATCAAAATCAAGGAGTGATTGTGCGCCGTGCTTAGGGTGTTGCCGTAGACCTTAGAAGAGGAGACGGGAACATGTCGAACACACCGCACGAACTGGCGGCGGAATTTCCGGAACACGTCGGGCTGATGCGTCATCTGAAGGAAACGGATGGACATTTTGCCAGGTTGTTCGAGACCTATCATCAGGTCAACGGGACCATCCATCGCGCCGAGACCAATATCGAGCCTGCTGACGACTTCCGGATAGTCGAACTTCGCAAGAAGCGGATGCAGCTCAAGGATGAAATCTACGGGATGCTGGTTCGTCACGAACCGGAAGCCGAAAAACCCGCCACATAAGACGGGGTATGCTTCCAGTCCCGCTTGAACCTTCGGTGCCAATGTAACCGGAGGCTCTGATAACCAAGGAGTGGAAGCACCCATGTCGAATGCTTATGACGTCATCATTATCGGTTCCGGCCCAGGTGGCTACATTGCTGCGATCCGTGCCGCACAGCTCGGCATGAAGGTCGCAGTGGTCGAGCGCGAGCACCTGGCCGGCATCTGCTCGAACTGGGGCTGCATCCCGACCAAGGCTTTGCTGCGTTCGGCTGACGTCCTGCACGCCGCCCAGCATGCCAAGAGCTTCGGCCTGACGCTGGAAGGCTCGATCAAGCCGGACCTGAAGGCGATCGTTGCCCGCTCGCGCGGCATTGCCGAGCGCATGAATGCCGGCGTCGGCTTCCTGTTCAAGAAGAACAAGGTCGATATCATCTGGGGCGAGGCCAAGCTGACCAAGCCGGGCGAGGTTGTCGTGTCCAAGACCGCAAAGCCGATCGTCCAGCCGCAGGCGCCGCTCCCGAAGAATACGCTGGCCGAAGGCACCTATACCGCCAAGCACATCGTCATTGCCACCGGCGCACGTCCGCGCGCGCTGCCCGGCATCGAACCCGACGGCAAGCTGATCTGGACCTATTTCGATGCAATGAAGCCGGAAGCCATGCCGAAGTCGCTGCTGGTCATGGGCTCGGGCGCGATCGGCATCGAATTCGCCTCCTTCTACCGCACCATGGGCGTGGATGTGACCGTCGTCGAACTGATGAGCCAGGTCATGCCGGTGGAAGACATCGAGATCTCGAATTTCGCCAAGAAGCAGTTCGACAAGCAGGGCATGAAGATCATCCTCGACGCGAAGGTGTCCAAGGTCGAGAAGGGTGCCGACAGCATCACCGCGCATGTCGAGAAAAAGGACGGTTCGGTCGAGAAGATCACCGCTGACCGGATGATTTCGGCGGTTGGCGTTCAGGGCAATATCGAAAACCTCGGCCTTGAAATCCTGGGCATCAAGACCGATCGCGGTTGCATCGTCATCGACGGCTACGGCAAGACCAACGTGCCCGGCGTCTACGCGATCGGCGACGTTGCCGGCCCTCCGATGCTCGCCCACAAGGCCGAGCATGAAGCCGTGATCTGCATCGAGAAGATCGCCGGCCTGCCGAACGTGCATCCGATGGACAAGCTGAAGATCCCGGGCTGCACCTATTGCAACCCGCAGGTCGCCTCTGTCGGTATGACGGAATCCAAAGCCAAGGCCGAGGGCCGCGACATCCGCGTCGGCCGCTTCCCCTTTGCCGGCAACGGCAAGGCGATCGCGCTCGGCGAGGACCAGGGCCTGGTCAAGACGATCTTTGACAAGAAGACCGGCGAATT
>ERZ1034401.18-NODE-18-length-106224-cov-3.623581_pt1 | contig 106224 bp, 81 predicted proteins | sample MGYA00520601_ERZ1034401 | MGnify/ENA primary metagenome ERZ1034401 (study PRJEB33736, sample SAMEA104288476) | Azolla filiculoides | biome: Urban; feature: water surface; material: ditch water | place: Netherlands | collected 2014 ... | reverse complement strand
TTTGCTGCACTGCAGCCATGCAAAAACAGCAGCACTCCTGCACACCAGATCCGCCACCCAAGCCCGCAAGACTGGCGCACCGGGTGGGCCGGGCGAGCCGGATTGCACCGCGCGCGATCCAAGCCCTAACGCAAAAACGCCCGCGTCATCAGCGGGCGTCGTGCAAACATGCTTTTCAGTCTTCGGTCGTTAGCGAGCGAACGATCCACGGGCCACGCTGTGGATGTCGGCACGGCTGATACCGATGTCGGACAGTTCGCGGCTCGACATGCGGCCCAGTTCAGCCACCGTCTGACGATACTTGCGCCAGTTATTAAAAGAGCGTGCTACGTTCATGATGATCCCCTTTCGTGAGGTCTCTTTGACGCCAGCAACCTTGCTTCAGCTCCAACGTCGTTTCGATGATTGGAATATATGCGCTTGCCTGCCCTTGCAAAAGTGACAAGCTCACAGGTCAGCCATGCAAATTATGCATCACCCAAGTGCGCTCAAAGTAAACAAGAACTTTCGAACACTTTAGGCACAACCGGAAAGAACTCCATCGCAACGGAATAAGATCGGCAAATGGGACGTCAAATGGCTTGATGTGGATCATGGCTAATCCATGCCTTCGAACTACGATCGCCATTGCACGATTTCCCTGAGGAGGATGGAAAATGTCGGACGAACCGATTCTCCGTTTTCATGGAGCAGCCGGGGCCGTCACCGGCTCATGTCATCTGCTGGAATGGCAGGATCAACGGGTCCTGATCGACTGCGGCATGTTTCAAGGTTCCAAGACAGAAAAGGAGCTGAACTACCGGCCCTTTCCGTTCCAGCCGCAGCGGATTGACGCTGTCATCCTGACACATGCCCATATCGATCACTCCGGCCTGTTGCCCAAGCTTGCAAAGGCCGGCTTCGAAGGGCCGATCTATGCGACGCAGCCAACAGCGGACTTGTGTTCGATCATGCTGCCGGATTCCGCCCATATCCAGGAAAGCGAGGTCGTGCATCTCAACAGGCGCAACAAACGCCGGGGCCGCGACAGTGTCGATCCGATCTACACCGCCGAGGACGCGGCCGTTTCCCTCACGCTGTTCAGGCCGGTCGATCTGGAGGTCTGGCAGCAAGCGACGCGGTCCATTCGCTTTCGTCTATGGAATGCCGGCCATCTCCTGGGCTCGGCATCGGTGGAGATCGAAATAGCAACAGCCAATCGTCCGCTTCGGTTGCTGTTTTCCGGTGACATCGGCCCGGAACACAAGTTGCTGCAGTTCAATCCGAAGGCGCCGGCCGATTTCGACTACGTCATTTGCGAAAGCACCTATGGCGATCGCGAGAGACTTGAAACATCGGATCCGGCGCGCCGTGCGGCACTGATGGCCGAGGTCCGCGCCGCCAATCATCACGACGGCGCCCTGATCATTCCCTCTTTCGCCGTCGAGCGAACCCAGGAACTTCTGGCGGACCTTGTCTACCTCATGGAGACCAAGGCCGTGGACACCTGCCCGATCATCATCGATTCACCGCTTGCCACACGCGCCAGCGAAATCTTCGCCCGGCATGCTCGCGGGATGGAAAACGGTCAATTGCTGAGCAAGGCGCTGCATGCGAAAAATGTGCGGTTCACCCAGACGGTCGAGCAGTCCAAGGCCGTCGATTTCATCCGGGGCTTTCATATCGTGATCGCCGCCAGCGGGATGTGCGAGGCAGGGCGTATCCGACACCGCCTGAAAAACTGGCTTTGGCGAGACAATGGCACGGTTCTACTTGTCGGATACCAGGCGGCCGGAACGCTGGGTCGAATTCTCGAAGATGGAGCGGCCACAGTCCGCATCCAAGGCGACGAAATCACGGTGCGTGCCCGCATCCGGAAGCTGGAGATCTACAGTGGCCATGCCGACGGCACGGAATTGCTGTCATGGGTCAAGGCAAGGCAGCCGATCAGGGCGGGGATATTTCTCGTCCATGGCGAAGAGGCGGCTCTTGCGGGCCTTGCCCAGCGCCTATCATCCATCCTCGCCGAAAGCCGGATCGTGACACCCCATATCGATTCTGCATTCAAGCTCACCAAGGATGCCGCGATTGACGTCTCCGAGGCGCGCGCGTTGCGGCTTGAGCCGTTGAAGGCCGGACACCACGACTGGCACAACACATTACAGTCCTTCATCCTTGAACTGCAGGCCGAGTTGCAAAATGCCGCCAGCGACAAGGAACGAAGCGTCGTGCTACGCAAACTGAAACGAGCGCTGGCCGGTGAAGATTGAGACAAGGTCGAGGCCCTTCAACACGACAATCCGCGCCATAAATTTTGACCGAAAGGTCAAAATTTCTGTTTGCGGCTCGGCCGATGACAAAACCTTCGCGGTTTAACGCAAACATTGGGGGTTTGTCCGGTGCTATAACCGACACGACATGCAAGGCTTGTATCAACGCCGGACTATCAGGCCAATGATCAACAGATTGGACAATCACCATGAAATGGTTTCAGACACTCGCCGCTGTCGCAGCATTCACCCAGCTCCTTTCAATGGGCATTGCCCATGCAGGCGCAAATCTTGACGAGATCAAATCGGCGGGCGTTCTGAAGATCGGCACCGAAGGAACCTATGCGCCATTTACGTTTCATGACACGTCCGGCGCTCTGGTTGGTTTCGATGTCGAGATCGGCAAGGCCATTGCCGAAAAGCTTGGCGTAACGGCGGAGTTCCTCGAAGGAAAATGGGACGGCCTGATCGCCGGCCTGGACGCCAAGCGCTATGACGTCGTGATCAATCAGGTCGGCATCACCGAGGAACGCAAGAAGAAGTATGACTTCTCCGAGCCCTACATCGCCTCCAAGGCCGTCCTGATCGTCAAGGCCGACAATGACAGCATCACGTCGTTTGCCGATCTGAGTGGCAAGACGGCCGCGCAGTCGCTTTCCAGCAATTTCGGCAAGCTGGCCCAGGCATCGGGCGCCGAACTCGTCGGCACGGACGGCTTTGACCAGTCGATCCAGCTCGTACTGACCGGCCGCGCCGATGCCACCATCAATGACAGCCTCTCCTTCCTCGACTTCAAGAAGCACAAGCCCGATGCATCCGTGAAGATTGCCGCCGAACAGGCCGATGCCGATTACTCCGGCGTGATATTGCGCAAAGGCGAAACAGAGCTGCAGGACGCCATCAACAAGGCTTTGAATGACATCAAGGCTGACGGTACCTATGAGGCGATTTCGCAAAAATACTTCGGCGCCGACGTATCCAAATAAAAGGCTTGGGAACTCGAAGCGCGCGGCGGTATGGAACCGGTCTGCGCATCGCTATAGTCTGATCCGCTCCAAGCGACACAAAACGCTTGGAGCGGATTGTTTCATTCGAGGGATCAGATCTTGCCCGCCTGGCTTCAACTCATGCTGGATTCGCTCCAGCCGCTTTTATGGGCGGGTCTGGTCTTCACCATTCCGCTAACCCTCCTGTCCTTCGTACTGGGTCTTGCACTCGGGCTTGTGGTTGCCGTGACGCGCCTCTTCGGGCCAAAGCCGCTGGTCGCGGTCGCCCGTTTCTACGTCTGGGTGATCCGTGGTACGCCGCTTCTCGTTCAGCTCTTCGTCATTTTTTATGGCCTTCCAAGCCTCGGCATTTTGCTGGATGCATTTCCCGCAGCCCTGATCGGCTTCACCTTGAATATCGGCGCCTACACGTCCGAAATTATACGCGCCGTGATTGCCTCTGTCCCGCGTGGACAATGGGAAGCCGCCTATTCCATCGGCATGAGCTGGAGCCAGGCCATGCGCCGCACCATCCTGCCACAAGCAGCACGCGTTGCGGTTCCTCCACTTTCCAACACCTTCATCTCGCTGGTGAAGGACACGTCGCTCGCGGCCGCCATAACCGTGCCTGAACTTTTCCAGACCGCCCAGCGCATTGTGGCCACAACATACGAGCCCTTGATCCTCTATATCGAGGCCGCCCTGATTTACCTCGCGATGAGTTCTGTCCTCTCGGCCTTGCAGGTTCGGCTGGAAAGACGCTTTGCCCGGTATGGCGGCTTTCTGGAGGCCAGAACATGATCGAACTATCCCATATCGAAAAACGCTTTGGCGACAATGTCGTGTTGAAGGACATCAGCGTCACGATCGCAGAAGGCACTGTGACCGCACTTGTCGGCCCCTCCGGCGGCGGCAAAAGCACGCTGCTGCGCTGCATCAACCTGCTTGAAACGCCAACCTCCGGCACCATCCGCCTCGGTGAGGAAACCATCCGGTTCCAACCCGGCCAAAAGACCGGCTGGGATGCGACCCAGCGCCTGCGTCGCCAGACCGGCATGGTGTTTCAGAATTTCCAGCTATTCCCCCACCAGACTGCCATCGAGAATGTCATGGAAGGGCTGGTCACCGTACTCAAATGGCCGAAGGAAAAGGCACGGCATCACGCGGCCGACCTTCTGCAAAAGGTCGGCATGGCGCACAAAGCCGATGCGTGGCCGGCAACGCTGTCTGGCGGTCAGCAACAGCGCGTCGCAATCGCACGTGCACTGGCACCCTCGCCCCGCGTGCTTCTCTGCGACGAGCCAACATCGGCACTCGACCCGGAGCTTGCAGAAGAAGTCGTCGAAGTGCTGAGCCGGCTTGCACGCGAAGGAACGACCATGATCATGGCGACCCATGACCTGCGGCTCGCCTCGCGCGTCGCAGATCAGGTGCTGTTCCTGGATGGCGGCCTGATCGTCGAAAGCGGAGCACCGAAAACGATCTTCCAGGCACCGGAACGCGATCGCACGAAGAAGTTCATCTCGTCACTCAGCGCCGGCCACAGCTACGACATCTGAAGGGCGAAGCGAATTGCCAGAGACCCAACGGATAACGTAGCCACCTCCGAGCAAACCTACGCTGACCGAAGAAAACTAGCGCGCGACATATTCAAACAACCGTGCCACGGCTTCCGCCCCTGGATCAACATGGCCAAGCAACTGTTTGGCATTGATGTAGGCGGCGCGTCCGGCCTTGGCGCGTTCCAGCGTCGCGGTCATGTTTGCGCCTTCCCGCGCGGCTTTCGCAGCGGCTCGAATACCGTCGGCAAGAGCGTCGAGTGCTGGTGCCAAGGCATCAATCATGGTGCGATCGCCGACCAGAGCACCACCGATCTCCTGCATCCGCAAAAGCCCCGCCTTCAATGCATCGCGCATCGACAGACCGCTTGCTGCGCCGTCGCCGGCCGCAGTAAAGAAAATCGCCAGGAGCACGCCGGACGAGCCCCCCATTGTCTGACTGAGTTCCTGACCGATGGCGCGGTAGAGCTGGGTATGATCAGACAAAGGCAGACGATCCATCGCTCTGATCAGGGCCCTTGCAGCGCCCGCCAAAGTCGATCCGGTATCGCCGTCACCCGACTTGGCATCCAGCATGTTCAAATCTTGCTCCGCCGCGATCATGACATCGCAGCAACCGATGATGAACTGCCTGGTTTCAGCATGATCCGAGGCCAAAGGTGTGATCGGCGTCAAACCATCCGGAAGCGCGGCAACATTGATCGGCGTGATCGCGGCAAGCCCGGGCCAAGCGGAAAGCATGACCGGACGCGCAAGGGCATCAAGCTCCTGCGCCTCAACCGGCAGAAGCGAAATCGAAAAACCGCGCATGTCGAGTGAGGTCATCATCGGGGCTGGTCCAACGACATGCGAAATCTGCCGGCCAAGCACCGAATGCAGCAGCTCGTGGGTAAGGACCGACATTTCCAGCACTGACGTTCCGCCAAGATTGTTGATCAGAGCGACATGTGGCCTATCTGAAAGATGGGGCGCCAGTTTCGCGGCAACGGCAGCCATTGCGGTTCGGGCATCGGAAAAATCGATCTGCTCGACCCCAGCCTCCCCATGAATACCAAGCCCAAGCTCGACCATGCCTGGTGGAATTCGATCTTCCTTGGGAGAGCCAGGAACCGTGCAGGTATCGAGCGACATGCCGATACTCATTGTTGAAGCGACCACGCGTCTTGCCGCTGCTGTCACGGTATCGAGGTCAGCGCCAGCCTCAGCCAGGGCACCGGCAATCTTGTGAACGAACAAAGTGCCGGCAAGCCCACGCGCCTGTGGGAGGTCTGGCAGTGCAATGTCGTCATCAACAATGACCATGCTGACATTCAGTCCGAAGGCGCGGGCGCGTTCCGCCGCCAATCCGAAGTTCAGCCGGTCACCGGTATAATTCTTGACGATCAGCAGACAACCGGCCGGCCCTGTCACGGCAAGAATTCCGGCCAGCACGCCATCGACGCTGGGGGAGGCAAAGACGTCTCCACAGACGGCCGCGGTCAGCATGCCGGCACCGACAAAACCGGCATGGGCGGGTTCATGGCCGGAACCGCCACCGGACACGAGAGCGACCCGCGACTTGTCCCAATCGCTGCGGATGACGACACGGATATGGGGATAGCCGTCCAGCCGCGCGAGCATGCCACGAGAAGTTGCCAGCAAACCATCGATCGCTTCGGTGACAACGTCTTCCCGTCTGTTGATGAACTGGGCCATTTTCTTCCTCCCTTAAGAAATACGCATGCCGTCCGCATCGAAATAGAGCGGCTTGTCTGGCTGGATTTTGACGATATCGCCATGACGCAATAGGCTATGGGGCTCGGTTACGGTAACGAGTTCATGATTGCGAAATGACAGATGCAAGCGGGTCTGGTCTCCCAGATGCTCGACGCGGGTGACCAGACTGTCTTCGCCCTGACCCTGAGTGATATGCTCTGGTCGAAGTCCGATGGTGACGGCCAGCGGCGGCCCACCCGGGAATACGTCTGCCGGGAGCAGATTAATGCGGGGCTGCCCAAGGCGCGTCGCCGCATAGGTGCTGACCGGCTTCTCATAGAGGTCACGCGGCGAACCGAACTGAATGAGTTTACCATTTTGAAGAACGCCGACATGTGTTGCCATGGTCATCGCCTCGATCTGGTCGTGGGTCACATAGAGCAGTGTTGCGCCGGAATTGGCCTGAATGCTCTTCAGCTCAATCCGCAAATCGGACCGCAGCTTGGCGTCGAGCGAACTCAGTGGCTCATCCATCAGATAGACCTGCGGATTGCGAACCAGCGCACGACCGATCGAAACGCGCTGCATCTCGCCACCGGACAGGGCTGTCGCCTTGTTATCCAGCTTGTGAGATATCTGAAGTATCTCGGCTATCGCTTTGACCTTGCGTTCTATTTCAATCTGAGGCGTATTGAGCAGCGGCGATTTTAGCGGGAATTCAAGATTTTGCCGCACCGTCAGATGCGGATAGAGCGAGTACTGCTGGAATACCATCGCCACATTGCGCTGGGCGGGCGTGAGGCTCCGCATCGGCTGGCCGCCGATCAAGATATCGCCGCTATCTGGCTGATCGAGCCCCGACACCATGCGCAACGTGGTTGTCTTGCCGGCACCAGTCGGGCCCAGAAGAACAACGAAAGAGCCATCGGGGATGGTCATCGACACATTGTCGAGTGCGACGTGATTGCCGAATGCCTTGGTGACGCCCCTCAAGATGACTTCAGCCATGGCGCAGCACTCCCTCATTGGCTTGCGACAAGAGCGCCAGGCCTCTTTCCTCGGTAAAGATGGTGAGCGTGCGCGCATCGAATTCCAGGCCGATGAGATCACCTGGAATGACCGCCTTATGGGAGGAGATCCGTGCCTTCAGCACCCCATTGGCCGTCGACATAGTGACGATCTGCGTCGTACCGAGATATTCGGTGGCAATAACCCGGCCGCGAAATTCGGATGCGTCGGAAAAATGGATATGTTCCGGACGAACGCCGAGCGTCAACCTGCCCTTGGCGCCTTGCCTGGTCACCGGAACCTGGACTGTCTGTCCCGACAGATCGATGCTGTCGGCGCCGTTTCCGATCATGCCGTCGAACTCGAGGAAATTCATCGCCGGAGAGCCGATGAACTTGGCAACGAATTTGGTTGCCGGCCAATCGTATATCTCCTGGGGCCGGCCGAACTGCTCGACCACACCATGATTCATCACCACGATCTTGTCCCCCATCTGCATGGCTTCGAGCTGGTCATGCGTGACATAGACCGTCGTCGCGCCCATGCGGTCATGCAGCGCGCGAAGCTCTTCAGCCATGTGCTCACGAAACTCTGCATCCAGCGCGCCGAGGGGTTCGTCCATGAAGAAGGCCTTGGGTCGGCGCACGATTGCCCGCCCGAGCGCCACACGCTGGCGGTCGCCGCCCGACAGCCCACCAACAGGCCTTTCGAGGATGTCCTCGATTTTGAGGATATTGGCCACTTCGGCGACACGCTGTCTGACTTCTGCCCTGGGCACACCTTGACTGAGCAGAGGGTAGGAAATATTGCGCCGCACGTTCATGTGGGGATAGAGGGCGAACATCTGGAAGACGAAGGCAATGTCGCGCTGGCTCGCCCGTTTCATGCCGACTTCTTCGCCGTCGATGTAGATCTCACCACTGGTCGGAAGTTCGAGACCTGCCATCATGCGCAGGGTCGTCGTCTTGCCGCAGCCGGAGGGACCAAGGAGCATGAAGAATTCGCCATCCTCGACCGTGAAGCTTGAGGATTGCACCGCCGTGAAGCTTCCGAATTCCTTGCGCACATTTTCGATGCGTATCTGAGCCATGGATCACTCCGGGAAATGGCTGACGATGATGAACATCACCGTGCCAAACAGGGTGACGACAAAGGAATAGGAGAACATCCAGAGAGCGAAAGGCTGCATGAGCATGAAGACGCCTAAAGCGATCAGGACGGAAGCAACAAGCTCCCAGGCGCCGCGTCGCATATGCAGTATTCCATTCAGAAATTCGGTCATTTACGGACAGCTCCGAAAGTGATGCCACGAAGCAGATGCTTGCGCAGAAGGATGGTGAAGACCATCACGGGAACCAGGAAGAGCGTGGCGCCGGCGGCAACGGCCGGCCAGTCCTGCCCGCCGACCCCGATGATGGTCGGAATGAATGGCGGCGCCGTCTGGGCCGTGCCGGAGGTCAGCAGGACCGCAAAGGCGTACTCATTCCAGGCGAAGATCAGGCAGAAGATGGCGGTCGAGGCTATGCCCGTCGCCGCCTGCGGCAGCACAACCTTGTAGAATGCCTGGAAGCGCGTGTAGCCATCGATCAGCGCAGCCTCCTCGTACTCGATCGGGATCTCGTCGATAAACCCCTTCAGCAGCCAGACCGAAAGCGACAGGTTGACCGCGGTATAGAGCAGGATCATGCCGGCATGGGTGTCGCTCAGGCCGAGCGAGCGGAACATCAGAAAGATCGGGATTGCGACCGCAATCGGCGGCATCATGCGGGTCGAGAGGATGAAGAACAGGAGATCATCCTTCAGTGGCACCCGGAATCGGGAGAAGGCATAGGCCGCAGCGGTACCAAGCACGATGCAAAGCACGGTCGAACCGAAGCCGATGATCACCGAATTGGTGAAACGCTCGCCGAAGCGCGACGGACCGGCAATCACCAGACCATCCTTGCGAACGATCCGCTCATACCAGGTCTTTGGCTCGCCCAGTTGCTGCAGCGTTTCTTCGGAGACACGCGTGCGGGTGGTGAAAAGGTTCACATAACCTTCCAGCGTCGGTTCGAAAACGATCTTGGGAGGATAGGCGATGGCGTCGGAGGGCGACTTGAATCCGGTGGTGATGATCCAGACCAGCGGCAGGATGGTGACCACCGCATACAAGATCACCAGGGTGCCGGCGAACCATTTTTGCCGCAGCGACGGTTCTGTAACGGAATAGCTGCTCATCTCTGTTTCACCTTGTTCAAGGCCTTGACGTAGATCGACGCCAAACCAAACACAGTCACGAAGAGAATCACCGCATAGGCGGAGGCATAACCTGTCCGCCACTTCTCGAAGGCTTCGCGCTTCAGGTTGATCGAGGTCAGTTCGGTCACGGAGCCGGGGCCGCCGCCGGTCAGTTGCACCACGAGATCGAACATCTTGAAATTCTCGATGCCGCGAAACAGCACCGCCAACATCAGGAACGGCAGCACGAGCGGTATGGTGATTGTCCAGAACTGGCGCCATTTGCTGGCGCGGTCACATTCCGCCGCTTCATAGATACTGTCTGGAATCGAGCGCAGTCCCGCCAAACAAATCAGCATGACGAAAGGCGTCCACATCCAGGTATCGACAATGATGATTGCCCAGGGCGCCAGATTGACATTGGCGATCATCGAGAAGCTGGAAGGATCCGCACCGGTGAAGAAGCTGACGGCATAGTTGAAGAGGCCGATCTGCGGCTGATAAAGGAAAGTCCAGAAATTACCGACCACGGCCGGGCTCAGCATCATCGGCAGGACGATCAGCGTCGTCCAAAGATCGTTGCCGCGAAACTTCTTGTTGATCAGATAGGCCAGTGAAAACCCCAACAAGACCTGGAGCACGATCGTCCAGATCAGGAAATGGGCAGTGGCCTGCATCGTCAGCCAGATATCGGGATCGGTCAGGATGCGTCGATAATTCTGCAGTCCGATGAATTCGATCTCGGCATTGGGGCGGTTGACGCGGAAATTGGTGAAACTCAGCCGGATCGTCCAAATGAGCGGGAAAATATTGACGGCAAGCAAAAGGACAATCGACGGCGCCACGAACAGCCAGGCAATGGAGCGGTCGGACAGGCCGGTGATCCGTCTTGCCACAGCCGGCGGCGTCGCCTGTGCAATCCGGTCTATCGGTGTATCGGACATGATACCCCCCCTCAACATATGTAGGATGAATGGCAGGACCGGATGGTTGGCCCCGGCCCTGCCTGTTGCCGCCCGCTGAGGCGGGCCGGCGGCGGATCAGTACTTGCCTTCATCCTCGAAGACGTCGGTCCAGTCCTTCACCAGGCCATCCAGCGCCTCCTTCGACGTGCCCTGGCCGGCCACGACGTAGTCATGGAAACGCTTCTGCGACGCCTGAAGCAGGGACGCATAGGAGGGCTCGGCCCAGAAATCCTTCACGATCGCCATGGAATCGAGGAAGGTCTGCGCATAGGGTTGGCTGGTGGCAAAACCTGGATCTTCGACCACCGCGCGCAGAGCCGAATAACCGCCGAGGCTCCACCACTTGGCCTGGATCTCGGGCTGCGCGAACCACTTGATGTATTCGAGCGCCGCGGCCTGCTTTTCCGATGCAGCAACGACGGAGATGCCCTGTCCACCGAGCTGGGCAAATTGCTTGCCGCCTGGGCCCGCAGGATTGGCGAAATAGCCCGACTTGTCGCCGCCAACCTTGGCGTCTGCATGGATGCCCGGCCAGATGAAGGCGAAGTTCATCTGGAGCGCGACCTGTCCGGATTTATAGGCATCGATGTTTTCCGACATATAGGCATCCGAAGAGCCGGGCGGCGTGCAGCAATCATAGAGCGCCTTGTAGAATTCCAGGCCGGCGACAGCATCTGGCGAATTGACAAAGCCTTCCAGTTCATAGGGCTTGTCGGGGTTGTCGTAGCTGAAGCCGTAGCTGTAGAGCACATCCATGGCCCCCATGGTAATGCCCTCCGACCCGCGCTCGGAATAGATCGCCGCCCCATAGACCTTTGTTCCGTCGATATCCCTGCCCTGGAAAAACTCGGCTATATCCTTCAATTCGGCGAAGGTCTTCGGCACGGCCAGTTCGCGGCCGTATTTGCTTTTGAACTCACCCTGAAGCTCGGGCCTTGCAAACCAGTCCTTGCGATAGGTCCAACCCACCACATCACCGAATGCCGGCAGCGCCCAATAATTCGGGGTATTCTTTGGCCATTCGGAATAACCCGTCACAGTGGCCGGAATGAAATCGCTCATCTTGATACCTTCCTTGTCGAAGAAATCATTGAGCTTGATGTACTGGCCATTTTCGGCGGCACCGCCGATCCACTGACTGTCGCCGATCATCAGGTCACAGAGTTTGCCGCCTGAATTCAGCTCGTTGAGCATGCGGTCGGCAAAATTAGGCCATGGCACGAATTCAAACTTCATCTTGTGGCCGGACTTGGCCTCGAAGTCCTTGCTGAGCTCAACCAGCGCATTGGCCGGATCCCAGGCCGCCCAGCACAGGGTCAGATCATCGGCCCTGGCCGATGTCGCAGTCACGGCGCCGAGACCGACAAATACGCCGACGGCAGTAGCGGATTTCAGTAGTTTGGAACTCATGATCGAAAACCTCCCTTTGTGCCTCCCGACCTCCATCAGGAAACGAAAACGCTCCGTGCGGAGCCCTCGGCGCAGAATTTAAGATTGCGACAGGCCGCCATCCTCACTGGCCCCAACAGCAATGCGCTCCGCCGATCCCCATCGGCCGGGCCGCTTGATGCTGGAGACATTGGTAATTGAGGTGCGCACCTCAATGCAAGTGATTTTTGAGGTGCGCACCTCAATTTCTTGCCTTTTGTCGAAATCTGTCGCAAAAGCAGCCATCGAACCATTGACGAAAACACGCAAAGGAGACGGCATGCGGCCGACAGCGAAAGACCTTGCCGAAGCCGCCGGCGTCAGCCTGGCAACTGTTGATCGTGTGCTCAATGACCGACCCTTCGTCAGCAAGACATCATCGAAAAAAGTCAACGAAGCGATTGAACGGATTGGCTTTATCCGCAACCCGGCGGCTGTGAACCTTGCCCGAAACAAGACCTACCGCTTCCTCTTCCTGCTGCCCTTGTCGGGTGACCAATATCTCCTGGAACTGCTCCAGCGGGTGGATGAGGCACGCGAGGCGGTCAAATCCGACCTCACGCTTGTCGACGTCGAGCAGATCCCGATCAACGATCCGCATCAGGTCGCGAAATACCTGTCATCGATCGACAGCAGCCGTATCGACGGCGTCGCCATCATGGCGCCGGAATCACCACAGGTGCGCGATGCGATGGCAAGGCTACTTGAGCGCGGCACCAAGGTGGTGCAGTTTCTCTCCGGCCAGGAGAAGCTCGACAATGCCGACTTCGTCGGCATTGATAACTTTGCCGCAGGCGCTACAGCCGGAAAAATTATCGGACGCTTCCTTGGACACGAGGCCGGCCAGATCATGGTCATCGCCGAAACCATGATGGCCCAGGACAGCATCGAGCGCAGGCTCGGCTTCGACAACATCATCAACCGTCAGTTCAACCACCTGAAAGGTCTTCCCTCACTCGAAACCTATGGAGATGAGCGTCGCGCCCAGACGATCATCCAAAGGACCCTGGAAAACAATCGCGACATCAAAGCCGCCTATATTCTGAGCGCGGAAGCTCGCATACCCGTCTGGGCGATCGAACACTGCAGCGACATCCGCGCGTTGACGGTTGTTGTGCATGAACGCACACCGTTCACCGAAGCCGCACTCAGGGATGAGCGGATCGACACGATTATCGCGCAGGACCCTGGACATGCCGTGAGGAGCGCCCTCAGGATCATGCGCGCGCGCACCGATCTTCGCGCGCCATTGGCGTCACAGGAGAAGATCCGGATCGAGGTGCTGTTGAAGGAAAACCTCTGAGCTTCATACATAGGCGTCAGCTCCAAGCCCCCCCCCCCACGGCATGTGCCGATCATCGAAGCCGCACCACGACCGCCCGATTGGCTCGATCGACGACTGAGGTCTTGCCAGTCAACTACACTGCTGGCATAGGATTGGCATTGAACCTGATCAAAGCTGCCTGACAGATTCTGCGGGAGACCGAAACATGACCAATGAAACCGCCAGAACCGAAAGACGGGGCGAGTCGCTCGTCTCCAGGATAAGCACGGATCTGCGTCGCGACATTGAGGCTGGAAAGTTTGCCCCCGGTTCGCGCCTGCCGAGCGAAAACGAACTCACTCGCGAATACTCCGTCAGTCGGGCCGTGGTTCGCGAGGCCATCGCCATATTGCGTGCAGGCGGCCTCGTTGAAGCGCGCAAAGGGGCTGGCGTCTTCGCACTTGAAGTCAATGCAAAAGCGCAGCCTTTCCACAACCTGGACCCCGACCGGGTCTCCTCGGTGATCGAGCTCCTCGAAATCAGGACTGTGTTCGAAGTGGAATCGGCGGCCCTTGCCGCATCAAGGCGATCGGCAACCCAGATAGAGGCAATACTCGAGGCACACAACCATGTCCGAGAGTGCCTGCTGCAGGGTGCCCCGACACGCGACGCGGACTTCGCCCTGCATCTGGCGATTGCCGACGCCACGCAGAACCGCCGCTTCGTCGAGTTTCTCCAACTGATCCGCACAGGCATCATTCCCCGTGGGGAATTGCAGGGAGCAGCGCCTGGCGCCCGCCCAAAGGACTACAATCTCAATTTGCAGGAAGAACACGGGCGGATCGTCGATGCCATCATCGAAGGCGACGCAGAATCCGCCCGTGAACATATGCGCACCCATCTTCGCGGCAGCCTCGAACGATACAAGGCCCTGCTGCGCACCAAGCGAAGCGATGAAACGCCGCAAATGGCGGACTGAGCCGCAGCAACACGCCCGACAACTTAAACTCGGCCAACATGAGCCCGCAATCCACAGGGCCTAGCTGGGAAATACGCAGACATCCGGCCCAGACTTACTTTTGGTTGGGATTGAACGGAACGCCAAGCCGAGAAAATGCATTTGATGGTCACTTCGGATGCTCCCGAAAGACAATCATAAAGCGTCCGGCATCAGGACATCCATCGCACGGCAGCATCGACTTTCTTTGCGCGCGTCACATATTCTCCCAGGAATTTTCGAGCGCAGCTGGCCTTGTATCGAGCCTACGGGATGAAAGACCACATCACCCTGCGACACGACGACTTGGTCAGCCATACACGGCCTTGACATGCTCACAGGATTGCTGCAACTTGTTATATAGTTGTCGTACAGGATGAGGAGCCTGTAATTGCCGCCCGATCAAGCGGCGGAGGCATGCGGAGGATTTATGATAAGACGCCCGTCGTTCTACGGTGCCATGAGCCAGATCGGCACGATTGCCGTAACGCTGCTCGGACTATTGGTTCTGACCTTTTTCATCGGCCGCCTCATGCCGGCCGATCCGGTGCGCGCGATTGTCGGCGAGGATGCCACGCGTGAAACCTATGACCAAGTCTTTCTCGCACTTGGTCTCGACAGGCCCATCTGGGAACAGTTCCTCCTCTATCTGGGCGATGTCCTGACCGGCAATTTCGGGACATCGATTCGCACCGGAAAACCGGTCATCGATGACATCCTTCATGTCATGCCGGCAACAATCGAACTTGCGACATTCGCCATTCTGATCGGCGCAAGCCTGGGCGTCACGATGGGCGTCATTGCGGCGGTCAACAAGGATCGCTGGCCCGACCATCTGGTGCGCGTGTTCAGCCTCTTCGGCCATTCCATGCCCATTTTCTGGACCGGCATGATTGCGCTGATTGTATTTTACGCCCATCTCGGCTGGGTTGGCGGAAGCGGCCGCATGAGCCAGTTCTACATCGGCATGATACCCGACCGGACCGGCTTCCTACTGATCGATAGTCTTCTGGCCGGCGACATGGACGTCTTCTATTCAGCAATCAACCATCTGATCTTGCCCGCGTCCCTTCTCGGCTATTCGTCGTCGGCCTACATCACCAGAATGACCCGCAGCTTCATGCTCGACCAACTCGGTCAGGAATATGTGACTACCGCTCGCGTCAAGGGCCTGTCGCGCAACCAGACCATATGGCGGCATGCTTTTGGCAATATACGCGTCCAGCTCGTGACGATTGTCGCGCTGGCCTACGGCTCTCTGTTGGAAGGTGCCGTGCTGATCGAGACCGTCTTTGCCTGGCCGGGCTTTGGCCAGTATCTGACCAGCAATCTGATCATTGGCGACATGAACGCAGTGATGACCTGTGTCCTGATCGTTGGGGTGATCTTCATCGGGCTCAATCTGCTCTCCGATCTCCTCTACAAGCTGTTTGACCCGAGGACACGATGACCGAATCCACCAATCGCTCGCAGCGACGCCTCCCGGAACCCATCATTGCGCTTGGCAATATCCTGGCCTTCCTGATGCGAAGCCCAACATCCGCCTTTGGCCTTATCGTGCTGTCAATCTTGATCATTACCGCGATCTTTGCACCCCTTGTGGCAACACATGACCCCTATGTGCAGGATCTCAACATCACATTGCAGGCGCCGGGTGTCGGGCATCTCTTTGGGACGGATGAACTCGGCCGCGATATCTTCAGCCGTCTCGTCTGGGGTTCGCGCATCACGCTGACGATCATTTTCCTGGTGTCGATCGTTGTCGGACCAATCGGCCTTCTGGTCGGAACGACGGCCGGCTATTTCGGCGGCCGACTGGATACGGTGATGATGCGCATCACCGACATATTCCTCTCCTTTCCGAGCCTCATTCTGTCACTTGCGTTTGTTGCAGCGCTCGGGCCGAGCCTCAACAATGCGATCATCGCCATCGCGCTGACATCCTGGCCGCCGATCGCCCGCCTGGCGCGTGCCGAGACGCTGACATTCCGCAAGGCCGACTACATCGCAGCAGCGCGTTTGCAAGGGGCGTCGTCGTTGCGCATCATCATCAAATCCATCGTGCCGATGTGTCTGCCCTCTGTTTTGATCCGCCTCACCCTTAACATGGCGACGGTGATCCTGACTGCCGCCGGCCTTGGCTTTCTTGGCCTCGGCGCCCAGCCACCCATGCCGGAATGGGGCGCCATGATCGCCACCGGCCGGCGTTACATGATCGACAGCTGGTGGCTGGTCACCTATCCCGGCGTCGCGATCCTTTCGGTAAGCCTTGCCTTCAACCTTTTGGGTGATGGCTTGCGCGACGCACTGGATCCCAAACAGATGAACCGGAGATAGGCCGATGGATCGCCCCATGCTCGAGGTGAAGAACCTGCGCATCCGTTATGCAAGCGCACCAACCGACGCCGTCCGCAATGTTTCGTTTACGCTCGGTCGCGAGCGTCTTGGCATCGTAGGCGAAAGCGGCTCTGGAAAATCCACCGTTGGCCGCGCCCTGCTCAGATTGCTGCCCTCGGCAGCCGTCACCGCCGACACGCTGCGCTTCGACGATCTAGAACTGCTTTCCCTCTCGGAAAGGCAGATGCTGAAAGTGCGCGGTCGTCGCATGTCGATGATCCTTCAGGATCCGAAATTCTCGCTCAATCCGATTCAGCGGGTTGGACACCAGGTGGCCGAAACCTATCTGCGCCACTTCCGCTGCAGCAAGGCGGATGCGCGCGCAAAGGCGATCGACATGCTGGCCTCAGTGAAGATCCGCGATCCCGCGCGCGTGTTCGATCTCTATCCACACGAGATTTCCGGCGGCATGGGACAGCGCGTGATGATCGCGATGATGCTTCTGGCGGATCCCAGTCTCGTCATTGCCGACGAGCCGACGTCGGCGCTTGACGTAACCGTGCGACTGCAGGTGCTCAATATTCTGGACGCGCTGGTGCGCGACCGGGGTATCGGCCTGATCATGATCAGCCATGACCTCAACCTGGTCCGCAATTTCTGCGACCGCGTCCTGATCATGTACGCCGGACGCGTTGTCGAGACGCTCGCTGCCGCAGACCTGGACAAGGCACAGCATCCCTATACACGCGGGCTTCTGGCAGCCCAGCCACACATCGGTGGATCGCGTGCACCGCTTGCCGTTCTCGAGCGCCGCCCGGAATGGCTTGAGGAGGAGAGAGCATGACCGTATCGATCGACATCAAAGACCTATCGATCATTTTTGGCAGCGGCCCAACAGCGGCAAAAGTCCTGCCAGGCCTGTCGTTTTCCGTTGAACCGGGAACCTGTTTCGGGCTGGTCGGCGAGAGCGGCTCGGGCAAGTCGACTGTCTTGCGCTGCATCGCCATGCTGACCGATTTCTGGAAGGGTGAGATCCGGATCGATGGACAATCCGTGCGCGACATGGAGGTCATCACCCGATGCAGAACCCTGCAGATGGTGTTTCAGGATCCCTATGGTTCGCTGCATCCGAGGCAATCGGTGCGCACGGTTCTTTCAGAGCCCTTGCGCATTCACCGCCTCGGCGACCGCGAAGACCGCATGCAGGCCGCTCTCACCGATGTCGGCTTACCCATCGACTTCCTCGACCGCTATCCACATCAGCTTTCTGGTGGCCAGAGACAGCGGGTTGCCATTGCAAGGGCACTGATCCTCGAGCCTTCCGTATTGCTGCTCGACGAACCAACCTCGGCACTTGATGTCTCGGTTCAGGCCGAGATCCTTAACCTCTTGGCCAGGCTTCAGGCAGAGCGCGGCTTCACCTATATCATGGTCACGCATGACCTCGCTGTCGTCGATCATATGTGTGATCGGTTCGCAGTGATGCTGAATGGCGAAATCACTGAAATCCTGCCCCGCACAGCCATCGCCGGCAATCAGGCGACCCATTCCTATGCCAGGGAACTGATCGGCGCCTCGCTTGAATATGAAGGGCATCACTGAACGCTGGACTTTTAACCTTCCTCCTCCGGGTCCAGCCAAGCGCCGCGTGTCGTAACAAGACCGCGGCGCTTCTTTCGTCTGCAGGTTCCTGTTCAATATCGCCTCCTATCCCTCTGAGTTCTCACAGGTTCTCACCTGCCCCAGAATAGCAAAACGGGCGTGTCCATAAGACACGCCCGTCAACTCGGGAGGTTATTGTCGTAATTTAGCGATCCTTGGTGACGCTCTCGAAGCGCGACAGCCATGGATTGACAGTCATGCCTTTGACATCCGCCTGGGAGGCTGCCGTATCGACCACTTCGGAGAATGGCTGGATCGACATGACGATCGCCTCCATATAGATCTGGATTTCCTCATAGAGCTTGGCCTGTTTGGCCGCATCCTGCTCGACAAGGGCGGCCTGGATCATCGTGTTGAGTTTCTCGTCGAAGAAGCTTGTGCGCCAGCCTTGATAGTTCGTCAGCTTTGCCTCGTCCGAATTGTCCGGATTGTAGGCAAGGGCGCGCAGATTGTTGTCCGGATGCGGCTGCTGTCCGCCGCCGCCGCGACCGACGAGGAGTTCGAACTTTCGCTCACGCATCGCACCGTAAATCTGGTCGCCGGACCCGGTGATCAGTTCAGCCTCGATACCAGCCTGGGCCAGCGTGTTCTGGATTGCGGTCGCCGCCTTCATGAAAGGTTCCTCCGACAGCACCCGCAGCGTCGTCTTGAAACCGTCGGGGTAGCCAGCCTCCGCCAGCAAAGCCTTGGCTTTCGCGATATCCAGCTTGTAGCCCGGGTCAGGCAGAGAACCCATCACTCCGGTCGAGATCTGCCGCTGGCGCAGCTTTCCGTAATAAGGCATCACAGCCTTGTCGAGCCCCTCATAGTCGATGAGATAGCGCAGCGCTTCGCGGACTTTTGGCTTGGCAAAGCGCTCGTCCTTCATCGAAACGCCGAGATAATAGAAACCCGAACCCGGTGTGGATTCGATCTGGACCTTGTCGCTTGCTTCCAATGCCGTCAGGTCGGGCGCAAGAAGCGAATAGGCGACATCGATATCTCCCTGTTCGAGCATCAGGCGCTGCGACTGCGATTCCGGCAGGTGCCGCATCAACACGCGGGCCATCGCCGGCGCTTCACCCCAGTATCCGTCGTTGCGGGTCAGGATGATGTATTCGTTCGAGGCCCATTGGGTGAGCGCGTATGGACCGGAACCTGCCGAATTCAGCGTCAGCCAACCGGCACCCAGATCACCATCCTTCTCATTCTCGAGAACTGTCTTGCTGTCGAGAATCGACCCTGGACCATTCTGCGCCAGGACCATCAGGACGAGCGAAGGGTCATCGGCCTGCGGCAGATTGAGGACAAACGTGTTGACATCCTCGGCAACAAACAACGTGTCCGCCTTATCGGCCGAAAAGCCGCGGGTCTTCAACAGCGAAGACTGTGCAAGATTGCGCGTCAGCAAGCGCTTCAGGCTCCAGACTACATCCTCAGCCGTGACCGGATTGCCCGATGCGAATTTCGCATCCTTGCGCAGATGGAAACGGATCGACATGCGGTCTGAAGCGACTTCCCATTTCTCGGCCAGACGTGGCTGAATACTGCGGTCCGTGGGCGAAAGCTGCACCAGTGTGTCGTAGATGTTGTTCAGAACCTGGACGGTTTCGCGACCAGTGATGGCGGCGGGATCAAGGGTCAGGATGTTGCTCATCGTCGTTGCGACAACGAGCTGGTTGTCGGGCGTCTCCGCCAGGCTGGTGAGCGGTGTTGCACCGATCATAAGAGCGCCAAGCGCCACCGTTGCTAGAAAATGTCTCATCATTCCTCCCATATCATGCCGCGACATTACGGTGTGCGGCTCTCCGTTTGACTGCATGCCGCCTCAGACTTTCTCCTCAAGCCTGATGCGACCACCCGAAAGAAGCTCCGAAACCGGCCCAGCAAGGGCCTCGCCGATTGCAGCGGTCATCTCGCGATCGAGATGCACGCCATCGATCGGCGAGGCTTTGGCCACTGCACCCGCATCGAAGAATGAATGCCCCAACTCCAGGGCAAGTTTTTGATAGAGCGGTGCAAGCCGTAGCGATTCAGCAATGCTGCGGCCTGCGGCCGGCACGCCGCCTGCACCTTCGCCGCAGGCCGGCGGCGCAACGATCAACATGGAGGGTTGAGCCGATTGAGGCTTGTAGGGAAAAGTCGACACGATTTGGACGAGCCGACGCATGCCTGAAACCGCCGCTTCCGCCCGCCCGCCATGGGCCGGCTTGATGTCATTGGTGCCCAGCATGAAGATCACCAGATCGAGTGGCATGTGGCTGGCAAGGGCGACTTCAAGTGCCTTGGCGCCATTGCGGCAACTCGGACCTGTGTGGTCGTCATAACATGTCGTGCGCCCGCCCAAACCTTCAGCGAGAACACGCGCGCGACCTTCAAGCAGCTGTTCAAGCCGCTCCGGCCAGCGGAATTCCACCGGATGCCTGAGCCCCGTTTCAGGATCGGCGCCCCATGTCAGGCTGTCACCGAATGCAAGAACGGTTTTCATGACCGAACCTCACCTAGCGAACCCGGTTGTTGTCGATGAAATCGAAGTCGATGTCTTCGCCAAGACCGGGGCGATCCGGCACATGCACATATCCGTCCTGATCCATGGGATCCGAAAGCTGTTTCAGATAGTCATGTCCGTCATCATATTCGAGAAAAGGATGCAGCAAGCCGCGCTCATACCAGCGGCAGTTTTTCGACGCCGCCACCACATGCAGGTTCATCGCGGTATTGCCATGCACTTCGCAATCCATGCCGAAACATTCGGCCATGCGCATGGTCTTCAGCGCAGGGGTTATGCCGCCGACATCGTTGACACCAGTTCTCAGAATGTCGCAAGCCCCCTGCTTGACCCATTCAGCACGATGCCAATGCTTGCCAGCGGCACTTTCGGGGCCGACAACGGGAATGTCGAGATTGTCAGCCAACCACTTGTAGGAAGACATCGACTGCTCGTCCATCGGCTCTTCGATCCAGTCAAAGCCGAGCTTCTCCAGACCACGGCCGAGCGCCAGCGCGTCGCTGCGGCTGTACCAGTGGAAGGCATCGATCATCAGGTGAATGTCCGGACCGACGGCTTCGCGGACCGCGGCGCAGGCCTTCAAATCCATCTTCACATCCGGCGCCCAGCTGACTGGCGGCATCCAGGTGTGCAACTTGATGCCCTTGTAGCCGCGCTTGACCAGTGCCTCGCCAAACCGCCCATAGTCTTCCGGGGTTGCCAAGCCACCGTCCAGTTCGTCACCACACATGATCGAACCATAGGCAAGGACCTTGTCGCGATAGGCGCCGATCAACTTGTGAACAGGTGTGCTGGACGCGCGTCCGGCCAAGTCCCACAAAGCACAATCGACCACCGCCAGCGTGCGATCGGTCAATTGCGCCGCAGAGCCGCGCTGCCAATGAGCGAGATCCTGCCAGAGCCGTTCGCGATCGCGATAGTCTTGGCCAATCAGCACCTTCCTGACAAATTTCTCGATCAGGTGGGGGCGAACGATTTCAGGCGCCGTGAACGAATGGCCCTCATGGCCATCCTCGGTGCGAATGCTCAGCATGGCCTGCTCGACCTGATGCGGCGCACCGGGATGCGCATGACCTGCACTGTCCGAATGCCGCCGCGTCGTCGTGCGGAAAACACGGACCTCAACATCAGTGATCAGCATATCCCCTCCCGAATTCCAATCTTGTATTATTCTTGTAATACATCTTACTTAAAAAATGTCAACATGCTGAGCAGTCACCCGGTGTGGTGATGGTCGCAGCAAGGGATGGGAGGGTGGATTGACCTTGAAGCAATAATCCAAGGACAACAAAGCCGATGCACCGAGCGGACTGCGCAGACAAGCCTCGGCCGGCCACCGGCAACAAGCCACACAACGCAAAATCTATTGATTGCCGGATCTTAACAGAATGGATGTCAAACAATGCCCATTCGGCGACATGCATGCACCATTGCCGTCGGCCGAGGTGTCAACAACATTTCGCAAACCTGTTGACACGTGAAATCCACCCGGAACCAGCGAAGGATCCGGTTCAAGCAGAACCTTCGCGAACGTGGAAACTGGAGATCAGAACACCCTGATGCCCCGTGCGAGGTCCTGGAGTCCAATAAAGGCGGAGTAACGTTTAGCATGAACCGCGGCCAATTCCCCACCGACGGGCTCGTAGACATCCGCCACGCTGCAGAGGCTTTCCATGGCTGTTCGCGCATCAGGGAACGCTGCGCTGGCGACCGCACCAAGGATCGCCGAGCCAAGCAGGACAGGCTCTTGGGAATGCGTAGCGACCACCGGCTTGCCGCAGGCGTCGGCAAGGATCTGACGCACCAGATCATGCTGACCCGCACCGCCGCTGACTACAACGCGTTCGACATGTGCGCCGGCCTTGTCCTGGGTCTCGATGATCTGGCGCAGGCCGTAGCCAATGCCACAGAGGCCTGCGACATAGAGTGCAACGAGACTATCGAAATCTCGCTCCATACCAAGGCCCGAGATCACCGCACGAGCTTGGGGGTCGGCAAACGGTGCGCGGTTGCCAAGAAATTCCGGTACAACATGAAGGCCGGCGGCAAGACGCACGGCTTCGGAAAGGTTGTCGAACTTATTAGCCGCAGCATCGGCTATCAGGACCGGCAGCGGCAGGTGCTGTTCAGCAGCATCGGCATGCGCATCGCCTGCGGCGAGATGAAACGAAAGCAACTGATCGATCGCCGCACCGGCGGCACTCTGCCCCCCCTCATTTAGCCACATGCCCGGCACCATGGCGGAATAGTATGGCCCCCAGACACCAGGAACGAAGACGGGTTGCGATGTCGAGGTCATCGTGCAGGAAGATGTTCCAAAGACATAGGCAAGATTGTCTTCGGGTCGGCCACCAATCCCAACCGTGCCTATGCCACCGGCATGGGCATCGATCATGCCGGCTGCAACAGCGGTCCCGGCCGTCAGGCCCATCTCCTCTGCGGCTTCGGCCGTCAACCCCGTTCCGAGGGCAGTGCCCGGTTCGACGATATTTGTCCCAATGCGGGCAAAACCTTCGGCTGCCAGCACGCCAAGGCCGATCTTTTCGAAGTAACTCGGATCCCATTTTTGCTCATGCGCGAGATAGGTCCACTTGCAGGTGACCGTGCAAGTCGAGCGCGCGAGATCACCCGTGGCCTTCCAGGTCAGGAAGTCGGCAAGGTCAAAGAACTGCCAAGCGGCATCGAAGGTCTGCGGCCGATTTTCCTTCAGCCAAAGGATTTTCGGCGTTTCCATTTCCGGGGAAATCCGCCCCCCGACATAACGCAGGACGTCATGCCCTAATTCGTTGATCCGTTCGGCCTGATCGACGGCGCGGTGGTCCATCCAGACGATAATGTCGCGGTTCTGGTCCTCCGATGAGCCTACTGCCAAAGGACGCCCGCCCTCGCCCAGCACGACCAACGAACACGTTGCGTCAAATCCAAGGCCGATGACCGCACCCGGTTCGATACCGGCGGCATCAATCGCCTCCCGAATGACCGCGCAGACAGCGCTCCAGATCTCGCTGCTCGACTGCTCTACGAAAGAACCGGCGCCGCGAAACAGCGTTATATCCCGCTTGGCAACAGCCAGCATCCTGCCTCCGAGATCGAAAAGCCCGGCGCGGGCACTTCCCGTTCCGACATCGACCCCGATGAGGTAACGGGAGGATTTTGTGTCTATTGCATCGGTCATGGTACTGGCTCTTGCTGATCTTTGCTGATCTGGAAATATCAGGTCAATTGCGGGCTGGCGCCAATCACAAGTCGACGCTGTTGGGCAGGATCACAAGGTCGCGAATGGTGACATTCCGCGGCCGCGACAGCATGAACAGTACGGCATCGGCCACTTCTTTCGGCTGCATCAAGCTGCCATTGGCCAGCGCCTCTTCCATCTTCGCCTTTGGCCAGTCGTCAAGCAGAGCCGTGACCACGGGGCCAGGCAGGACGGCGCCAACGCGAACACCATGCGGCGCGACCTGACGACGGGTCGAATGAACAAAGGCCTGAACGGCGAATTTCGACGCCGTGTAAATCGGCTCCCAGACAACCGGCACGACGCCGGCAATCGAACTGGTGAACAGGATATCGCCCGACTTCTGCGCAATCATATGCGGCAAAACTGCGTGGACGGAGCGGAAGGCGGCATTGATGTTGAGGTTCAGCATGCGGTCCCAGGCATCCGGATCTCCTTCGGCGATAGGCCCACCAATATAGCCACCGGCATTGGCATGGAATATGTCGAGGCGACCGCCGAGTTCGAGAATGCGCGGTAAGATGGCGGACAGTTCCTGTCCGTTCAAAAGATCAACCACCAGCGGCTTGGCGCGATCGCCAAGCTCCTTGCACAAGGTCTCGAGCTTGTCTCTGGCGCGATCGATCAAGACCACTGTGGCCCCCTCTGCAAGCAGGGTGCGGGCGCATTCGAGCCCAATGCCAGAGGCGGCGCCGGTGATTGCGGCGACCTTGCCCTTCATCAGTTCAGACATGATAGTTCCTCCGTATTAGACCTAGGCGCGGCCATGGCTGACACGCGAGCGGCGCGCAAGCGAATCGACGATCACAGCAATCGCGAGCACCGCACCGGTGATCATGTAGCGCAACGATGAATTCAGGTTCAAAAGTGTCAGGCCATTGGAGATTGCCTGAATGACGATGATGCCGAGCAGGGCGGAATAGGCGCTGCCGCGGCCACCGAACAGGCTGGTACCGCCGATAACGGCTGCAGCAATCGCGTTCAGGTTGACGTCACCCGTGCCTGCCTGCTGGCTGGACGAGGCCAGACGTGACGCCGAAAGGATGCCGCCAAGCGCTCCCAGCGTGGAGCAGAGGATGAAGGCGCTCTGGTAGATCCGTCGGACATTGATACCCGAGCGGCGAGCAGCCTCGCGGTTGCCACCGACCGCGAACATGGACCTGCCCCACTGGGTCTTCGTCAGCGCATAGTTGAGGATCACCACCAGTGCAACGAAAAGGCCAAACATCCAGGGCACGCCTCGGCCGAGATTGAGATAGTAGCCAGCGAATTCCAGGGCGACCGTCAAGATCGTTGCTTTGACAAGGAGATTGCTCAGGGGTTGCGAGGAAAGGTTGACAGACTGGCGGCGTTTGCGCACGGCAAATCCAACCACAACCATCACCAGGCCCGGCACAAGTGCCAGCACATAGGATAGCCAGTCCGGCATGACCAGGATCTGGCCGAAACGAACCAGCGGCGAGGCATAGGGAAGATTGATGCTGCCCGTTGGACCGAGAATGTAAAGCTGAAGGCCAAGCAAAGCGAGCAGACCAGCCAGCGTGGCGACAAAGCTTGGCATGCCAAGCCGGTTATACATTAACGCATAGAGAGATCCAACAAGTGCCCCGGTCAGCAGTGCTGCAAAGATCGCAACGATCAACGGAAGGCCCGAATTGACCCAGAGAACACCAACTATGGCCGACGAAAGACCGCTCATCGAGCCAACCGACAGATCAATCTCACCCAGGAGCAGGACACAGACGATACCGAGCGAGATAATGCCGACAGTCGCGCAGTCAAACAACAGGTTGACTAGATTGTTCGGAGCAAGAAAGATCGGGTTGAGTATGCTGAACACTGTCGAGATGACGATCAGGCCGACAGCCACCGGTAGCATGCCGAGATCGCCGGAACGCACGCGATTGACGAAGCTGCGCAGTACGCCGGATAGGCCGTCATCATGCTTGACGCGCACATCGCTGCGATCAAGCGCCAAGCCCTTATCGTCGGCCTTTTTGCTGGAAATGTCCTTGCTCATGCGGTGCTCCCGCCCAGTTCGTTGTTATGGCCAATCTTGCGCTCTTGGCGGCGCGAGACGGAGTTTTCCGTGGCGCCGGTGATGGACGCGACGAGTTCCTGATTGGATGCATCCGGGCTGAAGACACCGTTGTTGCGCCCAAGGCGCAAAACCACGATGCGATCGGCGACGGCACGAACATCCTCCATATTGTGGCTGATGATGATGACCCCGAGACCACGATCGCGCACACGCTCGATCAGGTTGAGCACCTCCGCCGTCTGGGCAACACCAAGTGCGGCAGTCGGCTCGTCGAGCATGATGATCTTCGGTGCAAGGAGCAGCGATCTGGCAATGGCGACGGTCTGCCGTTGACCACCCGACAGAGACGCAATTGGTTCCCGCACGGACGGAATGCGCGCGGCAAGCTCCCGCAGAAGCGTCCAGGCACGCACCTCCATGGCAACCTCATCGAGGTTCCACGGCGACAGTTCATGGCCAAGAAAGAGATTGGCGACTACATCCAGATTTTCGCAAAGCGCCAAATCCTGGAAGACAGTCGCAATTCCCAACTCGAGCGCCCGACTGGGGCTATGGAGAGAGACTTCCTGCCCGCAGAACTCGATCCTGCCCGAGGATGGCTGATGCACACCGGCCAGAACCTTGATCAGGGTCGACTTGCCAGCACCGTTGTCACCCACCAAGGCCACAACTTCGCCGGCACGCACTTCCAGATCGATATCGGTGAGCGCCGACACAGCACCGAAATTTTTGGAGATATTGCTCAGTCGAAGGATGGTACTTCCCTTCGCCGGATCCACTCTGTCTTGTTGCACCATGGCTTGACGCTCTTCTTGGGTTCGATGGCAAGCCCGGCCGGGCCCTGAAGCCCGACCGGACGTCTCGGGAGAAACGTTACTGCGTGATACCGAGCGCCTTGCAGCCTTCGGCATATTCGCCAGTGCAGACCTCTTCCGCCGTCTGGATCTTCTTGTCGAAGATTTCAGCCTTGATGTTTTCAGCGGTGACCACAGCTGGAACAAAGAGTTCGGACGGCGTGTCGTAAAGCGAGGTCTTTGCTTCAGGTGTCTCGCCCTTCAGGAGTTGTACCGCCACTCGGGCTGCCGCAGCAGCCACGATTTCCGATGGTTTGGAAATCGTGTTGTACTGGTCGCCGGAAATGATCAGCTGCAGTGCCGCAATGGTTGCGTCATTACCGGTGACCGGCGGAACAGGGTCAACACCCGCTGCCTTGAAGGCAGCAATCGCGCCACCGCCAGTGCCGTCATTGGCCGCAACAACCCCCTTGATTTCGGCCCCGAAGCGAGTGATCTGACCGGCGGCCCATTCCTGCGCCTTTGGCGGCGCCCATTCGGGCGTATCGAATTCGGCCAGTGTCTTGTAACCAGAATCCTTCAGACCGCGATGGATGCCATCACGAATGAGGCCGGCTGCTGCATCCGTCGGCGAACCGTTGATTTGCAGAACGCCCGCACCCTCTGGAACACCACTTGCCTTCATATGAGCAACCAGCGACTGAGCGATTGCGTGACCGATACCTTCGTTGTCGAATGACACATAGAAGTCGGCCGGTTTGGCCGGGATCGGCCGGTCATAGGCAATTACCTTGACGTCCTGCGACTGGGCAATCTCGACGAGTGCGGCAGCAGCGGCAGAATCCACCGGATCAAGCACGATCACCTTGGCACCCTGGGCGATTACCGAATTGAACTGCTGCTGCTGAAGGGCTGTATCAGCATTGGCGTTCTGATAGATCACAGTGCAGCTCGGGCACAGCTTTTCCATCTCGGCCTTGAATCCCGGATAGTCATGGTTCTCGTAGCGTGTCGATGCCTGGTCAGGCATCAGGAATGCGACAGTTGCAGCGTCCTGCGCAAAGGCAGAACCGGCGCACAGGGCACCGGCAGCAGCCGACACCAACAGTATTGAACGAAATGTCATAGTTTCCTCCTTTTGAATGCAAAAACCCATGTCGAGAGACGCGCTCCGGTTTTCTGCCCAAGCCCCTGCCACCTTGCCGCGTACAGCGGAAAAGTGTGTCGATCATTGCCCTCACCGACTACCGTCAGGGCCGCCATGAACGTGGATTTACCCGGACGCCTCCCCGGTCGACCCTCCACAGCCAACCAAATTCATCGATTGCGCAACGCTGCTCAATCGATGAAGCAAGAATTGCCACCATCGCGCAATGATGTCAAGCTGCGTTTGAAAAGGAGAATGGTGTGAATCAAGACAGGCCGACCAAGAAGACCACGATCTATGATCTGGCTGAACTTGCCGGAACATCCGCAAGTGCCGTCAGCGCCGTTTTGAACGGTACCTGGAAAAAGCGCCGCATCAGCGCCCAGCTAGCCGAAAAGATCAGCCGTATCGCCGAAGAACAAGGCTACGCCGTCAACATGCAGGCCAGCCTGCTGCGCCGGGAAAAGTCGAAAATCATTGGCATGATCGTGCCGAAATACGATAACCGTTACTTCGGTTCGATTGTCGAGACGTTCGAGACCATGGCCCGTGACCGCGGGCTATTTCCGATCATCACCTGCACGAGACGCGATCCGGAACTGGAGTTCGAGGCAGCGCGGACGATGCTTTCCTACCAGGTCGAATGGCTGATTTCGACAGGTGCGACCGACCCGGATCGGATCAGCGATCTCTGCGCAGCTAGCGGCGCCAGAAGCCTCAACGTCGATCTTCCCGGAACGAAAGCCCCCTCGATCATTTCGGATAATTTCGCTGGCGCACGCGAACTGACGCGCCGCATCCTCGTCAACAGCCAGCGCAAGCTGGGAGGCATCCACCCTCTTTTGTTCATCGGCGGTCGTGGCAGTGATCACAACACGGCTGAACGCGTGCGCGGCTTTCGCGCAGCGCATGCAGACTTTGGCATCGCTGTTGACGAAAGCCATATCCTGACCTGCGGCTACGCACCTGAAAAGGCAGAAACATCGCTTCAGGCGCTGGCGACATCCGAAGGCGCCCTGCCAAGCGGCATGTTCGTCAACTCGACTATCTCACTGGAAGGCGTCATGCGCTGGATCAAGCGCTCGGGCCACTACAAGGATCGTGCGCCGGTGATCGGCTGCTTCGACTGGGACCCCTTCGCCGCCTTGCTCGGCGACGAAATCGAAATGGTGCGTCAGGATGTGCAAGCCATGCTCAATGCGGTGTTCGACATCATCGACCAGGGTGGCGCACAGACCATGCTGATAGAGATTCCTCCTGTATTCGTGGGCGCGGAAGAAGGATCGCCAATAGGGGCATCACTTGGCCCTGACGCCCTCCTCGCTACAGAATGACGCGCAACTATTCCCCGAACGAGCGGCAACCACCAAGTCACCGCCGGGGAGCTTCAAAACTGTCCTGCCCCTAGGCAAGAGGCTGCGATTTGCAGATTGAAAACGCCATCGTGTCATCGGCGGCATGATGCTGACCCATCATACAACATGCAGCCGGGCTCAATGCCACCAGCAGCAAAGCCGCGGATGCTGTGCCGGTAAGCCGACCGAGCCAGCTTTTCTTGCCGGCCTCGCTACCCTGTGGCGTCTCCTCTGCCGCCGCAGCATCACCTACAGGTGCACCAACGACCTCGCCGAACTTGGCAAAGAAGTCGCCCGCCAGCTTTTTGGCGGTGCTGTCGATCAGGCGGCTGCCCATTTGCGCCAGCTTGCCACCGATCTCGGCCGCGACAGTGTAATGCAGGATAGTCGCTTCGCCGTCCGCCTCCAGTGTTACCCTTGCGCTTCCCTTGGCGAAGCCTGCCATACCACCCGATCCTTCACCGGAGATCGTGTAGCCATTCGGCGGGTCGAGATCGGACAGCGTCACCTTGCCGGCAAAACTTGCCTTGACCGGCCCAATGCGCAAGGTGACCTTGGCGACCATCTCCGTGTCGGAGGTCTTTTCGATGCTGTCGCATCCCGGAATACATTGGCGAAGCACATCGACATCGTTCAAACCGGCAAAGACAGTTTCCCGCGACGCCTCGATGCGCTGTGAACCATTCATATCCATCTTATCTCTCCCAGTTCAGGTATCTTCTAATTTAAGCCGTTAGTTCAGGCGTGTCTTTGGCCGCGACGGCGGACCTCGATCATTTCAGCGACGATCGAAAGCGCGATTTCATCCGGGGTGATAGAACCGAGATCGAGACCAGCCGGAGATCGGATGTCGTCCATTGCGGCGACTGCGAGCCCTGACGCCTCGAAATCGCGACGAAGCGCTGCGAATTTTTTCATTGAACCGACAAAACCGATGTAGCGCGCTGTCGCGCCGAGAACCGCCTTCAATGCGGCGCTGTCACCCCGCCCCTGTGTGGCGATGACGATGAAGTCGCCGGCCGCAACCCCAGCCGGCAGGTCAAAGCCGTCAACGATGCGGTCGACAACACCGAGAGCCGGCCGATCGGCCGTTGGCGCACAGAGCGTGATGAAAAAATCCATGCGCCGGGCAATGTCGGCCAGCGCCAGCGCCACTGGCGAAGCGCCGAGGATGACAAGATGGGGCCTTGGCAGTACGGGCTCGACAAAGACATCCATCGTACCCTGGCTCGGGCACATGTTGCGGGCGTAGAAGATACCGTCTTTCAGCTCACCTGGTTTTACCTGCTTCACGTCCAGCAGATCCTCCGGCTGAATGCTGACCAGCCGCGGCTGGCCATCGCGGATCGCTTCGTGTGCGGCCCTCAGCACTGCACTCTTTGCGCAGCCGCCACCGATCCAGCCGGCGGATATACTGCCATCGGCCAGGACAATGGCTTTTGCGCCCGCCTTGGCGGCCGTCACCGAGACGGTGCGCACAACGGTCGCGATGGCAAACGGTTCACCGCGAGCCCGGGCTTCATTGACCAGATCAAGGATGTCGGATGGTGGCTGCATGATCAGATCCTCGCCAGATACGGTTCGATCGCTTCAAGGCTCTCGAGATTATGGGCCGGTGCGAACAGATCGACATAGGGCAACGCCGCCTTCATGCCGGCCGCTTCGACCGCGTAATCCTGCCAGCCGATCATCGGATTGAGCCAGGCGATGCGTTTGCAGCGGCGGCGCAGCGCCCGCATTTCGCCCCCTAGCTGCTCGGCAGGATCGGTGTCATAGCCATCCGAGACGATCATGATGCAGCTGCGTGAATGAAGGCAGCGCTTGGCGTGCCAGCGGTTGAAGGTGCCCAGACTTTCGCCGATGCGTGTGCCGCCACCGACACCATCGGCCGTAAGGGACATGCGCTCAACTGCCCGCTGCGGGTCGCGCTCGCGCAATGCCGGCGACACATGGATCAATCGCGTGTGGAAGATGAAGGCCTCTGCTTCTCGAAATGCGTCCAGCACCCCGTGGATGAATCGCAGGAACACCGCGGAATAGAGGCTCATGGAGCCAGACGCGTCCAGCAGCACCACCAATCTGAGCGGCTTGTCCTTGCGACGGCGATGGACCAGTTCGATCGGTGTGCCACCATGACCGATGCTCTTGTGGATGGTGCGCCGCAGATCGAGCCGCTGTCCGTTCCGCCTTGCCCGCATCCGCCGTGTCAACCGTGCCCGCATGCTGCGCGCCAGGCGTGCGGCGAGATCATGGGCGGCGGCCAGATCGTCCGGATCGGTGAGGTGGCGAAAGTCGGTCCTGGCCAAAACCTCTGCGCGCGAGGCACCCTCCCGCTTCGACTGACCGACCTCAGCTTCTTCGCTGCCTTCGCCGCGCTGCACGTGATCGGCATTCTGATTGTCTCCGAGGCCGCGATTGCCCGAAGCCACAGCCTCCAGCCCGTCCGGCGCCTTATGCGGCGCGCCCGACATGCGGGTCGCAGATTTCATGCCACGACCTATCCAAAAGGCGTCGAAGATCTCGTCGAACTTCTGCCAGTCCGAATGGCGACTGCAAAACAGTGCCCGAAGCGCCGGGCGGAACCGCGACGGTCGAGCGGCGCTGGCGCTGCTCATCACGCCGAGCGCATCGCGCATCTCTGCAAGACCGATGACAAAGCCATTGTCACGCAGCGTCGAGACAAAGCCAGACAGCTTTGCCCGCATCATCTCGCCGAGATCGATCTCGCTTTTTCGCAACGCGTTCATCTCACGCCACCTTGCCCAGGAGCCGGTCCGACACCTGCCGGGTCATTCGTGCTTTGTCCTCGGCAGTCTTGATCAGACACATCAGGGTCTCGAACACGGCTTCCGGCTCGTCCCGCAGAAGACGGATTTCAAGGCCGGCCAAGGTTGCCGCCCAGTCCAGCGTTTCTGCAACGCCGGGCGCTTTGCGCAGTTCTTCCTTGCGGATCAGGCTGACCATGCCGGCAATCTGCAGCGCCAGCGCCGCATCGATGTGCGGCAGTCGCGACAGGATGATGCGCGCCTCCCGATCGACATCGGGGAAATCGACATAGTGGTACAGGCAGCGACGGCGTAGCGCATCGGACAATTCGCGCGTGCCGTTCGACGTCAGGATCACCATTGGAATACTGCGGGCGGTGATCGTACCGAGTTCGGGGATCGACACCTGGAAATCCGACAGCAGTTCCAGCAGGAAGGCTTCGAATTCCTCGTCGGCGCGGTCGACCTCGTCGATCAGCAGCACCGGCGACACAGACTGCCGGATGGCCGCCAGCAACGGTCGCTCAAGCAGGTATTTTTCCGAAAAAATCTGCTCCTCGACGACATCGGCATCGACGCCTTCGCGGGCCTTGATCGCCAACAGTTGCCGCTGGTAGTTCCATTCATACAGCGCCGAACTCTGGTCCAGCCCTTCGTAACATTGCAGCCGTATCAGCTTGGTATTGTGCGCCAGCGCCAAGGCGCGCGCCACTTCTGTTTTGCCGACGCCGGCCTCCCCCTCCAGCAGCAACGGCCGTTTGAGGTTGTCCATCAACCACAATGCGGTGGCAAGCTCGCGGTCGGGAATATACCCGACCGCGGCCATTTCGGTGGCAATCCTGTCCTGTGGAAGCGTGATCGCCATGCTCTTCAACCCTATGCGTGCAGACCGAGGCGCTCACCGACTTTCCACAGCCGCCAAGCATCATGCGGCATCTGGATGTGGCCTGCGTTCAGGAATGCGTAGGCATCGTTGACCGCGTTGGAAAAACACGGCACGCCGCCGACATGCGGGCTTTCGCCGACGCCTTTGGCACCGATCGGGTGATGCGGCGAAGGCGTCACGGTGAAGTCGGTTTCCCATTTCGGCGTCTCGACCGCGGTCGGCAGGAAGAAGTCCATGAAGGATGCGCCCATGACATTGCCCATCTCGTCGTAGCGGATCTCCTGACCCATGGCGCAGGCAAAGGCCTCGGTCAGCCCGCCATGCACCTGGCCCTCGATGATCATCGGATTGATACGCGTGCCGCAATCATCGAGCGCATAGAAGCGCCGTGTCTTGGCAACGCCGGTATCGACATCTATATCCATGACGCAGAAATACGCGCCGAAAGGATAGGTCATGTTGGGCGGCTCGTAATAGTTCACCGCTTCCAGGCCCGGCTCCATGTTCGGTGGCGGGGCATTGTAGGCCGACCAGGCGATCTCCTTCATCGTCTTGAACTTTTCCGGCAGCCCCTTGACCCGGAACCGGTCGACATCCCATTCCAGATCGCCCTCGTGAACTTCCAGCATATGCGCGGCGATCATCTGCGCCTTAGCCTTGATCTTGCGGGCCGCAACGGCGGTGGCTGCGCCTGCAACCGGGGTCGAACGAGACCCGTAGGTGCCGAGACCGTAAGGGGCTGTGTCTGTATTGCCCTCCTCGATCATGATGTCGTCGGCCGGGATGCCGAGTTCGGTGGCGATGATCTGGGCATAGGTGGTCTCGTGCCCCTGCCCCTGGCTCTTGGTGCCCATGCGGGCGATGATCGAGCCGGTCGGATGAATACGGATCTCGGCGGAATCGAACATGGCGATGCCGAGAATGTCGCAATTCTTGGCCGGCCCCGCACCGACGATTTCAGTGAAGAACGAAATGCCGATACCCATAAGCTCGCGGGTTTCGCCGCGCTTGAACGCTTCACGCTTTTGCGCCTGCTCGTCGCGCAACTGCTTGTAGCCGATGGCGTCCATCGCCTTCTGCATGGCCGTGTGATAGTCGCCGCTGTCATATTCCCAGCCCAGCGCCGAGTGATAGGGAAACTGCTCGGGTTTGATGAAATTCTTGATGCGCAGGTCGGCTGAATCCATACCGAGTTTCTGAGCCAGCACTTCGATGGCGCGCTCGATGGCAAACACCGCTTCCGTCACCCGGAATGAACAGCGATAGGCCACACCGCCGGATGCCTTGTTGGTGTAAACACCATCGACAGCCAGATGCGCCACAGGGATATCATAGGAACCGGTGCAGATATTCATGAAGCCGGCCGGCCACTTTGACGGGTCGGCGCACGCATCAAAGGCACCATGATCGGCCAGAACGTGCACGCGCATGGCGAGGATCTTGCCTTCCTTGGTGGCGGCCAGTTCCGTGGTCATGTGATAGTCGCGGGCAAAGGAGGTGGTGGAGAGATTTTCCATCCGATCCTCGACCCATTTCACCGGCACGCCGAGCACGATCGAGCCGACCACCGAGCAGACATAGCCGGCATAGGCGCCGACCTTGTTGCCGAAGCCGCCGCCGATATCGGGCGCAATGACGTGGATCTTGTGTTCCGGCAGGCCCGAGATCAGCGACACCACAGTTCGGATAACATGCGGCGCCTGGAACGTGCCCCAAAGAGTCAACTCACCCTTGACCTTGTCGAAGGATGCCAGTGACTGGCAGGTTTCCAGCGGCGACGGATGGGTGCGGTGATCGACCAGCATTTCCTTGATGGTGACATCGGCATTGGCAAACACATCATCGGTCGCCTGCTTATCGCCAATCGTCCATTCGAAGATATGGTTGGGATGTTTGCGCGGCCCATGCGCGCCGACCATCTTGTCCTTTATATCCTCGCGGAGGATGGGGGCGTCCCCATCCATCGATTTGAACGGATCGATGATGCATGGCAGCGCCTCGTACACCACGTCGACCAGTTCGGTGGCATCAGAGGCGATGTAGCGATCCTCGGCGATGACGAAAGCGACTTCCTGGTTCTGGAACAGCACCTTGTGTTCGGCCAGCACAGCCTGAACGTCGCCGGCCAAGGTCGGCATGTAATGCAGGCCGAGCGGCTTAAGGTCGGCGGCGGTCAAAACAGCGACGACACCCGGCAAAGCCTTTGCCCGCGAGGTATCGATGCTGACGATGCGGGCATGGGCATGCGGCGAACGGACGAAATCGCCAAACAGCATGCCGGGCAGCTTGATGTCGTCGACATAGTTGCCCTTGCCCTGGGTGAAGCGTATGTCTTCGACGCGCTTGCGCTTGCAGCCCATGCCCTGGAGCTTTTCGGTGCGCTCGGCGCGATCGATATCGACCTTGACTTGCTCGTTCATTCTGCCGCCTCCAGATAGGGTGTCCCGTTGATCTTGGCCGCCGCATACTGGATGGCCTTGACGATGTTCACGTAACCGGTGCAGCGACAGAGATTGCCGGATATGCCGTGGCGGATCTCATCTTCGGTCGGATTGGCATTTTCCTGCAGCAGGCGATGCGCGCGCAAGATCATTCCCGGCGTGCAATAGCCGCATTGCAGGCCATGCATCATGCGGAAACCTTCCTGCAGGGCACTGAGCGTGCCATCGGCATTGGCCATACCTTCGATCGTGATAATCGAGGCGCCGTCGGCCTGGACGGCAAAGGTCATGCAGCTCTTTACCGACATGTCGTCCATGTCGACGGTGCAAGCGCCGCAATGGCCGGTATCGCAGCCGATGTGAGCGCCTGTCAGGTTCTGCTGCTCACGCAGAAAATGGATCAGCAGGGTGCGTGGTTCGACCAGTGCTTCGACGGACCTGCCGTTGATGGTGACTTTGATATGCGATTTGGTCATGATCTCCCCCTCAGGCAGTGGCGCGGGTGCGAGCCCGCTCAAGTGCGCGACGCAGCATGACGCCGGCCATCTTGGTTCGGTATTCGGACGGGCCGCGCATGTCCGACGCGGGATTGGTAATTGCCTCGGCAGCAGCCACAGCACGGTCGATGGTCGCAACATCAAGCGCGCTGCCGGTGAGTATCCCGCCCGCTTCGGCGGCCCAGAGCGGCGTTTCGGACACATTTGTCAGGCCGATGGAGGCGCTGGTGCAGGTCCCGGCAGCCATGGTGATGACCACTGCAGCCGCGGCTGTCGCATAGTCGCCAACCTTGCGCTTGAGTTTTTCATAAGCGTAACCATGACCAGCCGGGGGGATGGGAATGCGCACGGATGTCAGGATTTCACCTGCAGCCAAAGCGGTCTCATAGGCGCCCAGGTAGAAGCTGCGCGCACTTACGTCCCGCGTTCCCGTCACACCCGTCAACGCGTAACGGGCGTTCAGACATTGCATCAGCGCCGGCATGTCATTGCCCGGATCGCCATTGGCACAATTGCCGCCGATCGTACCCTTGTAGCGGATCTGCGGGTCGGCAATCATCAGCGCCGTTTCCCGAACGATCGGCAGGAGTTCGGCCAGAAGCGGCGACGAGATCAATGCGTGCTGGGTCGTCATCGCTCCGATGACAATCTCATCGCCGTCAAGTTCGATGACATTCAGTCCTTCGATGCCACCGAGGTCAATCAGGTGCTCGGGCGCGGCGAGACGCGTCTTCATCAAGGGGATTAGGCTGTGGCCACCCGCCAGCGGACGGGCATCTTCACCAAGCTCGGTGAGCAGCGCGACCGCAGCGACGATTGTCGTTGGTCGATGGTAATCAAAGCTTCCTGGAATCATAATTGCGCTCCTCCCAAAGCACGTCTCCTGGCACTCGACCCAACTCACCTCAGGTGCTTTGCACCTGGCAAATCACCGCGTCTCCTCAGTCGCGGTGCAGGGTTGTGAAAGGAGGCGGAGATTGGCGCCTTGATACAAGGGCAAGAACACCAAATGCCCGCAAATGCACGAAATGCGGGCCAGCTTGCACGAACTGCGACAGATGGGCTGACCTAAGCGTTCGACAAGCCTGTCGGCGTTACCGTCTGATACAATGCGAGTTCTTGGCGAAGCGCAGTCAACCGGGCGCGACTGACCGGAACCGTTCTGCGCACGGGCGTGTCCAGTTCGGCAACACCCGCATCTCCAGACTTCTTGACCCGCACGACAAAATCGAGATTGACGATATAGCTGCGATGCGTCCGGAAAAATCGGGCCTTGCCAAGGCGCGATGCGATCTCGGAAATCGACAGGGGACAAAAGAGATCGTCGCGCCCATTGAAGACATAGGTGTAGTGGGCGTTGGAATGAACAGAGGCGATCTCATCGGGTGCGATGTGAAAGCGGGCGCCGTTTTTCTCGACAGGCAGAAGTGCGATTCCCGCATCAACGGCTGGCACGTCAGTACCACGCGCATCGCCGACGTATTCGTCCCCTGTCGCCGGCTCGATGCCCGCGGAGACTAAAGCATGCGCCGTACTCCATCCCGCATCTCCAGCGCCATCCTGCGTCTCGGACGGTATAAGCGCCAGCATGAAAACTGCGGAAATCGTACAGGCGACGACGCTGACGATTATGGCCAGCATATCGCCTGAAATCACAGACTTGGCCACCGCGTCGTGTGAACCCGACAGATGAAGGCTCATCCCGGCCATCGCCATATAGTGCATACCAGATACCGCGCAGCCAAGCACGGCGGCACAGAGAAAAAGCGGCGGCCGTCTGTCGGCGGAAAAAGCAAGCCAGAGTGCAAGACCTGAAGCCGCGATAGCGATCGTGACGCTTGCCAGCACATAAAGCGGATCATGATTGACATGCACGACGGAATGGATGGCAATCATGCCGACATAATGCATGGCAGTAATGCCGAACCCCATGGCAAAAGCCGCCAGAATCAAAAGACGTTGCGAGCGCAGGCTTGCCAGATAGATGGCAATGCCAGTGACCAGACCACTGACGAAGAAGGACAGCAGTGTCGGCAGAACAGCATAATCGATTTCGACAGAGGCCGTGACGGCCAGCATGCCGATGAAATGCATGCTCCAGATGCCGACCGCGAGCGTGGTCGCCGATCCGGCGATCAGCAGGCGACGCCGATTGGCAAATGCACCGGGGATCAGAAGGGCAAGGCTGATACCGACATAACTTGCCTGGATCGCCACCAGGACGGAAAGCGCGACAAGGATTGGGCTGTAGCTGAAAGAGGCCACCATTTCATTCATCGCAGTAGTCACCAATCTTTTCGGCCAAAGTGCCGCGCGTGGCGGGACACGAGCGGACAGGATTCCAAATCCAGACGTCGACAAACGATTTGATGTGCCTCCGGGCCACGCTCCCGACATGACCTTCGCCAATCTATCGATCTCGCGCCCGATTTGTCGAGTGGAGCGGATTGCCCTTTCCCATTGACCATCGTGGTGAGGCGCCTTGCAGATCGCAAAGGATCAATGATCCGATACAGGCACTCCTTCCAAGGCGATCCCGGATATCCTCCAATAAAGGTACCACTGGCATATCACTTCAGACAGATTGCTATTCCGCTGGACCGCAAAATTCTGTCGTCCGAGTGGGGAGGCCATGCAGTGTGCGGCCCATTCGGAAGCAACGCATCCGTCAAAAATCATGTTCCAAGGATGCGAACCAATATGGCGCGTTGGCAGCATTGCGAGAATGCACGCATCGTCACCTGACGGTAATTTTGTTTATTATCAATTGGTTGGCGTATTCTTTCGTGGCTAACACTTCGAAAACAGGGCCATAAACAGCCTTTGGCTGCCTGCACCGCAACCCATAACCGGGGCAAGGCAGCATGCGTTCCGCACTACCATTTTCGGGTGGTAGTCTTCTATTTCGAACGTAACCGCAGTTAACCACTCTTTTACCATGAGCTTTATCTAATTGAGAAATATCGCTACCAATAGAAAAAATCAGACAGGTTGCGTTATGAAATTACGTGTCGCCTTCATTGATGACCACCATGTTTTGCTTGAGGGGCTTGTCAGCCTCTACAGTGAAAAGAGTGATCTTGAAGTGGTTGCAATGGGCCATTCTGCCTGCGACGCCGTGCGGATCGTTGAAGAAACTGCACCGGACGCAGTCGTGATGGACCTGACCATGCCAGGCGATACCTTTGCTGCCATCGAGCAGATCATGGCCAGTTCTCCCGCAACAAAGGTCATAGTTTTTACTGCCAGCAACATGATTCAACCCGCGATCGAGCTTCTGGAAGCCGGGGTTTCGGCCTATGTGCTGAAAGGAAGTTCCTCTTCGGAATTGCACGAGGCGATCAAGATTGCCTGTCGGGGTGAAACCTATGTGACCCCCGGGTTTGCCACCAAGGTGATCGTCTCGATGAAGACTGATCAGATGCGTCGGAACAACCAGCCTTCGCCGACGCGGTTGCATCACCGCGAAGAACAGATCGTCAGTGGCTTGCTCAAGGGACTAACCAACCGCGAAATCGGGCAAGCGATCAACATCAGCGAAAAGACGGTCAAACATTACATGACATCGCTCATGCAGAAGCTGAATGTGCGCAACCGGGTGCAGTTGGTGATTGCGGTGAAAAACCGGACCGTTCCACGTGATCGCACATCAGACCCAATGCTGTCCCAGCCAGGCGGACCTAGACATTGATCGGCAGAATTGCAACAGCAATCGAGCCGGTAGGCCTTGGAAAGTAACGCATCCTTCCACCGAAGGAGCGAATGCGTCTCTTCTGACTGACCTTGCCCAATCTCGCCCGACTAACCTCCTTTGCAGACGACAGTACCTGCCTTGCACCGAAATCGGCGACGCTGACATAAAGCCGTCCGCGGATGAACACACATCGAACCATCTGGCGGTTCCCTCGTGCGTGGCGAAAACTGTTCATCAGACCTTCCAGCACAAAGCGGTAGAGGCAGATTGACAGGTCATGCACCCTGAGATCGATATCATCGCCAACCTCAAGTCTTACGTCACAGCCGGTTATTTCGAAGTAGCGCTTCAGCGCCAGTTCGATGGCCTCGCGGACACACACATGTTCGAGCTCTGGCAGGATCAAGCCGGCCGAAAGATTACGCAACTCCTCCAATGTCATCGAGACCAGATCCAGGAGTTTGCCTAGCGCGCTTCGCGTGCTTTGTTGCAGGTCATCAGCTGACAGAAGGTCGCTCAACCTGAGCTTCACCAAGGTGAGAACCTGTAGCGAACCATCGTGCAGATCCGCACCAATCTGATCAAGGATTCGCTCGTTCAGCTTGCCCGCCTCGACGCGCGCATTGTCCGCCATGACCCTCAGCCGGTTGTTTTCAATCGACAGATCGATCGCATTGCGCAGACTTTCGCGCAGGGTCTGCCTCTGCTCGTCAATAACTCTCCCACTGCGACGGACGATCAAATAGAGCAGCGAAAGCATGGGGACAGAGACCAGGAAGACTGCAATCATGGAAATCGCACGTGAACGGGAGATCTGTTCCTCGAGCATGTTTGATTCCAGATAAATCTCGCCGGCCAAGACAACCCTGCCGTCGGCATTGATCAGAAGCGGTGCATAGATTTCCAGAAGTGCTTCGTCCTTCTCGTTCTGCGAATATCCGTGCTTCTCCTCGATTGTGCGAGAGACGATCGTTTCCCCCGCCAGTGCGGCCTTCAATTCATCAAACATCACGGCCCCGCCGGCATTCTCGGCCTTGACCGAAAACGCCGCTGTTCCATCGGCCAGCCAGATCTTCACATTGGTGATCCGCTGGCCCTTGGGACCCTGCCCCACCAAAGAATTAATGTCGCGGCGGAACTGATCATCGAAAAGGAAGGCATCACCCGCGCCACGTCGGATCAGCGGCGCAATCGATGTCTGCATGCGTGCAGCCCCCGCGGACCCCGCAGCCCCTAGGGCGGATTGTTCGACCTGTGACGCAGTGTAGAAACTGACCGCGGCCATCAGCCCGAAGACCACGACGGAAGCTGCGATCAGAAACTGGTTGGCAATGGAGAGATTGGCGATCGAAGCCAGCATCCTGGCGAACCATGACGGCTGCCGCGCCATTGTTGGCGGCCCTAAGGCTGTATTTTGTACACGTCGCGCGGTCCCAGGCATGTCTTCCCCTCAACGCGAGCTTCGAACAGAACAGGCATTTTAGGCCAAACTGTTTAAATCAAATACAAAATCTCTGCTCCTGCCAAAATTCCTACAGCAACGAACGTCCCGAAGTCTTCATACCTTGGTCTGAAGATCTTTCCGACCTTCCGCTCGATCATCGTTGGACCAAGCTCCCTTTGAATTCTGGGGGGTTCTGGCAGGCTAATGACGGGATGCCAGATGTCCATGGGGGACGAAGCGGCGCATCGGGACATTCAACCTGGGAGGCGGGGTACCAACCCCTGATATCAGATGGTTCAACTGAACACGCACGACCTCGATTTCATCTTGAAACAGATCAAGATCGCCGAAGCGAATTCCATTGCTCATTCGGGTGACTACGCCGCAGGCCTCAAGGAAATCTGGGTCGATCCCGCCGGGAATACATATGCGCTGGATTCAGAGGGCTTCCCGATCGACAGTGCCGGTGATCGAATTGTCGTAGACAGTGTGACACAGACCGTGACGGATCTGGGCCTGACACTTGCGATCAGCGCCGAGCACGTCCCGTACGGCTTGCGCACGGTTGATGGCAGCTACAACAATCTCGGGGAAGGCCGCGAGCTTTGGGGGGCGGCGGATCAGCCCTTTGTACGATTGCTCGAACAAGGGTGGAGGGTGAGCGATGGGGACACGTTCCAGATCCGCACCGGGACCAACCCTGACGGATCGCCGGCGTTGACCACGATCGGGGGCGCCTACAGCCCGAGCGGTGCGGTTGCTGATGCCGATCCACGCCTGATCTCCAATCTCGTCGTCGACCAGACGCTGGCCAACCCGGCCGCTATCTATACCGCGCTCGCCCAGGCTGGTTACACCGGTGACGCCATGGCGGCCGTCAATGCGATCCGCACCGAATTCACCGCAGCGCTGGATGCAGCGAAGGCAGACAATGCCCTGTTGCCGGCGGCTCAGCAGAAAACCGTTGCCGTTCTGGCTGCTGAGGTCACGCAGCAACTGTCTGCCGACCGACCCGCCACGGATACGGATCCCGCTTTCGTCGGGCTGGAAAGCCGCTTCGGACTGGCTTTCGACGGGCCATCCCTGGCGCTCGAAAACGTCGCACCCGATGAAGGGCTTTCGGCTCCCTATAATTCCTGGTTCACACTTTTCGGCCAGTTCTTCGACCACGGCCTCGATCTCGTGGAAAAGGGCGGCAACGACAAGATCTATATTCCGCTTTCGCCCGATGACCCGCTCTACATTCCGGGTGGACGCAGCAACTACATGGTTTTGACGCGCTCACCGCAAGATCCGAACAATCTCACGACACCTTTCATTGACCAGAACCAGACCTATTCATCGACAGCCTCCAAACAGCTTTTCCTGCGCGAATACGAAATGGTCGATGACAGGCCTGTTGCCACTGGTCACCTGCTCGAGGGTGCCAAGGGCATCGCCACCTGGGGTGAAGTCAAGGAACAGGCCCGCGCCATACTCGGCATCGACCTGGCCGACGAATTCGTCGGGAACGTGCCCCTGTTCATGATGGACGCCTATGGCGAATTTGTCCGTGGGCCAAACGGCTTTCCACAGGTCGCGACCGGAACGGCCGGCAATATCGTCTGGGTCGAAGGCAATCCTGAAGCTCCGGTCAGCCTCACGAATGCTGTTCTGACCGGACATGCCTTCCTCGACGATATCGCCCACAACGCCGTCCCTGGTCTGGTCGATCACGATCGCAACCCTGGCACACCCGACATTCTGAAGACGGCGGATGCCGATGACCTCGCAGGCAACGCCATTCCGCTCAACCAGTTCGGACAGGCGACAACCTATGACGACGAACTGCTCGATGCGCATTTCGTCACCGGCGACGGTCGCGGCAATGAAAACATCGGGCTGACCGCCGTACACCACATCTTCCATTCCGAGCACAACAAGACAGTGGAGCAGGTAAAGGAAAGGGCGATAGAAGCCGCACAGAACGGCGACTTCGACTTCCTGAACGAATGGCTGGCGACAGATGTCACTGAACTTCCCACCGGCGATCTGGCAACCATCAAGGATGGCCTTAACTGGGACGGTGAACGTCTGTTCCAGGCAGCGCGTTTCACCACCGAAATGCAATACCAGCATCTGGTCTTCGAGGAATTCGCCCGCAAGATTCAGCCGGATATTGATATCTTCGTGTTCAATCCGTCGATGGACATCGATCCGTCAATCTTTGCCGAATTTGCCCATGTGGTCTACCGCTTCGGCCATTCCATGCTGAACGAGACTGTAGATAGCATCGATGCCAACGGCGTGGGGTCGTCGCTGGACCTGTTCGATGCCTTCCTGAACCCGCTTGCCTATGCACCCGGGATCATCACAGCAGAACAGGGTGCTGGCGCCATCATCCGCGGCATGACCGGCCAGATCGGCAACGAGATCGACGAATTCGTCACCGACGTTTTGCGCAACCATCTTGTTGGCATTCCGCTCGACCTGCCCGCGCTCAATATCGCCCGTGGCCGGGAAACCGGCATTCCCAGCTTGAACGCCGCTCGGGCGCAGTTCAAGGAAATCGCCAACGGCGACACCCAGCTCGATCCATACAAGAACTGGATCGACTTCGGGATGAACCTGAAGAATCCGGCGTCGATCGTGAACTTCATTGCCGCCTATGGCACGCATGCAACGATAGCATCTGCCACGACCACCGATGCCAAGCGCGAAGCTGCCATGGATCTGGTCTTCGGCGATGCATCGCTCGACGAAGCCGACCGGCAGGCCTTCCTCAACGGCACCGGCACCTACGCCTCCGGCTTGGGGGGCCTTAACGACGTCGATCTCTGGGTCGGCGGCATCGCGGAAAAGAAAATGGCGTTCGGCGGCATGCTGGGCTCCACCTTCTCATTCGTCTTTGAACTGCAAATGGAAAACCTGCAGAACGGCGACCGCTTCTACTATCTGTCGCGTACACAGGGCTTGAACCTGCTGAACGAACTCGAAGCCAACTCGCTGGCCGAACTGCTGATCAGCAATACGGACATTGGCGAGACAGGTTATGCCGTGCCGGGCGACATCTTCTCGGTTCCCGACCATGTTCTCTATGTCGATGCCGCAGAACAGGCCAAATGGGGCTATAGTGATCCGTCCGGCGACAACCCGTTCCTGAATGCGCTCTCGCCAATGGTGCAGCGGGGCGCTAATTTCATCCAGTTGAACAGTCTTGACCATGCCCTCATCCAGGGGACGAACCAGGCTGACACGATCATCTCCGGTGGCGGTGACGACACGGTCTGGGGACGCGGCGGCGACGACCGTATCGAAGCCGGCTACGGCGTCGACAAGGTGCATGGCGGCACAGGCGACGACATCATCACCAATTCGGGGACAGACATCGGTGAAACCGACTTCCTGATGGGCGAGGAAGGCAATGATGTCGTCCATGGCGGCTCCGGCCTCGCGCTCGTCTTCGGCAACCAGGGCTCCGACTACCTGGTCGCCGGGCCAGACGGCAAGGAAATGTTCGGCGGCGAAGGCAATGACTTCATGCTCGGCGGGGAAGGCAGCGACTTCCTGCTCGGCAACGAGGGGGACGACTGGATCGAGGCCGGCAACGGCTTCGATACGACGGCCGGCGACAATTCCGAACTCTTCTTCAACTCCACGATCATCGGCCACGACGTCATGTTCGCTGGTGAAAACGAACATGACTTCGACTCCGAATCCGGCGACGACATCATGGTGCAGGGCGAAAGCGTCATGCGCAATGAAGGCATGTGGGGCTATGACTGGGCGGCCTACAAGGGCTCCACCAAGGCCGCAGATGCTGATTTGCTACGTCCCATCTTCACGACGGAGCAGCAGGATATCCTGCGCAACCGCTTCGACGCCGTCGAAGGCTTGTCCGGTTACAAATCGGACGATGTCCTGAAGGGCGATGACCGCGCGACCGCCTTCACGACGACACCGCCGGCCGAGCCGGAGGTAAATCCAGGGGCGAACCTTGCCGGCGCCGAAGGCACCATGGTCAACCACCACCTGAGCCAGGCGGGGATTGATCGCATCAACGGTCTTCGTCAACTGCTCGGCGATCTCGTACAGAACAGCATTACCGTGGGAGAGGCTGCCCGCGAGGCAGAAATCGCCTTCGACGACGGCAACATTCTGCTTGGCGGCGGCGGCAGCGACCTGATCGAGGGTCGTGGCGGCGACGACGTAATCGACGGTGACAGCTGGCTCAACGTCCGCATCGGCTTCACGCATGGAGGTGTCGCCTATACCGTCGATGGTCTGGACGACGTTGTCTGGAGGCTTGCGGACTATGTCGATGGCGCGCCTGTTTCCGGCGCCCTGCCCGCCTTCAACGGCCTCACGCTCGACGAACTGATGTTCAGTCGTGTCGTCAATCCCGGTGCGCTTACCATTGTTCGAGAAATCGTCAAAGGCGGCAATGACGGCGACATCGACACGGCGGTCTATTGGGACAATTTCGCCAACTATCAAATCACCGCGAACGCCGATGGAAGTTTCACCGTAAATCACGTCAATCCCACGGTCGGCGGAGTCGATCCCATCACCGGCAGGCAACTGGCTGCAGACGGCATCGACCGGCTGTGGAACATTGAGAAACTGCAATTCGCCGACCGCACTGTCTCGCTGATCGCGCCAGAAATTGAACTCAACGGCTTCGACATCGTCAACCGCAACTGGGCCGACACTTTCAGCACCCGCTCCTATGGCAACAACAACGGTACCAATGGCAGCTTCAATGCGGCCTGGAGTGAAGCCGGAGACGGCACTGCCAGCGCAACGACTGGAAGCGTCCAGGTGACCAATGCCGGCACGTTGACATTCTCGGCTGGCAACGCTGACAATGCCTCGGTGGCCCGTGCCCTGAACCTTGAGGGCGCGTCTTCGGCTGTCGTCACTTTCTCGATCAGTGACATCGGCGTAACGGCCTTTCTGGGCCTTCTGGATGATGAAGAGATCCTGTTCGAATTTGCTGCCGATGGCACGAACTTTACGACCCTGCGCACGTTCGACGGAAACAACGGCGGCAACATATCGGTAACCCTGCCAACTGATGTTCAATTCGCGAGCACCGCGGCCATCCGCTTCCGCGCCAACAATACGCTGGACGCCGGGGAGTCCTTCTCGATCGACAATGTCAGCATCAACGCGGTTTTCGAGATCCCTGCCAACCCGGCATCCGTCGACATTTTGACCAGCTACACCGAGAATGGTGCATCGACGGCGATCGCCTCGCAGCCGCGCATCACCGACGACGGCGAAACCTTGGTATCGGCCAGCATCGTGCTGACCAATGCCTTCGCCGGTGACGAATTTGTCATCCCGGCTGCACTGACCGCACAGAATGCGGCGATTTCGGCAACCACGCAGGTCATCGGTTCGACCATCGTCGTGACCCTGGAAGGGGTGGCATCGCTGGCGGCCTACCAGAACGCCATCCAGTCGATCAGCTATCGCAACACATCCGAGAATCCCGACACGACCCAACGTCTCATCGAAGTGACGGTCAACGATGGATTGCTGTCGTCGAACGTGGCTGAGACCAGGGTCAATGTCACGGCCACCAACGATCTGCCCAATGCCGGCAATGACATCGTCATTACCAATATCCAGGGCAACTTCAACGTGCCGGACTGGGCACTGCTGGCCAATGACGTGGATCTGGACGGACAGCTTTCGATCACGAGCATCACCGAAAACTCGACCTTGTTCACGGTCGGGCGCGCCGGCGGCGTGACAACATTCGGCTACACCACACAGCAAAGCCGGACCGCCACCTATACCGCAACCGATGGCCTCGCCAACGACACGGCAACGGTCTCAGTGAATTATGATGCCAACGACATCAATGGCGGCGGCAATTCTGAAGTCATCGTCGGCGGTGTGGCGGCAAGCACGATCAGCGCCGGTGGCGGCAATGACATCATCTTCAGCGGTGGTGGCGATGATACCGTCACGGGCGGCACCGGTGACGATATCATGGTCTGGAATGTCGGCGATGGTCGCGACCGGTTCAACGGCGAGAACAACAACAACGCCGGCGATACCGTCCGCATCGAGGGCGATGCCAGTAACGAGGCCTTCGTCGTCTACAGCCGGGCCGCCGCTCTAGCCAACGGCATCACGGGCCTCCTCAATTCGACCGAGATCGTCATCACGCGCAATGGGCAGGTTGCTGTCGAACTCGACAATGTCGAGGAGATCGTCATCAACACCGGCAACGGCAATGACAATGTCACCACGCTCGGCAACTTCAACGGCACCAGCCTGAACTTCAACACCATCACCATCAATGGCTCGGAAGGTGACGATACCGTCAATTTGAGCGGCATGGCCTCAGCCCACCGCATCCTGTTCCGCTCGAATGGCGGCAACGACACATTGATCGGTACATTGCGGTCCCAGGATCGCATCGAAATCCCTGAAGGTGCCGATCCGGCCGACTATGTCGAGACGGTGAATGCCAATGGTACCAGAACCCTGTCCAATGGCACGCACTCGATCACGTTCACTGGCCAGACCCCGACGCTTTCGCCGATCGGCGCAAATGGCGACAACGATGACGATAACAGTGGCAGCGAGCCGACAGGTCCGTTTACGCTGACTGCCAGGGACGTGGCGGGCATCACCAACCTCGTGCGTGGTTTGCCAGCCTTTGCCGACGATGATGATACCGACGGTGCCGTCGGTGTACGCAGCCTGTCTGGGCAAGGCAACAATGCTGACAATGATGGTTTTGGCGCCGCCGATCAGCCATTCATCCGCCTGACCGAGGCACGCTACGGCGAAGGTGTCGTCACCGACAGCACGGGAGCGATCATCAACCGCGCGCTCAATCCGATATTCGACGGCCTGGATCCACGACAGATCTCCAATGTCCTGGGTGAACAGGAGCTTGATCTGCCAAACAATGCCAACGAGGCCAATATCTTCTTCATGGCCTTTGGTCAGTATTTCGACCATGGCCTCGACTTCCTGCCCAAGGGTGGTGCCGGACAGGTCGTCATCGACGGCGTGGATATTCCAGGACCTGTCGCGTCCAACTTCACCGACCTTACGCGTGGTTCGCTGGCCGAGCCACTGGCATCGGCTGACGACATCCCGCAGCATATCAACAAGACCTCGGCCTATGTCGACCAGAACCAGGTCTATGGCTCAAACATGATTGTCGGCCAATTGCTGCGCGAAAGTGATGGCAATCATGGATACGGTTCGCGGATCCTGATGGGCGCAGATGACCCGTCAGCATCCGGCTTCGAACTGATGTCGACCCTGCGCGAACTTCTCGACCACCATCGCGAAGCAGGCACGCTGTTTACCGGTCCCGGCCTGCCAACCGGCGGCATCACCATCGATGGCTACTATCCCACCCTGTGGAACAGTGCCACGAACAACTATGATGCTGCGACAGTGCGTGCGCTTGCCGGCAATTTCATGGGATCGAGCCATGCCTTGCTGCTCGACACCAATCCGGTGATCAACCTGCTCGACCACTATGTCGGCGGCGATGGTCGCACCAATGAAAACGTCACGCTGACCTCGATGCACACGATCTGGGCCCGCAACCACAATTTCCACATCGACACATTGCTCGATGCGGGCTTTGCCGGCACGACGGAAGAGCTGTTCCAGGCGGCCAAGATGGTCAACGAGGCCGAATACCAGCGTGTCGTCTTCACCGAATTCGCCGATGCACTGATCGGTGGCATCCAGGGTGTTGGAGACCATGGCTTCGAAGCATACAACGCCGAAGCCACGGCCGGCATCAGCCACGAATTTGCCGCCGCCGTCTATCGCATCGGCCATTCGCTGATCGGTGATACGATTACAGTCAAGGGCGATGACGGACAGAACTACTCGGTCAATCTGTTCGATGCCTTCCTCAACCCGAGCAATGACGTGTTCACGCCCGAGCAGCTCATCCAGTTGCAGGCGATGGGCTATGACCCTCAGCCCGGCTATGAACAACTGGGCACCGGCGCGATCCTCGCCGGAATCGTCGAGCAGCCGGCGGAAGAAGTCGATTTCAACATTGTCGATGCGGTCCGCAATGACCTGGTACGCATCCGCGCTGACCTCTTCGCCTTCAATGTGGCTCGCGGCCGTGATGTCGGCCTTGGCACCCTGAACCAGGTGAAGGCAAGCCTGCAGAATTCGACGGACCCATACGTCAAGTTTGCCGTCGGCTTCCTTTCGGCCAATGGTGGTTCGGTGAACCCCTATTCCAGCTGGCAGGATTTCCAGACTCGCAACGGCCTGACCGACATCGTGATCGCCCAGTTCATGGCGGCCTATCCGGATCTTGTCCTGCGGGCCGACCAGATCAATGCATTCAAGGCGATCAATGGCGACATTGTCGCAGTCCAAGGGGACGGCACCGGCCTCGTCAAGGGCATCGACCGGGTCGATCTCTGGGTCGGCGGCCTTGCCGAAGCGCATTTCAACGGCGGCATGGCCGGCTCGACTTTCTGGGCAATCCTGCATGAACAATTCGACCGTCTGCAGGAGGCCGATCGCTTCTACTACAAGGAGCGCTTCGACAACTTCGATCTCTACGAAAACTTCATCGACGGACAGGAATTCGCCGACATCATCGAACGCAACACCGGTCTCACCGGTCTTCCGGAGGATATATTCTCGTCCGATCTCGAAGACGGCGCGGACAATGAGGACGACGATGACGATCAGAATAACGATGATGAGGATGACGGCACCGTCGACAACGACGACGACGACGACGATGAGGACGACGGCGGCGGCATCGATGACGATGAGGACGACACCGACGAAGAATCCGACGACGAGACGGATGATGATCAGGACGACGACAATGACGGCGATGATGATGGGGACGTGGTCACGCCGCCCACCGCGATCGCAGCCAAGACACTAATCGGCACGGGTGCAAGTGATGTCCTGCAAGGCGCTGCCGGAAATGACGTCGCATTGGGAGGTGACGGAACCGATGTCCTGTCTGGCGATGGCGGTGCAGATATCCTGCGCGGCGAATCCGGCGACGATGTCATTCTCGGCGGTGACGGCGACGATGTGATCACGGGTGGCAGCGGTGCTGACGAGATCCATGCCGGTAGCGGCCGTGATGTGATCTTCGGCAGCGAGGGTGACGACCTGATCTTCGCGGATGCCGGCGACGACATCATCGAGGGTGGTGCCGGTGCCGAACGGGTCTGGGCAGGTGCCGGCAACGACACCGTTCTGTCCACCGCAAACGACGGCACCGATGTCTATCATGGCGAAGATGGCATCGACACGCTGGACTACGCCGTCAACAGCAGCGGCCTGACCGTCGATCTCGGCAACGGCTTCATGGGCCGTGGTTCGGTCAGCGGCGGCTCGACGGGAAGCGATACCTTCTATGGCTTCGAGAACTTCATCGGCGGCTCGGGCCATGACGTGGTCACCGCATCGAGTGCCGTCAACATCATGGATGGGGGACTTGGCGACGACGTATTCAAGTTCAACTCCGCGGCCGCCGCCAATGGCGACACGATCTATGGCTTCCAGGCCGGCGACCGCATCGACTTTTCGGGCACGGGCGCAAACCTGCACCTGACCGCCGGGACGACCATGACCGGCATTGGCGATGTCACGGTGACCCACGAGCTGCGCGAGGGCGAGGAATTCACCGTGATCCGCGGCAATACGCAAGGGGATGACGGCGCTGACTTCGAGCTGGCTCTGCACGGACGTCACAACCTGACAGCCAACGACTTCCTCGGCGTTGCCTGACGAAGTCTTCGAATGAAGGGCGGCCCGGCCATTTCAATGGCCGGGCAGACAAGGGCTAAGGGGCAAGATCATGGGCAAACAAGCAAGCTACACCATCCGCGGCATTGGCAGTCTTCTCTGGTTCGTCTTCGGACTGTCGGGGATCATCAACATCCTGGCCCTAACCGGCGCTTTCTATATGATGCAGGTCTATGACCGGGCGCTGACAAGCGGCAGCGTGCCGACCTTGCTCTGGCTGTCGGCAATCGCAATCGGCCTCTATCTTTTCCAGGGTCTGTTCGACATTATTCGCTCGCAGATCCTGGTGCGTTTCGCCGCCAATATCGACGCCAAGATCGCACCGCTGGTGCACAAGGTAGTGATCGAGATGCCACGTTTCGGCTATGCTCCGGCAGAGGCCGTCGAAAGGGGCCGGGATGTCGACACCGTTCGCGGCTTCCTCAGCGGCGCCGGTCCGGTGGCGCTATTCGATCTGCCATGGATCCCGGTCTATCTCATCTTCGTCTGGTTGCTGCATCCGGTACTCGGCATGCTGACACTGGGCGGTGCCATCTTCCTCTCCTGCCTGACGCTTGCGGCCGAACTCCTGTCGCGCCGCCATGCGCGCGACCTGGCCCGCACCTCGGTCCATCGCAATGTCGTCGCTGACAACCACCTGCGCAACGGCGATGTTCTCTATTCGATGGGCATGACGGAACGGGCGCTCGATCGCTTCGAGCAGGCCAATGTCCGGCATATCGATGCACAGACCGCGACCTCCGACATTTCCGGCACCTTTGCCGGGATTTCGAAGGTGCTGCGCATGATGCTTCAGTCCGCCATTCTCGGCGTCGGGGCCTATCTGACGATCAAGGGTGACATGTCCGCCGGCTCGATCATTGCCTCGTCGATCATCACCGGCAAGGCGCTTGCACCCGTCGACCAGGCGATTGCCCAGTGGAAGGGCGTGATGGCCGCACGGCGCAGCTGGAGCCGGATCAAGGACACGCTTGGCGTTCTCAATCGCCCGGATACCCGCTTCGACCTCCCGGCTCCATCCGAGACACTGACGGTCGAGAATATCACCACCGTCGCGCCAACATCGGGCACCGTGCTGTTGACCGATGTCAGCTTCCAGCTGAAGGCGGGCCAGGCGCTGGCGCTGATCGGCCCGAGCGGCGGTGGCAAGACGACCCTGGTCCGGTCCATCCTTGGAATCTGGCCTGCACTGCGCGGTGCAATCCGCGTTGACGGCGCCGACCTGAAGCAATGGCCGACGGAGTTCTTCACCAGCAATATCGGCTATCTGCCGCAGGATGTGTCGCTGATGGATGGAACAATCGCCGAAAACATCTCGCGTTTCGATGATGACGCCAATGCTCGCAAGATCTTCCGGGCGGCCAAGACGGCAGGCATCCACGACCTGATTGTGCGCATGCCGAGCGGTTACCAGACGGATATCGGTGTCGCCGGACAGGTTCTGTCGGCCGGCCAGCGCCAGCGGGTGGCTCTTGCTCGGGCACTCTATGACGATCCTTTCCTGGTGGTGCTTGACGAGCCCAATTCCAATCTCGATGCCGAGGGCGAACAGGCGCTTGGCGAAGCGATCCTCAAGGTCCGCGAACGCGGCGGGATCGTCATCCTGGTCGCCCACAGACCGAGCATCCTGCAATATGTCGACATGGTCGGTGTCGTCCAGGGCGGCAGACTGGTCTCGTTCGGACCTAAGGATGATGTGGTCAAGACACCAGCCAATGTCTCGACCCCACCGCGCTATCCCATGCCCCAATCAATGCACCAGGCCATGTCGATCGCAGCCGAGTAGGCCCCAGGAGCGGAGGAAGACCAATGCTGATGGATCCGGTAGATAGCCTTGAAAAGCCACTCGTTCTCGAACGGGAGCAGCCCGGTGCCGCCAAAGCGCCCGCACGCCGGTTTGACAGCCGGGAGCCACAGGAAAAGCCTCTGTTCTCCCATGCCTTCTTTGCACTGCTTGCGATCGGCGTCGGCACCTATCTCGGCCGGATGCAGGAGACCATCAACCCGGCCCCGAACACAGATGGAGACGGCGACGGTAGGCAACCGGCGGGCGATGCGCAGGACAGCGGCATGGGCATGCTGGCTGCGTCCACTGCGAGCATGCTGGCCGAGGAACTTGCCGAATTCTGGAAGAAGTTCATCGACGACTACAGACAGACAGACGGCATGACGCCGCGCCTCGTGCGCCATCATTTTTTGTCGACCGACCTTCGGCCGGTTGATTACGCAAGAGACGATGGCTACCGCGGCCAAACCAGCCGCCCATTCCGCATCGACGGTGGGTCGAATAACTTCGATTTCTCACCGCAAGACTTTGGCAAACTTAAATTCGGCTTCCAGATGGCCGCCTCAAACGGTGCCGCACCTTCCGGCAGCGCAATGACAGGTGGCCCTGCACCGAATAACGGCAACACCGGCAACGGCTGGACGGGCGATGGCCCCAGCAATGGTGGGAACGGGAACGGGAACGGGAACGGGAACGGGAACGGGAACGGGAATAGTGGTGGCGGATCCGACAGGGTCAATCGCTCACCTGTGTCAACGGGACCACTCTATCTGGGGACTGGCCTTGCCAATCTGTCGATCCTGCTGACCTGGGCCGACCTCGCGCGGGCCGCGACCGATCCCGATGGCGATCGTCTCCTGATTACGAATATCGAGACTGCTTCTGGAACGATCCGTGCCTATGGCACGGATTCATGGATCTTCACCCCGACACGCGACATGGTCGGTCTGGTGTCATTTCAATATACGATCGGTGATGGATTGGGCACGATTGGCGGCAGGGCCTGGTTGACGCTGAATGAAACTCCGGCCCGCGAGACAATCGGCACCGATGGCGCTGATGTCCTGCTCAGCACCCCGTCAAAAGACATCATCCTCGCTGGCGCCGGCGACGATATCGTCTACGGCCGTGAAGCAGACGATACGATCTTTGGCGATGATGGTGATGACCTTCTGCTTGGCGGTGATGGCGCTGACGTCATCCATGGCGGACACGGCAATGACCGGATCTTTGGCGGCGACGGGAACGATGTCATCTTCGGCGGGGCCGGCAATGACATCGTATTTGCCGAAGACGGCCAGGATTCTGTTCAGGGCGGCGCAGGCGACGACGTTCTGTCTGGAGGCGACGGCAATGACCGCCTGTTCGGCGATGCCGACAATGATGTGCTGTCAGGAGATGCAGGCGACGACGTCCTGGACGGCGGCACCGGTCATGACACGCTGGCTGGAGGCGCTGGCAGTGATGCGCTTCTCGGCGCAGAGGGCAACGACGTCTTCGTCGCCGGGACAGCAACCATTCTTTCGCATGACATCCCGTCGTCGGATGACGTAGCCTCAAACACGATTGTTTCAAGCGACGGCAACGACACGATTTATGGCGGCGCTGGCGCCGACACTTATGACGCTTCGACGGCACGGACCAATGTCACCATCGATCTCGCGGCATGCACCGCGACTGGCACCGGAATTGGGGCAGATCGTGTCTTCGAAGTGGAAAACGCCACCGGCGGTTCCGGTAATGATGTGCTGGTCGGCAATCAAACTGCCAATGCTCTCCTCGGCGGCGCCGGCCAAGACGAACTCACCGGAGGCGCAGGCGATGACCAGCTGTCTGGTGGACAAGGCGACGATGTGTTCAGGGCCGCGGTCCTGGCAAGCGACAGTGACGTCGGCGATGATGGCGATGACCTTGTTGATGGTGGGGAAGGATCCGACACCTATGACGCATCCCGGGCTTCCAATTCCGTCGATATAGACCTGAATACCGGCTTTGCACAGGGCGATGACATCGGGTCGGACATGCTCAGCAATGTCGAGAATGCCACCGGCGGGTCAACCAATGACAGGCTGACAGCCAGCAATGCCGTCAACATTTTGATCGGCAACGACGGCGATGACGTGTTCGTCTTCGGTGCAACATCCCATCTTTCCAACTCCGGAAACGGCCGCGACGAGATTCATGATTTCGAGATTGGCGACAAGATCGACTTCTCCAAGCTCGGCCGCGAATTGGGACGGCTTCAATTCGCTGACGGAGACACGACGGTGACCGAGCTTGATGACAAGGACCACAAGACCTTGATCAAGCTGTTCCGCGAAATGACCGAGGATGGTGAAGACGTTCAGGTGGTTCAGCTCATCACCGATCTGGATGACGACGACCACTATGAACTCATGGTGATCAGCCAGAATCCATTGAACAGTTCAGACTTCATCCTGACCGCGTTTGGCCTGCCAGACGGCCAGATTGCTTGACGACCAGACGCATCAACCAGAATTAGGGGACCATCCTATGAGCAAGTTGGACAAGAGCGGACCAGAGCAGATCGATGTTCGCGGCAACGGCATCCGAGGCCGTCTTATCTCGGCGACCATGCTGTCTGCGTTTCTGGTCGTCGGCATCGGCGGGTGGGCAGCGCAGGCAAAACTCGCCGGCGCCGTGATATCGCAGGGTGAAATCGCCATCGCCGGAGAGATCAAGCAGGTTCAGCATATAGACGGCGGAACCGTCGTCGAAATTCCGGTCAAAGCCGGTGATTTTGTCAAGCGCGGCGACGTGGTTCTAAAGCTGGATGAAACCCAGGCAAAGATCGAACTCGGCATCCTGCAGACACAGATCCAGCAATTGGGCGCCATGCGCGCCCGGCTGGTTGCAGAGCGGGATGGCCTGGAGACATTTGTCTTTGATGGCAAATCCTTGCCGGCGGAGATCGAGCGGGAAGAACGCAAGCTACTGCTTGAAAATCGCAAGATGCGTGAAAACCAGAGAGGACAGTTGCGCATGCAGTCGGCGCAGCTGAAAAACCAGATCGGAGGATTGGGTGAGCAGCGCAAGGCGAGCGAGGCGGAACAACAACTCTTGGCCGAGGAAATCGAAATCCAGAACGGCCTGATCGAGAAGGGGCTGACAAAAACGTCCGAGCTACGCGATCTGAGGCGCCAGATGGTTCGGGTACGCGGCACCATCGGTGATATCGAGGCTAAGATCGCTGAAGCCCAGGCTGAAACCAGCGAGCTGGAAATCAAACTGATTTCGATCGACCAGAACACCCGCTCGGAAGTCCAGAAGGAAATCCTGACCGTCGATGCACGGCTTGCCGAACTTGAGCAGCGGGCAATCGCGGTTGCCCATCGCCTGGATCGCTCGACCGTTCGGGCACCGGAAACCGGCTATATCTACGACCTCCAGGCGCATACGATCGGCGGTGTCGTAGCGCCCGGGCAGGCGATCATGTCGCTGGTGCCGGAACAGGGCGAACTCAGGGTCGACGTCAAGGTCGCGCCAACCGATATCGACCGCGTCAGCACGGATCAGCAGGCCCGCATGCGGTTCATTGCCTTCAACCAGCAGACAACGCCCGAAGTGCGCGGTGCGGTCGAGTTTGTCGCCGCCGGCACTTCCGTCGACAAGGCAACAGGGCTTCCCTACTACAAGACTACCGTCTCGTTTTCCCGCAGCGACCTTGGCCAGCTTGCCGCCAAGCTTCAGCCCGGAATGCCAGTTGAGGTCTATATCGAGACGGACGAGAGGACGGTGGTCTCCTATCTGACGAAACCGATGCAGGACCAGATCATGCGCGCTTTCCGCGAGGAATAGGCAAAGATAGACAAGACTGGCTTGAGAGATCGGACGTCGAGGGTCGGCCAAGCAGATGGCCTGCCCTCGACGCCTCCAGCCCCGTTGATCAGTTTGGGCCGGGTATGTTTTGTTACCCAGATTGTCCTCATGACTTTTCGTCGATAAAACTTGACACCAGCGCTCCATATTTTATGTCCGGACGCATCGCATCGAGACACAGCTGTGTCAGACAGATCGTCGGAGAGAACATTGAAGAGCGTCATCCACCATGACTGTTCGCATATTCCCTTCGCCGCCTCGCTTTTGTTCTGCGTCACCCGTGAGGCCGCCTGAATGTATGCCGCCCTGAACAGCGCGTTTCTGTCGAGCCGCAAATCGCTGATCTGGGGCGTCATGCGTATCGTGCATGATCAGCAAGCGGCAGAAGATCTGGCGCAGGAGACTTATCTGCGGGCGCGCAAGGCGATCGAGAACGGGCCGATAGAACATCTGGAAGCCTTTCTCCACCAGACAGCACGCAATCTGGCCATCGACCATCTGAGGCGACATGCGATGACGGGAGCCGTTGTCAGCTACGACATCCCGGAAAGCGAAACGGCCAATGTGGCCACTCCCGCGCCATCGCCCGAAGAAACACTGATCCAGCGTGAGCGGCTTGCCCTGCTATATTCAGCGCTTTCCCGGCTGCCCAAGCGCGCACAGACCGTCTGGATTCTGAGCCGTATCGAAAAGTGGCCTTATCCGAAAATCGCCGAACATCTCGGTGTTTCCCCGAACACCGTCTACAACGACCTGAAAATGGCGATCGGACATTGCCACGATGCCCTTGAAATGGCTGACCGCTCTTGACCGCACCACAGACCAAACCGTTGCCTTCGCTACGCGGTCGAAACGGAACCCAAGTCGATTGGCGCGCGTCTCGAGGTCGTTCGAGCCGAAAACTTTGGAGAAGGAGTATTTTTGTGAGATTGCACGGCGAAAATCGTCTCAACGATAGGGCGATGCCTTACCACAACTGTCTTTCGGATGACCTCAGTGACAAATGACAGGACGCAGGTGCGCGACGCAGAGACCTATATGCATGCTGATCCGGTAACGGATGCTGCCCTGGACTGGCTGCTGCGATTGCAGTCGAGTCCAGCGGACGATGCGGAAAGAGCGCGCTTCGAGCAGTGGCGCGGACAGAACCCAAGGCATGCCGAGACCTATTCGAGGCTTGTCATACTGGGTGCGATGCCGGAACTGGAGGCCGCCACGCAGCAACTGGCGCGCCAAGGTGGTGAAATCCTGCCCTTTCGGGCTCCAGCACGTCCGCGTGTCGGGCTCTGGGCAGGCGCGATCGCAGCCACCATCCTGCTTGCCGTCGGCATCCAGCAATATCCGGGCCTGATGATCGGGTGGCAGGCGGATTACCACACAGCGACGGGATCAAAGCAGGTTCTGGACCTGCCGGACGGTTCCCGCATGACACTGAACACGGCGAGTGCCGTGGCGCTCGATTTCGACAATGGCAGGCGCTCTGTGAGGTTGCTGCAGGGCGAGGCCTTTTTCGATGTAGTCCCCGATGCAGCCCACCCGTTCAAGGTGGCGGGGCACTTTTCCGAGGTGGAGGTCAAGGGCACCGGCTTTTCGGTCAGAACCGACGACCAGCAGGATCTTGTTGTCCTGCAGCATGGCGCGGTTCAAGTCGTCCATCTGCCCGATCGCGCCTCGACTGCGCATCTTGATCCGGGGCAGTCGATCTCGGCAACAGCCTCATCGCTTTCACCTGTGCTGAGCGTCAGCACCGAAAACGCACTCGCCTGGCTCGAAGGGCGCATCGTGTTCACCGAGCGACAGCTTTCCAGCGTTCTCGACGAGATCGGACGCTACTACCCGAGCCCCGTGATCATTGCCAACAATCGTATAGGCCAAATGCTCGTCAGCGGAAACTACCGCCTGACGGATCCGGAAGGAACCATCCGCTCCCTGGCCTCTGCCGCGGGTGCGACAGTATCGAGGCTGCCGGGCGGAATCTTAATCCTTCAATAAAAAATCAACTTTTTTTGTGAGATTCAAAACCCCCATTCGTCAATTGTTCATGGCCGGTGTCTGCAAGAGCAGACCGGCCCCTTACGATGATGGTTTGAGGGATTTCCTATGGGGCGTAATACGGGTGCTCGAGACACGGGCAAGATCAACCGAAACAAGGTGTCGAGCGGCAATCGCAGCATTCTGCGCCAACTCGTCATTGGCACTATGCTTGGCGGTTCCAGCCTGCTGATCACGACACCGGCGGTCGCCCAGCAGGCCGAGCAAGCAGTCGAACAGGCGGTCAGTTTCTCGATCCCCGCGCAGCCACTCGCAGCCGCGATCTCCGCCTTTATTCGAACCACCGGCTGGGAGGTCGGTTATTCCTCGCAGATCGTAAACGGCAAGACATCCCACCCTGTCTCCGGCTCCATGACCTCGGCGCAGGCGCTGCAGACGCTTCTGGGCGGAACCGGGCTTCGCATCCAGCTCACCGGCGCAACCAAGGCAGCATTGATAGACCCGACGGCCACGGCCGGTGCGGACGCGGCAGTTGGCGGCGCCACGGTGCTCGACACAATCGTCGTTGCCGGTGACGGCGGCGGCGCGATCGGGCCGGATGGCACGATTGTCGCGCAGAATTCGACCACCGGCAGCAAGACTGATACGCGCATCGTTGATTTGCCAGCCGCCGTCTCCGTCGTGACCCAGAAGGAAATGGATCGGCGGGGCGTTAAGAAACTCGACGAGGTTCTTGCCTACACAGCCGGCGTCACCACCGACATGTATGGCTCCGACGACCGTTACGACTGGTACCTGATGCGCGGCTTTGCCCAGACCGGCAATGGAAAATATCGCGATGGTCTGCCAATGCGCGTTTCCAATTTCACGGGGAGCCGCGTCGAGCCATACGGCATGCAGCGGATCGAGGCCCTGAAGGGCTCGACCTCCACCCTGTTTGGCCTGAACAGTGCCGGCGGCCTGGTAAACTCGATCACCAAGCGCCCACAGGACGAGAAATTTGGCGAAGTCTACACTACGTTTGGCGAGGACCATATCGAGACTGGGACGGATTTCGGCGGTCCGATCGACGAGGATGGCGTGTGGACCTACCGCCTGACCGGCAAGTGGCAGGATGGCGGCAACGGCTTCGACTACAGCCAGGACGACCGCATCTATATCGCTCCGGCCCTGACTTTCAGCCCGGACGATGCGACATCACTCACCTTCATGTCTGACTACAACAAGCGCGACGGCAACACCGGACACGGCATTCCAATCGGCTCCGGCCTCGACACAACGGCTTTCGTCGGCGAGCCGGATTTCGAAACCATGGACACGGTGGAAAAGAACATCGGCTATGCGTTCGAGCATGATTTCGGTAGTGGGCTGCAGTTTCGCCAGAATCTAAGGTATACCGACCTCGACCTGACCTATGAAACAGTCTACGGCGGCACGACCGACCCGGGAGACGATCGCCTGGCATTCGCCGTCTATGGCCAGTCACAACAGATCGCGCTCGACAACCAGTTGCAGTATGATGCGAGCTTCGGTCTGTTCGACAGCCGTACACTGCTCGGCTTTGACGTCAGCAACACCGATTCGCAGGAAAGCCGCTATGACGGCAATGCAGACGGTATCGACATCTACAATCCGGCCTACTGCGGCACTGCCTGCATCACCTGGAATACGGTGAATGACACTGACAGCAGCATGCTGACAAAGGGTGTGTATCTGCAGGAAGAACTGACGTTCGACGATCGCTGGATCCTGACCCTCGGTGGCCGCTATGACAATGTTTCCCAGCAATCGGTCACCGTCGGCCCATGGGCATCCGACTACGATTTTACCACCGAAGCCTTCACCAAGCGCATCGGCCTGACCTACAAGGCAACCAGCGAAGTCTCGCTCTACGCGAACTATGCGGAATCGTTCGAACCGGTAGCCCTTTATTACACCACCAGCCTCGACGATCCGAAGCCGATCGAAGGCAGGCAGTATGAAATCGGCGCAAAATATCAGCCTGAAGGCATGGACGCGCTGTTCAGCGTCGCGCTGTTTGACCTGACGCAGAAAAATACGCCGCAGACCGCAGACGCCGTATCCTTTGCTGTCGAACAGATCGGCAAAATCAATGTTAAGGGCGTGGAGCTGGAAGGCAAGTTCGCGGTCACGGATCGCGCCAATGTTACGCTTGCCTATACCTATCTCGACGCCGAAATCCTCGAAGACGGCATCGGCACCAATGAAGGCAACCGTCCGGAACTTGTGCCCGAGCACATGGCATCGGCCTGGGTCGACTATACCATTCCAGGCAACGGCACATTCGGCGACTTTACCATCGGCATGGGCGCACGGTATGTCGGCAGCAATTACGATGACAATGCCAACACACTCGACATTGCATCCCGTACGCTGGTCGACGCTGCCTTGAGCTACAAGGTGACCGACAGCACGACGCTCTCGGTCAACGCCACCAATATCTTCGACAAGAAGTACATCACCCACTACGACAGCTTTGCGAACCTGGAATTCTACGGCGATCGCCGCACTGTCAAAGCCACGCTGAAATACACCTGGTAATCTCAGCTTTTGCCCTACCCGCCTCCCGTGCAAACGGGGGGCGTTTTCCGTTTTCAACCCGACTGCTGATCACGTGCTTTATGGTGGCGCTCCGCCCAAAGAGAAATCCGCGCAATCGAGCCAAAAACAGCCCCGGCGACATCGTCACGGAACACCTCGTCGAAGCCTTCTTCAGCATCTCGTCGATGATCATCACAGATCCCGTCCCCCATACGCCGCTGATTGTTCCGATGCGACGCAGGGCAACAACATCCATCCACGATGGCAAGGAAAGAACAACACCATGATCAATGCCTTCACTCTGTCGGGCATCGCCGTGCCGGTCGATGCGCAGCATATGCTCGACGAAGTCTTTGAGCATTTTGACGAACATGCCGATGTGCGACGGGAGGACACGGCCGTCTTCCTTAGCACCGAGATCGGCATAGCCGAAATCCGCATCGTTGACCACAAGCTGGCGATCGAGCTTTCCTGCCCGAGCCAGCAGGCGCTGCAGATCGCACGCGGCGTCATCGCCGAGCATCTGTTCATGTTTGCCGGCGATGATCCGTTCGAGCTTGGCTGGTCAGATGCGGTCGCCACAACCGTCCCACCGACACTTCGCGAGATCACCATTGTCCGCGCCGAAACCGTAACGCCCCATATGCGCCGACTGACCGTCACCTGTGACGATGTCATGTCCTATCTCGAAGGCGGACTGCATGTGCGCCTTCTGATCCCACCGAATAACAGAAAACCCGTGTGGCCGTCGATCGGTGCCAATGGCCGGCTATGCTGGCCAAAGGGCGACGATGAACTTGGCGTGCGCATCTACACGATCCGGGCGGTCGACGTTCCGCGCAAAGAACTGCTGATCGACTTCGTCCAGCACCAACTCGACGGTGTGGCCATGCCAGGCGCCGACTTTGCCCGCGATGCCAAGCCCGGCGATATTGCCGCCTTGATGGGTCCGGGCGGCAGCAGCGTTCCAAAGGCTGCCGATATTCTGCTGCTGGGCGACGAGACCGCACTTCCAGCCATTGCCCGCATCGCAGCCGAAGTGCCGGTAGAGACGCGGCTTCGCGCCTTTATCGAAGTGGAAGACGAGCGCGAGGAACAAGCGCTGTTGTCCAGCACATCGCTCGAACTTCACTGGCTGCACCGGAAGGGGAGCCAGACCGGTGCAAGCGGCCTGTTGGTCGAGGCCATGCGAAACATCGCCGATGCGCTTGGCACGAACACCTATGTCTGGGCCGGATGCGAACGCCTTGAGGCGCAGCAGATCCGCGACATGCTCAAGGCCCGCGGACACAATCGACACCTGATGTCGGTCAGCGCTTATTGGACCAGAGAGGAAGACAATACGATGCGCGGAGAGACCCAAGCCACGGCGTAAAACTGCGCGGCACGCATTCTCTAGAACGCGCGCAGTCCTTCGGAAAGGGCAGCTTGCAGAAGCCCATAGCTGGTTGCCAATGCCGATGGCCGCGAAACACATCTTGGCTGGGTCATTGCCCCAGCCACAAGACACCTTGATTAAATCATATTTCTTGATACAAATCCGGAAACTCGGGCAGGAGAAATGATGAGCAGCCGGTTTCTGATGATAACGCCGGAAGACGGCAAGGATGTCCTGAGATGCCTCGCCGCACCTGCAAGGCTCGCCATCCTCGAACTGCTGCATGCCCGCGGGCCGTTGAACGTCAACGATATCGCCGATGTGCTTGACCTGCCCCAATCGACGACATCAACCCATCTCAACCAGATGGAAGAGGCTGGCCTCGTCCGGACCGAAGTCTTGAAGGCGCGCAAGGGTAGCCAGAAGATCTGCCATGCCGTCCATGACGAAATTGTCCTGACGTTTTCAGGTCCGGCAAAGACGGCCGACGAGGCAATCGAGGTCGCCATGCCCGTCGGCCTCTACAGCGGCTACGACGTGGCGGCTCCCTGCGGCATGTGCTCGCATGATGGCATTATCGGCTATCTCGACAGTCCGGACACCTTTCTCGCGCCGGAACGGATGAAAGCCGGGCTTTTGTGGTTCACACGCGGTTATGTCGACTATCAGTTCCCCAACAACGCGCGGATCAAGGGCGCGGAGATCAAGGAACTGGAGCTACTGCTGGAGCTTTCATCCGAAGTCCCAGGCACCTCCGACAACTGGCCCTCCGACATAACGCTGTCGATCAATGGCAAGTCCATTGCCATCTGGACATCGCCGGGTGACTTCGGCGACCACCGTGGCAAGTACACGCCGGACTGGTGGAAACTGCGCGGCAGCCAATACGGGGTCCTGAAGAGCTTTCGCGTGACACCCGGCGGTACATTCATCGATGGCGTTCGCGTGTCCGATACCTGTCTTGACGACCTGGACCTGCTGGAACATCGCTCGATCCGATTGCGCATCGAGGTTCCGGAAAAGGCCGAACACCCGGGCGGGATCAACATCTTTGGCCGTGGTTTCGGCAATTATGACCAGGACATCATCCTGCGCCTGAAAATCTGACATGCATTGAAATGCGGATTGCTCCATCCCCGGGTTGACGCTCGGGCGATCCCGTGTATCTTATCAAACATAATGATATGTATCTAAATATTGGGTACAAACGGGAGGAATACATGCGAGCAGTTGGAACCGTTCATAGCGGTTACGTTATTGGTGCGATCGACGCGCGTCTCTACGGGTCATTCGTCGAGCATCTGGGGCGCGCCGTCTATAGCGGAATCTATGAACCCAATCATCCAACTGCCGATGCCAACGGCATGCGCCAGGACGTCATTGATCTCGTCCGCGAACTGGACGTCCCGATCGTTCGCTATCCCGGGGGCAATTTCGTCTCGGCCTACAATTGGGAAGACGGAATTGGCCCGCGTGAAGAGCGTCCGGTTCGCCTCGATCTTGCCTGGCACAGTTCCGAATCCAACCATGTCGGCATCCATGAATTTGCCGACTGGGCTGAAGCAGCCGGAACCGACATGATGCTGGCGGTCAATCTCGGCTCTCGCGGCCTCGACCAGGCTCGTGCCTTCCTCGAATATGTCAATCATCCCGGCGGCAGCTACTGGTCGGACCTGCGTCGGCAGAACGGCCGCGAAGAGCCCTGGGGCGTCAAGATGTGGTGCCTTGGCAACGAGATGGACGGCCCCTGGCAGATCGGCCAGAAGACCGCCGACGAATACGGCCGACTTGCATTCGAGACCGCAAAGGCCATGCGGGCCTTGGACAAGTCGATCGAACTCGTCGTCTGCGGTTCGTCCTCGCCGAAAATGCCGACCTACCCTGCCTGGGAAGCGACCGTACTCGACTACACCTATGACAGCGTCGACTTCATCAGCCTGCATATGTATTTCGACAATCACCAGGGTGACACAGCAAGCTATCTGGCTCAAAACGCCCGCCTCGACGATTACATCGCCACCATCGCCGGCGTGATCACCTTCACCAAAGCCAAAAAGCGTTCGAAAAAAGACGTCTACATCAGCTTTGACGAATGGAACGTCTGGTATCACTCGCGCGACGCCGACCGCCAGGTTCTCGAAGGCAATGACGGCTGGCCACATGCGCCAGCCCTTCTGGAGGACATCTACAATTTCGAGGACGTGCTGCAGGTGGGTTGCATTCTCAACACCTTCATTCGCCGCGCCGATGTGGTCAAGGTCGGTTGCCTTGCCCAGCTCGTCAATGTGATTGCGCCGATCATGACTGTTCCCGGTGGCCCTGCCTGGCGCCAGACGACGTTCTATCCCTATCAATTCGCTTCGCATTACGGACGCGGCAAGGCATTACAGCTAGCGCTCGATTGCCCGGGATATGCAACCGATTTTGCCGACAAGGTAACCTATCTGGATATTTCCGCGGTCGAGACAGAGACCGACGGCGCATTGACCCTCTTCATCGTAAACCGCAATCAGACCGAGACGATCGATCTCGACCTGGCACTCGAAGGCTTTGGCAGCCGCCGGGTCGTCATGGACAAGGTCATCGAAGACCATGGCCTTCACGACACCAACAGCCCGGACCAGCAGCCGGTAGCCCCCAAAGATGGCAGCGGCGCACTGGTCAAGGACGATCGGATCACAGCCGCCATAGCGCCGCTCAGCTATCGGATGATCCGGCTCGGCCTATAGCCGGCTTGCGACGGGGAGGAGGAACCATGTCAGCATCAATCGAGATCAACAATGTCACCAAGCGCTACGGCGCCCTGACGGTACTGGACAACATATCACTCACCATCAAACCCGGCGAATTCGTCGTGTTTCTCGGGCCATCGGGCTGCGGAAAGTCGACGCTGCTGCGCATGATCGCAGGCCTTGAGGACGTCACGGACGGAACGATATCCGCCGGTGGGACACGCGTGGATACGCTGCCGCCCGGCCAACGCGGCGTCGCGATGGTGTTCCAGTCCTATGCGCTTTATCCGCATATGACCGTTGCGCAGAACATGGCCTTCGGCCTTGAGAACATCAAACTGCCGCGAGACGAAATCAACCGCCGGGTCGCACTTGCAGCCGAAACGCTGGAAATCGGCCATCTGCTCGATCGCAAACCGGAAAAGCTGTCCGGCGGGCAAAGGCAGCGCGTCGCCATCGGCCGGGCGATCGTCAAGGAGCCCAAGGCCTTCCTGTTCGATGAGCCGCTGTCCAACCTCGACGCCGCCTTGCGCGGCCGCACACGGCTGGAGCTCGCCCAGTTACATGCCCGACTTGGCTCGACCATGGTTTTCGTCACCCATGACCAGGTTGAAGCGATGACGCTCGCCGATCGTATCGTCATCATGCATGACCGCAAGATCGAGCAGATCGGCACGCCGATGGAGGTCTATCAGAAGCCCGCCACGCGTTTTGTTGCAGGCTTCATTGGTTCGCCTGCGATGAATTTCATTCCGGTCACGGCTGTCGGATACGACAACGCTGGCCTTTCGGTCACCACCGGCGGCCTTGGAACACTGCAGACCCAAATCCAGCCACAGCCGGGCTTTTCGCACGATGGTAGCACGCTCGGCATCCGTGCCGAAGACGTAACTGTGCTATCAGATGGCGAGACCGGCATCGGGCTGACCGTCGAAGTTGTCGAGCGGCTTGGCGATCGAACGCTGGTTTATGGCGCACTCGATGACGGAACCAAGCTGACCGCCGAGGCAGACGGCCGAAGCGCGGCGCGCATTGGCGACAGGTTGCAGATCCGACTGGATTTATCCGCGCTGCATCTCTTCGACGCCAAGGGCATTGCCCATCGCCTGGAGGGTGTCTGACATGGCAGAGAGCTATCGCCGCAACCAATGGAGCCACGGGCTTTTCATCCTGCCCTATCTGGCGTTCTTCACTGTGCTTCTGGTGTTTCCGCTGATCTGGGGCATGTGGCTGAGCCTGCACAAGGTTGACCTGTTCGGACCTGGCCGTTTTGTCGGCCTGGCCAACTATGTCCGCGTCTTTGGCGATTCGGTCTTCCTGCAAGCGTTGCGCAACACGCTTGTCTTCGTTGCGTTCAGCGTGCCGGCGCTGGTTGCACTTGGCTTGTTCCTGGCACTGGCGCTCAACCGAACAACCCGCTCCACCTCATTCCTGCGCGGCCTGTTCTTCTCGTCTTCGGTGCTATCGGTCACGATCGTGACCCTGATCTGGCGCTTCGTCTTCATTCCGGGCGACGGCCTTCTGCCGGTGATCTTCGAACAGTTGGGGATGGCGCCGCTCAATTTCCTCTCGACCAGCGGATGGTCGCTGTTTGCGGTCGGCGTAGCCACGGTGTGGTGGTGCCTCGGCTTGCCAATGATGCTGTTTCTGGCCGCACTGCAACAGATCCCGGTCGATCTCTACGAGGCGGCGGCACTCGACAATGCCAGCCCCTGGCGCGTGCTCACCCGCATTACCCTGCCCTCGATCGCACGCACCATCATGCTGGTGACCATCATTCAGATCGTCATGCAATTTCAGTTGTTCGGCCAGGCCCAACTGATGACCAATGGCGGCCCGAACGGGTCCTCGCGTCCTTTGGTCATGTACATCTACGAGGTGGGTTTCGTTAGATGGGACCTTGGTAAAGGTGCAGCCGCCTCACAGGTCCTATTCCTGATCATCCTCATCGCGGCCATGGCTCAATATGTGGTCTCGACCCGCAAGACGGAGGCTGGCGAATGACCCCTGACAACACAACATACCGGCCCGCCGCACTGACGGCCAACCGGACCATGCTCTGGCTCGCCGGAATACTGTCGGCGGTGATGATGGCGCCGGTGGCCTGGCTCATTGGCCTTTCGATCAAGAACAACCAGGAACTGATGCTGGGCACCGAATCCGTCTTCAGGATGCCCTACACCATCGCCAATTATCTCAACATCCTGCATTCGTCGCAGGTCTTCGGCTGGCTCGTAAACAGCTTCATCGTTGCCTGCGGCCAGACGCTCGGCGTCCTCGTTCTGTCGTCGCTTGCCGGCTACGCATTTGCGCGGCTGCACTTTCCGTTCCGCCGCACTCTGTTCATCATCGTGCTCTTCGGGCTGGCAGTACCGGAACAAGCGGTGATCATCGCGCGACACCAGATGTTCAACTGGTTCGGCCTGCACAACTCCTATCTGGGGCTGATGCTGCCCGGAATGTCATCGGCCTTCGGCGTATTCCTGATGACGCAGTTCTTCCGGGCTATTCCCAAGGAGATCGACGAGGCAGCCCTTCTGGACAACGCCTCGCAGTTTCGGATTTTCTGGAAGATCATGCTGCCCCTGACGCTGCCCGCCCAGGCGACACTCGGCATCTTCACATTCCTGCATGGGTGGAACGATTACTGGTGGCCGCTCATTTCCGCGACCAAGAAAGAAATGTTCACGCTGACGGTCGGCATCGCGTCATCGCAAACCAACTTCGCCCAAAGCGAAGGACTTGGCTTTCTCGCCGCACAGGCCGTCTTTGCCAGCCTTCCGGTCCTGATCGTCTATCTGGTTTTCCAGCGTCACATCGTCACCGCCGTCTCCGGTGGTGCGGTGAAATAATGCCTGATCCCGTCGAGAGGAGTCGATCGGATCAGTCTTAACCAAAGGGGCCGCGCGCCCCGACACAAGGGAGAGAACTTTCATGAGACGCATTCTTTTAAGCACGGTTGCCCTGATTGCATTGAGCTGCGGCACGCATGCCCAGGCTCAAACACAGATTGAACTACAGCGTTTCTTCGGTGCCTGCGAAGCCGATTATGGCTCGGTTACCGATGTATCGGCCGCCGTCGGCGAATGCGGGATCATCACCGCATTGGTCAACAAATTCGAGGCCGACAATCCGGATATCGATGTCAACATCACAACCGTGGAATGGCCGGGCTACGATCAGCTAAATGCCCAGCTTGCATCAGGAGCGGCACCCGACGTCGTCTCCATGCACTACTCCGCAATATCCGACTATCAGTCCCGCGGGCTGATCGAGGCAATCGATCCCGTCCTTGCGACACAGGGCATCACGCCTGAGAGCTTCACGGATGCCGGCCGCGGCGGCGTCACCAAGGAGGGCCAAATGTTTGGCCTGCCATTTGACAACTGGACCATGCTCTTCCACGTCAATCTCAATCTGATGAAGGAAGCCGGGCTTGTGAATGCCGACGGCACTCCGATCCTGCCGAAATCCGCCGACGAATTGATCGCCCAGGGCAAGCAGTTCAAGGAAAAGACCGGCAAACCTTATCTCGTGCAGATCCTCGCCAACGAAACCGCGTCCTATGCACGCGTGCTGTACACGATGCTGCAGCAGCAGAAGTCCGATTTCTTCGCCGATCCGACATCGATCAAGCTGAACACGCCGGAGGCCAAGGCGGTGGTTGAGCTGATGAAGCGTATCAAGGACGAAGGTATCAGCACACTCGGGCTCGACTATGCGGCCGCCGTGTCCGGCTTTGCCAATGGTGATGGCGGCATCGCGGTCAATGGCACCTGGCTGATCGGTGACTATGTTGCCCAGTCAGAAAAAGCCGGGACTGCTCTTGCCAACGGCTACACAGTCTACCCGATCCCGCAACTCTTTGCCGCGCAAGACAGCACCTATGCCGATGGCCATAGCTGGGTCATGCCGAAAAAGGACCGCTCACCGGAGCAGGTCGAGGCAATCGGCAAGCTGTTCAAATTCCTGACCGACAATGACTTCCAATGGGCCCGCACCGGTCATCTGCCGGCCGTGAAAGCCGTCTTCGACATGGAGGAATTCAAGTCGCTGCCGCATCGGACCAATATTGCGCGGATCGCCGAAACCGGCCGTTCACTGCCGTCTGAGGTACAGAGGCAGTTTCCGATCCAGGACATCATCGGCGAAGAAGTCGGCGCTGCGGTCAATGGCGACAAATCGGTTGAAGAAGCACTGTCTGGTGCAGAAAGCAGGATCAACGACCTGCTGGCCAATCTATAGGCGACCGATTGCGCCGTCCCGAACGGGATCTTCTCTCAAACGGCTTCCCTGGGCCGTCTCTACGCGCCGCCCTCGGCGCGTGGAGTAACAACGGGACAGCTGGCGCCGAACCACACTACACTCCGGCAGTCGCTACCTGTTTCTCCAGTCAAGCGGGCGTTTCACCCGCCTTCAGGAGAATATTTTGGCATAACGTCAAAATCGGCTAAATCAACCAGACGCGCAGGCTCACAATCACAGCCCGCGGGACAGGAAAGAAGCCGATGGCCAAGAAAGAACCTGGGACTAAAAATTCCCGCAAGCCGCTCCTCGCTCAGGACCCGCACGCCGTCCGCGAACCACGCGCCAACAATCTGGAAATGGCGATCGGCCACGAGGTACGCATCTATCGCAAGAAGCTCGGCATCACAGTGGCTGACATGGCGGTCGCAACCGGCATGTCGGTCGGCATGCTGTCGAAGATCGAGAATGGCAATATCTCGCCGTCTCTGACCACATTGCAGGCCCTGTCGAAGGCTCTGGGCGTCCCGATCACCGCCTTCTTTCGCGGCTTCGAGGAACCCAAAAGCGCAAGTTTCGTCAAGGCCGGCGAAGGCGTGAACCTTGAGCGCCGCGGCACCCGCGCCGGTCACCATTACAGCCTGCTCGGGCATATCGAAAACAACAGTTCCGGCGTAACCGTCGAACCCTATCTGATCACCCTCAACGCCGAATCCGACGTCTTTCCGACCTTTCAGCACACAGGCATGGAATTCCTCTACATGCTCGAGGGAGAGGTGATTTATCGCCATGGCGATAGTCTCTACCGCATGGAACCTGGTGATAGCCTGTTCTTCGATGCGGATGCGCCGCATGGACCGGAGGAACTGGTGAAACTGCCCGCACGCTATCTGTCGATCATCGCCTATCCACATCAATGATCATTGCCTGATAGGAAGATATTATTCCTACGGATTGATATCACCGGTGACCGCTGCTAGGTCTGTCTTCAAGGGAAATTGGAGAAGACAGCCATGTGCGGCATCGTTGGTTTGTTCCTCAAAGACAAGACGCTCGAACCGCAGCTCGGGACGCTGCTGTCGGACATGCTGATCATCATGACCGACAGAGGCCCGGATTCGGCCGGAATCGCGATCTATGGCGGCACGGTCGCGGGCAAGGCCAAGGTCACGATCCAGTCGGCGGAGCCGGCAGTGGATTTTGCCGGGCTTGAGGCCGATCTCGGCAAGGTTGGGATTTCCGCATCCGCCATCGTCAAAAGCACCCATGCGGTGGTCGAAATCGACGCATCAAGGCTTGCCGATATACGCGCCATCTTCGCCGATATCCGTCCAAACGTGCGCATCATGGGCTCGGGTGAAAGTGTTGAGATCTTCAAGGAAACCGGCCTGCCCAAGGATGTCGTCGCGCGTTTCGACCTGCGCTCGATGTCGGGCTCGCATGGTATCGGCCATACGCGCATGGCGACAGAAAGTGCGGTGACCACGCTTGGCGCCCATCCGTTCTCGACCGGGGCCGATCAGTGCCTGGTGCACAATGGCTCGCTGTCGAACCATAACAATCTACGCCGCGAACTGATCCGCGACGGCATGACGTTCGAAACGCAAAACGATTCAGAAGTGGCCGCTGCCTACCTGACAGCCGAAATGGCCAAGGGCAAGGATCTCGGGCAGGCACTGACCAGCGCCCTCGATGATCTCGACGGCTTCTTCACCTTCGTCGTCGGCACGAAGTCCGGGTTTGGCGTGGTGCGCGATCCGATCGCCTGCAAGCCTGCAGTTATGGCAGAGACCGACCAATATGTGGCTTTCGGCTCAGAATACCGCGCGCTGGTCAATCTGCCGGGTATCGAGACTGCCCGCGTCTGGGAGCCGGAGCCCGCCACCGTCTATTTCTGGGATCACGAAAAGGCTGCCTGATATCGGCCCTTCACGACAAGAAAGTTCCGCTCATGCCCGTCTTTGACCTCTCCCAAACGCCGCTTCGCGAACTCAACAGCGCCCTGCACAAACTCGGCCAGGGCGCGAACGACACAGCATTCGAGGTCATCAATCCGCGTGGCAGCCATTCTGTCGCCGTCGGCATCGATAGCCCCGTGACCGTCGAGGTGAAGGGCTCGGTGGGCTATTATTGCGCCGGCATGAACGATGGCGGCACAGTCACCGTTTACGGATCCGCCGGCCCGGGAGTGGCCGAGAACATGATGTCCGGCACGGTCGTCATCGAAGGTGATGCCTCGCAATATGCCGGCGCGACCGGACGCGGCGGCCTGCTTGTGATCAAGGGCAATGCTGCCTCGCGCTGCGGCATCTCGATGAAGGGTATCGATATCGTCGTACATGGCTCGATCGGCCATATGTCGGCCTTCATGGGACAATCCGGCCACTTGGTCGTCTGTGGCGATGCCGGCGAAGCGCTTGGCGACAGTCTGTATGAGGCAAAGCTGTTTGTACGTGGCACTGTGAAGAGTCTCGGCGCCGATTGCATCGAAAAGCAGATGAAACCCAAGCATCTGGCAAAACTGGCCGAGCTTTTGCAACAGGCCGGCATCAACGATGTCAAGCCGGAAGAGTTCAAGCGTTATGGCTCGGCCCGCAAGCTCTACAATTTCAATATAGACAACGCTGACGCGTATTGAGGCGAGGACCAGCCATGAGCTACCACAACCCGTTTACCCCGCCACGCAAGTCCGCCACCTTCGATGACCACACGCTCGCCGAAATCCGGCGCGCAGCCGCCACCGGCATCTACGACATCCGTGGCGGCGGCACCAAGCGCAAGGTGCCGCACTTCGACGACCTGCTGTTTCTCGGCGCCTCTATCTCGCGCTATCCGCTCGAGGGCTACCGCGAGAAATGCGACACTTCGGTCGTTCTCGGCACGCGTTTTGCCAAGAATCCGATTCATCTGAAGACACCGATTACCATTGCCGGCATGTCCTTCGGCGCCCTGTCAGGCAATGCCAAGGAAGCGCTCGGCCGAGGTGCGACACTTGCCGGCACCTCGACGACAACCGGCGACGGCGGCATGACTGACGAAGAACGCGGCCATAGCCAGACGCTTGTCTATCAGTATCTTCCCTCGCGCTATGGCATGAACCCCAAGGATCTTCGCCGCGCCGACGCAATCGAGATTGTCGTCGGCCAGGGCGCCAAGCCAGGCGGCGGCGGCATGTTGCTCGGCCAGAAGATCTCCGACCGCGTAGCCAACATGCGCAACCTGCCAACGGGCATAGACCAGCGCTCGGCCTGCCGTCACCCCGACTGGACCGGCCCGGACGATCTCGAAATCAAGATCAACGAACTGCGTGAGATCACCGATTGGGAAAAGCCGATCTACATCAAGGTCGGCGGAGCACGGCCCTATTACGACACTGCGCTTGCGGTGAAAGCCGGCGCAGACGTGGTGGTGCTCGACGGCATGCAGGGTGGTACGGCCGCCACCCAGGACGTATTCATCGAGAATGTCGGCATGCCGACGCTTGCCTGCATCCGACCCGCCGTGCAGGCGCTGCAGGATCTCGGGATGCACCGCAAGGTGCAGTTGATCGTCTCCGGTGGCATCCGCTCGGGCGCGGATGTCGCCAAGGCTTTGGCGCTGGGGGCCGATGCGGTTGCCATCGGCACCGCAGCGCTGGTTGCCATCGGCGACAATGATCCGAAGTGGGAAGACGAATACCAAAAGCTGGGCACCACCGCCGGCGCATATGACGACTGGCATGAAGGCAAGGATCCGGCCGGCATAACGACGCAGGACCCGGAACTTGCCGCCCGACTCGATCCGGTTGCGGCCGGCCGTCGCCTTGCAAACTATCTGAAGGTCATGACGCTGGAGGCCCAGACGATCGCACGGGCTTGCGGCAAGAACAGACTGCACAATCTCGAGCCGGAGGATCTCTGCGCGCTGACGATGGAGGCCGCCGCTATGGCGCAAATCCCACTTGCCGGCACCAGCTGGTATCCCGGCAAGGGAGGTTTCTAAAACCGGAATGGCCGTATCCTTCTCCCAGGGATACGGCCATTTTTCATTCAACATGTGTCTCAATCCATAAAAACAGGGGAACGACGTGACACAGGACCTGTCGAAATTTGCCGCCGAGCGCGGCATCAAATATTTCATGATCAGTTACACCGATTTATTCGGTGCCCAACGCGCCAAGCTCGTACCGACGCAAGCGATCGATGACATGCAGAAGGACGGTGCGGGCTTTGCCGGTTTCGCCACCTGGCTGGACCTGACGCCTGCCCATCCGGATCTCTTTGCGGTGCCCGATCCCTCCTCGGTCATCCAGCTGCCGTGGAAGAAGGATGTTGCCTGGGTCGCCGCCGACTGCGTCATGGAAGACCAGCCGGTCGAACAGGCACCCCGCGTCGTGCTGAAGCGGCTGGTGGCGGAAGCAGCCGACATGGGCCTGCGGATAAAGACCGGCGTCGAGCCGGAATTCTTCCTGATCTCTGCCGATGGAGAAAAAATCTCGGACGAATTCGATACCGCGGAAAAGCCCTGCTATGACCAGCAGGCGTTGATGCGCCGCTATGATGTGATCGCGGAAATCTGCGACTACATGCTCGAACTCGGCTGGAACCCCTATCAGAACGACCATGAGGACGCGAACGGCCAGTTCGAGATGAACTGGGAATATGACGACGCCATGAGGACGGCCGACAAGCACTCCTTCTTCAAATTCATGGTCAAGTCCGTCGCCGAGAAGCATGGGCTACGGGCCACGTTTATGCCGAAGCCCTTCAAGGGCCTGACCGGCAACGGCTGCCATGCCCATATCTCGGTCTGGGACAATGACGGCAAGCATAATGCCTTTGCCGATAAGACCATGCCGTTTGGCCTGTCCGCCAAGGGGAGGACTTTTCTCGGCGGGATTATGCAACACGCCTCGGCACTCGCCGCCATCACCAATCCGACCGTCAATTCCTACAAGCGCATCAACGCGCCCCGTACTGTCTCCGGCGCGACCTGGGCGCCCAATACCTTGACCTGGACCGGCAACAACCGCACCCACATGGTGCGTGTGCCAGGACCAGGCCGTTTCGAGCTCCGCCTGCCTGACGGTTCGGTCAATCCCTACCTGTTACAGGCGATCATCATCGCGGCTGGCCTGAACGGCCTGAAAACCGATGCCGATCCGGGTCCGCATCACGACATCGACATGTACCGCGATGGTCATTTGGTCAAGGACGCGCCGAAACTGCCGCTTAACCTGCTCGACGCGTTGCGCGCCTACGAGGCGGACAAAGAACTTCAAGCCGCTCTCGGCATGGAATTTTCGACTGCCTATCTCAAGCTCAAGCATGGAGAGTGGAGCAATTACTGCGCGCAGTTCACCCGCTGGGAGCACCAGACTACGCTCGATATCTGAGTGATCCTCGATTCTCCAGGTACCGACCAAGCACCGCTCCCGGGTAACCAATCCGGAGCGAGGCGGTTGGCGGTGGCATGAGCAGGCCGTCAGGCGCCCAAGGTTCGTTCCAGCAGCGAGAGCCAGTTGCCATGGGCGATCCTGGTCAGTGCCGCATCGTCATAACCGGCTGTGCGCAATGCACCAAGCAGACGCGGCAAGCCGGTTGCATCACCGATCCTGTTCGAGATCAGTGTACCATCAAAATCGGAACCAAGGCCGACGTGATCGATGCCGACCCGGTCGACAAGATAGTCGACGTGGCGCACCATCACGGAAATGTCCATCTCGGCATCGGCCTTACCGTCCGGATGGAGGAACTTGACGCCAAAATTCAGGCCGATCAGGCCGCCGGTGTCACGGATTGCGTCGAGCTGCCGGTCCGTCGCATTGCGGCTGTGCGGGCAGATGGCAAAGGCGTTCGAATGCGAGGCGACCAGCGGCGCATCGGAGATTTTTGCAACGTCCCAGAAACCAGCATCGTTCATGTGTGAAAGGTCGACCATGATCCTCAGTCGATTGCACAACCGGATCAAATCGCGCCCGGCGTCAGACAGGCCCGGTCCGATATCGGGCTGATGACCAAAACGGAACGGCACGCCATGGGCGAAGATATTCGGGCGGCTCCAGACGGGACCGAGTGTGCGCAGGCCAGCCGCATGCAGAACATGGATCAGGTCCAGGTCCGATCCGGCAGCCTCGATTCCTTCAATGTGGAATACCGCGGCGAAGCTTTCCTTTTCCATCGCTGCGCGAATCTCGGCAACCGAGGTGCAGATGCTGAAGGCACCGTCCGACTGTTCGGCTATCCGACTGAGCAGGGCCGCCTGCGCGATTGTCTGCTCAAGCGCGGACAGACGTTCGACACGCGGCAGGTCGCCGTTTTCATCAAGGCCCCATGCTGGCGACGGGACATAGATGGCGCAAAGACCGCCAGCGAGACCGCCTTCCCGCGCCTTGGGCATATCCACCTGCATGCGAGCACTTCCTTTCAGCACCCGCGTCTCGGCGCCTTCGCGTCCCTCATGCATCAGACGTGACAGGATGTCGTTGTGGCCGTCAAATACGGGAATTCTGACCAGTTCTTCCACCCTGCCTGCCTCTGCCAATTCTGTCTCCGTCACACCGTGATCTCCTGGATTGCTTCATGCTCGCGACAAGACCTGCCCGTCGGCTCCGACCAAGCCGTGAACCATATCCGGCGTGTGGATGGTCGAGATGAAAGCGCAGCGCTTGGATCGTCACAAATCCTGCACCTGTCTCGTAGCTTGGCGGCGTGGTCTACGAATGATCCGCAATCGATGCAAGTCCTCGCACATACGCATGACTGAACGCGCAGCCGGCTGACGTCAGGCATGCCGGCTGCGTTTCCGCAACAGGTGTGTGGGATGACTGTGGATGCTGGAAACACGCAGCCACAGGAACATGTCCGGTGCACAGGGCTTTACTCGGCTGGCTCCAGACATGGAGACGCAGGCACACATAGCAGTGCCCCCCGCAATACCGCCTCGCCGCACGTGGTGCCCAGTGTAAAGAGTGAAAGCGCTATCCCTGCAATCGGCGCAGGAGCGTCCCCAACCGACCCGTGGCCGGGCAATCGTGACGACGACGAGCCTGGGAACACGGCATGCGACCTTTGCCGCCGCGGCGCGCATCACTTGGACTGTATCCGAAGGCTCGCTTGAAAGCGCGGCTGAACTCTGCACCATCCGAAAAACCGTGCTTCTCGGCAATTTCGAGGATGAGACGCTGATCGTCGGGGTCGGTGAGGGATGAATGGGCTCCAAGCAGCCGGCGATGCTGGATGTAGTGCATTACCCCGCCGAAGGGTTCGAAGAGATTGTACAGCCGTGTTCGTGAAATGCCGAGTTCTCGTCGAACTGACTCGCTCGCCAGTTCCGGATCGAAAAGTCTTTTTTGCACGAACTGTCTGGCTTTTTCCAGAAGCACAGTCGCAATTGGCTCCTCTGCGGCTTCGATGTTGTCGATCGACGGAGACACACAGGCAAGGATCATCGCGTTGGTGGCCGCGACCAGATCCGGCACCTCGGCCTGGGTGAGTAACGGCAGACGGTTCGCCATCCCGACGAGATAATCCGAGAAGAGATGGCCCATTCCGGTGCCAAGCTTTGAAAGTTCTGCGGCACTCAGCGCGACGGCTGCCTCATGGGAGAAGTCGCGCGGCACAAACAGCATCAGCATCTCGCTTTTCGAGACGTTTCCTGAAAAACTGCGACCAAGGGAGTGGATTTGAACCTCTCCGGGGCCGGCGGCAAATGTCCTTCTCGCGCAATCGGTCCTGATCCGGCCCGACTTCAGCAAGGTAACCGTCCAGTGATCGAGCGGCTCGCGCCGGACATATCCGGGCAAACTTGCAAAACCCAGTTCATCGGTGCTGATCTCAGCAAAAACGAGATTGCCCAGATCCCAGATCTTCTGCCTGCCGTGAAACCGCGCCTCCGTGCTGCCCGTCTGTGTCAATTCGAGCATCGGCGCAAAACTGTCGTGCCAGACGGCGAACTGAGCGGAATGATCAAACTCGTCAGTGCTCAGCTCGAAGGATGGCAGTCCAGGAGACCGGTCATTGGTGGAATCAACATTACATCCTGAACGCCCCCCGGCACCGAGCCGCGAATAGGGCATCACAGCAGCCGACCCGGCAAGCGTGGTATTGCTCTGGTGGAACCTCATATCGTTGCCTCCCCTGTCGCAACTGTAAACGCAAACCGAATGCGCATCTCGATCCGGCTCAAAACGGTGGAGATTTCCCCTCAACTAAACGGCCTGAAATCGACCGGCACCTTCGACACCAAAGCATTAGAACCGGAACCCGATGGCGCCAATGCTGGCACCGTTGGACAACAAAAATGATTAAGTGCATGAGCACATATGCAGATATCCGCTGACAACCGCACCGAGGAAATTAGCCCCGAATCCCAAAACTATGCAGTGCGTCCTCCTATGCCCAGGAAAGACCGGCCACTTCCGCAGGTGCCGCAATACGCTTCGTGTGTCAGAACGTGGTCGAAAACTGCTCTGCCGCGACAATTGGGTCGCGGCAGCGGCTTTCAGGAGACCGTCACAGATGGATCAACTCTGCGCGCCGACCGCCGCTGTATGCGGTTGCGGCTCCTCGTCCGTTGTGGCTCCAAGTTCCGCCGGAATGCGAAACCACAGCACATACAGGGCTGGCAGAAACACCAGTGTCAGTGCGGCCGCCACGACTAGACCGCCGATGACAGTGAATGCAAGTGGTGACCAGAACGGATCCCGAATGATCGGCAGCATGCCGAGGATCGTCGATCCTGCCGTCAAAAACACCGGCCTCAGTCGTTGCGCAGTGACCTCGATCACGCCCTGCCACGACGGCCCCTGCTCTTCCATGCGGATGTCGATCTGGTCGATCAGCACCACGGAATTGCGGGTGATCATGCCGATGAGTGCGATCATGCCGAGCACTGCAATGAAGCCGACAGGCGTATTGGTGACCAGCATGATCAAGACAACGCCGATCAATCCGAGCGGCACGACGCTCACGACCAGCAGCAGGCGCTGCACACTCTGTAGCTGGAACATCAAGACAATCAGGATGATGATGCCCATCAGAGGCAGCATTTCCAGAACGGAGGCTAGGCCTTCGTCGGCACCTTCGACAGCACCCCCGACCTCGATGACGTAATCGGGGTTGGCCAGGCGCAGTTCCTCGATCTTGTCCTCTGCCGCCTCAACGACCCCCGCTGCCATGACGCCTTCGGCGACATCCGCCTGCACCGTGATGGTGGTCGAGCTGTCACGGCGCCAGATAACCGGCTGCGTTGTCTGGTACTCAATCCTCGCAATGCTCGAGAGCGGTATCGTGTGGTTGGGTCCGACCGGAATCTGCAGCTGACGGAGCGTATTGACGTCGACGCGCTCTTCCGCATTGGCTCTTGCGACGACATTTACGAGATAGATCGAGTCCCTGACCTGGGTGATCGGCACGCCGGAAGCGGTCGCAAACAGCGTCTGGGCGATCACCGCAGAGTTCAGGCCGACCAGTCGCGCACGATCCTGATCGACATTGATGACGACCTTGCGCACCGGCTCATTCCAGTCAAGATTCGGTTCGACCACGCCGGGCACCTGCGCGATGGCGTCCGCCACCTGCCAGGCGACATTGCGCACGCCTGCTGTATCGGCGCCGCTCACCCGGTACTGGACAGGCCAACCGACCGGCGGGCCCATTTCCAGCGGCGAGACGCGAACGATGATATCCGGCATTCTTTCGTCAAGCTCGGTTTGCAGACGCTTTTGCAAGGCATCGCGGGCCTCGACGCTCTTGGCGATCACGACGGCCTGAGCCCGCGAAGGAGCGGGTGCCTGGAGATCCATCGACAGAAAGAAGCGCACGGGATCAGAACCGATATAGAAGCTCCAGTCGGCGACATCCTCGTCGGCCGCCAGAACCTCCTCGACCTTGGCCACTTCAGCGGCGGTGGCCGCCTGCGATGCATTCTGCGGCAGCGTCAATTGCAGGATCAACTCCGGCCGGTCGGATGCAGGAAAGAACTGCCGGTTCATCGCTTGGGACGCGATCAAGGCAAGGATGAACATCGCGATGGTTCCAAGGATGACCATCACGCGCAGGCGCATGCAGGTATGGAGGAAATTCTTGAAGCCGCGGATCACCGGACCATCCTGCTTATCGCCCGTCGCCGCACCGGATTTGAGCACGGCGAGACCGACAACCGGGGTGAGTAGCACCGCGACAAGCCAGGAAACAATGAGCGAAAAGCCGATAACGAAGAACAGAGAACGGGCGTATTCACCAGAAGAACTGCTGGCGAAACCGACGGGAATGAACCCTGCAATCGTCACCAGCGTGCCGGCAAGCATGGGGAACGCCGTCGTCTTATAGGCGTGAGAGGCGGCCTTTATCCGGTCCCATCCCTCTTCCAACTTGGCCATCATGGTCTCGACCGTCACCATGGTATCGTCGATCATCAGGGTCAGAGCAATAATCAGGGCGCCGAGTGACACGCGCTGCAATGCGATGCCGGCTACGTCCATGAACACGAAGGTGAGTGCAAGGACCAGCGGAATGGAGACAGCGACTGCAAGACCGGCGCGGACACCAAGGGCCAGAAAGCTGACGCCGAGCACGATGACAACGGCCTGTCCGAGCGATGTCGTGAACCCCCGGATGGCGTTCTCGACGACCTCTGGCTGGCTTGCGACATGCGACAGATCTATCCCGATCGGCAGGTCGTTCTCGAACTGCCGCATGGTTGCATTGATATTTTCGCCAAGCTGCAGAATGTCGCCACCCGACGCCATCGAGATGGCGATCCCGATCGCGGGTTTGCCCTTGACCCTGAAACGCGGTTGCGGCGGATCGACCGTGCCGCGGACAACGCTTGCAATATCGCCCAGCCGCACGAAACCGGCAGTAGTTGGAATATTCAGTTTGCGGATGTCGTTTTCATCGACGAGACTTCCCGACACCTGGAGAATGGTTCGATCCTGATCGGTGGTCATCAGGCCGGACGGCAGAACCGCATTCTGGGTCTGTATCGTACTGACGACTGTCGCAGCACTGAGACCAAGGCTCGCCAGTCGCTCGGTCGAAAACTCGATATAAATCGTCTCGTCCTGTGTGCCGATCAGTTGGATCTTGCCGATATTCTCGACCTTGAGCAGACGATTGCGTGCCTCGTAAGCCCAGTCACGCACTTCCCGATCACTGAACCCTTCGGATGACAGGCTGTAGATGATGCCAAATGTATCGCCGAAGTCATCGTTGAAGAACGGCCCGCGAACCCCTGCCGGCAACGTGCCCTGCATGTCGCCGACCTTCTTTCGGGTCTGATACCAGCTTTCGCCCACCTGATCCGGCGGCGTCGAGTCGTCGAGGGTTACATAGATGATCGACTGACCGGCGGTGGTCAGGCTGCGCAGGTTGTCGAGGTTCGGCACCTCCTCCAGCGTCCGCTCGAGCCTGTCCGTGATCTGTTCGACAGTCTGCTCGATCGTGCCTCCCGGCCAGGCGGCCGAAACGATCATCGTCTTGAAGGTGAAATCCGGATCCTCGTCACGGCCGAGATTGACATAGGAGACAATGCCGGCAATGGCGCTGATGACAACGAGAAAGACGATGAGGCTCTGGCGCCGGATCGCCCATTCAGACAGATTGAATCCTTCGTTCATTTCGCGCTTCCTTCCAGAAGGCGAACCGGCATTCCGGGACGAAGCTGCTGGACGCCGGCGACCACGACCTGATCGCCACTCGCCAGCCCCTTGGTGACGAGGAAATCCTGCGTATCGAAACGATGGACCTCGACCGGTACCAGCTTGGTGGTGTTCGAGGCTGCATCGACCAGCCAGACAGCCGTCTCATTGTTCTGGTTGAACAGCGCAGTCATCGGCAGCCGTGCCGCCGGTGCACCGGCAAGGCGGATCGTGCCGCGGACGGCACTGCCGAAGCGGAAGTCATCCGGCGCAGCGTCAAGCCCGACCCGGACAGTGAAATTGCGGGTAATAGGATTGGCCGTGGGCGAAATTTCACGAACGGCTCCCGTCGCCGTACTGGTCGGGTTGCTCAGCAACTGAACATCGACACGCGCCTGGCCGCCGGTGGTCTGTATCGTCGCCTCCGGAACCTCGAATACCGCGTCGCGTGCACCAAGCTGGGCGACACGAACGACCATCTGTCCGCCACCAACGACCTGGCCGACCTCACCGCCTGTCGCGGTTACGACGCCGGCCGCATTGGCCTTGAGCACGCGATTGTCGAGATTGGTCTGGGCGATCCGCAATCCGGCCTTGGCAGCATCGACACCAGCCTGCGCCATGCTGGCCTGGGCGATCGCATTGTCGAGAGCCTGGCGGGTCGTGGTCCGCGGATATAGCTGCTGCTGTCGTGCGCGCGAGATATCCGCATTCTGGAACTGGGCTTCCGCCGAAAACACGTTTGCTTCCGCCTTGCGCAATGCGTCCTGGGCGTCTTCTGCATCGAGGCGAGCCAGCACAGTTCCGACCTCGACCAGATCCCCGACCTCGACATCGCGCTCGCGGATCTCGCCGCCTTGACGGAAACTGAAGCTTGTCTCGACAACGGGCCTGATTTCGCCAACCAGCGAACCGAATGTATCCTCAGGGCTGAAGGAGACGGCGATCGTCTTGACCGGCCGCGGCGGCAGTTCTGCGCCCTCGTCTTCTCCCTGGCAACCAACCAGGAGCATGGCCGTCAAGGCCACCGCCGCCGGACCCAGGAACACCTTATACTCCGACGTTGAGACACGTGTTTTCATGAAAGAATTCCCCATATGCATTTCGATGTAACGGCATGGCCGTCACGTGTGGGTCGTTGGTTCAAGACGTTTGATTTGGCTTGCGAAATTGCTTCCCGGCAGAGCCGCGTCACGGACATGCGGCGCAGCCCCTCCCCCACGCGGCAGGTGGCTCACGGCTACCGCCGAGCATTGAAGCCGCGTTGCAGGAGACACGAAATGATGGGCGGCCTGAACAATCCAGAGATGGTTCGTTGAAACGGAGATCAACAGATGCATCCGTCCGGGCTCCGCAACACAATCCGCACCGCAACCGCCTGAACTCTGTATGGAAACCGAAGTCATGCTGCTCCCGTTCAACGCTTTACATATTCATGACGATGGCTCACGGAGTAAAAACGGAGACCTCGCTAGGGCACTATAGTGCTGTTCAAGATGCGAAGTGATCAGCATAGAATCCCGCAAACAGGCACAGCGTACAGATTTCAACGCCGATAAAATCGTGTGTACTACAGCCCTTATATGGACGCTCCGCATTTCCGCGTGGCCATGAAAGCACACTTGCTTTCTCCCCGGCCGGAAAGGTACAAAAACTCACTAGGCGACCGTTGTCTACTTGCAGCTTTGCTGCACATAAATTCGTTAGCCTCTCTGCAAATACGAGACGGATGCTGTTTCATGCGTTTGTGTGTCCTTCTGATCATCCTGATTTCGTTGACAGGCTGCGGCGGACCGCGTGCTGTCCTTGGTCTCGATGCGCCGGCCGGCAGAGATCCGAAATCAACGGAAACAATCTACCTGGCGACGACGCGAGCCCGGTCGGACAATCCAGGCCTTCCCTATTCCGCTGGGCGGTCGATGAAGCTGAACTTTGCCAGGTTCGAAATTGGTATTCCCGAAAACCACGTACCGGGGCATGTCGAAAAAACGGGCAGAACGCCTGATCCGTCCCGCCATTTTACCGCTCGCGAATACCAACCGATCGACCAGCGCAAACAGTTCATTGCCCAGCTCAACGCGGCACTGGCGACCCGGGCGCCGCAAGACCGGGAAATCTTCATCTTCGTTCACGGCTACAATAATAATTTTGCCGACAGTATCTTTCGAAACGCCCAAATCGTGCATGATTACAACATCAACGCGGTTGCCCTGCATTACGCGTGGCCATCGGGCGGTGCGCTTCCGCTCTACGTCTTCGACAGGGACAGCGCGCTTGTCGGTCGGGCGGGACTTGCCGAAACAATCGATATCGCCTCAAGGACCAAGGCGAACAGGGTGATCCTGGTCGGCCATTCGATGGGAGCCTATGTGGTGACCGAGGCCCTACGCGATCTGGCCGTCACCGGTCGCCGCAGCAGCCTCGACAGATTGGGCGGCGTGGTCCTGGCGGCGCCGGACATCGATGTCGACGTCTTCCAGAGCCAGGTTCGCGATATCGGAATACTTCCCAAGCCCTTCACGATCATCGTTTCGAGGCGCGATCGTGCTCTTGGAATTTCCCGACGCCTGACAGGTGGACATCCGCGTGTCGGCAGCGGTTCGGACATCGCCATGCTGCAGCAGAAGGAGATTGCGGTGATCGACGCCTCGGACCTCGACGGCGGCAGACACAACGTCTTCGCCAGTTCACAGACGCTCATGGATGTGGTCAACAACAACGATCTGATGCGCAACCTGCTCCGCGAAGAACAGGCTCCGGCAACGCAGACCTTGATCGGCGACGGTGCCTCAGTTGTCGAAGGTGCGGCCTCGCTGGTGATCTTCCTGCCTGCCCGGATCCTCGGCGGCATGGCAAACGCGGTCGCCACCCGATAACCCGCTCTTACGGCGTCCCAGGGCCAAACCCGAATGTTCCAAGCGCGTACAGCGCGATGACATAGTAGAGGACATGAAGCGCATAGATCTGGCCATTGCCGGTATAGATCTTGCGCACAAGCCCGCCCGCGCCAAGGGTGAGCCCGGAGACGCCATCCCAGAATGCATTGGCAAGCGGCGTTACCAGAGGTGTGAAGACCGCACGGTAGAAGCCGTAGAAACGCGTCACACCGGCAGAAGCAGAACGGCCACGGCCAATCCAGTAGAGTAGCATGAACACCAGAAGAAGAAGCACTGTCGCCGCGACGGTCACAGCCATGACGGGCAAAGGGTTCCAATAGGCATAGATGCTCTCAAGCGACATGCCCTCCCAGACCAAGGTGGACGCGAAAAGCGGGTCGACGGCCTTCGATACCGGCTCCATGACCAACTTGGGAAAAAACGACAGCACCAGTATGCCGGCCACCAGCACAAACTGCGGCAGCAAAATCGGCAATGACGCCTCCCTGAGGTCGTGTCTTACGACTGCGGGCGGCGCCCAGAACACCGCATGGAACAAGCGAAACATGTAGAGAAAACCGAGGAATGTCGCCACGGCTGCCAAGATCGCCAGACCTGACCATCCTTTCTCCATCATCGCACTGATCAGCAGCCATTTGCCCCCGAAACCGGCCAGGGGCGGAAGCCCCGACATGGAAATCAATCCGATGACGACGGCTGCAAACGTGAAAGGCATTTTCCCGGCAAGCGCGCCGGTCTGATCCAGCAGTCTTGTCCCCGTCCTGAGCACGATCCCGGCGACGGCGAGAAACAGGATGCCCTTGACCATCAGGTGGTTAGCGACAAGATAAAACGCTGTCACCCAGCCGAGATGGCTCATCAGAGCGATCGCAGTGATAATGTAACCGATCTGACTCATGCTGGAATAGCCCAGCATGCGCTTCATATCGTTCTGCTGAAGCGCCATGACCGCACCGGCAATTGTCGTGAGCAGACCGATCCACCCCATGACATGTGCCAGTTCGAGCCCGACCTCGGAGCGAATGGCAAGATAGGTGGTCATGAACAGACCGAAGACTGCAATCTTGCTGATGACGGCCGAGAGCATAGCTGAGAGGTCGTCATCCGCCTCGGCATAGGCACCGGGCAACCAGACATGAACGCCGACAGCGCCCGCCTTGATCAGAAAGCCGCCTGCCAGAAGCAGGAAGGCCGGCGCGGCTGCGGGACCGGCGGTGGCGAATGCAGACAGTGCCGTCGTGCCATTGGCACCTGTTGCGATCCCAAACCCGGCAAGCAGGCAGAACGCCGACACAAGCGAAAACAGCAGGAACTGCAAAGCGTAAGGATGGGCGCCGCGCCCGAGGGTAATGAGGAAATAGGAAGACAGGGTGATGATTTCCCAATGGAAGAAGAATTCGAGACTGGTTGATGACTGCAGCAAACTGGCGATCGACAGCAGCAGAATTGTCATCATCGGGTAAAATCCGGGACGCGCGTCCGGGCGATAGAAACCGGACGATCCGATAATCAGACCGCCAGTGATCAGGACTGCAGCGAACAAGGCGTTGATGCCCGAGACATCATCCAGAATCCAGCGCGCGCCCAGGAAAACGGTAAGTAACATCAAAAGGCACTTGGCCCGGCCAGGAAGCCCGTCGAGAATATAGAGGCCAGCGCCGATACAAAGCGGGGCAACAAGAGATGGGGAGGCCGCACCGGAAAGACCGGCCGCCGCAAAACCGCCTGCAGTGAGCAGCACGGCGCATCCCAGCACTGGCAGCATGCGGCCGAGACCAAGCGCAACCGGAACGCCTCCGGTGACCGGACGCATGGCCTGCTTGAACCAGCGGAACATATAGGCAGCCTCCAGCAGGGAGCCGGCAAGGATGACCACGATCCAGATATAACGTTCGCCTCTGGCGACCTGCATGATGAGTTCCCATTTCGCCCAGAAACCGGGAAATGGCGGCAAGCCGGAAATTGCCACCAAAAGCAGAGCAAATACGCCGAGAAGCAAAGGTCGTCCGGCAATATCGGACCAGCCATCAATATCCTTGCGCCCGACCACGCCGGCAAGCCAGAACAACCCCGCCTTGGCAAAGAGATGGTTGATGAACAAGCCGCCGACCACAAGCGGCAATGTTTCCTGCGCACCGAACTGCTGCATCAGCGACAGAGCGAGGGTGAGCAGTCCCATCTGCGCGATCGAGGAATAACCGAGCATTCGTTGGACATTGGTCTGCTGAAGCCCGACCAGATTGGAAAACAGAAATGTTATTCCACCGCAGAGGGCAAGAATGTCGAGATGGTTCTCAAACAGCGGTAGCAGCTTGTAAAGGGCAAAGAACACGCCGGCAGACACGCCTCCCGAGACAAGCGCGGCAACCCCGCTATCGGCCGTCTCGTAAACATCCAGCCCCCAGCCATTGGCCGGGAACGGCTTCAATTCAACCACCAGGCAGGCCAGCACGAACAACAGCGCGGTTGCTCCGATCGGCCCGGAGATCAACGCCCGGTTGGCGATCATGTCGTCAATATTGAGCGTTCCGGTGACATGATAGAGAAGTGCGGCCCCCAGCAGAAAGAACGAGGAGGCAATCACCGTCGCCATGATATACTTGAAGCTCGCGGCCAGGGCTTGCGGTGTGCGCTGAAGGCCCAGAAGGCCATAGGTGCCGATCGAGACGATCTCAAGAAATACGAACAGGTTGAACAGGTCGCGGGTCATCACCATGCCGTTGATGCCCATGATCAGGATCAGATAGAGCAGCAATGCGGGGTAGCTTATGCGCAGGCGGTCCCACATATGCCATGCGCCCAGCAGTGCCGCGACATTGACGCAGACGGAAAAGAACCCTTCCGCAAGGCCGAAGCGCAGATTAATCGACAGCGGCGGCAAAACGCCCGCAGTCAGCACTTCGATCGTCGGCGCACCTTTGTAGAGGCTCCAGAAACAGGCCGCGGAAATCGCTGTCATGCTGACAAGGGCCAAGGCGAATGCCGCCGCCGGCAGCGGCTTGGCAATCTTGTGGAGCAGTGGAATCAAGAAACCGCCCCCGAGACCGAGGAGAAAGATGTTCAGCGGCTGCAGAACGCTGTCTACCATTTTTGCTCCGTCAGCCTATCGATCGAGAGGGTCTTGGTGGCCTGAAAAAGAACGATTGCGAAAGACAGCATCACGGCAGTCACCGAAAAGCCGATCACGATGGCTGTGACTACCAGAGCCGAAGGGATGGGGTCGACCGAGCGCGCGGCGCCATCGGCAATGGAGAGCGCCTCGTCGACAATCGGCGCGGTTCCACCGGTAATGTAGCCGGTCGCCACCATGACGATATGCAGTCCTGTGTCGACGAGGGAAAACCCGATGATGATGCGCAGGATATTGCGGTGCTTGAGAATGCCCCAGAATCCGGTCAGCACCAGCGCAAATCCGGTCGCCAGAAGTATTTGTGAAATCGGCAATCCCATGATGACACCCTGCCTCGTGGCGCTAGCTGCGGAAACGGTCGATGATGACACTCAACTCGGCACCAACCTTGATGCCAAGCAGGGCTGAAATGATCGGAATGGCACCGGCGCTGATGAAAGTCCCGAACTCACCGCGGGGCAGGATCGCGCTGTCGAGAAAGCCGCCAGCAAAGACGATGCCCAGAATGCCGATCGTCACATAGACGACGCCCGCCAGCGATTCCGTAATACTGAGGACGTCGTGATTGATCCCCCCGCGCGGATAGGCCAGCATGTACAGCATCACCCCGGATGCAACGACTGCGCCGCCCTGGAACCCGCCACCCGCCGAAAGGTGGCCATTCATGATCACATAGGCGCCGAACAGAAAAATCAGCGGAAGCACCACCTCTGCGCCATTGCGCACAAGTTCGCTCGGCGGCCGTCGACCAACATTTGCAGGCGCCGCTGATACGGCCGCGTTTTTTTCCTTGCCACCGAGAAGCGTGCCGACGCTTGCCGCAACCATGAAAAGCACAGCGACTTCGCCCAGCGTATCGAAGCCGCGAAACGAAATCAGAATACCGGTCACGACATTTGGCGCACCGAGCCCCTCAGGCACCTCGGTCAGGTAGCGAATGGCAAGGGCCGACAGGATCTGTCGTTCGTCATAGGCCCCGATCAGACCGGCAAAGACAAAACCGAATGCCACGAGCACCAGCAGATTGAACACCCGGCTCATGGCGCGTCCCCGCTATTTGCCGCCTTGTCCTGCTCATCACGCAGCGCGTCATACATCGTTGCAGGGGTCATCGGCGTGCGGATCGCATAGGCCGCCCGCGACAAGGCGTGCGACGACAGGGGATTGGTCATGAGAATGAAATAGGCGACGATCAGAAGCTTCAGTGCCCAGTCGGGATGATAGACGCCAAGGCCGGCGAGAACCAGGATGTTCCCGAGTGTCGAGGCTTTTGTGCCGGCCTGTATACGGGTGAAAGTATCGGGCATGCGCAAGAGGCCGAGACCCGCGGAAAACAGGAAAAATGCACCGACAAGGATGATGATGCTGCCGATCAGTTCAGCCATGCGTCACTCCCCTCCGCCATTCGTCTTGCGGATCGCATAGAGAAAAATCAGTGTCGCAAGACCCGAACCGATGGCAGCCTCCGCCATGGCAACGTCCGGCGCCGCGAGAAGAACATAGGAGACGGCTGCAAAAAGGCTGGCGAGCCCCGCACTGATCATCGCAGCCATCAGATTACCCAGGACAACGGCCAGAACCCCACTCACGAGAATGCTGCCGCAGACCAAGAGGATCAACAGTTCGAGCACGGTGATTATGGCCCCTTTTCCAGGAAACGGGCGATGGCGAGCACGGCCAGAAAGCTCAACAATCCATAGACCAGGGCAACGTCGATATAGACGAAACGCCCGGAGAGATGCGCATAAAGAGCAATCATTGCGATCGAAACAACTGTCAGCATGTCGATTGCAACGACGCGATCGACGGCGGTTCTACCGATGATCAGGCGCAGCACACCCAGAACGATGGAGAAGAAAATCAGGACGACCGCGACCCGGAGAATGATGTCAGCCAAACACCACCTCCAGATGTTTCTCGAATGGTCCGGCAATCATCCTCGTCGCCATATCCGGATCAGTCGTCTTGACGTCGAGCCAGTGAATGAACAGCGCGTCATCGCTGATGTCCATGACGAGCGAACCGGGCGTCAAGGCAATTGAATTGGCCAGTGCCAATCGGCCGATCGGCGATTTCAACCGCATGTTTATCTTGACAATACCGGGGCGGATATCGATGCGCGGCGCATAGACATAGCGCATCATATTGATGTTCGCCTTGACCATTTCCACGAAAAACACGCCGGTATAGGCGATGAAATGATAGACCTTGCGAGGTGTAAAGCCGAGCCGCCAGACATCACCACGCCAAACAAATATCGATGCCAGGGCAAAGGAAATGATCGCACCGACAATCACGACTGGAAGCTCTGTCGTGGCGTTGATCACCAGCCATACGACAAACAGAAAACCCCAGAGCAGCATAAGACCTTGCAACCATGCTGCGCCGCTCAATTGATCATATTGCGGGTCTGGGGGCATCGCGCAGCCTTCAACATGTGAACGGGGCGTGGCAGGAGCGTTCAGCAAGGGTGGCGTTTGAATTATTCGCTCGCGCCTGCCTGTTGAAGCCGTTGCCTCGGCTTGAAGCTTAACATCAGGCGCATCCGGCTGTGATCGGCATGGAATCCGAAAATTATGCGCTGTGTCCGATATGTCATTGCTGCACAATGCTTTTTGGCGTCGGACCGCGTCACGAAGGCCGATAGGTCTTGACCCCTGCCCAAAACGCAGAAATCAATCGGGAATGTGCCGATGCAGGCAAGGGATTTGGGCCGGAGTTCGGATATAGGCACCCTGCCCGTCCAATCATGCGCCCGGTTCGGCAGGGCGCTGCGCGCTTATCGATGCGCCGGGAACTCATGGCGGAAGGAAATATCGCATGATGGATGCGGCGATTGACAGCAAACGGATCCTCCATTCATGACCGGCGCTCCACCAGATAAGCCGCCGATTGCCGGCGTCATATCCGGCCTAGACGGCTTTCGTCCCTTCAGTGGCGCCGAGGCAAAGGTGGTTGCCTATCTGAGTTCGGGCGATTTCGATCGATTGGGCGACGGCCTCCTGCCGGAGCGCGAGGATGACGCAAGAACCATGCGCGCCGAATTGCTGCGCTTCCTTATCCTTGGCGACAATAGCTACCGTTCTCACGAGAAAGGCGTTCGCGTCAGTGGCGCTTGGATAACCGGCATTCTCGATCTCGAAGGCTGCCGAATTCCACGCGACATCGGCCTGAAAGACTGCCGGTTCGAGGCCTCTCCGGTGCTGAAATCCGCCATTATCGACAACCTGTTCCTCGACGGCTCCCACCTTCCCGGCCTGCAAGCAGACCGGCTTGAAGCGCGCGGTTGCCTATCCGTTCGCGGCGCAACCGTGACCGGCGAGATCCGGCTTTCCGGAGCGCGCCTGGGCGGCAGTTTTGAAGCAGACGGAGTCTCGATCACCTCACCGGAAGGCATAGCGATCGAAGCCAGCGGCCTGGAGGCAAAGGGCGGCATTCTGATGCGCGGCGCAGACGTGAAGGGGGGTGTCAACCTTTCAAATGTGCGCCTCGGCGGCGATATCAACGCAGTCGGCGGAACAATCGTTCGGCCAGGTGAAACAGCCCTTAACGGCGACGGGGTTATCACCGGCGGCGATCTTGCCCTGCGCGGCGCTAAGATTACCGGAGAGACCCGCCTGCTCGGCGCGCGTTTCGGCGGGGATATCGATTGCACGGCAGCCTCTCTGTCCCAGCCGGGGGGATATGCGCTGCGGCTCAATCGCGCCGCAGTCGAAGGCGCATTCTTCCTGCGCCAAGGTGCATCCATCGAGGGTACACTTGACCTCACTGCAACGACGATCGGGGCAATCGACGATGAACAATCGAGCTGGCCGCAAACCGGTGACCTGCTACTGAACCGCTGCCAATACGGCGCCTTTATTGGCGGACCAGTCGATGCCGCAAGCAGGCTTGACTGGCTTTCGCGACAGGCGCCTGACCGCTGGAAGGCAGATTTCTGGCCGCAGCCCTACGAGCAACTGGCCATGGTTCTGGGTGCGATGGGCCATGATGAGGATGCGCGCGCGGTACTGATCACTAAGGAGCGACTGCAGCGGCGGGCGCGGCGTTCACGGGCGAAGAACCCGGCCTTACGTGCAGCGCTTGCGATGAGTGACGGCATCTTGGCCATTACTGTGCGCTACGGCCGCCAACCCCTGCTTGCCCTGCTCTGGCTCGTCCTGTTCTGGGCAATGGGTGCGGTCGTCTTCTCAATTGCAGAGCGGCATGGCGCCGTGAAACCAAACAGTCCGGTCGTTCTGCGTTCAACGGAGTGGACAATGTGCGGCCTGGAGCGAACGGAAAGCCGCTACATGCCATCAAGCTCACAGGTTCTCGCAGGCCGAGCAATAACTGGTGAAAACCAGCTGACCTGTTTCCTCAGGCAACCGGAAGCGTCCAGCTATCCCGAGTTCAACGCGCCGATGTATTCGCTGGATGTTCTCTTGCCGGTGCTATCGATCGAGCAAAAAGAATTCTGGCGTCCGGATCCGACCAAGCCGAAGGGACCGTTCACATTGAACTTTTTCTTCTTCCAATCCATCGTCGGCTGGGCACTCAGCTTGCTGGCCGTCGCCGGTTTCTCCGGCCTGGTCAAATCGAAATAGTCCAGGCCTGACTGGCTCCGAACACCAGACCGTTGCGCCACGACATCCTCTGAACGAGCCCTGCTCCACAGGTTCTCCCGCATGGCTGCAACACCCGGCACTCGGCGTCAGGCGTTCGGGCATATGCGACGACCCGCTGGAGAACCGAGCGGGTCGTTGCAAGTCAGGCGATGGATCGCTACCCGACGGTTCAGAACTGCCAGATCAATGGGACGATGAAGACCGAAACAACAAAGAACCAGATCAACAGCGGCAAACCGAGTTTCCAGTAGTCGCTGAAGGCATAACCGCCAGGTCCCATCACCATCAGGTTTGTCGGCGTTGCAATCGGTGTCAGGAATGACGCCGCGGCAGCAACCGCCGTGCTCATCAGCACCGGACGCGGTGAGACACCCATTGCTGTCGCCGCTGCAACGCCGATCGGGATAACAATCAGTGCCGTCGCCGTGTTGCTGATCAACTGCCCCATGATCGCGGTCAGAAGGAACAGGCCGGCAAGCAGCGCCACCGGCCCCGCATCTCCGACAAGATTGACCAGGTGTTCAGCCATCAATTGTGCGGCACCGGTTTCAACCATGGCCGTCGACAGGGGCATCATCGCACCGACCAGGATGACCGTCGTCCAGCCGATGGCACGATAGGACTGCTCTACGCTCATGATACCGGACAGAATGATGGCACCGGCGGCAAGTAGGCCTGCCACCGCCGGCGGCACGATGCCTGTTGCCAAAAGCAGGACCATACCAAACAGAATGATGACCGCCTGGCGTGCGCCCGGCCCCATCGGCACCGCCTGACGACGCACCAGCTCGGGCGAATTGACGACGAGAACGTCAGGATCATCGAGGTGCACGTCGAGCGCCTTCCAGGTCCCCTGCAGCAACATGGTGTCACCCGCCTGCAGCACGACGCCGCCTGCATCGCGTGTCGCACCCGCGGCCTCCATCTGGTCGCCTGCGCGCTGGACGGCGAGGATGATCAGATCACCGCTATCGGTGACCATCCCGGGGAAAACAGTCTCGCCGATCAGGCCGGAGCGCGGCGGAATGACGACTTCGGCAAGGCCGGAACTGCGGTTGAACAATGTTTCTTCGCCCTGACCTGTCGCGTTCTCATCTCGAAATGCCATATGCATCTTGGCGGCAAAGGCTGCTGCCAGTTCCGCATCACCGCGCACCAGCACATGATCACCTTCGGCGATCACCGCGCGGCGCAGCGGTCCGGAAGTCTCTCCTTCCTGGATTGCGACAAGTTGCAGCCCCGGATGATCCGCCATGCTGATCTCGGATGAGGCCATCCCGACAAAAGGTGAACTCGAGCGGACCCGCATCTGGTAAATCCCGCTCGCCAGGCCATATTGCTCGACCAGCGTCTTGGCGTGTCGGCTGAAATCGGACGGCATTGTCGCCCCATTACGCTCAGGAAGCAGCTTGGCGCCAAACAGCACGATGATCGCCATCGTTCCGGCCAGCAGCGGCACGCCGACAAGCGCAAATTCAAAAAATCCGAAGCCGCCGACCCCCGCATCGATGCCGGCTTCCGAAACCAGCACGTTCACCGGTGTGCCGGTCAGTGCCAGCATAGAACCGGCGTGCGCCGCAAAGACCAGCGGCATCAGCAATTGCGAGGAATTGCGCTTCAGGCGGACCGCGATGACCACCACGACCGGCAACAGCGCAGCAACAGCACCGTTGACGCTGATCAGCGCGGTCAACAATGAAACGAGCACCATGGTTAGGAGTAAAAGGCGTGTCCGGCTTTCCTCGCCAGCGCCGCGGATCAACAACTGACCCGCCCACGCGGTGACACCGGTGACTTCAAGGCCGGAACTGACGACAAAAAGCGAAGCGATGAAAATGACTGCCGGATCACCAAAACCGCTCAGCGATTGGCCAAGCGTCAGCACTCCACTCGCCCAAAGCGACAGAGCCGTCATCATGGCAATGACAACGACCGGAAGCTTGTTCCAGACGAACAGAACGACGGCTGAGGTAATGATTATGGCTATATATGCTATCGGGCTCAATCGCTCTGCTCCTCATCTGGACCTGCTCAGGCCACTTAATACGTCCAGCACCAGGTGGGCCGCATGGTGAAGACACGGCCGTGTCCGGTTCCTATGCGCAGTCCGGCACTTGTTCCCGCGGCTGAACCGTTTTTCGCATCCTCCCCCCGGAAATGGAGTGAGACATCGCTGAACAATGAGAATGCGGATACCTGCCGCGTTCCGCCATCGCGAGAAAGGCAGCGGCCAAACGTCTTCAGTCGTCGAGCGTCGCCAGAAGCACGCCAAGACGGCAGCCCTTTTCGAACTCGGTCAGGTTGACATATTCCTTGATGGTATGGATTTCAGCCTGGCCAGCGCCAATGGTGATCGTCGGAACCCCGTGCTTGTCGAGCCAGTTGGCATCAAGGCCACCATTCGAGAAGATATAGACCGGCTCGATGCCCAGTATCTGCATCGCCTTGGCTGCGCGCTTCACGATTGGCGTATCCTTGCCCAGTTCGAAGGGCGGATAGGAAGCCTTGTGGCTGAAGGTCACTTTAGCGGTGTCGCCTTCATGATCCGTCACCTCCGCCTGCGCCTTGGCGAAGGCCTGTTTGTAGCCTTCGGCGATCTTTGTCGCGAAACTGGATTCAGGGCTGCGCGCTTCGCCCTTGATGAAAGCGTAGTCGGTCACAACATTGGTTGCGTCACCGGCGGGTGTATTACCCTTGCCGCCAAAGATGCCAACATTGCTCGTGCCACGGCCGTCGGACTTGACGATCTTTCCAAACCAGCCTTCCTTGCGCGCCTCGGCAAGAGCAATTGCACCAACCATCGTTGCCGAAATTCCCTTGTCCGGCGCCACACCGGCATGCGAGGCTCGGCCGATAATTTCGACTTCCCAATTTTCCTGACCGACTGCGCCGATGATCAGATCGGCAGCAGACTGGCCATCGACATTGATGCACATCACCGCCCCGTTCAGATCGGCAGGATTCAACTCGCGCGCGCCATGCAAGCCGCTTTCCTCGCGCACCGTGAACAGAAGCGTGATCGGCGGATGGGGCAGCTTGTTCTTCAGCAGCGTTTCAGCCACGACGACGAGAACAGCCACGCCGGTTCGGGCATCGCCGCCGAGCGCCGTCGTGCCGTCGGAGACAATCCGGTCGCCTTCCCGCCTCGGCTTGACCCCGGCGCAAAGCGGCACGGTGTCGAGATGCGTAGAAAACAACAGCCGTGGTCCCGGCCGCGTTCCGGGAAGATCGACAATCAGGTTTCCCGTCTCTGTCGGAAGCGGAATACGGCTGTTGGCATCGTCAAACCGAATGGCGGATTCCGGCACGCCCACCGCCTTCAAGGCATCGATAACGGCGGCGGCAATATTGGCCTCCTGGCCCGTTACACCCTCGACGGACAGAAAACGCATCAAATGGTCTTCCGCCGCGGCGACGTTGAGTGGAATTTGGCTGCTGCTCATGGTGTCCTCCAATTATTGAGTTTTCAGTCTTTTCGTATCCGGGCCTTTACAGACCCCATGGCAGTCCAAGCGCTTGCCAGATCGCAAAGAGTGCCGTCCACAGAACGAACATCCACACAACGTAGGGGAGCATGAGAGACACGAGTGTGCCGACGCCAGCGGACTTGTCGTATTTCTGGGCGAAGCCGACGACGAGCGCAAAATAGGCGTTGAGCGGAGTGATGGCGTTCATTGGCGAATCGCCGACGCGATAGGCCGCAAGCACAGCTTCCGGCTCCACACCGAGCTTCATCAAGAGTGGTACGAAGACCGGGGCGAAGATGGCCCATTTTGCAATCGCACCCGTCAGAAGCAGGTCGATGATCGCGACCACGACGATAAAGCCGAGCAGCAATGGCAATGCCCCGATGTTGGCGGCCTGAAGAGTGCCCGCCAGGCTCAGTGCCATGACCGTGCCGATATTGGTGTAGGTGAAATAGGCAACGAACTGACTGAGAACAAAAAACAGGAAGATCGTGCCACCCATGTTCTTGATCGATTTCTCGATCGCCGCAATCACTTCGGCCAAGGTGCGCAGAGTGCCCGCACCCACACCAAATGCCCAACCCGTCGTCAGAAAGACCAGCATGATCAGCGCGATCAGGCCGTTCATGAACGGCGAATTTCCGATCAATTCACCAGTATCGGGGTTGCGGAGCGGCGCACCGGACGGAATGGTCAGCAGGAGAAAGACCACAACGAGCGCGATCAGGGCGTAGAGGGCATAGCGCAGTCCGTGCGTTTCCTGTTCGGTCAGAACAGCGCCCTGGTTGACGCCAGCTCCCTCGGCAGGTTTGTATTCCCCCAGGCGCGGCGCGATCATCTTGTCGGTAATAAACGCAATCACCACCGTGAGGAACAAAACAGAGGCTATGGAGAACCAGAGATTGGATGCCAGTCCGATCGATGCGTTTGGATCGACAAGACGGGCTGCATCATTGGTGAACTCGACAAGGACTGCGTCCAGCGGCTTGATTAGCATGTTGACGGTGAAGGCCCCTGCGACCGCGGCAAAGCCCAGTGCCAGGCCGGCAAGCGGATGGCGTCCGACAGCCAGGTAGGCAACGCCCGCCAGCGGGATCAGCACCAGATAGCCGGCATCCGCTGCAATGCTGGCGAGGATGCCGACAAATGCAAGAATATAGGTCAGCGCCCAGCGTGGCGCGACGATTACGAGCTTGCGGATCAAAGCTGTGACTAGGCCAGATTCCTCGGCGACACCCGCACCGATCATGGCGGCGATCATCAGGCCGACCGCGGTGAAACTCATGAAGTTGGGAACGAGGGACGAATACATGAAACGTATGCCCTCGATACTCAGCAAGCTGCGTATCGCCGTCGATGCCGTCTCAATTTCATGCGTTTCAGGATTGATCTGCTCGAACGTGACGGCAGCCCCGAAGACACCGAGAATGGCCGACAGAACGATGACGATGCCGATCAGGATCAGAAAGATGACCACGGGGTGAGGAACCATGTTCCCCACCTTTTCGACACCGTCGAGGAATCTCTGCATCGTGGTCTTTGATGCGGCATTGGCATTGGCCATGTCTTGCCTCCCGTTGAGCCCAAGGATAGCGCCCGAAGCGATCGATAGATTGACGTTCGTGTTGGCGCGCCATGTTAGTAGTCGTTACAATCGAAATGAAGCAGGACCGGGAAATCCGCCGCCGCCCAGCCGATGCCCCTCATGCCTTGCGCAGGATTGGCCAAGTCCGGAGTTCTCAGGCAGAATAGGCCGAACAGACTACGGTGTCGGTTCGCCTTGACTGGGAAAAGCCGCAGACCTACGGGCAAACGGATCCTCTCAAACAACGAAACGTAGCCGGAGAGTGCAATGCGCGTGGCAAGCTGCCGTCACTGGCGCCGACAATTCCTCTCCTGATGGAGACGGGGCGGATATACCGCCCCGTTTACACGCTCAGCGTGGGCAGGGTGCGGTATAGCGACGGCCGTTGCGGTCCCGGTAGTAGCACTGGCCGGGCTGGTCCGCGACACTGCCGATCAGGGCGCCCGAAACACCACCTATGGCAGCACCGACAGCTGCGCCGCGCACGTCATTGGTAATCGCGCCACCGATGACAGCACCAGATGCCGCACCGATGCCCGCACCCCGTTCCGTTGCCGTACAACCTGCAAGCGATAGACCGACCAGGAAAAACACGAGCAATTTCTTCATTATACTCTCCTTCGCGATGGTCATCGAGATTTGGGCGAATGCTATTAAAGGCATAGGCACGACTTAGTCGAATATAGTGCCCCAGAACCGTCTGTGATCAGCTCAGAATCCCAAAACTAGGCTTCGGGTTCAAAACTTACTGGCGCAACTAAATCGCGAATACATTGGTCGGCAAAGCGGATCTGGAATGACGTTTGACAACAAATTCAAGCCTCGGCTCTGCTACAGCGTCCTCTGCAGACTGGGCCGAACGGGCAATCGTGCGCGAAGAAACAAATTTGCAGCCGTGCGGTGATTGATCGCAAAACACGGAGGGGTACGCAGCCGAAACGAAGTTGATCCGGCACCGCATAGTTTGCAGCTGACCGGTGCAAAGAACGACGCCGAAGGATACTCTTCCCGCATGACGCCCACGGCACGTTTCGAAGGCTCACGGACAGGTATTCACCACGTCCCACCGCCGGACAGACGCAAAGCAAGACGGGCCCTATCTCTTTGCCGAACCTGCCCAGGCAGCAAAGCTTTGCTTCGTCCGTCAAACCACTGTCATCGAAGTCCGCTAGCACGGGTTCCACCGTGCTCAAAGAGCCGCGCGAACGGGCTGTTCTACAGCTTCATCAACACGAGGTCACATGGCCACTCTCGAGGAGATAGCGCTGAGGGCCGGCTGTTCCACGGCGACCGTCAGCCGCGTGCTCAGCAGAAACGGACCAACCAGCGAAAGCATGGTCAGGCGCGTACGCAAGGCGGCATCCGATCTTGGCTACCGCATCGAGGGTCCGACTACGGCCGGCCGGCGGCGACCCGTGATCGGCGTTCTCATACCCAGTATCACCAATCCGGTCTTTGCCGCCTCCCTGTCGGGGATCCAGAATAGGATGCGGCTTTCGGGACATGGTGTTCTGATCGCCCAATCCGATTATGATCCAGCCCGCGAGGTAGACGCGATCGCATCGCTGCTGGTGGAAAAACCGACCGGGCTGATTGTTACCATGTGTGACATGGAAAAGAGACAAAATGACCTGCCTACCCATTTGCCGCCGATCGTGCTCCTGAACAATCTACCGACTGACCGGTTTCAGGCGGCGGTAACGACAGACAACCGAGCGGCGGCTGTGGAGCTTGCCCAACATCTGATCGACCACGGCCACAAGAAAATCCTGTTCGTCTCCGGCTCGTTTGAAAGTTCCGATCGGGCCCGCCGGCGTTATGGCGGCTATTGCGACGCGATGGCTTCTGCCGGACTTCAAGCCCTCATGGCTGTTGAGATCCCGTTCGTCACCGGCAATGACGAACTCGATCTCAGGCAGGCCCTGCTTGACCACTGTCCGACCGCCATCATTGCCTCAAACGATCTTCTGGCACTCGGCGTGATCGGCGCGTTGCGCCGCGAGGGTCTGTCCGTGCCCGGCGATATTTCTGTCGCCGGGTTCGATGGCATTGCCATCGGCCGGCTCGTCGATCCGCCTTTGTCGACAATCGAAATGGCCGATGCCAGCATGGGAACCACTGCTGCGTCGTTGCTGCTGGACATCGCCGAAAATGGGGCAGAACCGCGCCATCTGAGCATGGGTTACAGACTGAAGCCGGGCGGCACAGTGCGCAGCATCAACCAAGTGTTCTAACAAAAAATGCGCCGCCTTGGCGGCGGCGCATCATCGTTTGCGGCTTAGCAGATCAAGCCCTGTATCAGCTGCGCGGCAGCAGGCCTTCGACTTCGGCGGCTGCGTCGTCCAGCGCTTCCTTAGGCTCGGCAGACTGTTCAACCACGCGCGACAGGTTCTCAACGATTGTCTGGGTCACCTTCACACCGTTCGAACCCGGGAAAGCATACCAGGGCTGCATCAACGGCATCTGCTCGAGGCCAGCGCGAAACAGCGGGTTTTCCTTGTAGAAATTGCCGAGATACTCCGCCGACGTCGCTGCCAGTTCATTGTTCGGCACATAGCCGGTGCCCGGCACGACAACCGAGGCGCCGTATGGTCCCGAAGCGAACTTGATGAACTTCCAGGCAGCGTCCTGCTTTTCAGCATCGCGGGTCAACATAACGGCCGCGTTGCCACCGGTCGGCAGTTTACCATTGACCGGGTCGATCAGCGGGATATGAGCGGTGCGCAGGTCGAACTTGTCGCCGACATTCTTGATCGTGTTGCGAAGCGCACCTGTTGTCTGGAAGGCAAAGCCGACCTTGCCGGCCACAAAGGCCTGTTCGCCAGCCTGCTTGGTGAAGACCGGAAGGCCACCTTCCTTGACCATGCGGTCGACGAGTTCGAAGGCCTTCAGGCCCTCGGGACCGTTGAAGGCAACGGCGGTCTCTTCTTCGTTGAGCATCTTGCCACCGGCGCCGAACAGCAGCGCGGAGAACATCCAGTCGTCACCCTGCCAGCGGAAGTCGATGCCTTCATTGCCATCGCCGAGTGCCTTGATCTTGGAGGAGAGTGCAATCACCTCGTCCCAGGTCTTTGGCGCGACATCCGGGTTGCCGCCGGCTTTGCGAACCAGATCAGCGTTGTAATACATGATCGGGTTGGAGGTCGCGAATGCGAGACCAACCTGCTTGCCCTTGACCTGGGCGAGCTTCAGGATGTTGTCGGAAAAGCCCTGCTCGGCCATGTTGCCGTCCTTGGCCATGAATGGACCGAGATCGACAGGGATATCGCGCTCGTTGACCATGCGCAGACGGTTCAGACCGATGAAGGTGACATCCGGCATTTCTGCCGTGCCAGCCTGACGCATGATGGTCTGGATGCCTTCTTCATAGGTTGCCGACGGGTTGGCGAAGGTGATCTTAATATCGGGGTTTTCTTCCATGAACTTCTTCGAGATCGTGTCCATCACGTCCTTGAAGAAGCCGGGCATCGGATAGTGGATGTTGAGCACCGTTTCGGCATGCGCCGGAACGAAGGTCGCCATCGTGACCGCGACTGCGGCCATCGCTTTCTTGAAAAGAGTCATTGCAGATCTCCTGGGTTGGACCGATCAGCCTTTCAGACCGGTCATGGTGATACCCTCGACGAAGCGCTTCTGCGCGAGCAGGAAGGCAAGAACGAGAGGAAGGGTGATGATGAGCGTGGCGGCCATCAGCGCGCCGTAGTCGTCGCCGGCCTCAGCCGCGCGGAAGTAGAGAAGGCCGAGCGGCGGGGTGGCATAGGACTGGTTGGTGACAACGATCAGCGGCCAGAACAGATCATTCCAATGGGCGACAACCGAGAAGATCGAAAAAGCAGTGATTGCCGGCCAGGCATTCGGCACGATCACCCGGGCAACGATGCCGATCTCCGACATGCCGTCGAGCCGTGCCGCATGGATAAGGTCGTCAGGAATGCCGCGGAAGAACTGCAGGAACAGGAAGATCGCAAAGACTGAGATCGAGAATGGCGCGACCAGTGCGAAATAGCTGTTGAGCGCGGACATCCGATCAAAGGCGACATAGAGCGGCAGGGCCGTCGCATGGATCGGGACGAGCAGACCGAGCATGACCAGCGCCATCATCAGACGCGCCCCGGCAAAGGAGAGCTTGGCCATGGCATAGGCGCAAGGGATTGCCACGACGACTTGGACAATCAGGATCAGTGCGCAAACGACGACGCCGTTGAAAAGCAGTCCCGCCATGGATACCCGGCCGAAGGCCTTGGCGAAGTTTTCGGCATAGGACCAGGTCTGCGGGATCAGCGAGAGCGAGGAGGAGAATATCTCGCTCTGTGCTTTGCCGGCGGTCGAAATCATGAAGATGTAGGGCGCCAGAAACAGGATGGCGCCAAAGGAAAGGGCGGCGAGGCGCAGGATGCGGCCGAGGGAAAATTGAGCCTGTGTCATGCGTAGTGTACTTTCCGGTCCATGACGCGGTACTGGAGGAACATCAGCGAAACCAGGATGGCCAGGAAGATTACGGTCATCGCCGAGGCATAGCCGACACGCAGGAAGACGAAACCTTCCTGGTAGATGGTGAAAAGCAGGACTTCGGACGCCTTGTTCGGGCCGCCTTCGGTCAGCGTCTTCACCGTCTCGAACACCTTCACCGCGTTGATGATGCTGATTGTCGTGACGAAAAGGGTCGTCGGGCCAAGCATTGGCCAGGTCACCAGCCGGAACCTCGAAAGAGCCGAGCGGGCGCCGTCGACTTCGGCCGCTTGATAAAGCTCACGCGGGATGGCGGAAAGGCCGGCAAGGAACAGGACCATGTTGAAGCCGGTCGATTGCCAAATGCCGATGATCGACAGGCTCGTCATCACGGTTTTCGACGCGCCAAGCCAGTTCGGACCCTGGATGCCGATCATGTCGAGCATCGCGTTGATCGGCCCGATGGTCGGATGGAAGAGATATTGCCACACAGTGGCCATGGCGACGAGCAGCGACGCGACCGGCAGGAAATAGGCCGTGCGAAACAGGCTTTTGCCCCACCCCTCGGAAGCGATCAGCAGTGCGATGCCAAGCCCGAGCGCCATCGAAGCCGGCGCCACGATCGCCGCATAGACCGTGGTATTCCACAGCGACTTGCGGAAGGTGCGGTCGTTCAACAGCTCTGCATAGTTCTCGAAGCCGACGAAATTGAAACTGCCATAGCCAAGCTCGAAATCGGTAAAACCGAGGACGATTACCGCGATGGTCGGCAAGATGATGAAGCAAAAGATCAGCAACAGTGCCGGTGCAGAAAGCGCCATGGCTATGCGGGCTTCCCGGCGCTGCGCCAGTCGAGCACCCTTTTGGGAACGCGAGGCCATGGCACCGTGATCCAAAACCAGATTAGCCATGAACGGCCTCCGATCGCAAAGCCGACACCATGGCAACGCTGGCCGGCAGGCGTTCACCCTGTTCATCGAAGAGCAGGATTGCATCCGGGTCGAGCTTGAGGTCGACTTGCTGTCCAGGCTTGAGCCCGATCGCGTCCGCGGGTGCGATCTTTGCCACGACAACAGCATCCATCGCCGCGAGCTTGGCAAAGACCACCACTTCGGAGCCGAGGAACTCCAATCGCTCTACCCGTGCGGACAAAGCACCCTCACCGGCTTCGGCAAGTCTGACGAATTCGGGACGAAACGCGATGGACAGTGCCGCTCCGGGCTTGAGGTCCTTGCGCGTAGCAAGCCGGATGTGACCGACATGGACGAGACCTTCGTCGTCGATGACGGTCGGCAGCACGTTGATGCGCGGCTGGCCGAGGAACTTCGCCACTTCGAGATGGGAGGGATCGTCGTAGATGGTGCGCGGGCTGTCGAGTTGCAGCAGTCGGCCACCGATCATCACGGCAACACGATCGGCCATCGACAGGGCTTCCGACTGGTCATGCGTGACATACAAGGTCGGCACGCCGGCCTTGCGATGCAGCTCAACGATTTCGCCGCGGGCATGGACACGCAGGTTGGCATCCAAATTGGAGAGCGGCTCGTCCATCAGAAAGACGTTCGGCTGTCGGACCATGGCGCGTGCCAATGCCACGCGCTGGCGCTGGCCACCTGACATCTGGCCCGGCTTGCGGTCGAGCAGATGGTCGATCTTGAGCGAACTCGCCATGGTGCGAACGTCGCGCTGGATATCAGCGCGGATCTGGCGCTGGCCAGACAGAAGGTCTCCAATCAGTGGCAGACGGCCGGCCGTCGACAATCGGCGCATCGCGAGCGGCACAGCAATATTCTGGCCTGCGGTCAGATGCGGATAGAGCGCGTAGGACTGGAAGACCATGGCAACGTTGCGGTCACCTGCAGCCTTGGCCGAGACGTCTTCACCGCCGATGACAATCTCGCCACGATCTGCATGATCGAGGCCGGCGACGATGCGAAGCAGCGTGCTCTTGCCGCAGCCGGACGGACCGACAAGGGCAATGAACTCGCCAGCTTCAGCCTCAAGACTGACGCCTTTCAGGATGCTGTTACCACCGAAGGACTTGTTGATGTCGCGAAGGATGAAGGCAGTCATTGGGCCGCCTCCACGACAACCTTGGTCGCATGGCGCGGATAAACCTCATCGATAACATGATCGAGGATGTGTGCCGTGGTGCCGTCGACTGCAACGATCTCGCTCATCACGCCGTCAGCCAAGTGATGCACGACACCACCGACCAGGCGCTCGCCCGGCATTTCCCGCTCCAGCGTGTCGATGATGAAGGAGGTCGGCGGTGCCCAGACGAGCTTGGTAGCACCCAACTCGCCCTGCCAGGCCCAGTGCAGATGGCCGCTGGCATAGAGCGCGACGTCATGAGCGGCAAACAGTGCGAGCAGTTGCTGGCGAACGGCGGGACCAGCGCCCCAGTAACCCGTGTCGCCTTCTGCCGGATCATCGACGAACAGCGGCTTGTGACCGAAGATCGCCACGCGCCGGCCGTTGCGACCTTCCAGCATCTCGACAAGCCAATCGAATTGCTCACTTTCTTCCGCGTGGCCCGAGCCGATCAGCAGACTGTTGAGGCCGATCAGTCGCCAGACGCCCAGGTCCTTGGCAAAACGATCGGGGCCTGCCAATCGGCGCCAGCGCGCAAGGCGAAGGTCGTCGATCGGCTGCGCCGAGCCGGGCATATGGCCGACATCGTGATTGCCGGGCACCAATAGAACCGGGACATCAAGCTCCTGCAGCAAGGATATGGAAAAACTGATGTCGTCGTCCTGATCCGCACCGTCTATCGTTAGGTCGCCGGTATGCACGACGAGGTCGGGTTTCACCGTCTCGATCCAACAACGGACAGGCTCCCAGTTGCCGTTGAAATGCGCCTTGGACGGGCTGAAATGGGTGTCGCTGATCTGGACGATTTTCATCGGATACTACCTTTCAAGACACAAGCTGACTTGCTTTGCACGGCCATACGTAGAGGCGAGGTCCGGCGTTGCTGGCCTGTCTTTAAGGGTCGAGCATGTCAGTCGCTTGACGGTGCTTTTCAGTGGCTTTCCAATTTCGTCATCAAACAGTCAGAAATTGATCGGGATGGTTGTCCCTAGACATTGAGGGGATTACCCGTGCACTCCGGACCAGACATGGCGGCATGGATTGTCAGGGCATCTGCAGCCGTGTGTAGGGCCTGCGGGTCAATTCGCTGGGGCTAACTGCCAAGTCACGACATGGTCGGCCTCGACAAGGCTCGCATTGCGTTGGCAACGGCGCTATTGCTAAGCTCTTCTCTTGGCCTGTGGGGACCATATGAAAGTCATCGTTCTCGGCGCCGGCATTATCGGCGTGACGTCTGCCTATCAACTCGCGAAAGCCGGCCACGATGTCACAGTCGTCGACCGTCAACAGGCTCCCGCTCTCGAGACCAGCTTTGCCAATGCGGGGGAAGTTTCCTTCGGCTATTGCTCACCCTGGGCAGCTCCCGGCATTCCGATGAAGGCGATGAAGTGGCTTCTCATGGAGCATGCCCCACTGATCCTGCGTCCCAAAATCGATGCGGCCATGCTGTCATGGATGCTGAAGATGCTGTCGAACTGCACCTCCAAGCGGTATGCCATCAACAAAAGCCGGATGTTGCGACTGGCTGACTACAGCCGCGTATCGCTCGCTGCACTGCGCGCCGAAACGGAAATTTCCTATGACGAGCGCATGCAGGGCACGCTGCAGCTGTTTCGGACACAGCAACAGCTGGATGCTTCGGGCAAGGACGTCAAGGCACTCGCTGCCGACGGCATTCCCTTTGAAGTGCTCGACCGTGACGGCTGCGTTCGTATGGAACCGGCACTGTCTCAAGTGCGCGACAGGATCGTCGGCGGACTGTTGACCCCAAAGGATGAAACCGGCGACTGCTTCAAGTTTGCCAACGCATTGGCCAGCAAAGCCGAAGAGCTCGGGGTGCGCTTTGCCTATAGGCATCATATCAAGGGCTTGGACATCGCTGGTGGTCGCGTTGAAGCCGTTATCACCGACAAGGCAAAGTTTGCCGCCGATGCCGTCGTCGTCGCGCTTGGCAGCTACTCGCCGCTGATGCTGAAGCCGCTCGGCATTGGGCTTCCGGTTTATCCGGTCAAGGGCTATTCGCTGACGATCCCGATCACCGACGCGTCACGGGCGCCGGAATCCACTGTGATGGACGAGACCTACAAGATTGCCATAACGCGCCTTGGAGAGCGCATTCGCGTTGGCGGCATGGCCGAAATCTCAGGCTATACCAACGATCTGGGCCAGGCCCGGCGGCGTACACTCGAACATTCGGTGCAAGACCTTTTTCCCGGTGGCGACGTGTCGAAGGCGACATTCTGGTCCGGTCTGCGCCCGATGACACCGGACGGAACGCCGGTGATCGGACCGACAAAGATCAGGGGTCTCTTCCTCAATACGGGGCATGGCACGCTGGGATGGACGATGAGTTCAGGCTCGGCAAGGGTGATTTCACATCTGGTCAGCGGCCGGGCACCGGATATCGACGCGACCGACCTTGCGATCAGCCGTTACGCCTGATCCCAGGCAGTATAGGCAGGCGAAATCGGTCGAGGGGATTGTTGAAGGGAGCAACGACAACGGTCGTAAGCCACCATGTCGGGCTGCAGCAAGTCGCAGAAACGAAAAAGCCTGCCGCGGGAGGAGGTGCGGCAGGCTTTTCGAATGGATGAACAGCGACTGGGAGGAGGAGTGCCGCTGTTCCTACAGGCTCCCCTGGGAGGAGGAGTGGGTCGCCTGAAACACGAAGCTCTGCGGGAGGAGGTGCATCGCTTCGTTGAGAACCAACATACAGCATCGCCGTGCTTATAAAATACGCTTTGCTGCACTGCAGCCATGCAAAATTAGCATTGCTTGAATGCGCAGGAATCACACGCTCAAGCCCGCAAGGCAGCCTCATCAAGCTCGCCAGACAGAGATCGAGCACGACCAAATCCCAAACGCAAAAACGCCCGCGTCATCAGCGGGCGTCGTGCAAACATGCTTTTCAG
>ERZ1034401.15-NODE-15-length-112582-cov-23.914678_pt1 | contig 112582 bp, 100 predicted proteins | sample MGYA00520601_ERZ1034401 | MGnify/ENA primary metagenome ERZ1034401 (study PRJEB33736, sample SAMEA104288476) | Azolla filiculoides | biome: Urban; feature: water surface; material: ditch water | place: Netherlands | collected 2014 ... | reverse complement strand
TGCATCGGGCGCTCGGAGACTGAGCACAGTGTCAACCTATGGCAGGACTTGACACCGCAAAATGGGTGCTCAAGCGGGGTAGATCGCGCCAAGGACGCGAGCGCCCGATGCGCCTGTCGCGGTGTGCAGGTTGCCGTGGGCGCGGAGCACGCACTGGCGCGCGAGCCATGCGAAGGCGAGCGCCTCCACCTGATGCGCGGGCACGCCGAACGCATCGGTCGGAGCAACTCTAACGCCCGGCAACTGTTGCCCGATACGTGCCATCAGCGCGCCATTGCGTGCGCCGCCGCCGCAGACGAGCAGTGACGCTGCCTGCGGCGCATGCGCACGTACGGCATCGGTGATGGTGTCAGCAGTGAGGGCGAGCAGCGTGGCTTGAACATCTTCAGGGCGGGCGGTGTTCAGCGCATCGCCGAGGGCTTGTTGCAGCCACGCCGGGTTGAACAGATCGCGGCCGGTGCTCTTAGGCGGGGGCGCCGCAAAGAACGGCTCGGCCTTCAGGCGCTCGAGCAGGGCTTCGTCGACGCGTCCGCTGCGGGCCCACGCGCCGTCGGCGTCGTACGGGCTGTCGCGGTGCGTATGGACCCAATAATCCATCAGCGCGTTGCCGGGGCCGCAGTCGAAGCCAAGTACGGCGTCGCGCGTGTCGGAAGTTTGCGGCGGCAAGACCGTGAGGTTGGCGATGCCACCAATGTTGCATACCACGCGCCATGCATCCGGCAGGCCGAACAGCGCGCGATGCAGCGCCGGTACGAGCGGTGCGCCTTGGCCGCCGGCCGCGATGTCTCGGCTACGGAAATCGGCAATGACGTCGATGCCGGTGCGTTCAGCCAATACCGCGGGGTGCTGGGTCTGGCGCGTGTAGCCGATGCCATCATGCGTGCCGGGCTGATGACGAATCGTTTGCCCATGGGCGCCGATGGCCTGTACATCGTGCGCGGCCAGGCCGGTGGACGCAAGCAGCCGGGCGACGCATTCGGCGTAGATCATGGCCAGCGCGTTGGCGGCCAACGCCTCGCGATGGATCTCGTCGTGGCCGGCGTGCTGCAGGTCCAGAAAGCGCTGGCGCAGTTCGGGCGAGAAGGGTACGTAGGCGTCGGCGAGGACGGCCGGGTGTTCGCCGGAAAAGTCCGCCAGCACGCCATCGACGCCGTCCAGGCTGGTGCCCGACATCAAGCCGATATAGCGATCGGCGGGGAGTGCGGTGGGGTTGGGATGGCTCATGCGCGACAGCTTACCAGCGCAATGGCAGGCCAAATGGACACATCACGGTAAAATCCCCGGATCGCGCGGCCGGCACGCCTGAATCGATGTCGGCTATCGTGCACGCACCGTTTCCCTGATTGTTGATCCGTTCGCGCCGTTTTCCACGTGCGGCGCGGTGACCTTTCCTTTTGCCATGACTGCATCTGCCACTCCCGCCGCTTCCGACAACGCCACGCCGGGCACACTCAAGTATCCGGTCACCCCGGAGGTGGCGCACGCGATGGAAGTCTCGCTGCGCGGCTGCGACGAACTGCTGATCGCCGCCGAGTGGGAGCAGAAGCTGGCCAAGAGCGCTGCCACCGGCGTACCCCTGCGCATCAAGCTGGGCCTCGATCCCACGGCCCCTGACATCCACATCGGCCACACGGTGGTGCTCAACAAGATGCGCCAGTTGCAGGACCTGGGGCATCAGGTGATCTTCCTGATCGGCGACTTCACGTCGACTATTGGTGACCCGTCCGGCCGCAACGCCACGCGCCCGCCGCTGACGCGCGAGCAGATCGAAGCCAACGCGCAGACGTACTACCGCCAGGCCAGCATGGTGCTGGACCCGAGCAAGACCGAAATTCGCTACAACAGCGAGTGGTGCGACCCGCTGGGCGCGCGCGGCATCATCCAACTCGCCGCCAAGTACACCGTCGCCCGCATGATGGAGCGCGATGACTTCACCAAGCGCTACAAGGCCGGCGTGCCGATCTCGGTGCACGAATTCCTCTACCCGCTGATGCAGGGCTATGACTCGGTCGCGCTCAAATCGGATCTGGAACTGGGCGGCACCGATCAGAAGTTCAACCTGCTGGTCGGCCGCGAACTGCAGAAGGAATACGGCCAGGAGCCGCAGTGCATCCTGACGATGCCGCTGCTGGTGGGCCTGGACGGCGTCGAGAAGATGTCCAAGTCCAAGGGCAACTACGTCGGTATCAGCGAGGCGCCCAACGAGATGTTCGGCAAGCTGATGAGCATCTCCGACGACCTGATGTGGACGTACTACACGCTGCTGTCGTTCCGCCCGCTGGCCGAGATCGATCTGATGAAGCAAGAGATCGCGCTGGGCCGCAACCCGCGCGATTGCAAGGTGATGCTGGCGCAGGAGATCGTTGCCCGCTTCCACAGCCAGGCCGATGCCGAGCGCGCACTGGAAGATTTCAACCACCGTGCCCGCGGCGGTGTGCCGGACGACATTCCGCAGATCGAGCTGTCGGGCGCACCACTGGGTATTGCACAACTGCTCAAGCAGGCTGGGCTCTGCCCGTCCACGTCGGACGCCAACCGCAACATCGAGCAGGGCGGCGTGAAGATCGACGGCACCGTCATCAGCGACAAGGGCCTGAAGGTCGACGCCGGCACCTTCGTGATGCAGGTCGGCAAGCGTCGCTTTGCGCGCGTGGTGCTGAAGTGATTGGGCTGATCCAGCGTGTGTCCGAGGCGGCGGTCCGTGTGGACGGCCGCGTCGTCGGCGAGATCGGCCCGGGTTTGCTCGCACTGGTCTGTGCAGAACGTGGGGACACCGCCGCCGAGGCCGATCGTCTGCTGGAGAAGCTGCTGAACTATCGCGTGTTCTCCGACGCGCAGGGCAAGATGAACCTGCCCGTGCGCAACATCGACGGCAACGGGCAGGCGGGCGGCTTGCTGGTCGTATCGCAGTTCACGCTGGCGGCCGATACCAAGTCTGGCACACGGCCGAGCTTCACGCCCGCTGCTGCGCCGGAAGATGGGCGCCGCCTGTACGAACACTTCGTGGCGCGCGCGCGTGCCCAGCATCCCATCGTGGCAACCGGCGAGTTTGGCGCCGACATGAAGGTGTCGCTCGTCAACGATGGCCCGGTCACGTTCTGGCTGCAGATTGCGCCGCAAGCCGCAGCATCTGTTGCCAAGACTGCCGCGCCGGAAGCGGCCAAATCTGTCTGATTCGTCCAGGAACCCTGAGATGCCACGCGCCGCCGCCATCCCCCTGCCGATGCTGCAGATCACCCACATCGTGCTCATCCGCCACGGCGAGACCGACTGGAACCGTGAACGCCGCCTGCAAGGCCAACTCGACGTGCCGCTGAACACGCAAGGGCTGGAGCAGGCTGCGCAGTTGGGCAAGGCACTCGCGCGCGAGCGGTTCGATGCGGTCTATGCGAGCGATCTGTCGCGCGCCAGGCAGACGGCGCGGGCGCTGGCAGATGAAGTGGGCGTGCCCGTGCGCGACGACGCCGGTTTGCGCGAGCGCTGCTACGGCCAGTTCGAAGGTCTGACCTACGCCGAAGTTGCCGCACGGCATCCGGACGACTTTGATGCCTGGCAAAACCGTGTCCCCGAATTTGCCCCGCCCGGCGGCGAGACCCTCACTGAATTCCACGAACGTGCGGTCGAGACTGCGCTCCGGCTGATCCGTCGCCACCCCGGCGAGCGCATCGCGCTGGTCAGCCACGGCGGCGTGCTCGATTGCCTGTACCGCCACGCCAACGCCATGACGCTCACCGAGCCGCGCCAGCACGAGCTGCGCAACGCGAGCATCAACCGGCTTTCATCCGATGGTCATCAACTGACCGTGTTGCAATGGGGGGATGTCGCGCACCTGGATTTGCTGGAGCTCGACGAAGTGGACCGCCGTGTTCCTTAAACCTTCAGCCGGAACGGCGTGAAGTTGGTGTCGCGGTCGTAGTAATCCTCGTTCTCGGCGCGCTTGAGGAAGGCGACGACGCGGTAGGTGAGCGGCGTTGCGACGATTTCCCAGCCAGTCTTGAGGATGTATTGCGCAATGGCGACACGCAGCACCTGTTCGTGGGGCCAGATGCCGTAGAAGGCGATCACGTAGAACAGCGACGAATCGACCGCCTCGCCCACCACGGTGGATCCGACAAGGCGCGTCCACAGCCATTTTCCTTCCGTCGCGATCTTCATCTTCGCCAGCGTGTAGCTGTTGGCGAAGCTGCCACACCAGAACGCAATGAGCGACCCGGCGACGATGCGCGGCGTGTTGCCGAACACGTCGTTCAGGCTCTTCTGATAACCGGCCATGAAGGGCGCCACCGGTAGCGCCAGCACGACCAGCGACATGAACGACGCAAAGATCAGTGCGGCAAAGCCCGCCCACACCACGCGCCGATCACGCCCGTAACCGTACACCTCGGTGAGGATGTCGCCGAAGATGTAGGAAATTGGAAAGAACAGCACGCCAGCGCCGAAGGTGACCGATCCGAGCACCGGCAACGTGACCTGCGCCGCCTTGGACGCGCCGATCAGGTTCGAGCACAGCAGCACTGTGACGAAGGCCGCCATGATGAAGTCGTAGTATCGGAACGTGCGGTTCGGGTGGTGCGGGGCGGCAGACATGTCGGGGTGCGCGGAGGTTATTGGTTGTCGTCCCAGAGGTCCCGCACCGGGCCGCTCTTGGGAGCGCCCAGCCCGAAGTGCTGGTATGCCGAAGCCGTGGCCACGCGGCCGCGTGGCGTGCGCTGCAGGTAGCCTTGCTGGATCAGGTAGGGCTCGAGCACGTCTTCGATCGTGTCGCGCTCTTCGCCGATGGCGGCTGCCAGGTTGTCGATGCCGACCGGCCCGCCATTGAACTTGTGCAGGATCGCTTCGAGCAGCTTGCGGTCCATCAGGTCGAAGCCGACCGCATCCACGTCGAGCATGGCGAGGGCGGCATCGGCGACTTCGCGGGTGATGATGCCGTCGGCCTTGACTTCGGCGAAGTCGCGCACGCGACGTAGCAGACGGTTGGCGATACGGGGCGTGCCACGCGAGCGCTTTGCAATTTCCAGCGCCCCCTCGTCCACGATGTGGGCGTTCAGCAGGCCTGATGAGCGCGTGACGATCTTTGCCAGTTCGGCAGGCGTATAGAACTCCAGCCGCGCGACGATCCCGAAGCGATCGCGCAGCGGGTTGGTCAGCATGCCGGCGCGCGTGGTGGCGCCCACGAGCGTAAAGGGCTGCAGATCGAGCTTGACCGAGCGCGCCGCCGGGCCCTCGCCGATCATGATGTCGATCTGGTAGTCCTCCAGCGCCGGGTACAGGATTTCCTCCACCACGGGCGAGAGCCGATGAATCTCGTCGATGAAGAGGACGTCGTTGGCTTCGAGGTTCGTGAGCAGCGCTGCCAGATCGCCCGGGCGCTCCAGCACGGGGCCGGAAGTCTGGCGCAGGTTGACGCCCATTTCGCGCGCGATGATGTGCGCCAGCGTCGTCTTGCCGAGACCCGGCGGGCCGAACAGCAGCACGTGGTCCAGCGCTTCGCTGCGGTTCTTGGCCGCGGTCATGAAGATGTCGAGCTGGCCGCGCACCTTTTCCTGACCGACGTATTCGTCGAGCAGCTTGGGGCGCAGCGCGCGCTCGAACGCCTCCTCATTGGGGGAGGCGGGGGAGGCTGAGATGATGCGCTCAGCAGAGACAGCCTTGGCGGCGAGCTTGTCGGTTTCGATCATGACGGGCAGACGGCGCCGGAAAGGCGCGAGCAGGCCATTCTACCGTCTTGCCGCGCCCGGGCGTCAGCCCTTGGACAGCGCCTTGAGCGCCAGCTTGATTCCCTCGGACACGCCCGTGCCGGCCGGCACCTGCTTGATGGCGAGCGCCGCTTCCTTGTCGGAATACCCTAGTGCCAGCAGGGCGTTGAGCACGTCGACCGCGTCGTCCGAGACGGCGGGGCCGCCGGGCACCGTACCCAGGTCGGCGCCGAGCTTGCCCTTGAGTTCGAGCAGCAGGCGCTCGGCCGTCTTCTTACCGATGCCCGGGATGCGCGTCAGCCGCCCGGCTTCCTGCAGCGTGACGGCCTGCGCGAGTTCGGCCACCGACATGCCCGACAGCACCGCCAGCGCGATGCGCGCGCCGATGCCCGAAATCTTGATGAGTTGGCGGAAGGTTTCGCGCTCCGCGGCGGTGCCGAAACCGTAGAGCAGGTGCGCATCCTCGCGCACGATCTGCTGCGTGAGCAGGACGACCTTCTCGCCGGTGGCGGGCAGGTTATAGAACGTGCTCATCGGCACGTCGATCTCGTAGCCGACGCCGTGGCAATCGACCAGCAGATGCGGCGGGTTCTTTTCGATCAGCGTCCCGGCGATGCGTCCGATCATGGGTGGGGTTCCTCCTCCAAAACGGGACGCAGTGTAGCCCAAACCTACTGCGCGGCCCGATCCAGGCTCGGCCGCTCGCTACGGTTCCGATGCGCGAAGACTAGCGCTTGAAGGTCGACACGGCTTGCCGCCCGACCGCCGGATCGTCGGTAAAGAAGCCATCGACGCCCGCGCGCAGGAACGCCTGGATCTCCGTGATCGAGCCGTTGACGTTGCGCGTGTTGTCCGCACCGCTGCGCAGCGACGGCGGCAGGAAGGTGTTCTCGGGGCGGAACGTATATGGATGGACCACCAGCCCGGCGTTGTGCGCGTTGCGGATCAGGTCGGTCGGATCGGTCAGCTTGCCGTTCGCATCCAGGCCCATGATGCTGCTCTTGTCCGGGCCGACGCCGTTGGCGTATGCGGCGATGTCGCGCATGCCTTGGCTCGTCATCATGTCGCCGAAGGTACGGCTGTCTTTGGCGACCACAAAATCGTAGGGCTGTCGGCCGGATGTGCCCATCAGCTGCACGAGTTTCCAGTTCGGTTGGCTGCCGCCGATCTTGTTGCGAATGGCCTTGAGATTGGCCACCTCGAACGACTGGATGTAGACCGTCGTGCGGCTGGCCGTGAACGCGTCACGGCGCAGGCCGTCGATCAGCCGGTCTTCCAGCGGCAGGCCGATCGACTGGAAGTACGTCGGGTGCTTCGTCTCCGGATAGATGCCGATGTTGCGGCCGAGCTTGGCGGATTGATCCCGCGCCAGCGCGATGATCTCGTCGAGTGTGGGGATGTCGAACTGGTCGTTGTAGGCGACGTTGTCGGGGCGGATGTTCGGGATGCGCTCGCGTGCGCGCAGCGTTTTCAGTTCTCCAAGCGTGAAATCTTCGGTGAACCAGCCCGTGACGCTCTGGCCGTCGATCGTCTTGGTGGTCTTGCGCCCGGCAAACGCTGCCACGTCGGCCACGTTGGTCGTGCCGGAGATCTCGTTCTCGTGGCGCGCAACCAGCACGCCGTCTTTGGTGGAGACGAGATCCGGCTCGATGATGTCCGCGCCGTCGTCGATGGCTTTCTGGTACGAGGCCAGCGTGTGCTCCGGTCGCAATGCGGAGGCACCGCGATGGCCGATCACCTGGATGGTGGCGATGGGCGTGGTGTTGCCACCGCCACCGCTGCCGTGGTGGTACTCCAGCCGGCAGGCGTAGAGGGCGACGGACGTACTCAAGATCAGCAGGCTCGGCAGGATGAGGCGGCGAGGCATCGGGGGCTCCTGAATACGGGTACCCGCATGGTAGTCGCCGTGCCCGGATGCCGCTACCTGCGGGCTTCAAGAATCCTGTCAGCCGACGAGGCGGCCACGCCGCACGCGCAGCCCCTTTTGCGCAAGCTGTGGCGCCAGACCGGCCATGGCGGCCAGCGTCTCGCCGCCGTGCGCATGGCAGATCGCCACGCCCAGGGCGTCGGATGCGTCCGCGCCGGGTTTGCCCTCGAGGTTGAGCAGGCGCACGACCATCTCCTGCACCTGATCCTTGTTGGCGCGGCCATAGCCGACCACGGCCTGCTTCAGTTGTAGCGCGGTGTACTCGAACACGGGCAGGTTGCCGCTCATCAGGCCGCAGATCACCGCGCCGCGGGCTTGGCCCAGCAGCAGCGTCGATTGCGGGTTGACGTTGACGAACACCTTTTCGATGGAAGCGCAGTCCGGCCGGTACGTGCTCACCAGTTCGGACACGCCGTCATACAGCGTCTTCAGGCGGCTGGGCAGGTCGGCATTGCCGTTGCTCTTGATCGTGCCCGAGGCCACGTAGACGAGCTTGTGGCCGTGCCGTTCGAGCACGCCGAAACCCGTGGTGCGAAGGCCGGGATCGATGCCGAGGATGCGCATGAAGGAAGTGGGCAGAAATGGAAACGGGGCAAGGCGCCAGTTTACGCCTTGCCCCGTTCGTTCGTCGCGTGGACGATGTTGCTTAGTGGCGGAAGTGGCGCGTGCCCGTGAAGATCATCGCCACGTTGCGTTCGTCGGCGGCGGCGATCACTTCATCGTCGCGTACCGAGCCGCCCGGCTGGATCACGCACGAGGCGCCAGCATCGACCACCACGTCCAGGCCGTCGCGAAACGGGAAGAACGCATCCGATGCCACAGCCGAACCGGCCAGCGTCAGGCCTGCGTTCTGTGCCTTGATGCTGGCGATGCGGGCCGAGTCCACACGGCTCATCTGGCCGGCGCCCACACCCAGCGTCATGCCGCCGCCGCAGAACACGATGGCGTTGGACTTGACGAACTTGGCGACGCGCCAGGCAAACATCAGGTCGTCCATTTCCTTTGGCGTGGGGTGGCGCTTGGTAACCACGCGCAGCTCGCTCGGCTGCACGTTCTTGGCGTCCGGGCTCTGCACCAGCAGGCCGCCGCCAACGCGCTTGAAGTCGTACGCATTCACGCCCTTGCCCAACGGAATCTCCAGCACACGCACGTTTTGCTTGGCGGCGAACACGGCACGTGCGCCTTCCGAGAAGCCCGGGGCGATCAGCACTTCCACGAACTGCTTGGCCACCACCTGTGCGGCTGCTTCATCCAGCGGCACGTTGAAGGCGATGATGCCGCCGAAGGCCGAGGTCGAGTCGGTCTTGAAGGCCTTCTCATACGCTTCCTGCGCGGTGCCGCCGATGGCCACGCCGCACGGGTTGGCGTGCTTGATGATGACGCATGCAGCGCCGTGGGCCGCATCGAACGACTTCACGCATTCCCACGCGGCATCGGCGTCGGCGATGTTGTTGTACGACAGCTCCTTGCCCTGCAGTTGCTTGTAATTGGCGAGCGCGCCGTCGACGGCTTTCAGGTCGCGGTAGAACGCGGCGGACTGATGCGGGTTTTCGCCGTAACGCATCTCCTGCACCTTGTCGAAGGCGAGGTTCAGCGTCTGCGGATAGGCGCTGCGCGTGCTGTGCGACTTGTCGGCGCCGAGGCTCGTCAGGTAGTTGGTGATGGCGCCGTCGTACTGCGCGGTGTGCGCGAACACCTTCTTGGCCAGCATGAAGTTGGTTTCGTAGCCGACCGTGTTGTTGTTGGCCTGCATTTCGGCCAGCACGGTGGCGTAGTCGGCCGGGTCAACGATGACCGTCACATCGCGGTGGTTCTTGGCCGCCGAGCGCAGCATGGTCGGGCCGCCGATGTCGATGTTCTCGATGGCGTCGGCCAGCGAGCATTCGTCCTTGGCCACCGTCTGCTGGAACGGGTACAGGTTCACCACCAGAAGGTCGATGGTCGGGATGCTGTGTTCGGACAGTGCGGCCATGTGCTCGGGCAGGTCGCGACGGGCCAGGATGCCGCCGTGCACCTTCGGGTGCAGCGTCTTGACGCGGCCGTCGAGCATTTCCGGAAAGCCGGTGTAGTCCGCCACTTCCGTCACGGGCAGGCCGGACTCGGCGAGCAGCTTGGCGGTGCCGCCGGTGGAGAGGAGCTTGACGCCGCGCTCGCGCAGGGCACGGGCAAAGTCGACGATGCCGGTCTTGTCGGAAACGGAAAGCAGGGCTTGCTGGATCATGGTGGAAACGCCGGTGGGCGGGTGTGGCGCTGGGTTTGCCGAACTGGCAGGAGGCGCCGTCAGAAAGGAAATCGGTTCAAAGGCCGGCCCGCAACCTCAGATGAGGCCGTGCTGCTGCAACTTCTTGCGCAGCGTGTTGCGGTTGATGCCGAGGTAGTCGGCCGCCTGCGACTGGTTGTTGGAAGCCCATTCCATCACGGTTTCCAACAGCGGCCGTTCAATGGCCTGCAGCACCATGTCGTAGACGTTGGACGGGTTCTCGCCGTCCAGGTCACGGTAATACGCATCCAGGCTGTCGCGGATGCAACGTTCGATCGGGTTGCGGCTCATGCGGCAAGCAGTTCCTTGTTGTTGTCGTTGTTGCCCGTCCTGGGGTGGTCGCCACCGGTCGCCTGGTCTTCGTAGACCAGACGGTCGGACAGCGCACGCTGCTCGTCGAAGAACGCATTGACGGCGGCCAACTGGGCCGCGGTGTCCTCGATGGTGTTCATGCGGTGGCGGAACAGGTTGGCCCCCGCCAACCCGCGCGTGTACCAGGCGATGTGCTTGCGTGCGGTGCGCACGCCGGTGTATTCGCCATAGAACGCGTAGTGCTCTTCCAGATGCGCGTTCATGATGCCGCGAATCTCTTCCACCTCCGGAGCCGGCAGCAGCGTGCCGGTCTGCAGGAAATGCTCGATCTCGCGGAACAGCCACGGGCGCCCCTGCGCCGCGCGGCCGATCATGATGGCGTCGGCGCCGGTCACGGCCAGCACGTGCCTGGCCTTGGCCGGCGTGGTGATGTCGCCGTTGGCCACCACGGGAATGCGCACCGACGCCTTGACCGCGGCGATGGTGTCGTATTCCGCTTCACCGTGATACAGATCGGCGCGCGTGCGGCCATGCACGGTCAGCATGCTGATGCCGGCGTCCTGTGCAATGCGCGCCACGCTCAATGCGTTGCGGTGTTCGCGGTCCCAACCGGTACGGATCTTGAGCGTCACGGGCACGCGGTCGCCGACCGCACCCACCACGGCCTCGACAATGCGCTGGACCAGCGGCTCGTTCTGCAGCAGGGCAGAACCAGCGGCCACGTTGCACACCTTCTTGGCCGGGCAGCCCATGTTGATGTCGATGATTTGCGCGCCGCGATCGACGTTGTAGCGCGCGGCCTCGGCCATCATCATCGGCTCGGCGCCGGCAATCTGCACGGCGATCGGCTCGACCTCGCCCGTGTGGTTGGCGCGCCGCATGGTCTTCTCGCTTTTCCAGAGCTGCGCGTTGGACGCGACCATCTCGGACACCGCATAGCCCGCGCCCAGCCGCTTGCAGAGCTGCCGGAACGGGCGATCCGTCACACCCGCCATGGGAGCGACGAACAGGTTGTTGCGAAGGGTATGCGGTCCGATCTGCAAGGCTGTCGAGGAAGACGCGGCTGAAAGAAACGAAAAATCACCCCTTCCGCCCAGAGTCGAATGATGATCGGGCGGAGCGACGGGAGTGAAAAATGCGAGGACGGGATTTTACCGCCAAACCGCCGGATTGCCTAAATGTTGTGCACAAACTATGCGGCAGTGCGGTCGGCGGCCGGGTTCTTGCCGTGGCTGGCGCTAGCGGAACCGTTGCAGGCCGTAGGGGCGGCCGTCGATGAAAGGCGTGCGCTCGCTGACCAGATCGGCGATGAGTCGGGCGGTGCCTGGCGCGCCTGTCATGCCCAGGTGGCCGTGCCCGAACGCGAAGAACACGTTGCGGTAGCGCTCCGAGCGGTCGATCACGGGCAGGCTGTCGGGTAGAGAGGGCCGATGGCCCATCCATTGGCTGTCGTCCGTAAAGCCGAGGCCGGGGAAGAGCTGCTGGCCCTGTCGCATGAGGATGCGGGCGCGGCGGTAGTCGGGCGCAGCGTCCAACCCGCCGATCTCCACGGTGCCGGCAATGCGCAGGCCGCCTTCCATGGGCGTCGCGATGAACTTGCGCTCGCAATCCATGATTGGCCGTGAAGGCTGCACGCTGGGCGCGCGCAGCGTGGCGTGATAGCCGCGTTCCGTGTCGAGCGGAATGCGGATGCTGGTGAGCTTTGCGCCCAGCCGCATCGACCACGCACCCGCGCACAGCACCAGCTTCGACACGGGCAGCGTGCCGCAATCGGTGTGCAGCCGCGTCGGGCCGCCGTAGTCGCTTCGGCCGAATTCCACGTCCAGCACCTTGCGGCGCAGGAAGGTGCCGCCCGCTGCGGCAAAGTTGGCCGCCAGCGTCTTGACCAGACGTTCCGGGTTGACCGTGAAGCCGTTGTCGGGCAGCAGCAGGCCGGATTGGATGTCGGCGGCCAGTGCGGGCTCGAGTTCACGCGCTTCGCCGGCGCTCAGGGCTTGCGAGCGCACGCCGGTGGCATCACGAATGGACTGCGCCAGCACATCGCCCGACGAGCGCGCCAGCGTGCGCCACACATACAGATGGCCCGTCTGACGGATCAGGCCGTCAGATTGCGCGGCGTCGAGCAGGTTTCGATAACCGGGAAAGGTCGCGCTGAAGAGACTCGCCAGCGGCTGCGCCGTCGCACGGGCCTGCGTCTCGTTGCCCGCAAACACCCATTGCAGCAGCCAGGGCAGCGCGCGCGGCAGATAGTGCCAACGTACCGTCAGCGGGCCCATTGGATCGGCCAGCCATTTGGGCACCTGCTTCAGCATGCCCGGTAGCGCCATCGGCACGACCGACGCCACGCTCAGGCAGCCGGCGTTGCCGAACGAGCAGCCTTCGCCAATGCCGGCCTGATCGAGCAGCGTGACCTGGTGGCCATCCCGTTGCAATTGCAGTGCGCACGCCGTGCCGACAATGCCGGCGCCCACCACGGTGATCTGCTGGCGGTCGCCTGCAGCGCCTAACTCGGCACACGCCATCCGTTAGCCTCGCTGCCCGAACATCATCTGCCGGGCGAGCCCATGCTTGAGCGGCGGCAGGCATTCCAGCAGCGTGAGCGCGGCGCCGCGCAGGTGGCCAAACGGCCGGCCCGGCACGGCAAACGCGCGCGGCAGCAAATCGGTCAGGCCGATGGTGACGGCGCGGTCAAATGCGCGTTCGCGGGCGAAACGGGCGAGGGTGGCCGCCGTTGCCCCATCCCGAAGCGCGCGTGCCATTTCGAACGCATCGCGCAGGCCGAGGTTGAAGCCCTGGCCCGCCACCGGGTGGATCGTCTGGGCGGCATTGCCGATGGCGGCGACGCGGCGGTCGACCGGAATGCGCTGGGCGTGCAGCCCGAGCGCGAACGTATGGCGCGGGCTGGCGTGCGTGAAGCGGCCCATGCGCTCGCCAAAGGCAGCGCCCAGTTCGGCGAGGAAGGCGTCGTCGGGCAACGCTGCGCGTCGGCGCGCTTCGTCGGGCGCGCAGCACCAGACAAGGGCGTAGCCGGGACCTTGCGCGTCATCCTGCGGCAGCAATGCGAGCGGGCCTTCGGGCGTGAAACGCTCCCATGCCCAGCCTTCGAGCGGGGCGCTGCAGCGCACGTGCGCGACGATGGCGGTCTGGCCGTAATCGCGCCGGCGCGCCTGGGCGATGCCGCGTTGCTGCTTGCGTGCGTCGTCGAACAACCCGCCTTCGGCCTGGATGACGACTTCGGTTTCGATGGCCAGCGGATGGCGCCCTTCGCGCAGCGCCCGCACGCGTGCCGGGGCGACCGTACCGTCGGCGCGCGGCAGTTGTTCGACGCGCTCCACGGGCGTGTGGTCATAGCGGGTGAGGCGCCCCGGGTGACGCTCCATCTGCGTGTCGAGGGCGGCGTTGAGCGCGGCGCTCAGGTCGCCGTATTGCACGACGTGTCCGAGCGCGGGGACGTCGTAGTCTTCACGGCGGATATGCGCCTGCCCGAAGTGGCCGCGTTGCGAGACGTGGATGTGCGTGATGGGCGTGGCGCGCGTGGGCCAGCCGCCAATCTCCTGCAGCAGCACGCGCGAGCCATGAGACAGCGCCAGCGCGCGCGGGTCTCGCGCGGCGGCTTCGGCATCGCGCGCATCGAACAGGGCGATGCGCCAGTCGGTGTCGCGCAGCAACCAGTTGGCCAGCGCCAGCCCGACGGGCCCGGCGCCAACGATGGCCACGTCGAAGTCCGGTGCGGCGCTGCTCGCTGTGATGCTGTCGGTCATGCCTGGCTCCGCATCACCAGTTCGATTTCGTCCGGGGCTACGGGCACGTCGCGCGTGATGATTTCGCAGCCTTCGGGCGTGACGATGGCGTCGTCTTCAATGCGGATGCCGATGTGCCAGTACTGTTCCGGCACGCCGGGCGCGGGGCGCACGTAGATGCCGGGTTCGACGGTCAGCACCATGCCGGCTTCCAGCGGGCGCCACGGGCGTTCGCCTTCAGCCGGAGCAGCGGTGCCGGGCGTGCGGTATTCGCCCACATCGTGCACGTCCATGCCGAGCCAATGGCCGGTGCGGTGCATGTAGAACTGGCGGTATTGGCCGCCGGCGATCACGTCGTCGAGCGTGCCGACCTTGTCGGCGTCGAGCAGGCCGGTGTCGAGCATGCCTTGCGCCAGCACGCGCGTGGCGGCATCGTGCGGCACGTTGTAAGGCACGCCGGGGCGCGTCTCGGCAAGGGCGGCTTCCTGCGCGGCCACCACCAGCGCATACAGCTCGCGTTGCGGGCCGGTGAAGCGGCCATTGACCGGGAACGTGCGGGTGATGTCTGACGCGTAGCCATCCAGCTCACAGCCGGCATCGATCAGGCAGAGATCGCCGTCGCGCAGTTCTGCGTTGCCGGCGCGGTAGTGCAGTACGCACGCGTTCGGGCCCGTCGCCACGATGGAGTTATAGGCAACGCTTTGCGCACCGTGGCGGCGGAATTCATATAGCAGCTCCGCTTCGAGATGGTATTCACGCAGCCCGGCACGCGACGCCTGCATGGCGCGCACGTGCGCTCCGGCGGAAATGCGTCCGGCACGGCGCATGATGTCGAGTTCGCTTGCGTCCTTGAACAGCCGCATCTCATCGAGGATGGCGCGCACGTCCAGCGCCTGGTGCGGCGACGACACCCCCGCGCGGCCTTGCATGCGCACTGCATCGAGCCAGCGGCGCATGCGGCGGTCGAACGCGCTGCTCTCGGCCAGCGGACATGCCACGGCGGCGGCGTTGGCGAGCAGCTTTGGCAACGTCGCATCGATCTCTTCCACCGAGTGCGCCTCATCCAGGCCGAAGGCGTCCTTCGCTGCTTCGGGGCCGAAGCGGAAGCCGTCCCAGATTTCACGCTCTTCGTGCTTCGGGCGGCAGAACAGCACGCTGCGCGCCGGTGCGCTGCCTGCGGGTACCACGATGGCGAGTACCGCTTCGGGCTCGGTGAAGCCGGTCAGGTAATAGAAGTAGCTGTCGTGCCGGTAGGGATAATCGCTGTCGCGGTTGCGCATCGCCTCGGGCGCGGTCGGCACGATGGCGACCCCGCCACCCGCCGCGCGCAGCCACTGCACGATGCGCTCGCGGCGCTGGCGATAGGTCTGGAGGAAAGCGAGTTCGGTGGCGGACATGTCGTGTTTTCCAGCAGCAGAAAGGATGTGTCGATTGTAACGCCGCGCCTGGCGGTCATTCGGGGAGGGGCATTGCCACATCCAAAAGGAGACTTGTGCGGTGCGGACGGCTTCTCCTAAAGTCCCGGGCGGCGCCCCCCGTTAAGACTGACCTGTTTTGCATCCCGGTTGCGACCTCCGCCTGCCGTGGATTGGCCGCATTGGATCGGCCTGCCCAGGAGAACCGATGCTCGCCAGCAGTTACAACCCTCTTCTCGTCCTGCTTTCCCTCTTTGTGGCCATCCTGGCGTCGTATACGGCGCTGGATATGGCCGGACGGGTCGTCACCGCACAAGGCCGCGCAGCGTTGTGGTGGCTTATCGGCGGCGCGTCGGCCATGGGGCTGGGCATCTGGTCGATGCACTTTGTCGGCATGCTGGCGCTGAACCTGCCGATCCCGGTTGGATATGACGTGGGCATCACGCTTGCCTCACTCGCCATCGGCATTGGGGCGTCGACGTTTGCGTTGTGGCTGGTCAGCCGGCGTGAACTGCCTTGGCCGCGCCTGGTAGGCGGAGCGCTCCTCATGGGGGCCGGCGTGGCGGGCATGCACTACACGGACATGACCGCGCTGCGCATGAATCCGGGCATTCAATACAACCCCGGCAGATTTGGGGTGTCGATCGTGATTGCCGTGCTGGCATCGGGCGTGGCGCTGTGGATCGCATTCCGCCTGCGGCGGCAGTCGCGGCGCGTCCGTGCGCTGCGTGCCGGTTCAGCGGTGGTGATGGGCGTGGCCATTGTCGGCATGCACTACACGGGTATGTCCGCGGCGGCGTTTCCATTGGGCAGCGTGTGTGGCGCTGCGCATACCGGGGCGAGTGCCGATTGGCTGGCGCTGGTCATCATCATCGTCACGCTGGCGGTGCTGGCTATCGCGCTCATCATCTCGGTGCTCGACTTGCGCATGGAGGCACGCACCGCCTTGCTGGCGAACTCGCTGGCCGCGGCCAACAAGGAGCTGGCCTATCTGGCGCTGCACGACAACCTGACCAAACTTTCCAACCGCGTGCTGCTGGAAGACCGTCTGACCCAGGCGATCCGCACCGCCGAACGTGAGAAGCACCGCTTCGCGCTCATGTTCATGGACCTCGATGGCTTCAAGGCCGTCAACGATGTCTATGGCCACCATGTGGGTGACCTGCTGCTGATCGACGTTGCCCAGCGCATCGGTGCGCGGGTGCGCCAGCAGGACACCGTGGCGCGTGTCGGCGGCGACGAATTCGTGGTTCTCGCCTATGTGGACGATCCGGAAGACGCCGGCACCCTGGCCAACGCGCTGCTGGAAGTGGTGCGCGAGCCCTTCATGGCCGGCGGTCACGAGTTGCGCGTCTCCACCAGCATCGGCATCGCGATCTACCCTGGCGACGGCGGCAACCAGCACGACCTGCTGACCAATGCCGATGCGGCGATGTACCACGCAAAGGGCCTGGGCCGGAACGCCTATAGCTTTTTTGAGCCATCGATGAACGCCGACGTGCATCAGCAGTTGCAGCTTGTGCAAGACCTGCGACGCGCGGTCGAGCGGCACGAACTCGTGCTGCATTACCAGCCGAAATTCAACGCGCCCAACGGGCCGATCATGGGCGTCGAGGCGCTGGTGCGCTGGCAGCATCCGCAGCGCGGTCTGGTGCCCGCCGATGAATTCATCCCGCTGGCCGAAAAGACCGGCCTGATCGTGCCGCTGGGCGCGTGGGTGTTGGACGAAGCCTGTCGCCAGATGGCGCAATGGCAACGCGAGGGGCACAGCGGCTGGAGCGTCGCCGTGAATCTCTCCGCGCTGCAGTTCGGCCATGCCGCACTCATCGACAGCGTGCGCGATACGCTCGCGCGCCACGCGCTGGACCCGCGCAGCCTGACGCTGGAGATTACGGAGTCGACGGCCATGCGCGACGTCGATGCGAGCCTGCAGATCCTGCAGCGGCTCGACGCGATGGGCGTGCGGATTTCGATCGACGATTTCGGCACCGGCTATTCCAGCCTGCTGTATCTCAAGCGGTTGCCCGCCAGCGAGCTGAAAATCGACCGCGGCTTCGTGCGCGACCTGGCGCACGACACGGAAGACGCGGCCATCGTCTCGGCCATCGTGGCGCTGGGCCAGACGCTGAACCTGCGCATCGTGGCGGAAGGTGTGGAGACCGCCGAGCAGCAGGCGTTCCTGACGCGGCTCGGCTGCCACTCGCTGCAGGGCTACCTGCTCGGCCGCCCGATGACGGCGGAATCGTTGAGCGCGGCGATGGCGTAAGCGCTTAGCGCGACGCGACTTCAGCGTCGAGCGCGGCCAGCTGGGCTGGCGTGCCCACGTTTTCCCAGCGGCCGTCGAAGCGCTCGCCGGTCGCACGGCCTTCAGCGATGGCCTGGTGGTACAGCGGCGTCATCGCCAGCCGCGTGCCGGGCGCGATGCTGGCAAACAGGCGCGTGTCGTACAAGCCGATGTTGCCGAACGTGAGGCGCTCGGCACCGTCGGCGTGGAGCACGCCTTCGTTATCCAGCGCGAAATCGCCGTGCAGGTGATACGGCGGGTTGGGCACCATCACCAGGTGCATGCTGGGCGCCGCTTGCCCGGCCATTGCGGGCGCCCGGTCGCGCAGCAAGGCGTAGTCATAATCGCAGAACACATCGCCGCTGACGGCAATGAACACGCTGTGGCCATCTCCGGCATGCAGCAGCGGCATGGCCTGCGCGACTCCGCCTGCCGTTTCCAGCGCTTGCCCTTCCGGCGAATACGCCAGGCGTACGCCCCACGCGCTGCCATCCCCGAGCGCGGTTTCGATCTGCGCACCGAGCCATGCATGGTTGATGACGATGTCGCGCACCCCAGCCGCAGCCAGGCGCTCGATCTGCCAGACGATCAGCGGTTTGCCACCCACGGTGAGCAGGGGCTTGGGCGTGTGGTCGGTCAGCGGGCGCATGCGGTCGCCACGGCCCGCTGCAAAAATCATGGCACGCGTCGTCAAGTTCAAGCCATCACCTTCATGAGAATGAGCAGCACAGCCATGCCGCCGACGATGGTCCACATCGCGCTCTTCGTCACCCGTGCGATGACGATGGCAACGATGCCGGCAAGCAGGCGCGGGTTGTCGACCGACACCGCGAGCGCGCCGTCGCGTATCAGCAGGTCGGGCGCGACGAGCGCGGTCAGCATCGCGGCTGGCACGTAGGGCAGGGCGTTGCGGAACCACATCGGCAGGTTCATGCGCCCTTCCAGCGCGATAAACGACAGGCGGATCAGGTAGGTGGCCGCGCCAGAAATCAGCAGCACGCCAAAGAGGATCAGCGCTTTCATGCGGCAGCCCCCTTGTCGGACGGTCGGGCAAGCAAGCGCTCGACCAGCGCGCCGGCGGCAATGCCCACGCACGCCGCGCTCATCAGCCCGAGCTTGTGCGGCCAGCCCGTCCAGGCCACGGCCAGCAAGGCGCCGGTCAGGGCAGCGGCCAGTTGCGCACGCGTGCGCAGCGCCGGCACCACGATGGCGATGAACGTGAGCGGCAGGAAGAAGTCGAGTGGCCACGTCGTCGGCACCTGCGCGCCCAGCACCACACCGACGATCGTCGACGCCTGCCAGTTGGACCACAGCGCCACGCCAGCGCCGAGGAAATACCAATGGCGATATGCGGCTTCCGCGCTGCCGGGCTGCGCGGTGACAACGCGGCGGTTCATGGCGGCGAAGGCTTCGTCGGTCAGCAGATAGGCGATCAGCCATTTCCAGCGGCGCGGCAGGTGCGCCAGCGCTGGCGCAATGCTGGCCGAATACAGCGCGTGCCGCAGATTCACCATCGAGACCGTCGCCGCAATCACCAGCGCGGGCGCGCCACCGGCCCACAACTGCACGAGGATCATCTGCGAGGCGCCACCGAAAACGATGGCGCTCATCGCCACGGCAAGCCACGCGGGCATGCCGGCCGACGTGGCGAGCACGCCGTAGATCAGGCCGAACGGCACCACGCCCAGCAGCATGGGCGCGAGCGCCAGCATGCCGGCGCGAAACTCAACGGCGCGGGGGGAAACCATCAGAACGTGTAGCCGATCTGCTGCGCGCGATCTTCGAGTTGATCGAGCAGGCGAGCCAGCGGCGCCAGCGCGTTGTAGCGGCTGCACACACGGCGCAGGTAGGCGATGAAGCGCGGGGTGTCTTCCACGTAGCCGGTCTTGCCGTCGCGGTAGCACAGGCGCGCGAAAATGCCGGCCACCTTCAGATGGCGTTGCGCGCCCATCCATTCGAGCGCACGGTAGAACTCGCCGAAGTCTTCATCGACCGGCAGCTTGGCGGCGCGGGCGGCCTCCCAGTAGCGCACGGCCCAATCCAGCTCCTGCTCTTCGTCCCAGGACAGGAAGGCGTCGCGCAGCAGCGAGGCGGCGTCGTAGGTGATCGGCCCGTAGACGGCGTCCTGGAAGTCCAGCACGCCCGGCTGCGATGGGTCGGCCGCGTTGATCATCAGGTTGCGCGGCATGTAGTCACGGTGCACGTACATGCGCGGCTGGGCCAGGGCGCTGTCGACGAGCAGCTTGAACACCTTGTCGAGCGATTCGCGCTGGGTGGCGTCCAACGGGCGTTGCAGGTGGCGGTCGACATACCAGTCCGGAAACAGCGACAGCTCGCGGCGCAGCAGCGCTTCGTCGTACGGCGGCAGTTCGCCTTCGCGCGAGGCCGACTGCCAGCGCACCAGGGTATGGATGGCCGGGCGGAACAGCGTATCGGCGTAGGCGAGGTCGAAATTGCGTTCGCGCAGCGATTGCAGATACGTTTGCGGGCCCAGATCGGTGAGCAGCAGGAAGCCCTGCGCAAGATCCTGCTCCAGCACCTGCGGCGCGCGCACGCCGGCACCATTGAGCAGACCAGCCACATGGACGAACGGGCGGCAGTCTTCCTGCGGCGGCGGGGCGTCCATGACGACCAGCGTGCCGGGCTTGCCACTGACGGCGCTGTCCAGGCGGAAATACCGGCGGAAGCTGGCATCGGCCGAGGCAGGTTGCAGCGTGTCGATGCGCAGGCCGTGGGCGGCGGGCAATGTGCCGAGCCAGTCGCGCAGTTGGCTGAGGCGTGCGTCGGTTGCGCCTGCTGCGGCGCCAGGGGTCGAAGCCATGCTGAGAGAATGCTGGAATGAGGCTGGAAGGAAGCCCCGTATAATACTCGACCGAGTTTCGCCGCGAGCGAGCGCCGGCCTTGTCCAGGCTGCGTCCGGCGGCGGGATTGAACGCAGTACCGACTGATTTTGTGCCTGTGCGTGCCGTTGCGCGCGCGGCCCTGTTCCCGATCTGCATGACCGAACCGAACCGAGCCAGGAAGAACCGGCAGCGCGCTGCTGTTGCCGCGCCCGATCAGCGGCCCGCCGACTTGGCCACCATCAGGCGTGGCACGCTGGCATTGCGCCCGCTGGTATTTGCGGTGGCCGGTGTCTGGACGGCGACGTCCGCGGCGCAGGGCGCGGACACCGCGCAAGCGACGGCGCCTGCTGTCACCCCGGCCTCGTCGGTGACGGCGCTGGCGACGTCCGGCCCGGCCACGCCCGGCGGCAGTCTGCTGGTGCCGAAGATGGCCGAGCCCGTCCAGCGACCGGACAATACTGTTCCCACCTTTACCGCGGCCGACAAGATGGACGGCCGCACCAACGAAGACATCCACCTGCGCGGTAACGGCGAACTGCGCCGCAACGGTTCGGTGCTGAAGGGCGACGCGCTCGACTACAACCAGGACACCGACGTTGCCACCGCCACCGGCAATGTGCGTCTGCTCAAGGGCGGCACGCTCGTCACCGGTCCGGACGCCAAGCTCAAGATCACCGCCAACGAAGGCACCATCAGCACGCCCGCGTACGAGTTCCACACGACCGGCGGCCACGGCACCGCAGAGCGCATCGATTTCATTGATAAGGACAACAGCCGCATCACGCGCGGCACGTACACCACGTGCGCGCCCGACAACGTCGACTGGTACTTCAGCGCGAGCCGCATCGATATCGACAGCGACCGCCAGGTTGGCACCGGCCGCAACGGCGTGCTTCACTTCTTCGGCGTGCCGGTGTTTGCCGCGCCGGTCATGGACTTTCCGCTCAATGACGACCGGCGCAGCGGTTTCCTTGCACCGGTGTTCGGCTATAACAGCCGCAGCGGGGCCGACGTCACGCTGCCGTACTACTTCAATATCGCTCCGAACCGCGATTTGACCTTGTATCCGCGTCTGCTCAGTATGCGTGGCCTGCAGCTTGGCGCCGAATATCGCTATCTCGATACGTCGTACAGCGGCGTCCTGCGGGGCGAATTCCTGCCCGATGATCGTGAGGCGGGTCGTAACCGCTGGTCGATTTCGGCAGTACACACGCAGCGACTGGCCCCGGGCCTGACCGGCTACATCAACTACAACAAGGTTTCCGATAACACTTATCCGGATGACCTTGGCCGCAGCATCGTCACGGCGACGCAGCGCCAGTATGTCCAGGAAGGCGGCGTCACCTATTCCATCGGCGATTGGGTTGCGCTGGCGCGCGTGCAGAAGTTCCAGACGCTGTCTACGGCAACTACGCCGCTTTCTGCACCGTACGAGCGGGTACCGGAGTTGAGTCTGACTTACAACCGGTACGACGTTGGCGGCTTTGACATCAATTTCCTGACCGACTACACGCGGTTTTCGATCCCGACGGCCAATACCGTGCAGGGCGAGCGCCTGTTCATGCAGCCGACGATCAGCTACCCGATCGTCCGCCCCGGCTGGTACGTCACCCCGAAGTTCATCCTGAACACCACCGCATACCGCCTGGACCGCCCGGCCGGCGACACGCAGGACACGCAGATCAATCGCACGCTTCCGACGTTCTCGCTCGATTCGGGCATGACCTTCGAGCGCGATGCGCCGCTGGTCTCCAAATTGTTCGGCGTGAGCTACATCCAGACGCTGGAGCCGCGCGTGTTCTACGTGTACACCCCGTATCGCGACCAGTCGCAGATTCCGTTGTTCGATACCGGCCAGTCGGACTACAACCTCGGGCAGATCTTTACCGAGAACCCGTACACCGGTTACGACCGCATTGCCGACAACAACAAGGTGACGGCAGGTGTGACCACGCGTTTTATCGAGGCCGAATCAGGCATTGAGCGCCTGCGTGCCACGATCGCCCAGCGCATCGATCTCGACGGGCAGCGCGTGACGCTGGCGGGTGCGGCCCCGACGTCGGTACGCCGCTATTCGGACCTTCTGGGTGCGACCACGATCCAGATGTTCCGCGGCATCTTTTTCGATACGAACCTTCAGTACAATCAGGACCTCGACCGCATCATGCGTTCGACGGTCGCGTTCAGCTGGAAGCCGGAAGCCAACAAGGTGATCAACCTCGGCTACCGCTATTACCGGCAAGACGCCAATACCGGTCAGTTGCCGCTGGAACAGGCCGATATCTCCACGCAGTGGCCGATTACGCGGCGCCTCTACGGCCTGGGTCGCATCGGTTACGACCTGGATGCGCGCAAGCCATCGGATGTGCTGCTCGGCCTCGAATATGTGGCGGACTGCTGGGTCGGCCGACTGGCGGTACAGCGCTACAGCAATGCGGTTTCGGGCTATACGACGCATATCTTTGCCCAGATCGAATTCAAGGGTTTGTCGAAGGTGGGGAACAATCCGATCGACGTGATTCGTCTGAACGTGCCCGGCTACCAGCCGGTGACCGCACAGCCGATCACGCCGTCCGTGCTGGATCAATATGAATAACGACATCATGGCTTTCCAATCGACCGCTTTCGCCACGCGTGTGGCTCCTCTGGGCCGCTTGCGTGTTGCCACCGGCGTGCTGCTTGCGCTGTTGGCGGGGACCACGCTGTCGCCAGCCGTCCACGCGCAGCAGGCGCAATCGGCAAAAAAGAGTGCACCGGTGCGGGGCATCTTCGCCAACCCCGGTTCGTCGCCGAGCCAGCCGCTGCTGCAGGGCACGCTGCCCGAGCCAACGGCTCCAGGCGCGCCGCGCAGCCAGTTGGTCGACGAGGTGGTGGCTGTGGTCAACACCGACGTCATCACCCGCCGCGAACTGCTCAACCGCGCGGATCTGGTCGAGCGCACGTTCCGCGCACAGAATCGCCCGCTGCCGCCGCGCGCCGATCTGCTCGGCGAAGTGCTTGAGCAGCTCATCTTGGAGCGCGTGCAGGCGCAGACCGCCAAGGAAAGCGGCATCCGCGTGTCCGACGCCGATGTGGATCGTGCCGTGGAAAGCGTGGCCCAGCGCAACAACCTGTCGGTGCCGCAGCTCAAGAGCAAGCTGAAGGACGCCGGCATGACGTACGACAAGTACCGCGACGACCTGCGTCAGGAAATCCTTCTGGCGCGCCTGCGTGAGCGCGAGGTCGACTCGAAGGTGCAGGTCTACGACGGCGAGATCGACAACTATCTGGCGCAGCAGGGTGGCGGCACGGCCCCGGCCGGCGAACAGCAATACAACGTCGCGCAGATTCTCGTGCCCGTTGCCGAAGGCGCCACGGATGCCGAGAAGGCCGCAGCGCGCAAGAAGGCCGAAGGCCTGCTCAAGCAAGCGCAGGGCGGCGCGGATTTCGCCAAGCTGGCGCGTGACAATTCTGGCGCGCAAGATGCCGCGCAAGGCGGCGAGCTTGGGCTGCGGCCGATCGGGCGCCTGCCGGCTGTGTTTGCCAACGCCGTGGTCGACATGAAGGCGGGCCAGGTGGCGAGCCAAGTGGTCGAAAGCCCGGCTGGTTATCACGTGATCAAGCTGTTGGAGAAGCGCGCATCGAGCACGGCCATTGCCGCCAAGGTGCAGCAGACGCAAGTGCGCCACATCCTGATCAAGACCGGTCCGACGATGTCGGCGGACGACGCGCGCCGCCAGTTGGTGGGCCTGCGTGACCGGATCGTCCACGGCTACGATTTTGGCGATGCGGCACGCCGGTATTCGCAGGACGGTTCGGCCGGTGCGGGTGGCGAGCTGGGCTGGGTGTCGCCGGGCCAGCTGGTGCCGGAATTCGAGCAGGCGATGAACCAGCTCAAGCCGGGCGATGTGTCGCAGCCGGTGCAAAGCCAGTTCGGTGTGCACCTGATCCAGGTGGAAGGCCGCCGCGAGGCAGAGGTGTCGGGAGACCGCGAGCGCGACTACGCGCGCTCGGTCATTCGCGAGCAGAAGGTGCAGGCCGCCTATGAGGATTGGCTGCGTGAACTGCGCGATTCGGCACACGTGGAATACCGCGTGAACCGTCAGCAGTAAGCTACGGGCATCCGCATCGCTCACGGCCGCCTGCGGGCGGCCGTGGCGTTTCTAGATCGCTCCAGAAACCATCGCAGGAAAGCGCTGCATGCTGAACATTGCCATCACCACTGGCGAACCCGCCGGTATCGGCCCCGACATCACCGTGGCCGCTTTGCTGCATTTGGCGCGGCAGGCATTGCCGCGTTACGCCGATGTGCAGTGGCACGTGATTGGCGATGCCGCGCTGCTGCAGGCACGCGCGGACGCGATCGGGCAGGGCGATTTCTGGCGCGTTGCCTCGACGGCGCTGACTGTCGTGGAGCGCCCGCTGGGTGCGCCGGTGCGCGCCGGCGTGCTCGATGCCGCCAACGGCCGCTATGTGCTGGACTTGCTCGACGCTGCCATCGACGGTTGCCAGATCGGCACCGAAGATGGCGTCCGTTACGACGCGATGGTCACGGCGCCGGTGCAGAAGAGCACGATCAACGACGCAGGCGTGCCTTTTACCGGCCACACCGAGTACCTGGCCGAGCGCAGCCGAACGCCGCGCGTGGTAATGATGCTCGCCGGTCCGCAGCCGGCGCACGACAACGCCATGCTGCGCGTGGCGCTGGCGACGACGCACTTGCCGCTGCGCGAGGTGCCGGACGCCATCACCCCCGCGGTGCTCGACGAAACGCTGGACATCGTGCAGCGTGACCTGCGCATGCGTTTTGGACTGAACGCACCTCGCATCCTCGTGACGGGGTTGAATCCGCATGCGGGTGAATCCGGCCACCTCGGCCGCGAAGAGATCGAGGTGATCGAGCCCGCCATCGCGCGGGCGCGTGCACGCGGAATCGATGCCCGCGGTCCGTATCCGGCCGATACGCTGTTCCAGCCGCGCCTGCTGGCCGATGCCGATTGCGTGCTGGCGATGTACCACGACCAAGGTTTGGCGCCGCTCAAGTACGGCACCTTCGGCCATGGCGTGAACATCACGCTGGGCTTGCCGTTTGTCCGCACGTCGGTGGACCACGGTACGGCGCTGGACTTGGCCGGCACGGGCCGCGCCGAGTTCGGAAGCATGATCGAGGCGATCGATACTGCCATCGCCATGGCGCGGCACACCGCGCGCTCCTGAGTTTCCTTCACCTCTTCGATTTCGAGTTCGCAATGGCACGATCCACGACCGGCGTTCACCAAGGGCACCAGGCCCGCAAGCGCTTCGGCCAGAACTTCCTGGTCGATGACGGCGTGATCCACGCCATCGTTGCCGCCATCGATCCGAAGCCCGACGATGTACTTGTCGAGATCGGCCCCGGCCTGGGCGCGCTCACCGTGCCGCTGATGGAGCGCGTGCGCACGCTGCAGGTGGTCGAGCTGGATCGAGACCTTGTCGCGCGCTTGCAGAAGCGATTCGGCGATCGGCTGATCGTGCATGCGGGCGATGCACTGGCGTTCGATTTCGGTTCGCTGCAGGAGGCGGGCCGGCCGCTGCGCATCGTCGGCAACCTGCCATACAACATCTCGAGCCCGCTGCTGTTCCACCTCGCCACGTTTGCCGACCGCGTGCGCGATCAGCATTTCATGCTGCAGAAAGAAGTGGTCGACCGCATGGTCGCCGCGCCGGGTAGCAAGGCGTTCAGCCGGCTGTCGGTGATGCTGCAGGTGCGGTACTACATGGAGCTGGTGCTGGATGTGCCGCCGGGCTCGTTCAACCCGCCGCCCAAAGTGGATTCGGCGGTGGTGCGGATGATTCCGTGGCCGGCCGACAAATCGCCGTATGCGCCGGTCGACCTGCGCGCGCTTGGCACGGTGGTGACGATGGCGTTTTCGCAGCGCCGCAAGGTGTTGCGCAACACGCTGGGCGCACTGCGCGATGTGATCGATTTCGAAGCGCTTGGCTTTGACCTGGGCCGGCGCGCAGAAGAAGTGTCGGTGGAAGACTTCGTGGCAGTGGCGAACGCACTGCCGGCTAATCGCATTGCCGGCAGCGTTTCCGACCTTAGCGAAGATTGACGAGCAGGATGCCCGACAGCACGAGCGCCGCCGCCAGAGCAAACCGCAGTCCAACCGGCTCGTGCAACAGCAGCACGCCAAACGCCACGCCAAACAGCGGCGTCAGGAACGAGAACACCGACAACCGCGATGCCAGGTAGCGGCGCAGCAGCCAGAACCACGTCAGGTAACTGGCGAACGCAATCAGCACGGATTGGTAGGCGAGGCTGGCCAGCGCGGTCGGTGTAAGGTTTGCCGTAAAGGCCTGGCCGGTGCCGGCGGCCATCAACAGCAACAGCACAGCCGAGACGGCAAGTTGGTACAGCAGCGTCTTCGCTGCCGGTGCTTCGGAAAGCTTGCTTGCCCGCACGACGATGGTCGTCGCGCCCCACAGCGCGCCTGCCACCACGCCCAGCGCGTCGCCCAGCGAGGTCGACGGCCCGGCCGCCGGGTGCAGGACACCGTCGGCGAACGCCAGCACGATCCCCGCAAACGCAATGCCGATCCCGGCCCACTGGCGCGGGCGCAGGTGCTCACCCGGCACGAAAAAGTGCAGGCCGAGGGCGGTGAAGATCGGCGCGGTGTAAAGGAACACCGCCATGCGCGAGGCAGTGGTGTAGCTCAGGCCAATGAAGATGCACAGGAACTCGATCCCGAAGAGCACACCGGCCATCAGACCACCGGCCAATGTGCCGTCACGCACTGACAGGCACGTGCCGCGCCACAGCGCAAACGCCAGCACCAGGACCGACGCGATTGCCGAGCGCACACCGGCCTGCATAACGGGCCCCACGTCGTGCGCCGCCACCTTGATGGCAACCTGCTGAAAGCCCCAGCACATGCACAGCACCACCATCAGGCCGATGGCAGTGCCGTCCAGCGGCCGGCGGATGGCGTCAGTGGCGGTTGCCATCGGGCATCGAGCGCGCCTGGATCAGCTCGATCTTGTAGCCATCCGGATCTTCCACAAACGCGATGATGGTGCTGCCGCCCTTGACCGGGCCCGCTTCACGCGTGACCTTGCCGCCTGCGTTACGAATCTGGTCACAGGCTTGTGCGGCATCGTCGACCTCGATGGCCAAGTGCCCGAATGCCGTGCCGAGTTCGTACTCGCTCACCCCGTAGTTGTAGGTCAGTTCGATGACCGTGTTGCTGGCTTCCGGGCCGTAGCCGACGAACGCCAGCGAGTACTTGTACTCGGGGTTGTCGCTGGTGCGCAGCAGTTGCATGCCGAGCACCTTGGTGTAGAAGTCGATCGAGCGCTGCATGTCGCCGACGCGCAGCATGGTGTGGAGCATTCGCATGGGGTTTCCTTCCTGGAGGACTGTGGGGAAGGCAATATTGTAGGAGGGTGTGGCCGAGCGTGCAGGACAGGCGTTCTCTGCAACCGCCGCATCCGCCGCAGGAGCGTCGGCAGGGCGAATCAGAACGCCGGCAAGTATTCCGGCGGATGCGAGCGCAGTTGCTCCCGCGCCTCACGAAACTCAGGAAAGATCGACTCCACCGTGTCCCAGAAGCGCGGGCTGTGGTTCATCTCTTTGAGATGCGCCAGTTCATGCGCAACCACGTAGTCGATCAAGCTGAGGGGGAAATGCACGAGGCGCCAGTTCAGGCGGATCTTGCCGTCGGCGGTGCAGCTTCCCCAGCGCGTGGCGGCGGAGGAGAGTGCATACGCGCTATGCCGCACGCCAAGGCGCTCGGCATATACCTCAAGACGCTCGCCGAAGAGGCGTCGGGCCTGCGTCTGCAGCCAGCCTTGCACGCGGTCCTTGATCTGCTGCTCGGTGGTGGTGTGCGGCAGGCCCAGGTGCAGCATGCTGGTGTCGGCATCGAACATCAATGCGCCGATGGGCGATTCCAGCTTGAGCGTGATCGTCTTGCCGAGGAACGGCAATCCGGCGCCGTCCTGCCACTCCATCGTCGGCAGCATGCGGCGTGCGGCGCTCGTGCGCCATTCGGCCAGCTTGGCGAAGATCCACTTCTGCTTTTCGGCGATGGCGTGTTCGATCTCGGCGAGCGTGACCCAGCGCGGTGCCGTGATCGACAGGCCGCGGTCATCGATGACAAAGCCGATGGTCCGCCGCGACGAGCGCTTGAGGTTATAGATGAGCGCGCGCTCGCCCAGCGTCAGGCGGCGCTGGTGGGGGCCAAGCGGTGCGGTGGAAAAATCGAGTGCGGGCGGGGCGAGGAGCGGCGCGTCAGGCGGCTGCGTGGGCGACGAGGCTTCGGGTGCGAGCAGCGGCAGCTCAAGCTGGACGCTGTCGGCGGTGGTGGGCGAAGTCGGTGGGCGCAGCAGTTTCATGCGTGCTCGCGGTAGCTATCGGCGTCGATTCTACGCATTTCCGCTTCGATCCATGCTTCGACTTCGCGGTTGAGTTCGTCGCTGGTCTTGCCTGCAGTCGGGATGGCCGGACCGACCGACAGCGTGATCAGGCCCGGATGCTTCAGGAACGAATTGCGCGGCCACACGCGGCCGGAGTTGTGGGCGATCGGGATGACCCACGCGCCGGTATCCACGGCAAAACGCGCACCGCCGCTCTTGTAGCGCGGCTTCGGGTCGCCCGAGCGCGTGCGGGTGCCTTCCGGGAACATGATCACCCACGCGCCTTCGGCCATGCGTTCCTTGCCCTGACGTGCGACCGAGGCGAACGCGTTGGCGCCGTCCTTGCGGTTGATGTGCACCATTTTGAGCATGCCCAGCGCCCAGCCGAAGAAGGGCACATACAGCAGCTCGCGCTTGAATACGTAGCACAGCGGCCGAGGCATGGTCGCGACATAGGCCATGGTTTCCCACGCGGACTGATGCTTGGAGAGCAGCACCACCGGCTTGTTGGTGGCGACGGCTTCTTCGATGTGCTCCCAGCCCTGGTATTGCCAACGGATGCCGAGCAGCCAGCGCGCCATCCAGATGGCGGATTTGGTCCAGCCCGACACCATCCAGAACCGGCGAGCCGGATTCATGAACGGGAACACGATGAAGCAGGCCACCGCATAGATCGGCGTCCAGACAATCAGGAAAACCAGGTACAGCAGCGAACGGATAAAAGTCATTGGGGGCGAATTCAAGGGGCGCGCGTGGGCGTGCCCTGGGGCGCGGGGGACAGCAGCGCACGCGCAAACGCACGCAGGTCCTCGTGAATTTGGGTGCCCGGGGGCAGGTCGCCGGCATCGCGGGTCTTGGTGCCCTTGCCGGTCAGTACGAGGTGCGGTACGGCGCCGACTTCGACGCCGGCTTGCAGATCGCGCAGCGAGTCTCCAACGACCGGCACGCCCGTGAGGTCCACGTCGAAGCGGCGTGCAATCTCGCGCAGCATGCCGGACTTGGGCTTGCGGCATTCGCAGGCATCGGCGGCGGTGTGCGGGCAGAAGAAGACGGCATCAACCCGCCCGCCGTAGGTGGCGAGCGCCTTGTACATCTTCTCGTGCATGGCGTTGAGCGCGGCGGCCTCAAACAGGCCGCGTCCGATGCCCGACTGGTTGGTTGCCACCACCACCTGGTAGCCCGCCTGGTTCAGTTCGGCAATGGCTTCCAGGCTGCCCTCGAGCGCGATCCACTCGTCGGGCGACTTGATGAACTGGTCGCTGTCTCGGTTGATGACGCCATCGCGGTCGAGAATCACCAGTTTGGGAACGTGGGGCATGGTGGGCTCCGAACGGTGCTTGGGGTGCCGATCAGGCGGCCAGCTTGGAGATGTCCGCCACGCGGTTCATCAGTCCGTGCAGTTCAGCCAGCAGCGCCAGGCGGTTGTCGCGCAGCGCGGTGTCGTCGGCCATCACCATCACGCCGTCGAAGAAGGTGTCGACCGCTTCGCGCAGACCGGCCAACGTCTTGAGCGCAGTGGTGAAATCGCCGCGTGCGAAGGCGTCGTGCACCTGCGGTTCCGCTGAAACCACGGATTGGTGCAGCGCGCGCTCGGCGTCTTCCTTGAGCAGTGGCGGCTGCACGGCACCAATGGCCACGTCCGTCTTCTTCAGGATGTTGGTGATGCGCTTGTTGGCGGCCGCCAGTGCCTCGGCCTGCGGCAGGGCAGCAAAGGCGCGTACGGCTTCTAGGCGCGCGACGATGTCGTCTAGGCGCTGCGGGCGCTGACTCACCACGGCTTCGACCTCGTTGGTGCTGTAGCCCTTGTCCTTCAGGTAGCCGCGCAGGCGGTCGTAGAGGAAGTCGGTGATGGCGGCCAGGTTCGGTTTGACGGCGGCGATGCCGTCGAAGCTGGCAGCGGCGATCTGCAGTGCATCGTCAATCGTGAGCGCGAGCGGCTTCTCGATCAGCATGCGCAGGATGCCCAGCGCGTGGCGGCGCAGCGCGAACGGGTCTTTCTCGCCCGTGGGTTGCAGGCCGATGCCCCAGATGCCGACCAGCGTTTCGAGCTTGTCGGCCAGCGCCACCACGGTACCGGTGGCGGTGCTGGGCAGCGCATCGCCGGCAAAGCGCGGTTGGTAGTGTTCGGAGCAGGCCAGCGCCACATCGTCGGGTTCGCCGTCATGGCGTGCATAGTACGTGCCCATCGTGCCTTGCAGCTCGGGGAACTCGCCCACCATGTCGGTCAGCAGATCGGCCTTGGCCAGCAGCGCGCCGCGCGAGGCGTGCGCCACATCCGCGCCGAGCTTCTCGGCCAGTTGGCCGGCAATGGCTTGCAGGCGCGACACGCGCTCAAGTTGCGTGCCGATCTTGTTGTGATAGACCACGCGCGAGAGCAGCGGCACGCGATCGGCCAGCGGCTTCTTCTTGTCCTGCTCGAAGAAGAAGCGCGCGTCGGCCAGGCGCGGGCGGACCACGCGCTCATTGCCTTGAATGATGGCCTCGGGTGTATCCGTGGCGATGTTCGAGACGATCAGGAAGCGGTTGCGCAGATGGCCCTGCGCGTCGGTCAGCGCAAAGTACTTCTGGTTGGTCTGCATGGTCAGGATCAGACACTCCTGCGGTACGGCGAGGAATGCTTCCTCGAAATGGCAGGGGTAGACCACGGGCCATTCGACCAACGCGTTCACCTCATCGAGCAGCGCTTCGGGCATGACTACCGTATCGGCGCCGGCGGTCTTGAGCAGTTCGGCGCGGATGGCCTCTTTGCGCTTGCCGTAGCCGGCGATGACCTTGCCCTGCGACTCCAGCGTGCTCGCATACGACGCGGCGTCCTGGATGACGATTTCGCCCGCCGACAGGAAACGGTGGCCCAGCGTCACGTTGCCCGATTGCAGGCCGAACGCGCTGACGGGGATGACCTCGCTGTCGAGCAGCGCAATCAGCTTGTGGGCGGGGCGCACGAACTGGACGTTCTCGCCGTTCGGGCGCTGATACGTCATCACCTTCGGGATCGGAAGGTTGGCGATGGTTTGCGACAGTGCAGTCTGAAGGCCGTCAGCCAGCACGGCGCCGCGTGCGGTGTAGCGATAAAACAGCGCTTCGGCCTTGCCGTCGGGCCCGCGTTCCAGCGATTCAGCGGCGATGGCCTCCACGCCCACGGTCTTGGCCAGCGCGGCCAGCTTCTTGACCAGCGGCGCTGCGGGCTTGCCCTCGGCGTCGAAGGCGATGGTCACGGGCAGCACCTTCTCGCGCAGTTCGCGATCGGGCGCGGTGCGGCGCACGCCGGTGATCGATGCGGCCAGGCGGCGCGGCGTGGCAAATCCTTCTACGGCGGCGCCCTCTTCGAGCAGGCCTTGCGCCGACAGACCGTCAAACAGGCCGCGTGCAAACGCCTCGCCGAGGCGGGCCAGCGCCTTGGGCGGCAGTTCTTCGGTCAGCAGTTCGATCAGGAGGGTGGACATAGCGTTTGAATCGGTGACGTCGTTGTTCTGCGCCGCTTGGTGTTCAGATCAGGTGCGGCGGTACGTTGTGTGGTTCGGTTCAGTGATCAGCAGGGCGAGCCGGGCACGGGTTCCACGCCCGAAAGCAGCCACACGCCGTTCTGCTGCTGAAACTGCAATTGCGTGCCGGCGCACTGACCCGGCGGCGGGGGCGGTGCAATCGGCGCGGGCGTGGTGCCAGGCACGGCAGCATCGCGGCGCAGGAAGCGGGCCGACAGCAAGCCCCGTCGCGCGTCGTACCGCACTTCTTGCAGCGTGCCGGACACATTGAATTCCAGACGGCTCGGCAACTGCCCCGCCGATCGGAACACGCGCGCACGGCGCTGTGCCTTGACGCCGGTGCCTTGCCACTCCACCCACGTGAGCGGGAAGCGCAGTGCCGTCGCATACGTGCGCAACGGTACGCGATGCCAGCCGAGGTCCCGTGCGCCGGACAGGTCGCAGGCCATCGTGCGCACCAGGCTCGTCCATTGATCGAGCGACGGCGGCGGCGGCGTCCAGGCCGCGCTCAGCGCTTGCTGGAGCGGCTTGGAATCGGCCACGCAAAGCTGCGTCAAAGTGTTGGGCACGACAAAAACCTTCTCCGCCGATGCCGGCTTGGACGTGCGATGCCGCGCCGCTTGGGCAACGCTCGCCGGTAGCGTCAGCGCGGCGATGGACGCTGCCGTCAGCAGCGCCAGGCCACGCCGTGCTCGGTTGGCCGTCATGCGGCCTCCGTGGTCTTGACAGCGGCAGCGGCCGTGCCGCACATCGGGAAGCCCAGGCGCTCGCGCGAATCGTAGTAAGCCTGCGCGACCAGGCGCGACAAATTGCGGATGCGGCCGATGTAGGCCGCGCGCTCCGTCACCGAAATGGCGCCGCGTGCGTCCAGCAGGTTGAAGGTGTGGCCGGCCTTGAGCACTTGCTCGTAGGCGGGCAGGGCCAGTTGCACGACAGGTGCGTCGCCCTCGGCAGCGGCATCACCTTCTGCGCGCACGCCCATCAGGCGCTTGGCTTCGGCTTCGTGCTCGGCAAAGCGGCGGAACAGCACGGTCGTGTCAGCCTGCTCGAAGTTGTAGGTCGATTGCTCGACTTCGTTCTGGTGATAGACGTCGCCGTAGGTCAGGCGGCGCTTCACGGGGCCGTTCGGGCCCGGCTCTTCCCACTCGGTCCAGACCAGGTCATAGATGTTTTCGACCTGCTGCAGGTACATTGCCAGGCGCTCGATGCCGTAGGTGATCTCACCGGTCACCGGCTTGCAGTCCAGGCCGCCGACCTGCTGGAAGTACGTGAACTGCGTGACTTCCATGCCGTTGAGCCAGACCTCCCAGCCGAGGCCCCAGGCGCCGAGCGTGGGGTTCTCCCAGTCGTCTTCTACAAAGCGCACGTCGTTCTGCTTCAGGTCCAGGCCCAGCGCTTCCAGCGAACCGAGGTACAGGTCGAGGATGTTTTCCGGCGCCGGCTTGAGCACCACCTGGTATTGGTAGTAGTGCTGCAGGCGATTCGGGTTCTCTCCGTAGCGGCCGTCCTTGGGGCGGCGCGACGGTTGCACGTAGGCGGCTCGCCACGGCTCGGGGCCGATCGCGCGCAGGAAGGTGTGCACATGCGACGTGCCGGCGCCGACTTCAAGATCGATCGGTTGCAGCAGGGCGCAGCCCTGGGCGTCCCAGTACGACTGCAGCTTGAGAATGAGTTGCTGGAAGGTGAGCATGGTGGTACCCGTTGGTCCGTGGCGGCACGGAACGATGCGTTGCGCCGCGCGACGGTGGAATGCAGCGGCGGGCACGAGAAGCGCCTGGCTCCGTGCCCGCCGTAAAACGTTGAATTTTAGCGTTTTTTGTCAGCGGCTCCGGAAAGTGGCTCGAAAGCCCTCCGGACGCTGAACGATCAATCTGCCGATGTCCGACGGCGGCGTACGCATGCCACCAGCAGAACCAGCGCGCCCAGGCCCAGCACGGGTGCGTTGCCGGCCCGCACGAATGGCGTCAGACCTTGCGTGCCTTGCACGTCAGCCTGCAATGTGCCGAGCGTGAAGACAGGCAGGCGCGCCTGTACGCTGCCGTCCGGCCGCACCACTGCGGTCGCGCCCGTGTTGGTGGCGCGCAGCATCGGACGGCCCGTTTCCAGGGCGCGCATGCGCGAGATCTGCAGGTGCTGATCCAGTGCGATCGTGTCGCCAAACCACGCCAGGTTCGTCACGTTGGCGAGCATCGTGGCGGGCTGATCCGCATGCCGCAGCGAGGCGGCAATTTCCTCGCCAAACAAATCTTCGTAGCAGATGTTGGGTGCGACGCGCTGGTCGGCCACCGCCATGGGCGGCTGCACGGGCAGGCCACGCCGGAAGTCGCCCAGCGGCATGTTCATCATGTTGACGAACCAGTGGAAACCGAAGGGGATGAACTCGCCGAACGGCACGAGGTGGTGCTTGTTGTAGCGGTACACGCCCTGGAATTGCGGGCCGATGCCGAACACGCTGTTGGTGTAATCGACGCGGGAGTCCTCGCTGGCGGCGCCGAACAGCACGCTGGAGCCGGTGGTATCCACATAGGTGCGGAGGGCCAGCGCGATCTCCTGCGGCATCTCCTGAATCATGATCGGGAAGGCCGTCTCGGGTGTGACCACGAGTTGCGCGGGCTTCTCGGTGACCATCTTGGTGTACAGCTCCAGCGAGCGCTCGATGCCGGTTTGCTGGAACTTCACGTCCTGCGGCACGTTGCCCTGCAAGAGACGCACGGAGATCGGCTTGCCCACCGGCTGCGTCCACGCAATGCCGTGCAGCGGCCAGCCGGCCACCAGCAGGAGCGCACCCGCGATGCCCGCCAGCCAATGCAGGCGGCGCTCGGCCGCGACGCACAGCAGGCCAGCCAGCACGGCGGCGATCAGCACGATGCCGTATACGCCCACCAGCGGCGCGTAGCCGGCCAGCGGGCCATCGGTGTGCGCGTAGCCCCCGTTGATCCAGGGGAAGCCCGTCCAGACTGTGCCGCGCAGCCATTCCGTGACGGCCCATGCCGCGCCAAATATGAGCGCGGATGCGGTACCGGACCACCGCCCGCGTCTCGTCAGCCACTGCCATGCCCACACCGCCAGCGCCGGATGCAGCGCCAGGTAGCCGGCAAACAGCAGCACTGCCAGCGCGGCCATCCACGCCGGCATGTCGCCGTAGACATGCATGCTGATATAGAGCCACCAGACGCCCGACAGGAACCAGCCGAGCCCGAACGCATATCCGACCCACGCCGCTTCACGCAGGCGCGCGGCGCGCTGCACGAGCGCGGCCAGCCCCGTGAGCGAGAGGATCTGCAGCCACCACCAGTGGTTCGGTGCAAACGACAGCGTATGCATGACGCCAAGCAACGCTGCAAGCGGCATCGCGAAACGCAGCCGCGCGAGCGGCACAGCTTGGGCATCCTGCCGACGGGATGGTGCGGCAGGGGAAGAGAACTGAGCGGGCACGGAGGGATCAGGCGGGGTGAGAACCAGAGGTGTCGGCTGTGGCATTGCCGCCGGCCGGCGTGGTGAGGCGGCGCACGAGCAGCACCTGCACCTGGCGCGCATCGGCGCGCAGCACGTCGAATTGCAGCGTGCCCATGACGATCTTTTCGCCCCGGTGCGGCACGCGGCCCAGGTGGTTGGACAGCAGCCCGCCCACGGTATCGACGTCTTCGTCGGAGAAATGCGTGCCGAAGGCTTCGTTGAACTGGCTGATTTCGGTCAGGCCGCGCACGCGCATGTGGCCATCGGCGGTCGGCAGAATGTTGTCTTCTTCCTGATCGAAGTCGTATTCGTCTTCAATGTCGCCGACGATCTGCTCCAGCACGTCTTCGATGGTGATGAGGCCTGCCACGCCGCCGTATTCGTCAACGACGATGGCGATGTGGTTGCGGTTGACGCGGAAGTCTCGCAACAGCACGTTCAGTCGCTTGGATTCGGGGATGAATACGGCCGGGCGCAGCATGTCGCGCACGTCGAAGTCTTCATCGGTATAGAAGCGCAGCAGATCCTTGGCGAGCAGAATGCCGATGATGTTGTCGCGACTGCCTTCGTAGACGGGGAAGCGCGAATGCGCGGCTTCCTGCACGAAGGGGATGAATTCTGACGGTGCGTCGGCGATGTTGAGCGCGTCCATCTGCGCGCGCGGGATCATGATGTCGCGCGCACACAGATCTGAGACCTGGAAGACGCCTTCGATCATCGACAGGGAGTCGGCGTCGATGAGGCTGCGCGCATGGGCGTCTTGGAGGATTTCGAGCAACTCGGCCCGTGATTCGGGCTCGGGCGAGATGAGGTCGGTCAGGCGTTCCAGCAGCGTACGGGGTTTGTCGGCTGGCTTCGGACTGGGATACGGATCATTCATGGCGCGGTCGCGCGTCGTTAAACATCGGCCCAGCATACACCAAAAGCCCAGCCGTCCCGATGACGCAGGGTGGCTGCCAGGTCTCCAGAAGTGCGGTTTATTTCACATCTGGAGGCCGGGCTCGGGCGCGTTAAGACGGTCGATCTGCCGAGGGGAAAGCGGTCAGTCGTGCCCGCCCTCGCCGCCGCGGTCCTGGTCTCCGCCGTGGGTGCCGCCGCCGCCATGATCGTGATCGCCACCGTGGTTGCCATCGCCGCCATGATCGTGATCGCCACCGTGGTTGTCATCGCCGCCATGATGGTGGTCACCGCTGTGGTTGTCATCGTCGCCATGATGGTGGTCACCGCCGTGGTTGCCATCGCCGCCATGATCGTGATCGCCACCGTGGTTGCCATCGCCGCCATGATCGTGATCGCCACCGTGGTTGCCATCGCCGCCGTGATCGTGATGGCCACCGTGGTTGCCGCCGCCATGATCGCGGTCACCACCGTGGTTGCTGTTGCCGCCGTGATCGTGGTTGCCATCGCCGCCGTGATCATGATCGCCGCCGTGGCTGCCGTCGCCGCCATGATTGTGGTCGCCACCGTGGTTGCGATCGCCGCCATGATCGTGATCGCCGCTGTGGTCATGATCGTGGTCGTGATCATGGTCGTGCCCGTGGTGGTGGCCGCCTCCGTGGCAACTTACGCACGGCGATGGGACGGGCGATGGGCTCGGCGTCGGCGTCGGGGTGGGTGTCGGTGTTGGGCTCGGAGTCGGGCTAGGCGATGGAGTCGGCGACGGGCTAGGCCCGGGGCTCGGTGTTGGTGCCGGCGTGGGGCCAGGGCTGGGCGACGCACCGGGTGCGGGGGCCGGTGTCGGGCTGGGCTTGGACGGCGGCGTGTTGTTGCCGCTGGGGGGCGGTGCGTCGTTGTTGCCAGTCGGCGTTGTCGCCGCCGGTGCCGGGTCTGCGGGATGCGAATTGCTGTGATACCGGCCCAGCGTGCTCGCGCCGCCGTAGGCTGTCCAACGTCCGGCGATTTCCATGTCGACGCCGGCGAGCCAGTGGTCGCCCGTGGCTCCGACGCCCACCAGCGCCTTGCTGCTCGCAAAGTCGTATCCGCCGCCGATGAGCGCCTGCACGCTTGTGCTGCCGACCACCGCCTGCACGCGCGGCCGGATGGTGCCTTGCGCGACCATGAGGTTCACCTCGGCGCCAACCACGTTGTTGCTGTCGGAGATGTTGACCGTGCGGCAGCCGACCACCGCGCCCGGATGCCAGGCACCGTCGAATACGACGACGATGCCCGCATAGCACGATTGCTTGTGATCAGCGTGTGCGATGCGCGGCGTGACCGCGAGCGCCGTGCCGACACCCACGCCAACCAGCAGCGTGGTCCACGGAATGCTGTCCATGAAGCGTTGACGCATGATGACCTCCCCGCGGTGGCCTTGCCCGTCTGTGCGCGGGCTGGCCGATGGCGCTCGTTTGCGCCGAATTCGTGAAGCGCGCTCGAGCGGCGGCTTATGCGTGGAGGATAGAAATCTCTACGGCAAAACCCATGCGCCATACGGAGAGCAGCAAGGGTCCCGGATGGCGGACGGCCTGTGCGACGTGTATGCGCGATTCGAACGGCGCGAGCATGCGCCGAATGGCGGAGGAAAACCCGGAAACCGTTGTCAGGACTGGGTTTTCTTCAATGCGGGTTGATTCACCGTTGAAACGGCATGCTGCAAGAATGGAACATGAAAAAGCAAAACGCCGGCGCGAAGCCGGCGTCTGAGCATCAAGCGCGTGGCGCTTTAACGATCTGCGTACGGATCGGCAAAACCGAGGTCGCGGAGGATCTCCGTTTCGATGCCTTCCATTTCCTTTGCATCGGCCGCGTCTTCGTGGTCGTAGCCCTGGGCGTGCAGCGCGCCGTGCACGATCAGATGCGCGTAGTGCGCGAGCAGCGGCTTCTTCTGTTCCTTCGCTTCCTTTTCGACCACCGTGCAGCACAGCACGATGTCGGCCGAGACCGGGTCTTCTGCGCTCTCTGCGTACGAGAAGGTCAGCACGTTGGTCGCGTAGTCCTTGCCGCGGTAGGTGCGGTTGAGCGTGCGACCTTCTTCCTCGCCGACAAAGCGCACGTTGAGTTGCGCATCGGCAAACAGCGCGGGGGCGATCCACGCCTCGATGTCGCGTTCTTTGGGCAGCGCCTTGCGAGCGGCAGCCTTGAGTTCATCGCCGTACTGCACGGTCAGGTCGAGCGTGAGCATCTCGGCGCCGGCGGTGTCGTCGTCGAAGGCTTCTTCCGTGGAGTCGGCCAATTCGGCGGGCTGGGTTTCGATGCGCAACGTGATGCTGTCGTGATGCTCGGGGCGCAGCGAGAGCATGGCGTGCATGTCGGCGTCGGCGTGCTCGGCAACGAGGGTGATCGGCCCATCCACGGTATTCGGCAGACCGAGGATCAGGCTGCGGCCATCGGCAAAGGCAATGCGCAGTGCGCTTGCATCCACCGTCCTGGGTTTGCCCTGGGCGTCGAACACGTCGACGCGCGGGCCGAATGACTCGGCGGCCGCGGGTTGGGTCTTCTTGGTTTTTGCTTTGGTATCGGTTTTTGCTTTAGCCACGTTCAGGCGTCCTTATGCATCTTTATGCTGGGCATGGAATTCGTCATAGGCCTCGACGATGCGGGCCACCAGCGGGTGCCGCACCACGTCGACGCTGGTGAAGCGCGTCATCGCCACGCCGCGCACGTCACGCAGCACGTGCTGCGCTTCGATCAGGCCGCTCTTCTGGCCGCGCGGCAGGTCGATCTGCGTGGTGTCGCCGGTGATCACCGCCTTGGAGCCGAAGCCGATCCGCGTGAGGAACATCTTCATCTGTTCCGGGGTGGTGTTCTGGGCTTCGTCCAGGATGATGAAGGCGTGATTGAGCGTGCGCCCGCGCATGTACGCCAGCGGTGCGATCTCGATCATCTGGCGCTCGAACATCTTTTGGGTCTTGTCGAAGCCGAGCAGGTCGTACAGCGCGTCGTACAGCGGGCGCAGGTATGGGTCGACTTTCTGCGCCAGATCGCCGGGCAGGAAGCCCAGGCGTTCGCCGGCTTCCACCGCCGGGCGGGTCAGTACGATGCGCTTGATGGCGTCGCGCTCCAGCGCATCCACCGCGCAGGCCACAGCGAGATACGTCTTGCCCGTACCCGCCGGGCCGATGCCGAATGACAGGTCGTGCGAGAGGATGTTGCGCAAATACGCGCGCTGCATTGGTGTGCGGCCATGCAGATCGGTGCGCCGCGTATGCAGCACCGGCGACAGGTCATTGCCGTCAGGCGTATCGGCGCTCGATTCCGGCAGGTAAGCGCCGTGCGCAGCCACCTGGCGGGTTTCCACCAGGCCAAGCTGGATATCGTCCACCGACAGCGGGTCGCGTGCGGCGTTGTAGAACGTCTCCAGCGCGTTGGCCGCGCCTTGTGCGTTGGCGCCCCGCACGGTGAACTTGCTACCGCGCCGGTTGATGGTCACGTCCAGGGCCTGCTCGATCTGGCGCAGGTTTTCGTCCAGCGGCCCGCACAGGTTCTGCAGGCGCGTGTTGTCGTTCCTGGGCGCTGTGAATTCTGCGATGGTGGGTTTCATCAAGTCAGGTCGTGTTGATGATCAGTGAGTCGCGCTGGCCGTACGCTGTTCGGCCACTTCGCCACGCAACGAATGCGGGAACGCGTGCACGATACGCACGTCCAGCATCTGGCCGATCAGCTGGTCGCGACGCGCTTGCGGCAGATCGGGCAGGGCGAAGTTGACGACACGGTTGTTCTCGGTGCGGCCGTGCAGTTCGGTCGGATCCTTGCGCGACGGGCCTTCCACCAGAATGCGCTGCACGCTGCCGACCATGCCTTGGCTGATGCGCGCCACGTTCTCTTCAATGGTCGCCTGCAAGTGTTTCAGGCGTTCGAGCTTGACGGCCTGGGGCGTATCGTCGTGCAGGTTCGCGGCCGGCGTGCCCGGGCGCGGGCTGTAGATGAAGCTGAACGAGGTGTCGTAGCCGATCTCGTGAATCAGGTCCATCGTCTTGGCGAAGTCTGCATCGGTCTCGCCCGGAAAGCCGACGATGAAGTCGGTGGCGATCGAGATGTTCGGCCGGATCGCGCGCAGCTTGCGGATGCTGCTCTTGTATTCGAGCACCGTGTAGCCGCGCTTCATCGCCATCAGGATGCGGTCGGAGCCGTGCTGCACGGGCAGGTGCAGGTGGTCGACGAGCTTCGGGTTGGTGGCATAGGCCTCGATCAGGCGCGAGCTGAATTCCTTCGGGTGGCTGGTCGTGTAGCGGATGCGCTCGATACCCGGAATCTCAGCCACGTATTCGAGCAGCAGCGCGAAATCCGCACGCTCGCTCGTGTCGCCCATCTTGCCGATGTAGGCGTTGACGTTCTGGCCCAGCAACGTGACTTCGCGCACGCCCTGTTCGGCCAGGCCGGCCACTTCGGCCAGCACGTCGTCGAACGGGCGCGAGACTTCCTCGCCGCGCGTGTACGGCACCACGCAGTAGCTGCAGTATTTCGAGCAGCCTTCCATGATTGACACGTAGGCGCTGGCGCCATCCACGCGCGCGGGCGGCAGGTGGTCGAACTTCTCGATCTCGGGGAAGGACACGTCGACCTGCGAGCGGCCCGTGCGGCGGCGTGCTGCGATCAGGTCGGGCAGGCGGTGCAGCGTCTGCGGCCCGAACACCACGTCAACGTAAGGGGCGCGCGCCACGATGGACGCACCTTCCTGGCTGGCCACGCAGCCACCTACGCCGACCACGAGATCCGGTTTGAGCGCCTTGAGTGCCTTCACGCGGCCGAGTTCGGAGAACACTTTCTCCTGCGCCTTCTCGCGTACGGAGCATGTGTTGAAGAGGATCACGTCCGCATCTTCGGGCGTGTCGGTGGGGACGAGACCTTCAGCCGCGTTGAGCACGTCGGACATCTTGTCCGAGTCGTACTCGTTCATCTGGCAGCCGTAGGTTTTGATGAAGACTTTTTTCATGTGCCGTTCACAGTGGTTGACCTGGGGGCACGTGCTTCGTGGGGCGTTCTGACTACTGGGACTGCGCTTGCGCCTGACTTTGTGCCGCCACCGCAGCCTTGTAATCGTCATCGCTGACAACCCAGGCTGTCAGCAACTGCTGATACAAGTCGAGCTGATAGCGCACCTTGAACGTCTGGCCGACCACCGAAGAAGTCGGCAGCAAACGCCCATCCAGCGACAGGATCCGCACGCCCGGGGCGAAGCGGATGTCAGCGCTGCTGCTCCCGAAGCCCAACAACAGGATGCGCACGATGCCAGTGCTGCCGGTACTCAGCGTGCCGCCGTTGGCCGAGTTGATGGTCAATTGGGCCGCCGGGGCCGTTGCCGGAATGTTGCGCAGCACTTGCGCGTGAGACAGCAGCGGCGCCGATGCCGCAGCAACGGCAGCAACAGCGAGGGCGAGGACTTGGCGTCGGGTGCGCATGGCATCGTCAGGAGAAAGCCACCGCCGGGTGAGCGACCCGGCACACGAAACACGAGACAACCCGGTATTGTAGCGTTCCGGGGCGAAGTCTTATAGCGCTTCGGCAATCTTGGCGGCCAGCGCAATACCGCTCAGGAACGCGGCTTCCACGCGCGGGCCTTCGCACCAGTCACCGCAGGCACCCAGGCGGGCGGCGGCGTCCCAGTGGCAGGGCACACCGGCGGACTGCTCGACCAGCGCGTGCGGCCACAAGTGCGCGGCCATCACATCGGGCTGAGGCGTGCCCGGGAAGGCTTCGGCAAAGCGGGCGTGCATGGCGTGCAGCGCCTGCTCGGGGGTGTCCTGGGCATGTGCGGCCGACCAGCCCGGCGACGCATGCACCACCCAGGATTCATCGACCATGACGCGGCCCGGCTTGCTGTTGTCGCGGGCGGCCCAGGCGAGCACGTCGTCGTCGATGCGGATGCCGTCATACGGCAAGCCGAGCGGTTGCGCAAAGCCCATCATCAGCGCCCAGCACGGGGCGTAGTGCACCGGCGCGATGGCTTCTTGCAGCGAGGCTGGCGTGGCGCCATGAAACAGCGCCGGCAGTTCGGGCGCGGGCAGGGCCAGGGCGATGATGTCGGCATGCGCGGCGTCGGTGCCATTGCGCTCGATCGTCCAGCGCCGGCCATCGTGCGCCACACGCGTGACGGCGTGGCCGAAGCGCACATCCAGCGGCGCGGCCAGGCTGCGCACCAGCGCGCCCATGCCGGGCAGGCCGACGTAGCGGGCTTCGTCGCGCGAGTCGGCTTGCAGGGCGTCGATCGTGCGATGGCCCCAGCGCGCGGGCCACGGCAGCACCGAGCCCTGACGGCCAGCGGCATCCACCGCGCGCCGGAAGACCTCGCTGCGCACGTTGAACGACTGCGCACCATGGTCGAACGCATACGCCGGGGCGGACTCGGGCAGCACCGTGGTAGCCAGCCGGCCCCCGACACCGCCGGCGCGCTCATAGACCGTGGTGGCAATGCCTTCTGCGGCAAGCGCGTTGGCACAGGCAACACCGGCAATGCCGGCTCCGACGATGGCGATGGAAGGCTGGCTCATGGATGTGAGGTGGGTTCGGGGCGAGGAATCCGGAAATCGGCGCGCCAAACGGCGCGTCGTAGTAGTCCGCCATGATATCGGGTCGCGCCCCAATGAAAAACGCCACCCGGAGGTGGCGTCTTGCGATGGAGCAATTGTGCGGCTTAGAACTTGTAGCCCACAGCCAAGCCGAACACGATCGGGTCGACCTTGATGTCGGTCTTGTTGACCGCCAGCACCTGGCCTTGCTGGCTGCGGATCGTGATGGTGGAGGTCGTCTTCAGCGGCAGGTAAGACACCGTGCCGATGGCGGTCCAGTTCTTGGCGAACTCATACGAGACGCCTACGTTGGCCACCGGCGTCCACGAGCTCGACGTTTCCGCCGTCACCTTGGCCGGGCCAGTCGGAACCTGGCCCATGCCCAACTGCAGCACCTGCCCCAGGTTCTGCAGGCCGTTGACGAAGTTCTGGTTCAGTTTCAGGTTGGTGAAGAAGTTGTAGCTGACGCCTGCGCCGACGAACGGGCGCAGCTTGCTTTCCTTGGTGCCGAAGTAGTACTGCGCGACGATCGCCGGGCTCCATTCACGCACGGTGGCGACCGGGTTGTTTTGCGGCAGGCCCAGGTTGACTAGCGTCAGCGGCCCGACCACCGGCACCGGCGCGATCACATTGCCGCTGCCGTACAGGTTGAACTTGGGCGGAACGCCACCCACGAACGTACCGGCGATGTTGTCGTTAAAGAAGTGCGTGAACGTGAGCGACAGCGTATTGGCATTACTGACTTTCACGTCAGTTCCTGGCGACTGGTAGGTGCCCAGGCCCAGCGCGCTGGTGGTGGTGGTCAGCGGCGTGGCCGAATCCATCGGGCGGATGTAGAACCAGCCCAGCGCCATGACGTTGCGGCCCCAGACGTAGTTGTCCATGAAGCCGCTGAAGCCGCCACCGCCACCGCTGCTCATGCCACTGCCGCTGCCATTGCTGGCGCTTGCGGCCACGTTGGCCTCTGCGGTGGATTGGGCGTGAGCCAGGGGGGCAGCAAGGGTGCTGGCGGCGGCGCAGGCAATGGCTGCAGCAAGGCGGCGGGCGGTGCGGTTCATGTGGTTGTCTCTCTGGATTGGATTGTTATCACGCCTTGGTGTGGCGATTTGTGTTTCCGCAGCATAGCGCAGCGCTTTTGTTCGGTTGCGCTGCGATGACCGAAGTTTTCCTCTAGCGTGTACGCACGCAACAAGGGGTTTCCCCTAGTCTCATTTCATACTCTCCGCCGGTCGGCGGAGCCTTGGCCCACAACGGTCTTCGGGCGGCGGTCTAAAACTTGTATTCCGGATTCTTGGGGTTGAAAGTCTGGTCGTTCCAGGTCTTGCGCGTCACGCTTTCAATGACGATTTTCTCGAGCTGATTGCCCGATTCGTCCCACGCTTCTTCAATGCGCACCCACGGGTTTTTGAGGTCGAAATACAGGCGCACGCGCTTGGCGTAGAACGTGGGCGGACCGCTTGGCGTATCCCAGGTCAGCCGCAGCATGCGTTCACCGTCTTCGGTCACCATCTTGGCTTCGTTGAACTTGCCGCTGCCGCCGGCTGCCACGTGGGCGCGTCCGTCACGCTCGACCGTATCGACGATGAACTGCAGCCCAAGCTCCCGCGCCGTGTGGTTCGACTGCGATCTGGCCAGCGAGCCATCCAGCGCACTCCAGATCGCCACGAAGCCGACGAGCCCGCCAAGGTGGCCATACATCTCGTTCTTGCGCACGGTTTCGTCGTAGATGATTTCCTGGCCGGCGTGCGCGCCGCCCTTGAGCCAGCGCGCGTAGACCTGCCGTGGGGCGTTGCGGTAGCGGATGAGCATGAGCGCCGGTTGGCTTTGCCACTGGTCTTTCACGCGTTCCTGGCGGCGCATGCGGTATTCATACTCAGGCAGCTTGGCCACTTCGGCCTTGAGCCAACGCACCAGCGTTTCGGGCTTCATGGCATGCGCCATGGCCAGGACGTCTTCGTCGGACCAGCCCGCAAACGCGTTGGCGTTGACCTGGCTGCCGAGCCAAACCGTCTGCCTGGCGATATCCATCGCGGCAAAGCTGCCGATGGCCGCCGATTGCGATGCGGCGGTCGGGGCGGCGGTCTGTGCGGCCGCGGCAGGCGCGGAAGCATCCGGCGCGGCAGGCTGGCCCCAGGCGTGTGCGGCGCCGGCCAACACAGTGGCCAGGGCGAGGGTACGCAAATGCATGCAGGTCTCCGGTGTTGGCGTTATTGCTGCGCCTGTGCACGGGCGCGCTTGATGTCCGGATCGGCATCGCGCAGCTCGCGGCGCAGGATCTTGCCCACGGTCGACTTGGGCAGCTCTTCGTGGCGGAACTCAACGATGCGCGGCATCTTGTAGCCGGTCAGATGGGCGCGGCAGTGTTCGAGCAGCGCGGGCTCGGTCAGGGCGCCAGTGCGCGGCACCACGATGATCTTCACGCGCTCGCCGGCCACCGGATCGGGCACGCCAATGGCCGCCACCTCCAGCACGTCGGGGTGCAGCGCCACCACGTCTTCGATCTCGTTCGGGTACACATTGAAGCCCGAGACCAGGATCATGTCCTTCTTGCGGTCGATCAGGCGGATGTAGCCGTTGGCGTCCATCACCCCGATGTCGCCGGTGGAGAACCAGCCTTCGGCGTCGATGGACTTGGCGGTTTCCTCCGGGCGCTGCCAGTAACCGCGCATGACTTGCGGCCCACGCACCTGCAGTTCGCCGGGTTCGCCCAGCGGCGCGATGGTGCCGTCGTCGCGCTTGAAACGCACTTCGGTGGACGGCGCGGGCAGCCCGATCGTGCCGCTGAATTCGGTCACGTGCGGCGGGTTCATCGAGACGACGGGCGAGCATTCCGTCAGCCCGTAGCCTTCAACGATGGTGTGGCCCGTGACTTCTTTCCAGCGCTGCGCGATCGCACGCTGCACCGCCATGCCGCCCCCGATGGTGATCTTCATGGCCGAGAAGTCGCGCTTGGCGAAGTCCGGATCTTCCAGCAGTGCGTTGAACAGCGTGTTGACCCCCGCAATGCCCGAGAAGCGTTCGTTGCGCAGGATGAAGATCACGCGCTTGGTGTCACGCGGATTGGCGATCAGGATATTGCGCCCGCCCAGCGTCATGAACATCAGCAGGTTCACCGTGAGCGAGAAGATGTGATACAGCGGCAGCAGCGTGACGTTGGTTTCCACGCCGCCGTTGAGCATGCTCTTGGACCACTCTTCTGCCTGCAGCAGGTTGGCGATGATGTTGCGGTGCGTGAGCATCGCGCCCTTGGCCACGCCCGTGGTGCCGCCGGTGTATTGCAGGAAGGCGATGTCTTCCGGCGCCAGTTGCACCGGTTGCATCGTGCGCGAGCCGCCCACGGCCAGCGCATCTCGCAGCCAGACCGGCGAGGGCAGCTTGTAGGGTGGCACCTGCTTCTGCACGTGGCGCATCACGAAGTTCAGCGCGCGGCCCTTGAGGTTGAGCGCACCGCCCATCAGGTCGCCGATGCCGGTGATGACGATGTTGCGCACCTGGCTGCCGGGCAAAGCCTGCTCCAGCGTGCGCGCGAAGTTCTCCAGCACGACAATCGTCTGCGCGCCGGAGTCGCGCAACTGGTGCGCCAGTTCCGGCACCGTGTACAGCGGGTTGACGTTGACGACGATGGCGCCGGCCAGCAGCGTGCCAAAGAGGCACACGGGGTACTGCAGGCTGTTGGGCAGCATGATCGCCACGCGGTCGCCCTTCTTCACGCCGCGCGATTGCAGCCACGCTGCAAATTGCTTCGCTTGTCGTTCGCACTCGTCGTACGTCATTTCGGTGCCGACACTCACGTAGGCGATGCGGGTGCGGTACTTTTCCACCGATTCGCGAAACACCTCGACCAGTGAGTGATAGCGATCGGGGTTGATTTCGGCGGGCACGCCCTCGGGGTACGACTTCAGCCAGATGCGGTCGGTAAGGCTGTTGCGGTCGGCAACGGTGTTCATGGTGTCTCCGTCCATGAAAAACGCGGCGTGGTTTTATTGTGTGCCGCGCGGGTTTTTGAATCTTGGTAGACCCGGGCCGTTCCCGTTTTGGCCCGAGCGGTTTAGTGCGACATCGTTTCGGGGCGCTCCAGAATGGCAACGACACCTTGGCCGCCAGCGGCACAGATCGACACCAGCCCACGCCCGCTGCCGCGCTGCGCCAGCATCTTGGCCAGCGTCGCGACAATGCGCCCGCCCGTGGCGGCAAACGGATGGCCCGTGCCAAGCGAGCTGCCATTCACGTTCAGCTTGCTACGGTCGATGCTGCCCATGGGGGCGCTGCGGCCGAGCTTTTCGCGGCAGTATTCAGGCGATTCCCAGGCCGCCAGCGTGCTGAGCACCTGTGCGGCAAAGGCTTCGTGGATCTCGTAGTAGTCGAAGTCCTGCAGGGTGAGCCCCGCGCGTTGCAGCATGCGCGAGACGGCATAGGCCGGCGCCATCAGCAGCCCTTCGTTCTGCTCCGGCGTGCCGCTGAAGAAATCGACGGCAGCCGTATCCGCGCAGGTCATGTAGGCGAGCACGGGCAGGTTGTGTGCGCGCGCCCAGTCTTCGCTGGCAAGCAGTAAGCACGATGCGCCATCGGTGAGCGGCGTGGAGTTGCCGGCCGTCATGGTGCCGGCCGCGCTGCGGTCGAATACCGGCTGCAGCTTCGCCAGTTGCTCGATGGTCAAGTTGCTGCGCAGGTTGTTGTCGCGATCAAGCCCCAGGTGGGCGGTCATCAGGTCGGTGAAGAAGCCCCGCTCGTAGGCGGCCGTGAGGTTGTGGTGGCTGCGCAGGGCCAGCGCGTCCTGGTCTTCGCGGCGGATGCCCCAGCGCTTGGCCATCAGCTCGCAGTGTTCGCCCATCGACAGGCCGGTGCGCGGCTCGCTGTTGCGCGGCAGCAGCGGGCGCACGAACATCGACGGCCGCAGGCCGGCCAGCGCTTTGACGCGCGCGCCTGTGGACTTGGCGCGGTTGGCCTCCAGCAGGATCTTGCGCATCTTTTCGTTCAGGCCGACGGGCGCATCGGAGGTGGTGTCCGTGCCGCCGGCAATGCCCACGTCGATCTGCCCCAGTGCAATCTTGTTGGCAACGAGAATGGCGGCTTCCAGCCCCGTGCCGCAGGCCTGCTGGATGTCGTAAGCGGGCGTCTGCTTGGCGAGCGTGGTGGAGAGCACCGTTTCGCGCGTCAGGTTGAAATCGCGCGCGTGCTTGATGACCGCTCCGGCCACGACTTCATCCAGACGCTGGCCGTGCAGGTTGAAGCGGTCGATCAGGCCCTGCAGCGCGGCGGTCAGCATCTGCTGGTTCGATGCGGTAGCGTAGGCCGTATTCGAGCGGGCGAACGGAATGCGGTTACCGCCAAGGATGGCGACGCGGCGCAACTGCGCGTTGACGAGCATGAATTCAGTCTCCCGTGTTGTCGTGTTGTGCGTGCGGCAGCGTCAGCATGCCGCGCAGATAGGGCTTGTCGCCCGTGGCGTTGCGCACCTCAAACGCGCGGCCGGGCGTGGCTTCGTTGGCTTGCCACAGCGTCGCCGCGCCGGGCAGTGATAGCGGGGTCTTGAACTCGGCCACCACTTCGCCTTCCGTGAGCGGCGCGGCCGGCAGCAGCGCGGCCAGCGCACGGGCCTTCGTCCACATGCCGTGGGCGATGGGGTGCGCAAAGCCGAACAGCTTCGCGCCGATGTTGGATACGTGGATGGGGTTCCAGTCCCCCGACACGCCGGCGTAGCGCCGGCCGGTGTCGGCAGGCACATCCCAGCGGCCGTCGGGCGACAAGTTCTGCACGCTTGGCAGCGCAATCAACGGTGCCCCCTGCGGCGACGGCACGCCCACGCGCAGGTAGGTCGACAGCGATTCCCACACCACTGCGCCGGCCTTGACGATCGCGGTTTCGATGGCGAACGCCTGCCCGCGCGCATGGTGGAACAACCGGCGGGGCCGCACTTCCACGCGCACGCGCTCACCCACCTGCAAACGCTGGTGTTGGCGGATCGTGTTGCACAGGTGCACCAGGCCGATGACCGGATAGGGAAACGCCGATTCCGTCATCAGCATGAGCTGCAGCGGGAAGCCCAGCAAGTGCGGATACGTCATCGGCACGCCATGCGCCGCGGAGAAGCCGCACACCGCTGCGTACTGAGCGATGTGCCCGGCGTCGAGCGGCACTTCCTGCCGCACCAGGGTGTGGCGCGGCAGCGGTCCGCCGCGCCTGCCTTTGCGTTGCGACAGCAGCGCGCGCCAGGCCAGTGCCCCCGGCGACGGCGGCTCGGTTACCAGCGTCTGGGTTGCGACCATCGGAAAGGGCTGGGCCAGCGTGCGCATGGTCGCGTCAGGCTCCCAGCAGGCTTTGCCCGCACACGCGCACGATGTTGCCCGTCACGCCGTTGGACGCCGGGTTGGCGAACCACGCGATCGTCTCGGCCACGTCGACGGGCTGGCCGCCCTGGCTCATCGCGTTCATGCGGCGGCCGGCTTCGCGGATGGCAAACGGCACGGCCGCTGTCATCTGCGTCTCGATAAAGCCCGGCGCGACAGCGTTGATGGTGATGCCGCGCTCTGCCAGCAACGGTGCGCCTGCTTGCACGAGCCCGATCACGCCGGCCTTGGACATCGCGTAGTTGGTCTGCCCAAGGTTGCCTGCAATGCCGCTGATGGACGACACGCACACGATGGACCCGCCTGCGTGCAGCGCATTGGCCGCAAGCAGCGCGTCGTTGATGCGCAACTGCGCGGCGAGGTTGATATCGAGCACGCTGCGCCAAGCGGGCTCGGTCATGCGGGCGATGGTCTTGTCGCGCGTGATGCCGGCGTTGTGCACGAGGATGTCGATGCCGCCCAATGCAGCAAGTTGCTGCGCGAGCAGGGCGGGTGTCTCGGGCGCAGCAATGTCGTAGGCCATGGCCTCACCGCCGATTTCCTGCGCGACCGCGTTCAGCGCTTCCTGCGCGGCGGGCACATCCAGGCAAAGTACGCGCGCACCGTCACGCGCCAGCACGTGCGCAATGGCCGCGCCGATGCCGCGCGAGGCGCCGGTCACCAACGCGGTGCGCCCGGCCAGCGGCTTCTGCCAGTCCACCGAGACCGCTGCCGCCCGATGCACGCGCACCACCTGCCCCGACACATACGCCGAGCGTGCCGACAGCAGAAAGCGCAGCGTCGATACGGCCACGTTCTCCGCTCCCTCAGCCACGTAGACGAGCTGCGCCGTGCAGCCGCGCCGGACTTCCTTGCCAAGAGAGCGCGTCAGCCCTTCCAGCGCGCGCTGCGCAATCGCCATCTCGGGCGTCTTGCAACCTTCCGGCGGCCGGCCGATCACCACGACGCGCCCACAACGGCCGATGGCCCGCACGCCATCGTGGAACACGTGATACAGCGCGTCGAGGCCGTCGACCGTCGCAATGCCCGTGGCATCGAAGACGATGCCGCCAATGCGATCAAACGCCTCGCCGTCCTTGCCCGTCGGGGCGACAAAGCGGCCCGTGATCTGGCCGTGCCGGTTGGCGGCACCAAGCCATTCCGGATCGCTTTCATGAAAGCGCGTAGGGACGCCGGTCTCGGCAAACAGTGCGGCGAGCGTTTCGCGCATGGAGCCGCCCGGCGCCGCGCCCACCAGGAACGGCCCGACAAATTCCGGTTCGCCGGGCACATAACGGCGCAACGGCACAGGCTGCGGCAGGCCGAGGTTGGCCGACAGCCACTTGCCGAAACCGGAACCGACGAAATCGAGGTACTTGTCTTGCATCGTTGTTGTTGTCGTTAGTCAGGCCCCTGCGCCATCAGGCTGCGCGGCGCTCGGCGGCCTGCAGGGCATCGAGTGCATCCTTGCGGCGCTGCAGGTCGGCCATCAGGTTGAAGTCGGGCGGGAAGTCATCCACGGCAACCGCGTGTTCGCCGTAGCGCGCGTAGTCGCACAGCTGCTTTCGCTCGCCTTCGTCAATGAGGTTTTGTGCCACGGCTTGTGCGGTCCAGGCTTCGAAGTCGGGCAGGCTCTGCGGCACGGGCGGCAGCTTGCCTGCGCGGATGGCTGGTTTCAAGCGCTGCTCGATTGCGTCCACGGTCGGCTGCAGGCGGAAGGCCGCTTCGCCATAGGCGATCGGGTCGACTTCGGGCGTCGGGCAGTACGAGTCGGCCAGCAGGCGATCGCGCACAGCGCCCGGCGTTTGCATCAGCTCGGCGACCTGCGCGGCCAGCGCATCCGACGGCTTGCGATACGGCGTACCGAACGGGAAGATCAGCGCGCGCAGCAGCGCCGCGATGCCAGTGTTCGGGAAATTGGCCAGCACGCCGTCGAGCGCATCGTGCGCCTTCACCAGCGCGTCCTGAACCGACCAATGCACGAGCGGCGCGTCCTCGGCAGGGCGGCCGTCATCTTCAAAGCGCTTGAGCGTGGACGAGATCAGGTACATCTGCGAGAGGATGTCGCCCAGCCGCCCCGTGATTCTCTCGCGGCGCTTGAGCGTGCCGCCCAGCGTGAACATCGACACATCGGACAGCAGCGCCAGCGCCGTCGAGAAGCGGTTCACGGCGCGGTAGTACCGCTGCATTTCCGGTGCGGCATTGCCCGGCGCGCTTCCCACGCGCCCGCCGGAGAGCGCATGCAAGAAGGCGCGCACCAGGTTGCCCGCGATGAATGCGCCGTGGCCGAACAGCGCCGTATCGAACGCACGCAGCGTCTCGGTTGAATCGGCGCCTTGCGCGGCCGTCATCTCGCGCAGCACATACGGATGGCAACGGATCACGCCCTGCCCGAAGATGATCAGGCAGCGCGTCATGATGTTCGCGCCTTCCACCGTGATGGCGATCGGCACCTGCTGATAAGCGCGCGCCAGGAAGTTGTTCGGGCCCATGCAGATGCCCTTGCCGCCCACGATGTCCATCGCATCGGTGACCACATCGCGCGCACGTTCGGTGACGTGGTATTTGGCAATGGCGGAGATGACCGAGGGCTTCTCGCCCAGGTCCACGGCCAGCGCGGAAAGACGCCGCGCCGCATCCATCATGTACAGGTTGCCGCCCATGCGGCCGAGCGCTTCCTGAATCCCTTCGAACTTGCCGATGGGCGTACGGAACTGGCGTCGCACGGCGGCATAGGCGCCGGTGCTGCGCACGGCCAACTTGGCCATGCCCACGTTGGACGACGGCAGCGAAATCGCCCGGCCCGCTGCCAGACATTCCATCAGCATGCGCCAGCCACGGCCGACTTGCGCCTGGCCGCCGATCACCCAGTCGATGGGGATGAACACGTCCTTGCCGGAGTTCGGGCCGTTCTGGAACACCGCATTGAGCGGCCAATGGCGGCGGCCGATGTTCACGCCCGGGTGCTTCGTCGGGATGAGCGCGCAGGTGATGCCGGGCTCCTTGTCGCCGCCGAGCAAGCCATCCGGATCGACCGCGCGAAATGCGAGCCCCAGCACCGTGGCGATGGGGCCGAGCGTGATGTAGCGCTTGCTCCATGTCACGCGAAAGCCGAGCGTCTCGCGGCCTTCGTGCACGCCGCGGCAGACCACGCCCACATCGGGAATGGCGGCGGCATCGGAGCCGGCATATGCGTTGGTCAGCGCAAAGCAGGGGATTTCTTCACCGCGTGCGAGGCGCGGCAGGTAATGATTTTTCTGCGCTTCGGTGCCGTAGTGCAGAAGCAGCTCAGCGGGGCCGAGCGAGTTGGGCACCATGACCGACACGGCCGCGGCAGAGCAGCGCGTCGACAGCTTCATGATGACCTGCGAGTGAGCGTATGCCGAGAACCCTTTGCCGCCGTATTCCTTCGGGATGATCATGCCCAGGAAGCCGGCGCGCTTCGCATAGTCCCACGCGTCGGGCGACAGGTCTTGCCAGATCTGCGTGCTTTCCCAATCGTTGGCAAGGTCGCAGAGCTTTTCAGTTTCGACGTCGAGGAAGGATTGCTCTTCCGCCGACAGACGAGGCGGCGGGGAAGACAGCAATCGCGACCAATTTGGCCGCCCCGAGAACAGCTCCGCATCCCACCAGACCGTGCCCGCTTCAATGGCGTCGCGCTCGGTTTGCGACATCTCCGGCATGATCTTGCGGAACATTGCCAGTACCGGGCGCGTGATGAGTGCCCGGCGCAGCGGCTTGAGCGCGAGCACCAGCGCCGGCAGCACAAAGACGATGGCGAGTACCGTAGTCATCACCGGGCCCACCGAGCCCAGCCAGGCGCCTGCCACGAGCCACACGGCGGTCGCGACCAGCCAGGCGAACGCCGAGGCTTCCATGCTGGCGAGCCCAAGCACGCCGATGCAAAGCAGGACGATCCAGATCGTCATCATGAGGGTCTCCATTCGATGCGTCTACGGGCCGGATATCTCGAACACCGGCGGCACCTGCAGAATGCCGGAGCGACTCCCGTGCCTGCACACGGCAGACATACGGGAACTCCAGGCGGCACCAGCGTTGTCAGGCGTTAGGGCTGCGCCAGGGGCGCATCGGATTGGCTGGGAAGATCGCGCGTGCTGCATTGCTGCGGCGAATGGCCAATGCCCTGGTGCGTGCGGTGGGCGCGGGGCCGCCGACGTCGCTGTCGTCACCATGAGTATCGTCGTGCGCACCGGCGCCGAGATCGTCGTGGGCGTCCGCGGCATCGTCGGCGCTGGCGCGCGCGGGTGTGCGGCCGAACAGGTCACTGGCGAAGGGCGAGGCGGTGGTGGGCGTCGCGCTGCGTTCGGCGCGGCCATTGCCGTGCCCGGCGTGGCGACCTGAGCCGCCGTTGCCGCTCTCGTTGCCGTTGGGGGCGTCATCTGCTTGCGCGACGGGCGTGGGAACTTGCGCTTCGGCCAGCTCGACCACCTGATCGAGCGCACCGGCCTCGCCGGGCAGCGGGGCGTTGAGCGTAGCCACCACCAGCGCCGTCAGGCGTGCCAGCAGCGAGGCATCGTTCATCGTCTTGCCCTGCGTGAACAGCGGCAGCAGGTTGTTGAGGTCGTCCCCGGCCAGCACGCCGGCGAGCGCCTTGAGCGCAAAGTGCAGGCGCCAGCCGAGTTCAGCGCGCGGCAGGTGCGGCAGCGCACGCGAGAAGGCTTCGAAGAAGCGATCGAACACCAGCGCATAGTGGCCGAGCAGATAGCTCTGCACGAACGGTGAGGTGTCGGAATACACGCGCCCCATCAGGCGCAGGAATGCGGGGCCGCCGGTGTCGGGGTTGCGCGCCATTTGCAGCGCTGGCACAAACAGCGCGCCGAGCACGTGGTCGCAGGTCAGTTGCTCCTTGGCCCAGCGTTCTTCGCACGCGGTCAGCAGCGCCAGCCGGCGCGTGTTGAGCGGGTCGAGCCGGCGCCCAAGCACCGACTGCATCAACGCTTCCTTGCTGCCGAAGTGATAGTTGACCGCCGCCAGATTGACTTTGGCGCGCGCCGTGATCTGCCGCAACGACATCGCCTCGTAGCCGAACTCGATGAACAACAGTTCGGTGGCTTCCAGAATGCGGCCCTTGGTGTCTCCTGCTCCAGGACGTCCCATGTCTCCTACCTCGTTTTTTTAGGCCTGATATCGCGCTCGATTGCTGCGGTGCAGCGCTCGAACGTACGATTCAAACATGTGTATGGGGGTTGCCCGGGCATGTTAGGAACAGACGTTTGAAAACACCAAGCGCCCAATTCGAGCAAGCACTCTAGACAGGAGGAGCGTGCACAGCCAACGTATGAAACACGAGGCCTGGAAAGTGAGTGGGCGCAAACATCAAGAAACAAGCGAGAGAGGTTTTCGCCCCCCTTTGGTGACCCTGGGCGGGTCAGCCGGCTGGCTGATGGAGCGATGTCAGGCCGCCGAAGAATGCGGCAGCGTTTTGTGCAAGGGTGGGGAGGTGATAGCCACCTCTTCCTGGACGACAAGCGTCGGCAGACCGATCGCGCCGATGGCCTGGCCAAGCCTGCCAAAGCCCTGCGTCGAGACATCCACCTGCGCTTGCGGGTCTTCGCGAGAGAGAGATGGGAGCGGTCTGGCGCCGGCCGAAGAAGCGTTCCTGGCGCATTTCCGGCGGTATATGGCGCGGTATTCGCTGGCCGAACGGCTGGGGATATGGTGAACGCGCCGTTGGCTGCGTTGCGCGCCCCGGTGGGGTAAACACCATCACCTGTTAAACTAGATTCCTTCTTGCAGTCCCCGGGGTCCAGTCGCCCCGTCACCTACCCAGGCTTTGTCCACGATTGGCGCACGAACGAATGCGCGGGACACGCCGGTCCAATCGCTTTTCCATGTCGTTTTCCGAACTCGGCTTGTCAGACAAGCTGGTACGTGCCGTGGCCGAACTCGGCTACGCAGAACCCACTCCGATTCAACGCCAGGCCATCCCCGCCATCCTCAAGGGCGGTGACCTGCTCGCCGGTGCTCAGACCGGCACCGGCAAGACCGCCGGTTTCACGCTGCCGCTGCTGCACCGCCTGTCTGCGGCGCAACCGAACAAGGTGCAGACGCCGCAGGGCATGCGCTTCCCGATCCGTGCGCTGGTGCTGACGCCCACGCGTGAACTTGCCGCGCAAGTTGAAGAAAGCGTGCGCGCCTATGGCAAATACCTGCCGCTCAAGTCCATGGTGATGTTCGGCGGCGTCGGCATCAACCCGCAGATCGATGCGCTCAAGCGCGGTGTCGATATCGTCGTGGCCACGCCGGGCCGCCTGCTCGACCACGTCGGTCAGCGCACCATCGACCTGTCGCACATTGAATTGCTGGTGCTGGACGAAGCCGATCGTATGCTGGACATGGGCTTCATCCACGACATCCGCAAGATCCTCAACATCCTGCCGTCGAAGCGACAGAACCTGCTGTTCTCGGCAACGTTCTCCGACGACATCCGCGAACTGGCTGACCGTCTTCTCGACAAGCCGGCGCTGATTGAAGTCGCGCGTCGCAACACGACGGCCGAGACGGTCGAGCAACGCATCTATCCGGTCGACCGCGAGCGCAAGCGCGAACTGCTGGCCAAGCTCGTGCGCGACAACGACTGGCACCAGGTGCTGGTGTTCACGCGCACCAAGCACGGCGCGAACCGCCTGGCCGAGCAGCTCACGCGCGACGGCATTCCCGCGCTGGCCATCCACGGCAACAAGAGCCAATCGGCGCGCACGCGTGCGCTGACGGAATTCAAGGCTGGGACGCTGCGCGTGCTGGTTGCCACCGACATCGCCGCGCGCGGTATCGACATCGACCAACTGCCGCACGTGGTCAACTTCGACCTGCCGAACGTGCCGGAAGACTACGTGCACCGTATCGGCCGCACGGGTCGCGCGGGTGCGCAGGGCGAGGCGATCTCGCTGGTCTGCGTGGACGAGCATGGCTTGCTGCGCGACATTGAGCGCCTCATCAAGCGTGAGCTGCCGCGTACCGTGCTGGAAGGTTTCGAGCCCGACCCGACCATCGCGGCGGAGCCGATTCCGAACGGGCGCAACCCAGCGGGCCGCGGCGGCAACGCGCGCGGTGGCCGCCCGGGCGGTGGCCGCAGCCAGCAGCCTCGCCAGGCCAGCGGCAACGCTGCCCCGCGCGAGCCGCGGGCACCGCGTGAGCCTCGCGAACCGCGTCGCGAGTCGAGCGGCAACGGTCAAGGGCAGGGGCAGGGGCAGAATCAAGGCCAGGGTCGCAATGGTGGCGGCAGCCGCCAGCGCCAGGCGCAAGGCCAACGCGACGGTCAAGCCGCACCCAAGCCGCGCACCGGCCACGGTGCCGGCAACGGCCAATCGCAAGCGCGCGGCCAGCGCCAGGGCAATGGTCAAGGCCAGGGCCAAGGCAATGGACAAGGCGGGCAGGGCGGTCAACAACGCCGTGCATCGAACACGCAAGCCGCGCAGCCGGCCCACAAGGGACAGCCGGCCAAGCAGCCGTTCAATGGTTTGTTCGCCAAGGCGGCTGCGTTGCTCGGCGGCCGTAAAGCCTGACGTTCATGCACGACGATGGCCCACCCGCATCAGTTGACGCGCCCTACGACGGCCTGACGCCCGACAGCATCCTCGATGCGCTGGCGCAGGTCGGGCTGATGCCGGACGGCCGCATGTTCGCGCTCAACAGCTACGAGAACCGCGTCTACCAGGCCGGCGTGGAAGATAGCGCGCCGGTGGTGGTCAAGTTCTACCGCCCGAGCCGCTGGACCGATGCGCAGATCGTCGAGGAACACGCCTTCACGGCAGAACTCGCAGCGGCGGAGATCCCCGTGGTCGCGCCGCTGGAAATCGACGGCCGCACGCTGCACGCGTTCGAGCGTTGGCACTTCGCGGTCTTCCCGCGTTGCGCAGGCCGCGTGCCGGCCATCGACCAAGACCACACGCTTGAGTGGATGGGCCGCTTCCTTGGCCGCATCCACGTCGTGGGTGCGCGGCGGCCGTTCGTGGCCAGGCCCGCACTCGACATCGACACCTTCGGCGTGCAATCGCGCGACTGGCTGCTCGAACACGATTTCATCCCGCCCGATTTGTTGCCGGCTTGGCGCAGCGTGGCTGACGCCGCACTCGACGGCGTGCGCCGCTGCTACGACCGCGCAGGCGACGTTTCATTGCTGCGCCTGCACGGCGATTGCCACGCCTCGAACGTGCTCTGGATCGAAGAGGCCGACGCCAAGCAGGGCGATCCACTGCGCAGCGCCGGTCCGCATTTCGTCGACTTTGACGACAGCCGCACCGGCCCGGCCGTGCAGGATCTGTGGATGCTGCTCTCGGGCGATCGCGCGTCGATGCAATCGCAGCTCGCCAGCCTGCTGGCCGGGTACGAGGACTTCTGCGAATTCGACACGCGCGAGCTATATCTGGTCGAAGCGCTGCGCACGCTGCGCTTGCTGCACTACAGCGCCTGGTTGGCGCGTCGCTGGAACGATCCGGCGTTTCCTGCAGCGTTTCCGTGGTTCAACACGCAACGCTACTGGCAGGACCGGGTGTTGGAGTTGCGCGAGCAGATCGCGCTGTTGGACGAACCGCCGCTCTGGTGAAACCGAGCGGCGGTTTTTCTTTGAGGCTTGGGCTTAGGCGAACTTGCCGGCCTGGAAGTCCCGCACGGCCTGGAAGATCTCTTCTTGCGTGTTCATCACGAACGGGCCGTATTGCGCGATCGACTCGTTCAGCGGTTTGCCGGCCACCAGCAACACACGCGCCTCAGCGTCGCCTGCACGGATCACTACCCCGTCACTGCCTTCCGTGTTGGCGAGGATGGCCATCTGCTTGTCTTCCACGCGCTGCAGCCCCGCGTCGCCAGACGCTTCGGCGTCACCGACCAGCGCGCTGCCACGGAACACGTAGACGAACGCGTTGTGTCCGGCCGGCAGCCGCTGTGCAAACGATGCACCGGCCGGCAGCGTGATGTCGAGGTACAGCGGCTGTGTCGCTTCACGCGTCATCGCGCCTTGCACGCCGTGCGACTCCCCAGCGATCACGCGTACGGCCACGCCGTCTTCCGTCGTGAACTCGGGAATCTCGTTCGACGGAATGTCGCGGTACCACGGTGTCGTCATCTTGTCGCTGGCGGGTAGGTTCAACCACAGCTGGAAGCCTTCCATCACACCATCTTCCTGTTCCGGCATTTCCGAGTGCACGACGCCGCTGCCGGCCGTCATCCACTGCACGCCGCCGTGTTGCAGCAGGCCTTCATGGCCGGCACTGTCGCGGTGGCGCATGCGGCCCGCGATCATGTACGTCACCGTTTCAAAGCCGCGGTGCGGATGATCGGGAAAGCCGGCCAGATAGTCGTTCGGGTCGTCACTGCGGAATGCGTCCAGCATCAGGAACGGATCGAGCCGGCGTTGCAGGTTGTTCGTCAGCACGCGGGTGAGCTTCACGCCCGCGCCGTCCGAGGTGGGGCGGCCCGTGATGATGCGCTCGACGAGGCGGGCACGCTGCACTTGCGGTTGCACGAGGGTTTCCATGCGGTTCTCCTGAAATTGGGCATTTGTCATACACCAAATGTAGGGTAGTTGCCTCGTTTGCACTAGTCGGTTATGGTGGGAAAAAATGTTGCTCTATACGAGACAATAACAATCCGGCTGGCGCGCATCACGATAAGAGGAGGAAACCATGGATCTGAACCAATTGGCGTTGTTCGTGCGCGTGGTCGAAGCGGGGAGCTTCACGGCAGCGGCAACGCGGCTCGATTTGCCTAAATCGTCCGTCAGTCGCGGCATCGCTGCGCTTGAACAGGATTTGAACGTGCGACTGTTACAGCGCACCACGCGCACGCTCCATCTGACGGACGCGGGCCAAAGCCTGTATCAGGTGGCGTCGCACGCACTGGAAGACATTGAGCGCGCCACGACCTGCGCAGGCGAGCTGCAGGACCTGCCGCGCGGCAAGGTCCGGATCACGTCTTCCGAAGACGTCGGCCGTCTGCTGGTAGCGCCGGTGGCGGCGCGCTTCATGCAGCTGTATCCGGAGATCGATCTGGACGTCGTCCTGACGCCGCGCAATGTCGATCTCGTGCAGGAAGGTTTCGACCTTGCCGTCCGCGTTGGACGCCTGGCCGATAGTTCGCTGGTGGCGCGGTCGCTTGGCGTGTTGCGCATCGGCTTGTTCGCGTCGCCCGATTACCTGCAGCGCCGCGGTGCGCCAGACACCGTACAAGGCCTGGCCGACCATTGCTGCCTCGATTTTCGCGGCACCGGACGCGGCGAAACGCAATGGCGCCTCGTCGGCCCCGATGGGCTGAAAACCGTGGCAGTGCGCGCGCGCCTGAATGCCGACAGCCTGATTTACCTGGAAACGTTGATTGCTTCAGGCGCCGGTATCGGCCCGCTGCCGCTGTATGCGAGTGCCGTGGCGCGCGCCAACGCACCGCTGCCGCGACTCGTTCGCGTGCTGCCGGACTATGCGACCAGCGGTGAGCCGATCAACCTCGTCACACCCTCTGCTCGGTTCGTTCCCAGGCGCGTTCGCTTGCTGATCGACATGCTGACCGAGTCGATCCGGCAAGAGCTGGAAAACGCCGATCCCACCTGACGTGTCGCCGCAAAGAAGCTGGGCACGTTAAATGTTGTCACGACTGCTCCCGTTGCACGTATCGCACGGCATCATGCGCTCCACGTGTGCCGGACCAGTACGTCGGACCCTACATGACGTCACCCCCGTAAGCGTTGCAGTGCTTCCCCCCGGTGCACTGCGATGTGTCTGGCACATGCGACCCTTGGGTGTTTCTGATCCCGTCACATTGTTGTGGGAAGCACCGCCGCCCGGACATCATTGTCCGGGCTTTTTTTTCCGTTTGACGAATGCATGTCGCAACCGTGTTTCAACGGCCTTCACAAATTAGGACTCTTCTCATGGTTCGTACCAAACCTCGCCATGAAAATTGCAGCCACGTAACACATGCAACGGAATGCGCTGAACGCGCTTGAATAAGCGCCATCAATTCCGGCACCCACCCCCTACGCATGTGCGAATTTTCATGGAGCCGAACATGCGTATCGCCTTGCTTGAAGACGATCCCTTCCAAAGCGAAGTCATCGTCCAGATCCTGTCTCAGTCCGGCCACGACGTGGTGACCTACACCGACGGCTCAACCTTGCTGCGCATGCTGGGCCGGTCGTCGTACGACATGCTGATCCTCGACTGGCATACGCCTGGCATGCTCGGTATCGACGTGCTGAGCGTCGTGCGCAGCCGCCACAAGGATGTGTTGCCGGTCCTGTTCGTCACGGCTGAAGAGGGCGAGAAAAGCCTTGTGCGCGCGCTCACGCATGGCGCCGATGATTACATCGCCAAGCCGTTCCGCATTGCCGAACTGCGTGCGCGCGTCGACGCGCTGCTGCGCCGTGCATATCCCATTCCGTATGGCCGCCTGCCATTCGCGGTAGGGCCCTATCACTTCAATCCCCAGCGCCAGCAGGTCACCCTGCACGGCGAGCCGGTTACGCTGACGGGCATCGAGTTCCAGCTGGCGCTGCTGTTGTTTTCGAACGTGGGCCGCACACTATCGCGCGACCACATCTTCGGGCAGGTGTGGGGCCGCAACTCGTCGGAGTACACCCGCACGATCGATAGTCACGTATCGCGCATCCGCATGAAGCTGAATGTCGAACCGGTGAACGAGGTGCGCCTGGTGGCGGTGTACAAGCACGGCTATCGGGTGGACCACCTGAGGCCTGCGGACGACATGAATGCGCTGTCGGACATGGACGCTGCGTTCTACAGCACCTAAGCCCGGGTGGATCATTCGCACAGAATGGGGCGCCACCGCAGGAATGCGGCGGCGCCGTTTTTGTTGCTCATCGACTGGTATGCTCAGGGCTTCTCATATCTTGGGCGAGGCCGGCGTGCCGCTTGTCAATCTCAATGCCGAGGCCGACGCGCTGCCGCGCGCATGGTCGTCTCGCGTGCTGGAACGTTTTGGTGGCGGCAACTTCAAGGTGCTGCGCATGGATGGCACGCCGTATCCCAACGAGGTGCACGGCTATGCCGAAGGGTTCCTGGTCATCGATGGGCAACTGCGTTTGCGTATCGGCGACGAAGCGGTAACCGTTTCGCGCGGCGAGCTGTATGTGGTGCCTGCCGGCGTGTCGCACAGCGTGGACGCCGGCAGCGCCGGCACGCTGGTTATTCTGGACGTGCAAGAGGAGCGTCGTCTGCCTCCGCAAGCTGTTTGATCCGCTGCAGCATCATCCGGCGGATCAGCCCGCTGGGCATGCGGATCAGTATCCAGTAAGGCGTGAAGCGGCGCAGCGCCGTTGTGCTGGAGCAATGCACGCACGTGCGCGTGGTCAGCAGCGTGTCGGCGCCCTCGGGCCGAGCGACGAACGTCATGACCAGCTTGGCGATATCGGGTTCGGAGAACGTGCGAAATGCACTGGCTTCAACGTGGATGAGCCCGCCGGCCGATTCCCAGAAGCGACCCACCAAGCCGAGGGCGAATTCGTGATCTCCATTGCGGCCGAGCACCGTGAAATCGTGCAGGCCGAATCCAGCGTCGATCCGTCGCGCACTGGGCTTGCCCAGCGCGGCGGCGATGCGCGCCGGGATGGCGCGCAGATGCAGGAACAGCCTGGCTACCGGGAAATCCGTGACGTGAAGTTGCGAGGCCATGTCGAGCAAGCGCGCGGGCGATGCATTGACCCGTATGTGGTGCTGCTCGCAGAACTGATGCTCGGGAAGGAAGGTGTGCAACAGGCTCATGCTGATGGATGGCGTGGTGTCATGCCTGTGGCTTTTCGCTCGCGGCCGTGGAAGCCGCAGCCGGAGCGAATGCGGCGTCGCGTGCCGGCGGCTCTGCCAGGCTGCGTTTCATCAGCCAGGCGACACCCGGCACGCGCAAGCCGGTGGCAAACACCAGGTCTCGCATCCAACCGCCGTATTGCGCCTGGAAGCACGGTGTGAGCGCACGGCTCAGTGTCTGGTAGGCCTGCACGGTCCGCAGACGACGGGCGTGGTAGGCGAGGGCGCCATCAGCGGGGCCATGCACTTGCACGCACGCGGCGAGTGCCAGGGCATCTTGGGCGGCCAGGGTGGTCCCCAGGCCGAGTTGCGGGCTCATGGCGTGCGCGGCATCGCCGATGACGCAGTAGGGCGGTTTGGCCAGCGCGCGTGGCCATGTGTGGCGATAGACGGCGAAAGGCATATCGTCGTGTGAGCCGATCTGCTCCACCATGGGCGCGGCTTGCGGCCACAGGCTGAGGACATGCGCCTTCCACTGTGTGATGTCGGTCTGGCGCCAGGCGTCGACAGCATCGCCGGGCAGGCTCCAGAACATCGACAGGCGCGTGCAGTTGCCGTCCACTTCGGTGGGCAGCAGGCCCATCATCTCGCGCGTGCCGCGAAAGCGCTGCTGCAGCACACGTGGGTTCCACCCATCCACCCATCCTTGAAACCACAGCGTGCCCCATCGGTAGGTGCTCGACGGGCCGGCCAGGCCTGCGGGCTCACGCAGCGCAGAGGCCGCGCCATCGGCAATCACAAACAGGTCGAAGATCGATTCGCCCTGTGCGTATGTGACCCGCGCTCGCGGCCCATCGAGAAGCAATTGCTGGATTGCACAACCAAAGTGGAATGCTGCGCCTGCGTGCAAGCCGGCGTCGTACAGCATGGACGACAGCCCGTGGCGCGTGACGGCGCGGCCGGGCGTCTCGGCGTAGTCGATGTCGAGCAGACGCCAGCCGCGATGGCTCAGGCCGATCAGCCGATCGATCGGCGCGCCGATGCCCTCAAGCTCGCGGCACATGCCGAGTGCCTCCAGTGCGCGGATACCCTGCGGCTGGATCAGCAGGCCTGCGCCCATGGCGGTCAGCTGCGGGTGCTTTTCGAAGACGTGCACGTCGTGCCCCTGGCGAGCAAACGCGATGGCGGCGGCGAGGCCAGCGTTACCGGCGCCGGCAATGCCGATGGACAGCGGGCGGGGTGCGGACATGAAGGCGTGGCGGATCGTTTGCTCAAGATGATAACGATACGGCACGCACGTTAAGGCTGTTCGCGCAGGCTGCGGAGATAATGCGCAGACCTCACGCTCACCACAAAAGACCGGACGCGCCATGCAGATCAAATGGCTGGAAGACTTCAAGGAACTGGCCAAGACGCGCAGCTTCAGCCGCGCCGCCGAGAACCGCAACGTCACGCACCCCGCATTCGGCCGCCGGATCAAGGCCCTGGAGGAATGGGTGGGCACCGCACTGGTCGAGCGCAGCGAGCATCCCGTCACGCTTACCGCGGCAGGGCGCTTGTTTCTGGATGCGGCCGCCAATGCCGTCGACGGCCTGAACGATGCGCGCTTGCTGCTGCGGGAGGCGCAACTGCCCGTGGCGCTCAGGATCGGCACCGGGCGCACGCTGGCGCGCACGTTCGTCCCCGGCTGGTACGAAACGCTGGCGCGTCAGCGCGGTGTGTTTCCGCTCAGCGTGACGACGGGTGGCACGCAGGAAGGCGTGCTGGCCCTTGCCGATGGCACGGTCGATTTGCTGATCGCCTACGCCAGCCCACAGGCCGATGCGCTGCTCGATCCGCGCAAGTACGACCATTGCCTGCTGGGCAGCGAGACGCTCGTGCCGGTGAGTGCGCCCGACAAGCGCGGCCGCCCGCGCTTCACGCTGCCGGGCTCGGCTGCCGCACCGCTTCCATGGCTGGCCTTTGCGCGTGGGCTGACATTGCGGCAGATGCTCGACAGCCATCTGGCTGCCGCCGATCGCAAGGCGCATCTGCAGCCCGTGTTCCAGGCGGATTTTTACGAAGCGGTGGAAGAGATGGCCCTGCGCGGATTCGGCATGGCGTGGCTGCCGTATCGCCTGGCCAGGCCGCACCTGAACGCGGGTGAACTGCGCCCCGCTGGTGACGACGCCTGGCACATCCACGTCAACATCCGCATGATGCGCGTGCGCAGCAACCAGAGCGCGCTGCTCGACGAGGTGTGGCAACGGGCGGTCGACAACGCCAGCGGTAACGGCCGTAACGATCTCACCTGAGGCGCATCGCAAAAAGCCCAACCTTGTGCCGAAACGGCACAAGCCGCCTCGGCGCGGCACCTAGACTCCTCCGCAACCTTCGCCCGCCAGCGCCGTTCGGCAAAACAGGCGGATCGGCACAGACCACGGGGAGACAACCATGCCAGCCCACACCCTCAACGCGAGCAGCGCAGGCGCGCGCGCCGCCGACGCACATCGACATCCCGCACCCTGGCGAGCCGTTCTGGCCGCCAGCATCGGCAACGCGCTCGAATACTACGATTTGCTGATCTACGGCTATTTCGCCATCACCATCGGCAAGCTGTTCTTCCCCACGGGCGATGCGTGGAGTTCGCTGATGCTCTCCGTCGGGACGTTTGGCGTGTCGTTCATCATGCGCCCGCTCGGCTCGATGGTGCTTGGCAGTTATGCAGACCGCGTGGGGCGCAAGGCCGCGCTGACCTGGTCGATCCTGCTGATGATGCTGGGCACGGCGATGATCGCGTTTGCACCGACCTACGCGTCGATCGGCCTGTGGTCGCCGGCCATCGTGATCGTGGCGCGACTGCTGCAGGGCTTTTCGGCCGGCGGAGAATTTGGGTCGGCCACGGCGTTCATGATCGAACACGCCAGCGGCAAGCGCATGGGCTACAACGCGAGCTGGCAGGCCGCCACGCAGGGTCTTGCCACATTGCTGGCAGCGGGCTTGAGCGCGTGGATCACCTACGCGCTGCCCACCGCGCAGGTGGAGTCGTGGGGCTGGCGCGTGGCGTTCCTGTTCGGCTTGCTGATCGGCCCGATTGGCGTCTACATCCGCCGCCATACGCCGGAAACGCCGGAGTTCGTCGCCATGCAGGCGGAAGCGCCGGCTGCGCTGCAAGCGCGCTCGCCGCTGCGTGACACGCTCACGCAAGGTTTGCCAGGGCTGCTGCTGGGCGCGGGCGTGGTCGTGGCCGTCACCGCATTCAACTACGTGCAGAAGGTCTATATGCCGACCTATGCCATCAATCAACTCCACATCGCGACCAGTGCGTCGCTGGTCTGCACGATGATCACGGGCGCGATGCTGATGGTGATGGCACCGGCGTTCGGCCTGCTGGCGGATCGTTTCGGCAGCATCCGCGTGGTGTCGATTGCGATGGTGGTGATTGCGCTGTCGACGTATCCGATGTTTGCCACGCTGGTCGCACAATCGACGTTCTGGACGTTGCTGGTCATGCAGGCGATTGTGGGCGTGCTGTTGGCCGCCATCCTGGCGCCGCTGCCTGCGCTGCTCGCCGATATCTTTCCGACGCGTACGCGCGGCACGGGCTTGGCGCTGAGCTACAACCTGTCGGTGACGATCTTTGGTGGATTCTCGCCGCTGATCGTCACGTGGCTGATCGGTGTCACACACATCAAGACGTCGCCAAGTTTCTATGTGTTTGCGACCACGCTGATCAGCCTGGCCTCGCTGTGGATGCTGCGCGGGCGCGCTCGTGCGGATCGAACCTGAACAGACTTCTCGTCACACCGAAGGATTTCGTATGATGACCCTGGAGGCGCTGCGCGCCACGCTGCCGGTCTACCCGATCGAGTTGCACAAGCCTGATATCCGCCGTTGGAAGACCGGCACACACGGCATTGACTACGTCCATACGTCCGACAGCGGCGTGCCGGGCCCGCACGTCATGATCAACGCGCTCACGCATGGCAATGAGCTGTGCGGCGCGATTGCGGTGGATGCGCTGCTGGCGGCCGGCGTGCGCCCGGCACGTGGCCGGCTCACGCTGTCATTTGCCAACGTCGAGGCGTATGAGCGCTTCGATATCAACGACCCGGATGCCACGCGCTTCATCGACGAAGACCTGAATCGCGTGTGGTCTGCAGACAAGCTTGATGGCCCCGGCAACTCGCTGGAACTGCGCCGCGCGCGTGAGCTGCGGCCAGTGATCGACACGGTCGATTACCTGCTCGATATTCACTCGATGCATGAGAAGGCCGAGCCGCTGATGCTGACCGGACCGCACGCCAAAGGCGTCGCATTGGGCCGCCTCGTTGGCGCGCCTTCGCATCTGATGATCGATGCCGGCCATGCTGCCGGTCGCCGCTTGCGCGACTACGGCGGCTTTGGCGATGCCGCCAGTCCGAAGAACGCGCTGCTCATCGAATGCGGTCAACACTTCGAACGCGTGAGCCGGGATGTTGCGCTGGACGCGTGTGCGCGTTTTCTGGTGGCGCTGGGCACCGTCGATGCGTCAGCAGTATCGGAATGGCTGGGCATGGCGCCTGCGCTGGAGGTGCGTTGCATTCGGGTGACCGATCCGGTGGTCGCCAAATCCACGGCGTTCCGTTTTGCGGACGACTATCGCGGCATGGAGACCATCGCCCGTGCCGGCACCGTCATCGCTACCGATGGAGCGCTGCAGATCGTCACGCCGTACGACAACTGCGTGCTGCTGCAGCCATCGCTGCGGCATCTGGCCCCCGGCGTGACCGTGGTTCGACTGGGCAGGCTGGAAGGACCGGCCTAAACGCCCAGCATGGCGCGCAACGTGCCGAGCACGACTTGCCGGCAGTTGCGCACCATCTTCTCTTCGGGATCTCGATAGCCGGTCAGAAGCCACGCCGCCCCTACGTTGGTCAGGGCACCCACGAGTGCCAAGCCGAGGATGCGTTGGTCGGCGCGCTGTTCGGCGTCGTCGTCAAGGGGGGTGCCGGGCAGTTCGGCATTCGCCATGATCTGCTTGCCGAACTCCAGCAGGTTGCGCTGGTAGGTCGCGTCCGTTTCCGGGCTCACGCCCATCACTTCCAGCAGCAGCACGCGCGCCGCACACGGTTCACGCAAGAACACGAAAAACGCGTGCAGGCCGGCGTCGATACGAGCTTCCAGCGTGCCTTCCGCAGCGGCGGTGGCTTCATACACCTGCGCGCGCAAGTCTTCGGCATGCTGCTGATAGGTCGCACGCAGCAGGGCTTCGGTGCTGTCAAAGGCGGCGTAAAAGTACCGGTCGTTGAGCTTCGCTTCCTGGCAGATTGCGCGTACGGTGGCCTTGCGAAAGCCCACCGTGCCGAAGACGCGCGTGCCAGCACGGATCAGCGCATCGCGGCGCTCCGCTGCACGTGCCTCCGGCGCCACGCCGCCATACGGGCGGCCTTTTCTGACGGGGGCGTCGTCTGTTTCAAGTGTTTTCTCCATTTCGCTATTTGACGTCAGGACGCCTGAAAATTAAAGTGGTGACGAATCACACCACATTTAGAGCGAAATTTGCCACGCCTGCCCGCAAGGCTGCAAACAGGAGACCGCATGAATACGACGATGGAGCGAAGCGCCAGCCCCGGCGTGCCCCGCAACCGGGCAGCCGCGCCGGATACCGACCTCGACGTGCTCATCGTCGGCGCGGGCCTCTCGGGCATTGGCGCGGCGTATCACCTGCGCGAGCGCTGCCCGTCGGCGCGTTTCACCATCCTCGAAGGGCGCGAATCCATCGGCGGCACGTGGGACTTGTTCCGCTATCCGGGCATCCGATCGGACTCCGACATGTTCACGCTCGGCTACAGCTTCCGGCCGTGGCACAGCAACAAGGCCATCTCCGACGGTCAGACGATTCTCGATTACATCCGCGACACCGCACGCGTGTTCGGCATCGACAAATCCATCCGCTTCCGCCATAAGGTGACGGGTGCGAGCTGGGATTCCGCCGCCGCGCGCTGGACCGTGCAGGCGCTACGCTGCGATGGCTCGCGCGAGGAACCGGTGCTGTTCACCTGCAAGTTCCTCTACATGTGCAGCGGCTACTACGACTATGAAGAGGGCCACGCCCCGACGTGGCCCGCGATGGACACGTTCCAAGGCCGCATCGTCCATCCGCAGCATTGGCCGAACGATCTGTCGTACGCCGGCAAGCGCGTGGTGGTGATCGGCAGTGGCGCCACGGCGGTCACGCTGGTGCCCGCGATGGCCGGCACCGCGCAGCACGTGACGATGCTGCAGCGCTCGCCCACGTACATCGTTTCGCGGCCTGAGCAGGATGCCGTGGCCAACACGTTGCGCCGCTGGTTGCCGTCCGGCCTGGCTCACCGGCTGGTGCGCACGAAGAACGTGTTGCTGACGATGTACTTCTACAGCCTCGCGCGTCGCAAGCCGAAGGCATTCAAAGAGTTCATTATCGGCATGGCCGGCAAGCAGATCGGCCCCGGCTTCGACGTGCGCAAACACCTGACCCCACGCTACAACCCGTGGGACCAGCGCCTGTGCCTCGTGCCGGACGGCGATCTGTTCAAGACGATCCGCGCTGGCAAGGCGTCGATTGCGACCGACGAAATCGAACGCTTCACCCGCACCGGCCTGCAGCTCAAGAGCGGCGAGCATCTTGATGCCGATGTGATCGTCACGGCCACGGGGCTCAAACTAAAGGTACTGGGCGGGGCGGCCATCACTGTCGATGGACATGCCGTGAATCTGGCAGAAACCGTGTCGTACAAGGGCATGATGTACAGCGGTGTGCCGAACCTGGCGTCGTCATTCGGCTATACGAATGCATCGTGGACGCTCAAGGCTGAGTTGATCGCGCAGTACGTCTGCCGGCTGCTCAACCACATGCAGTCCAACGGCTTCGATACCTGCGTGCCGCGTCTCGATGACGAAGCCATGAGCCGCGAACCCGCCGTCGATCTGACGTCCGGCTACATCCAGCGTGCGGCGGCCATCCTGCCCAAGCAGGGCGACAAGCAGCCGTGGAAGTCATATCAGAACTACGCGCGCGATCTGATGATGCTCAAGTTCGGCACACTGGCCGACAGTGCCATGCAGTTCGAACGCCGTGCCCAGCCGACCGGCGCGGCGCAGCCCGCCTAACCGCCTCTCGCTTTGGGGACACTATGACCTACACCATTCTTGGCGTCATCGCGCTTGCCATCCTCGCGCCTGTTGCGTTCACGTTTTTCATCGCTCGCCGCGTCACCAAGTGGTTTCCGCCCGAAGGCAAGTTCATTGATATCGGCGGCGATCGCGTGCATTACACCGATCGCGGAACGGGCCCTGCCATCGTGTTCGTTCATGGCTTGTGCGGCAACCTGCGCAACTTCGCGTACCTGGATCTGGATCGGCTGACGCGCTCGCACCGCGTGATCGTGATCGACCGACCGGGGGCGGGGCGGTCTGTGCGCGGTGGGGATTCGCCTGCCAACGTCTACGCGCAGGCCCGCACGGTCGCGCAGTGCATCGAGCAGCTTGGGCTCGACAAGCCCGTGCTGGTGGGACATTCGCTTGGTGGGGCGATTTCGCTTGCGGTGGGGCTGAACCATCCGCACGTTATCCGCCGGCTCGCGTTGATTGCGCCGCTCACGCACGCAGAAAGCACGCCGCCGGGTGCGTTCAGGGGCTTGGTGTTGACGTCGCCGCTGGTTCGCAGGCTGGTGTCATGGACACTGGCGATCCCGCTGTCGATCATCAATTCCCGCAAGGCCATCGCTGCGGTGTTCGCGCCCGAGGCCATGCCGAAGGATTTCCCGTTCAAGGGAGGCGGCTTGCTGGGGCTGCGTCCGCACGTGTTCTATGCGGCATCGTCGGATCTCGTCGCTGCGCCGGAAGATCTGCCCGACATGGAGCGCCGCTATGCCTCGATGACGGTGCCTGTCGATGTGTTGTACGGCCGCGGAGACCGCATCCTGAACGTCAAGCGCCAGGGCGAAGCGCTCAAGCAGAAGCTCGACCGAGTGAACCTGCGCATCATCGACGGCGGCCATATGCTGCCCGTGACGCAACCGGTATTGACGACGGATTGGGTGTTGGCGGTGGCCGCCGAGGTGCCTGTGCTAGCCGAGGTGCTTGCGTAATGTGATGACCCTGGCGGTCGCCAGGGATGCAGCAGAAAAGCAAAAAGCCCTGCCGAAGCAGGGCTTTTTGGTGTTTGGTGGCGAATCAGGGATATACCTCCCCACAACGCTCCAAGCCCCTGTTTACAAGGGTCTGCCAGTTCCGAGGGCTGGCAGGTGTCCCGGTCAAAACGGGACACCTACCGTACCACGTTTGCCACCAATTTTGTGTCGTTCGTCTGCCTGTCGGCCGAGGTGCTAGCATGACGGCTAACCATTTCGGCACCCATTTACATCCATTTCTTCGCGGCCAAATAAATGGGTGTAAATGGGTGTAGTATTGGTTCATGTTCCGAACCGACACCCTCCAGATCACACCGGAAGTCTTGGGCTTGATTGCCCGGATCGACGAATTCAAGGGCGCATGGCGCGCCTTGGGCACGCTCGCGCCTGACCGGCTATCGGCCTTGCGGCGCGTCGCCACCATCGAGAGCATTGGATCGTCCACCCGCATCGAGGGCAGCAAGCTGAACGACCGCGAAGTCGAGCGTCTGCTATCCAACCTCGCCATCAAGCAGTTCGAGACGCGCGACGAACAGGAGGTCGCGGGCTACGCCGAGTTGATGGACTTGATGTTCCGAGCGTGGGAAGACATCCCGTTCAACGAGAACCACATCAAGCAGCTTCACCAGATCCTGCTGCAGTACAGCCAGAAGGACGATCGGCACCGGGGCCACTACAAGACCAGTTCCAACAGTGTCGCGGCCTTCGACGAAAACGGCGTGCAGATCGGCATCGTGTTCGAGACGGCCTCGCCGTTCGACACGCCGCGCTTGATGGCGGAACTGGTGCAGTGGGTGAATGACGAGCGGGAAAAAGCGTACCTGCACCCGCTACTGATCATCGCTATCTTCGTGGTCGTGTTCCTGGAAATCCACCCGTTCCAGGACGGCAACGGACGGCTCAGCCGCGTGCTGACGACCTTGCTGCTGCTTCAGGCGGGCTATGCCTATGTCCCGTACAGCTCGCTGGAAAGCGTGGTCGAGGTGAATAAGGAAGCCTACTACCTTGCGCTTCGGCAGACGCAGGGCACCATCCGCACCGACGCACCCAACTGGCATCCATGGTTGGTGTTCTTTCTGCGTTCGCTGGCGGAGCAGGTGAGGCGGCTTGAGAAGAAGGTGGAGCGCGAGAAGATCGTGCTGGCCACACTGCCCGCACTGTCCTTGCAGGTCGTCGAGTTTACCCGCGAGCATGGCCGCATCACTATGGCCGAGGCTATCAAGCTGACAGGCAGCAATCGCAACACCTTGAAGCTGCACTTCCGTGATCTGATCGAGCGCGGACATTTGGAGCAGCACGGCAGCGGGCGCGGTGTCTGGTACGGGCTGAAGTGAGTTAGGCGTGTGATAGGTTAGGCTAGATCACACAGGCAACGTCAGATCGTCTGACTCAGTTCGCCATGATCTGCCGCTCGCCACCGCCCGTTTTCGGGCAAGATGCGGTCGATGGTTCTCAATCTCGGTTCGGCGAAGGAGCGACCTCCATGAATTCGAAGGAATACCTTGAAGCGTTCGGTATCGAGCCATCAAAACCGGATCTACTGGCCAAGGCGCTGGAGCACGCTCGCGACAATCGGAAGTTCGAGATCGAGCTTTACTGGAAACGGGCGACGTATTTTTGGACCTTGATCGCGGCGGCGTTCGTCGGATACTTCGCGGTTTCAGCGTCGAGCCCCGCGTCGCCGGAAAAGCAGTTTTTGGCGTTTGCGTTGGCCTGCATTGGATTTGTATTCACGTTTGCATGGTTCCAAGTGAATCGAGGAAGCAAGCAATGGCAGGAGAACTGGGAGAACCACGTCGACATGTTGGAGAACTCGGTTACCGGGCCACTCTACAAAACTGTTCTACGCCGGCCCCCCAGCGGAGACGGATTCTTCGAAACGCATGTGACTGGGCCAGCGCAAATCTCCGTGTCGAAGGTCAATCAGATAGTCAACCTCTTCACGCTATTCGTGTGGGCGCTACTCTCTTTGTATGCCGCGTGGCCCCTTTCGCCGAGACTACCGCCAAGTTGGCCGCACATCATTGCAGTCTCGACGACGCTTATATTTTGCGGACTCATCATGCAGCGGAGCAGGACCCATTTGGGAAGTCACACTCACCATGCGACGCTTCGGGACACTCGCGTCGCTGACTAGTCGCAGTGCCTGGATGCCAAATGTCTGCTTCAAGTTGCGCAGACGGACCAATTCAACGTCAGCCCTGGGTCGATCTCAGTCCTAGAGACAACGGTCAAGCAACTTCAGATCTGATCTGACCCTGACTGAAAAATCAGGTCTCGACTTACACAGCTAGACGTGTACGAGCGTGCGGCCAACTGTCTCGGTGTTGGCCCGTACCCAGTGCCCAGGCAATATGTGATGTTCGCCAGAGGGTGACTTGACTTCTGCCCTGAAATTTTGTTTGTTGTGTACCGTCACAACGAACAAGAAGGATGGAGCAGGCACGATACGATTTTTACACTCACCTCAACGAAGCCGTCGTCACCACGAACGACTTCTCAGAAGGCACCAAATTCCGCAAGCGCGAGAAGGTCGATCAGTTCGCATACTGCGGCCTCAACCCAATGTACCGGAGCTATCTGAGCTTCGACCTCGACATGCCAGGTTCGGCATTCCGCTTCGAGGATGCACATCTGCCTCCGCCTACGATCATCACGATCAATCCTGCGAACGCGCATTGCCACATGCTGTACCGTCTGGTGACACCCGTGGCTTTCACGAAGAACGCGCGCAGCGGTCCGCAGGATTATTTCGGGGCGATCCAACGCGAGATGGAGCGGCGACTCGGCGCTGACACCGCGTACAACCACACGATCACCAAGAATCCGCTGCATCCTCGCTGGAAGGTCATCACGCATCCGGCCGCGAAATACCATCTCGGCGATTTTCTCGAGTGGATCGACCTACCCGGCACTCGTATTGCTGTTCCCAGCAACAAGGTCTACAAGGGCAGAAATCACCAGCTATTCGACACGCTGCTCCGTTGGGCATATGGGGCTGTCCATGCCCATGTCGATGAACAACGCTGGTATGCCACCGTGCAAGCGAAGGCCGAAGAAATCAACACCATCTTCACGCAGCCTCTTGGGTTCTCTGAAGTCAGAACCACGGCCAGATCGACGGCCAAGCGGGTATGGAATCGCCGCCATGAGCCGCACCATTCGCGCCCACGCATACTGACGTTCACCGATGAATCGTCGGAAGAGCGCATGAAACAGGGCGCAGCCTATACCAACGCCATTCGCCGCGAAAAATCGCTACAAACGCTGCAAGAAGCGTTCAACGCCTTGCGTATCGAGCATGGCGACCAGATCAGCGTCCGCCAGCTTGTGGACCACACGAGCATGAACATCAAGACCGTGCGCAAGTACCTTCCCCAGATCGTTCGATAGTTGGCCGATGCCTCATTCCTGAGATGGAGGCTGCCACGTCGAGACCATTACGGCGTACAACAGGTAATTAGCCGATGTCGCTGCCGACGCGATAGCGTGCCACAACCGAAAATATCACGCGCCAACCAGATGATGCGCGATAGCCGATAGGCTCAGAACTGAAACGATCAAGGCGCAACCGTCAGTGCAGCGAACAAATCCACGAAAAACGAAATGCAGAAACAAAAATGGCGGCGAGCGTTTTCCACGCATCGGCCGACCATGTTTGGGAACTGCTTGAGCTACGTCGCCTTGGTAACCGACCATGCGGTAACCGATGGTTAAACCTTGAGTCGTTTTGCAGAAGGGCGATTCATATTCAGTTTGGCTTCCAAAGCTGAATGCAGATTTTTCTTCTCAAGCGAAATGAAGTGATCGTCGTCGCAGGGCGAGAGAACATAATCTTCGTCAAGGTGAAGAAATACGGGATCTTTAGGCCACTCGAATTCAAGGATGAATGGGCCCGACTCCCTGTATTGGGCAGACAGAATCAAGCGCCGCATCTTGGTGTACGCATTGTTTCGCGTATATGTGCCGCGACTTGCCCGAAATCGTAACGTGGCGGCAAACATCTCGAACAGATGCTTGTTCTCGTCCTTGCAGTGAACAACAAAGTCAAGAATGCCTGGGGCAATGTCAGAAAACATGATTGCCACCTCGCAAGGGAATTTGCCCTTGATGATTTCGCGTTTTTTGTTTGTATCCATATCGATCTCCTCCTGTTATGCGCTGACTTTGCGTGGACGACCACGACGGCGAGGTGGGTCGCCCCCATCGTTGGCGGGCTCTGGCATCGCATTGGTATCGACCACAACCTCGAAACCAGCCTGCATGATTTCGCCGTTGCCACACTCGTTGCCCCACACAGTCCAACCATTTCGGGGTGTACGACAGAAGAGTTCGATCTTGTCGAGTTCTCCATACATGGCTTCGATCATTTCATACACGCAGTCAGGCTTGCGGCTGTGTTCCCGGCGTGGCTCCTCAAATACCGAAGGCATGCGGGCACCGTATGGCACCTCGGGAACATTGCCGCGCGTTGCGATCATGAGATGCTCGTGCTGGATGCGGAAATACGAACCCATTCCCGCATGAACCTTGTTCCAAATGGCCTGTGTCTTGAAGGTGAATCCCCATGCCTTGATGACGTCAAGCGCTTCCTGCATGAGAGAGGCGGAACACCATAGGAATAGCACTGCATCTTCGGTGGCCAGATCGCTGATAGGCATGGCGCAGATCTCGTCGAGCGTCATGGTGGGATAGCCGACAGCCATTTCCCCCATGTAGTCCCAGGGAGGATCTGCAAGGATCACGCTGTACTGGCCCATCGTTGGGTCCAGAGGTTTGTTGTTGGCACGCTTGGCTTCGATGTCGGCCAGACGCTGTTTGCGACGTTCGTCGGTTAGAACCTGACGGATCGCCTTGGCCTGTTTGAGAATGTCCGCATCGATGACGGATAGCACCTTGCGTTGCGATGGCTGAGGTAGCTTGGCGATTTCAGCGGCATTGCTGACATCGACCTGACCAGCATCCACGGCCTGAATCAGCTCCTCGGCTCCATTCTTGAGAACAGACTTGGCACGCTGCACGGATGCCACGGAAACGTGCAGATCATCCGCAGCTTGCTGCTGGGATACTCCGCCCGTATGCTGGTTACCACCGAGACCGATGTTGGCCAGGCGGCCAGCAATCATCGCGCGCTGGCTGTCGCTCAGATGGCGGCGATGCTGGTTAAGGCTCACGACCAGACGTTCGATGGACTGACCTGCCGCCACCTCCTCGATCTTGGGTTCGATACCAAGTTCGCAGCAAGCGCGGTAGCGGTGACGGCCGTCGATCAGTTGCCCGTTCTGCACGAGAATGGGAACCTGCTGCCCGTGCTCGCGGATGTCCTCCTTGAACTGCTCGAACTCGTCGTCGTTCATGACAGGGAACAGATGGGCGACGGGGTGAATGGCGAAGCCGCCGCCAAGTGTTGTTGTGTCGGTTGATGTATTCATAGCGGCTTCTCCTCGTTATTGTTTTGCGGCTACGTTGACTTCGAATGAGACATAGCCGTCGTGACCGTCAAGCACCTCAGGGGCCATGGTGGCAATCGTCATGAAAATAGCGATTTCGGCAGGCACTTCCTCGCCAACGAAACGTACAGGCTCGCCAACTTGCTTGTGGTGACGGGGATCGGAAAGAATGGCGGTAAGCATGTGGGAGTACTGCTGCTGGACGACGCAGACGCCAGTCATCTTGTCCATGTCGACCACGAAAATCGCAGTGAAGTCGGCGGCTGAGGTGATGTAGCGCATGACCACAAAGGTGGTCTGGTCGATCACAGCTTCGATCACAGGTTCAACGTCGCAGCAGAGATCGGATGCGGACATGCCAGCTGATGTGGTAATGAAATTTGTTTTGTTATTCATCGTGAGTTCTCCTTTAAATGATGATGAGTTAACTCGAATTTCCGCGTTGTCAACGCGTTGTTCGATGAATGTGATTTTTCCAAAATCGATCACTTTTTTGACCAGTCAGAAAATTTGAATTTCGAGCTGGACGATGGATATGGCCGAGATGAATGAAGCAACCGAGCACGATGGCGATGGTGGTGTTGCAGGCAACGGTAAGAGCAAGGCTGGGCGGGATCGGCGTTCGATGCTCAGCATCATGCGTTCACGTGCCTATATCTACGAACTGATTCGCCGCAGAGGTGCGCCGTCGGTCAACGCACTCAAAGAGATCATCTATCCGACATACGATCCGAAGAACTCGAGATCACAAGGGACGAGTTCTGTGCCCGATCTGGACAAACACATGCGAGGGGAGCGAGCGGTTACGAACCAGATGCTCAATCTGGCATCACAGATTCCGGTTCAGGCGACAGCGCGGAGGGTGTTCGAGATTGGCCCGGAAGAGGGTCAGGGCAATGTGCCACTGTGGGCGATCTTCGAAGACCGTTTCGAGGAATTCGACGAAATCATTGAAGCGGGGCTACGGCTTTCGAAGCCAGGATCGGATCTCGGATTGAGTCGCGCGGATCGGGTCGCGCTGCTCTTTCTTCCCGCAGACCAGTGGCACCAGCTTCGGACGAGTCCTGGTGTAGCTGGCGGCCCGAATCTCGCGCAGCGGGCGTATGACGCAGGTTATTTCGCCGCTGATGTTCTGCGGCTCGCTACCGCGATTGCTTTTTGGAGGCTATGCCTGCGAGGAGCCGACGAATGGGGGCCGATGGAAGCGCTGCTCGACTGGCTCTTGATTGGCCCGTATGCAGGGGTAATAGCGGCCCTAGGCATCAGCGAAGAGATACGTGATCTGCTACGGATGATCGCGGAAGATCATCACATACAGCAGGGCAACGTCACGGCTGCTGCGCGCGCACTCACTCGGTTTGGGATGGACGGGAAGCGTGCCGATCCGTTTGGTTAGACACGTTGCTTGCCCGGCATTTCATACTTGTCGTTGGACAGCGTATCGTCCAGCTTGTCGTGTAGCACGTAGGCGTTGAGAACTTTGCCGAAGGGATTGCGACAGTCATGTTTGTTCTGCACTAACCCGTCGATGTCGCGAGCAGTCAGTCCGCTGAAATTGGCGAGGTCTATATCAAGGTTGCGACCCAACAGACCGCAAAGAAATTCCTTGTAGGCTTGCTCGTCGAAACCACGGCGGAGATCCACCTTGAAGTGATCGCCATACGTGTCGGCCAGCAAGTGGGCTGCCGTGCCGTTGAAGACGAGATAACCCAAGGAGTCTCTGTTCCCTTTGACGACATTGATGTCGACACCCCGGTCGATAGCAAACGCGAAAGCGGACAGCAGTGTGCTGGCGTTCAGGTTGCGGAACTCGTGGTTGAGCAGAAGTTCCCATAGCCAGCAGCCGAGGTGCCAGCGACTGCGCAGGAGCGTATTGTCCAGACTGGCGACGATCTCCATCGCCACATCGTAGTCTCGACCGATGGCAGCAAGGAAGAACTGCAGTGTCAAGTGGGGCGAAACGGCATCTTGGACGCCGTGCCAGATCGCCAAGGCTTGGTTCGGTGAAGTGGAAAGCTGCTGGGCAAAGTCGGCCAGCGCCTGATAGCCTGCCATTAAGTTGGTTGCATGTTCAGGCGTGAGCCTCGCTGTCTCGAGTGCGCGCGCATCGTCGCCGTGGACGATTACGTACCCTTGAGGCTCCATCTCGAGATTGAGGCTGCGGAAGAAGCCGAGCAGGTGACCATCGACTTCCAGTGCTGGGATCAGGCTCGTCCAGCATACGTCGGCAACGCGGTTGGCATCCTCCTCGGTATCCGAGAGCGCGACCACATGCTTATCAAGCCAGTCAATCATGGCCTTAAGGCGATACTGCCGCTTGCCAGCGGCGTCGAGACGCCAACGTTCGACAGTGCAGACCGGTTCGCCCAGCCATTGCGCCAATGCGGTCTCGTCGAGCCATCGCTCGTGTTGTCCGACATCGTCATTTGGTCGGCGCGCCAGAACGCTCGACAGCATTTCAAGCGCGGCAGCGACGTGAGGCAGGCTCAGCGGCGTCGATGCGGGGAGCAGGCGAAGTCTTGCCAGGAATTCAAGCGCAGTCATGACGGATCGAGAGATTCGTGTCCAGAAGCCTGTTGGCATATTGACGAGCATGGCAATATACAGCCTGCCCACCGCCTACAGTATTTGTAATCAAAATGACAGCAGAAAATCGGGTAGAGCAAGATCTTATCTCCAAGCTCTGCGACCTAAAATACACTTATAGGCCAGACATTCGGGATCGCGCCGCACTGGAGGCGAACTTCCGCGAAAAGTTCGAGGCTCTCAACCGGGTACACCTGACCGACAGCGAGTTCCAGCGCCTTCTGGACAGCGTGATCACGTCAGATGTCTACAATGCCGCCCAGACGCTGCGGAACATCAACAGCTTCGAGCGCGACGACGGCACGCCGCTGAACTTCACGCTCGTCAACATCCGCGACTGGTGCAAGAACGACTTCGAGGTGGTCAACCAGTTGCGCATCAACACCGACAACAGCCATCACCGCTACGACGTGATGTTGCTGATCAACGGTGTGCCGGTAGTGCAGATCGAATTGAAGACACTTGCCGTTAGCCCACGTCGGGCTATGCAGCAGATCGTCGATTACAAGAGCGACGCCGGCAATGGCTACGGTAAGACGTTGCTCTGTTTTATCCAGCTCTTCATCGTCAGCAACCGCACCGACACTTGGTACTTCGCCAACAATAATCCACGTCACTTCAGTTTCAATGCTGACGAACGCTTCCTGCCCGTCTACCAGTTCGCCAGCGAGGACAACAGGAAGATCACGCAACTGGATAGCTTCGCCGAGAAGTTCCTCGCCAAGTGCACCTTGGGCCAGATGGTCAGCCGATACATGGTGCTGGTGGCCAGCGAGCAGAAGCTGCTGATGATGCGGCCGTACCAAATCTATGCCGTCAAAGCCATCGTTGATTGCATCCATCAAAACTGCGGTAACGGTTACATCTGGCATACCACCGGTAGCGGCAAGACGCTTACCTCGTTCAAGGCGTCCACTCTGCTTAAGGACAACCCGGACATCGACAAATGCCTGTTCGTGGTGGACCGCAAAGACCTGGATCGCCAGACCCGCGAGGAATTCAATCGCTTCCAGGAAGGCTGTGTCGAAGAGAACACTAACACCGAAACGCTGGTGCGCCGCCTGCTGTCCGACGACTATGCCGACAAAGTGATAGTCACCACTATCCAGAAGCTGGGCTTGGCGCTCGACGGCACCAACAAGCGCAACTACAAGGAACGCCTGGAACCTCTGCGCAACCAGCGCATGGTGTTCATATTTGACGAATGCCACCGCTCGCAATTCGGCGAGAACCACAAGGCCATCAAGGAGTTCTTCCCCAACGCCCAATTGTTTGGTTTTACTGGCACGCCGATCTTCGAGCAGAACGCCAGCTATCAACAGATCGAGGGGCAACAGGCCAGCTACCGCACCACGGACGACCTGTTCCAACGCTGCCTGCACCAGTACACCATTACCCACGCCATCGAAGACCGCAACGTTTTGCGCTTCCACGTGGACTACTTCAAGCCCGAGGGCAAGAACCCGCCCAAGCCTGGTGAAGGCTTGGCCAAGACCAAGGTCATCGAGACCATCCTCGCCAAGCATGATGCCGCGACCAACGAACGGAAATTCAACGCCGTGCTGGCCACTGCTAGCATCAACGACGCTATCGAGTATTTCGAGGCGTTGAAAACCCTTCAAGCTGAAAAGCAGGGTGAAGATGAAACCTTCCAGCCCCTGAACGTAGCCTGCGTGTTCTCCCCGCCTGCCGAAGGCAACAAGGATGTGCAGCAGATTCAGGAAGACCTGCCGCAGGAAAAGGAAGACAACCAGCAGGACCCGGAGGGCAAGAAGGCCGCGCTCACGCGCATTATTGCCGACTACAACGCTCGCTTTGGCACTAACCACCGCATTGGTGAATTCGACCTGTACTACCAGGACGTGCAAAAGCGCATCAAGGATCAGCAATATCCCAACGTCGATCTGCCCCACACCGAGAAGATCGACATCACCATCGTTGTTGACATGCTGCTCACTGGTTTCGACTCCAAGTACCTGAACACCCTGTACGTGGATAAAAATCTCAAGCATCACGGCTTGATCCAGGCTTTTTCGCGCACCAATCGCGTGCTGAACGACAGTAAGCCCTACGGCAATATCCTCGACTTCCGCCAACAGCAGAAACCTGTGGAAGATGCCATCGCACTCTTCTCTGGCGAGAAGATCGACAACCCGCGCGAAATCTGGCTGGTGGACCCGGCACCCAAGGTCATCGACGGACTGCAAACTGCCACCCAGAAGCTGGCTGATTTCATGCAATCACAGGGTCTGGCCAACGTCCCCGAAGACGTGGCCAACCTCAGGGGGGACGCTGCGCGCAGCCAGTTCGTCAACCTGTTCAAAGAAGTGCAACGCCTCAAGACCCAGCTCGATCAATACACCGACCTGAGCGAGGAGCAGAAAACGCAGATCACGCAGATCGCGTCTCCCGACCAGTTGCAAGGCTTCAAAGGCGTGTACCTGGAGACCGCCAAGCGACTCAAGGAGCAGCAAGACAAGCAAGGTGACCAGGCTCCCCCTGAGGTGCAGCAGCTCGATTTCGAGTTCGTGCTCTTTGCCTCCGCTGTCATCGACTACGACTACATCATGGGGCTGATTTCCCGCATGACGCAGCAGAAGCCCGGCAAGCTCACTCTTAACCGTGAGCAGCTCATCGGTTTGATCCAATCCGACGCCAAGTTCATCGACGAGCGGGAGGACATTGCTGAATACATCCGTGGCCTGCCCGTGGGTGAGGCATTGGACGAAAAGCAAATCCGCGCCGGTTACGAGCGCTTCAAGGCTGAGAAGAAAACCCGTGAACTTACCGACCTCGCCGTCAAGCACGGGCTTGCCGTTGATGCACTACAAGTTTTTGTGGATGAGGTTCTGCGCCGCCGCATTTTCGATGGGGAAGCTCTGAGCGAGCTAATGACCCCGCTCGGCTTGGGCTGGAAGGCCCGAACGCAAAAAGAACTGGCGCTGGTGGAAGACCTGACGCCGCTGCTGCACAAGCTGGCCCAGGGGCGTGAGATTTCGGGGCTGAGCGCGTATGAGCAATAAGGACACAGGCGCGATGAACGAACAGAGCAACCCAAAGCGGGCGCTGGTGCCACGGCTGCGGTTTCCCGAGTTTCAGGATGCAGGGAACTGGAAAACCGAGGTTCTTCGGAAATTGGCGAAGCGATGCACCGAAAAGAACTCCGAAGGCGAACACAAGCGTGTGCTGACCAATTCGGCCGAATATGGGGTGATCGATCAACGCGACTACTTTGACAAGGACATTGCGAACCAGGGAAATCTGGAGGGCTATTACGTCGTTGAGAAAGGGGACTATGTATATAACCCTCGCATCTCAACGAGCGCTCCAGTTGGGCCAATTTCCAAGAACAATGTTGGCGTTGGGGTGATGTCCCCCTTGTATACCGTCTTCAGGTTCATCAGTAGCGAGAACGACTTCTTTGCTCACTACTTCAAATCGCCGCATTGGCATCAGTACATGCGCCAAGCTTCGAGTACCGGCGCAAGACATGACCGCATGAGCATCATGAACGATGACTTCATGAACATGCCGCTCCCCGTCCCCGCGATAAAAGAGCAACAAAAGATCGCCGACAGCTTGTCTTCCCTCGACGAGCTGATCACGGCGGAAAACCGGAAACTTGACACCCTCAAGGCCCACAAGAATGGCTTGATGCAGCAGCTTTTCCCCAGCGAAGGCAAAGTCATTCCCCGCCTGCGCTTTCCTGAGTTTCGGGACGCTGGCGCTTGGGCGAAGGTCGCTGCCGGGCAACTCTTCTCAAATAGAACTGAGCGAGGGGAGCAAGAACTGCCTATTTACTCGGTGACCATGACCGAAGGATTGGTGCCACGCGCTTCACTCGACCGTCGAATAGACGATGTTGCCGAAGCACGCGTAAATAAAACAGTCCGCAGAGGTGATATTGCCTACAACATGATGCGAATGTGGCAAGGCGCATTGGGGGTTGCGCCTGAAGATTGCATGGTCAGCCCCGCCTACATCGTGCTCGAACCGCAAGCTGGCGTGAATCCTGTTTTTTTCTATTTCCTGCTGAAGCTGCCGGAAACGCTGCAAGTTCTTACTGCGCATTCGAGAGGCTTGACCGAGGATAGATTGCGCCTGTACTACGACGACTTCGCCAAGGTGCCTTTGCGATGCCCCTCGCTTCCTGAGCAGAAAAGAATCGCCGATAGCTTGTCTTCCGTCGACGGCCTCATTACTGCCCAGAGCAGCAAGATTGACACCATCAAGACCTACAAGAAGGGCCTTATGCAGCAGCTCTTCCCGGTCATGGCTGAGGTACAGGCATGAAGCCGGTGCAACTCTTTGCCGACCTGCCCGCGCTGGCCGCGCAGCTACGGCAGGTGTTGGAAGACAAGAAGACCATCCTGCTCTATGCGTACAATGGCACCGGCAAGACGCGCCTGTCGATGGAATTCAAGAACCTCGGCAAGCAGGGTGAAGGTGAAGATGCAAAGCGTGACACGCTCTACTTCAATGCCTTCACCGAGGATCTGTTCCACTGGGACAACGATCTTGATGGGGACAGTGACCGACGGCTGACTCTCAACGCGGACTCGCGTTTTTTTGTCGGCCTAGCCGAGTTGGAGATGGACAACCGCATCCGCCCGCTGTTGCAACGCTATGCGGATTTCGATTTCCGCATCGATACGCAGGAATGGGTGGTGCGCTTCTCGCGCACAATTGACGGGCAAGTCATCGACAACATCAAGGTGTCGCGCGGCGAGGAAAACATCTTTGTCTGGTGCTTCTTCCTTGCCATCGTCCAGTTGGCGCTGGATGGTGCGGAGGCTTACCAGTGGGTGAAATACATCTACATCGACGACCCGATTTCGTCGCTGGATGAGCACAACGCGATTGCCGTGGCTAACCACTTGGCGCAACTGCTCAAACGGCCCGAAAGCAGGCTCAAGACCGTGATCTCGACGCACCATACTTTGTTCTTCAATGTGTTGTGCAATGAGTTGGGCAAGGCCCGCAAGTATTTCGTCAACAAGAACTCAACAGGTAGTGGCTACGTGTTGCGCGAGGAAATGGGCGACACGCCGTTCTTTCACCATGTCGCCGCCTTGGCTGAACTGTATCAGGCGGCGCAGGAAGACCGGCTTTTCACCCACCACTTCAACATGCTGCGCACCATTCTGGAGAAGACGGCGAGCTTTCACGGTCATAAGAACTTCTCGGCCTGCATCAAGCAAGAAGACGATGACCCGGATGGCATCTTGCACACGCGCCTGATCAACATCCTGAGCCACGGTAACTATTCACTGTTCGAGCCGCAGCAGATGCTGGACGAGAACAAGGCTTACTTCAGGAAGATCCTGCACGACTTCCTGAATCGCTATCCCTTCAATCCAGATTTATTTCCTCAAGCCGTTGAGGAAGCAAGCACCCAATGACCGATCTCGAAAAACAAAAGCTGGGCAAGATTCTCTGGGCCATTGCAGACCAACTGCGCGGTGCAATGAATGCGGACGATTTCCGCGATTACATGCTGGCTTTCTTGTTTCTGCGCTACCTGTCCGACAATTACGAGACTGCCGCCAAGAAGGAGTTGGGGCTGGACTATCCGCAGCAGCTCGACAGCTCGGTATCCACTCCTCTGCAATGCTGGTATGAGAGCAACCTAGACGATGTGCCGGAGTTCGAGAAGCAAATGCGCCGCAAGGTGCACTACGTGATCGAGCCGCAATTCCTGTGGGGCAACATTGCCGAGATGGCGCGGACACAGGATGCGGTACTCCTGAAAACCTTGCAGAAGGGCTTCAGTTACATCGAGACCGAATCCTTCGCTAGCACCTTCCGAGGGCTGTTCTCGGAGATCAATCTGGCATCCGACAAGCTCGGCAAAACCTATGCCGAGCGCAATGCCCGCCTGTGCAAGATCATCAAGGAAATTGCCGACGGACTAAAGCAGTTCTCCACCGACAGCGACACGCTGGGTGATGCCTACGAGTACTTGATTGGTCAGTTTGCGGCTGGCTCGGGCAAGAAGGCGGGCGAGTTCTACACCCCTCAGCGCATTTCGGACATCCTGTCGGCCATCGTGACGCTCGATAGTCAGGAGCCTGCTACGGGTAAGCGTTCCCATCTCGACAGCGTGATGGATCTGGCCTGCGGTTCAGGTTCCCTGTTGTTGAACGTGCGCCACCGTATGAAGGAGGCAAAGGGCACGATCGGGAAGATTTACGGTCAGGAAAAAAACATCACCACCTATAACTTGGCGCGCATGAACATGCTGCTGCATGGGGTGAAGGATTCGGAGTTTGAGATTTTCCATGGCGATACCCTGCTCAACGAGTGGGACATGTTGCGTGAGACTAATCCGGCCAAGATGCCGAAGTTCGACGCGGTGGTGGCCAACCCGCCTTTCAGCTACCGATGGGAGCCCACCGAAGCAGTAGGCGAAGACGTGCGGTTCAAGAATTACGGCCTGGCACCCAAGTCCGCAGCCGACTTTGCTTTCCTGCTGCATGGCTTCCATTTCCTGAAGCAAGACGGGGTGATGGCGATCATCCTGCCGCATGGTGTGCTATTCCGAGGTGGTGCGGAGGCGCGCATCCGCACCAAGCTACTCAAGGATGGACACATCGACACGGTAATCGGCTTGCCGGCCAACCTGTTCTTTTCCACGGGCATCCCGGTGTGCATCCTAGTACTGAAGAAGTGCAAGAAGCCGGATGACGTGCTGTTCATCAATGCCGCCGAGCACTTCGAGAAGGGGAAGCGGCAGAACCAAATTCTGCCCGAGCACATCGACAAGATTATCGACACCTACCAGTTTCGCAAGGAGGAGGCGCGCTATTCACGGCGCGTGAGCATGGAGGAAATCGAGAAGAACGATTTCAATCTGAACATCTCGCGTTACGTGAGCACGGCGGAAGCCGAGGAGGAGATCGACCTCGCTGCGGTGCATGCTGAATTGGTTTCACTGGATAAGAAGATCGAGATGGCTACCAGGCAGCATAACGAATTCCTAAAAGAGTTGGGGCTGCCGCTGTTGCCATGATGATGAGCGGAGCCAAGATCAGACTGGTCTTGGCTTTCAACCGAGATGAGGAAAAGGCAAGCTATGCACACTTGCCTCAATCTTGAGACGTACGCATTTGGTGCGGGCTATACGCGTCCGCTCATCCGTCGACCTGACCACTTGTCCAACAAGCCTTGCGATCTACCGCTTTTGCGGTAAGGTAGACAAAGCTGAAGAGCAAAACGTAAACAAGGTTAACCTGTCCGCGCATATCACACGGTCAGGATATTCTAGGGGCGTCGCCCCTGTCCCCTTGAGAAAGCGCATCGCTGCGCCATACGTGTCGCCTCGGCCCAATAAAAACAAGAACAAGGAGCCGTCATGGAACAACAATTCGAGCAGGCCATACCTGCCACACCATCAAACACCAATCAGGCCATCGCCGAGCAGCGACGCACGCAGCGCATCGAACTGCGCGTGACTGCCATCGAGCGTGCGCAACTGGAAGCGCTCGCGTTGGCAGCGGGCTACACCACGCTCGCACAGTACCTACGCGAAACCGGGTTGCGCACCGGTCTGGATTTGCTCCCCACCGCCGATTTCTATCTGCATCTGCAGTGGCTACAGGCAGTCAATCGCGTTGTCGATCACGTCGGGGGGATCGCCGCTCAGATCGTCGGTGGCCGTCAGCCCGACGACGACATGCTCTATTACTTGCTCCAGATTCAGGAGATGGCCGAGGACATCTGGAAGGAGGCCAAGCAGAAGCGCAAGCCAACAGGTGACGCATGATCGTGCGCATCTTCAACAGCGGAACCTCGGGTGGCGAGTCTCCAGTCCGCTACCTGCTGAGTAACACCGACCACGCCGGGGAGAAGCGTTCCGTTGAGCCTGAAGTGTTGGGCGGCAGCCCCGATCTGACGATTGCCGCCATCAACACCATCACGCGCAAGCACAAGTACGTGTCTGGGGCCATCGCCTTCCGCGATCAAGAACAGCCCAGCCGCGAGCAGATCATGAATGTGATCGACCGCTTCAAGGAAACGGTTTGTCCCGGCCTCGATGCCCGTCACTACAACAGCCTGTTTGTTCTCCATCGTGACAAGGGCAACACCGAGATCCACTTCGTGGTGCCCAGTCTCGAATTGAACACCGGACGCCGCTTATCGATTCATCCCCCCGGTCCACGCAACATCGCACTTTACGATGCCTTCACCAAGGTCATGAACCACGAATTCGGTTACGACCAAGTCATCCCCGATCCGTTGAAACTGGCGTTGTCGGATTTCGAACGCAAGGTGCCAGAGGGGCAGCGGGACCGTAGCAACAAGCTCCATCTGCACAAGCATCTTGCCCGCTCCATTCGTCGCGGCGAGATCACGAACCGCGATCAGCTTTGCCAGCACCTCGAAGAGCAGTTCGGCGTGACCATCACCCGCAAGGGGGCCGATTACATCTCGGTCAAGTTTCCCGGCAGTCAGAAGGCAAAGCGCATGCGCGGGCCGCTATATCGAGCCGATGCCGACTATGCGCAACTGCTGGAACAGTACCGCCGTCCGCCACCTGCCAAGCTCACAGATACCGAGTACCGCCAGCACAAGAGCGTGCTCGCCGAACTCGTTGCCGAACGTAAACAGTTTTTCGCGGCGGCGTATCTGCAACCCAGGCAACTGCGTGCCCATAAGGCCCGAGCTGCGTTACGCCCTAGGCCAATACGACATCGCCCATCAACACCTCATAACTACAAGGAGACCAAAACCATGCATCCAGAACTGAATGCCATCAAGCGCATCGCGTCCGATGCGCTATCCGTTGCGCGCCAAATCCGTGCGGAGCGTCCTGTATTCACACCAGCCCATCGTGCTGCCGTTGCCGGCCGCATCCGACATCTGCGTGATCGGGCATACCAATCCAGCAAGAGCGATCTCAGCGAATATGCGGCCATAGACACTGTCCATGAAGTCGAGGGTGCATTGGGCGAGATCGAATCCGATATCAGTGCAGCTACCGCCGACGTGAACCATGCCAAGACACCCGAACAGCGCAGAAAGGCCGAAGAGCGCGTGTCCAAGCTGATTGCCCAGAAGAACCGCTTGTTGCAGCAGCTTGCGCAAGCCAAGCTTCGTCAGATCAACGCCAGTGCGAAGCGTTGGCGTATTTGAAAACGACGTGTCCGAGTATCCGGGTGTTTTACCCGGCTTTTCGTTGACGCGGAGAAACGTTCAATCCATTGTACTGTTCCATCGACTGGATCTGCGCATCAATGGATGCCCATCGCAAAACACCGCTGACCTTCTTTCAGCAGACCATCCCGGAGCCGTTCAAGAACGATAGCAACGCGGATATCGGTGATATCTTCATCGCACTGGTCTACCCCGAGATATTGATCCGCGATGCCACTGGCGATTACGTCATCGAATGCCGACAGGACGGTTTCCACGCCGAGGCGGATGACTTCCCGCTGCTGAATTTCCTCGAAATGTTCCCCACGATATGCGATTCGCTTATCGCAGAGAGCTCCGCGCTCAAGCAGCGCTACGAACGCTATCTCGCCGATTTGCAGTGCTTGTGATGCTGTGGGCATCGCGCATGTGATGGCAATGTCGGCTGCGCCGCTGCCTGTGCGACATGATCCTCCGGGGCCGTAGCTGAAACGTGCGAGTTTCGCTGGAGGTGATTGACCGTGATGACGAATCCCAGGAACAGTGCCATACCAACCACCCACACCACGGGCAGGTAGAACAGCCACGGTATCGTCCGCTTGCCTTGCTCCCGCCGGTTCCTGAACCACGCCTGCAAAGCCGTGAGCGCGATCACGGTCGGGAAGGCAGCGATCAGCATGAGCGCGTAGTCGTTGTAGCCGCTCAGCGACACGTAGGTTTTGTCGAACAGGTAGGCAATCGAATTCCCGAGAAACCGTACCAGACCTGCGCCCCAGCCCAATCCGCCGATCCACAGGAAGAAGAGTGTTTCGAGCGAGATCGCCAGCGAGATCAGCACGGTCCACGACCATGCGCCAAATTTGAGCGGTGCCCCTTTGGCAATGCGGTCGTTCAGCCAATGGCACACCCATCCCGCTGCGGCGAACGGCAGGTACCCGATGCCGAACACCATTTCCACGCCGAGCAGCGTGTTCCATACATCGCCGTGGGTCCTGCTCAAGAAGTACCCTGCCGAGAAGGCGAACAGCAATACGGTCAGGCCGAGATAGAACCAGTTCTTCTTGCGGTAGTGCCAGAACAGCGCAATCGGCAGAATTGCGATGACGAAGAAGATCAACAGAAACGGTGCCAACAAGATGGCACCGCCGCCGCCGTCACCGCTTGAGTCAGTTCCGCTTTCCTCCCGCTTCTTTTCGCTGTTGTGCATCCACTGCACGAAATGGCGTGGGGAGTCGAATGGGGCACCCATATGCTGATCGTCGAGCATCCCCCATGCTTGCTGGCGGTCCAACGAGTCCTCGCGTTCGGCTTGTAGCCGCTTCTGAGTGTTCTCGTAGCTGTAGTAATCGTTGTCCATCAGCAGCTCGTGGCCCAGAATGCGACAAACAGATACGCCCCGATCATTGCAATGCTTTCCATTTGACGTCGCCCTAGTCAATTGCCTTTTTTGCGCTATTTGTACGGCCAGTAACTGACTGTCGTGATCAGTTCATCTGGCGTATTGGGCTTGTAGGTTTGCTTGTAGACAGCGTAGTCAGCTCCCACGGGAACGAACTGCAGCCTTCCGCCATCCATCCCAGCCACCTTCGCATATACGGTAGTGGCAATACGGATGGATTGGTTGCTCGATCGCAGCGATTCGATCTTCTTGGCGGCTTCCTCATCGGTGACAGGAAGGAAACAGAAGGGGCCGTTACGGTCACTTTCCACGAAGCTGTAGTTCACGCCAGACTTCCCGCCCAGTCCTCCGCTACCGCATACCCAGCTTGTGAGTTGGAACCCCTTTTTGCCGAAGTCGTATCCTGTTGACGTGTCGAGAGTTGCAAGTGTCGTGTCTCCTTTGGCTTCACCGATAGCGACGTAGTTGAGCTTCTTGAGATCGATCAGTTTGGCGTTAATGCGTGCAAGCTCCTTGTCCTTGACAGCCTGGCGTGCAAAGCTGTCATTCGTGCTGTACCAAGCACGCGACAGTACCCCCAGTTTTGTTTGATCATCCTGGTTCTGGGCGCTCCAGGCCGCTGTCAGCCAGACATACCAGACATTGTTCTCATCACTGATGTCTGCGGAGGGCGTATAGGCTGTTTTGTCAGAGGGTGCTCCCTTTGGGCTTGCGCGTTCCTCCGCAGCCTTATGCGCCTGCTCTTCCTGCTTGGCTCTTTCGATACGCGTATCGTCGGCTGGGGTTTTGGGGGCTATCGAAATTGGGCCCGAGAAATTATTCCCATCGCGATGCAGATCGAAGGTGCGCGGCTGACCATTACCCCAAGGCATAGTGATTGTCATTGCATCGCCTTGAAGCGTGTACTTCCACTCTTGATGCTTGCCCGTGCTCAGGTCCGTCGCCGTTGCCGTGTCCTTGCTGGTGAACTCCACCTGCGTGGGGCTGCGATCCAGCATGTACGTTTTTCCGAGAACCTCGACAGGACCGCGTGGCTTCTCACTACAACCAACAAGTGCGCCACCAACAACCATCGCTGCCACTACAAGATGCTTCATGTTGATCTATCCCCACTCAATGGTTAATGTCTAAATTGCCTTACGAGTCCGAGCCTTGGTCAGTCCACAGTGCGCCATCTGCTGTCTATCAAGCTGCAGCCTGCTGAATTTCGGCAAGCTGGGCTTGCCGTGCTGACCTCAATGAGCGCTCTTGAATAGTTCCGATATCTGTGCGCGGCCGATATCGGTACGACAGCGCTCAGTCGCTTGCTCCTTATTGAGCTTGTATTTTTTTAGTCCATTGGGGTTGATTAGCGTAATGGCTAACGCATCGTGGATGCAGGAATCGAGGACTACTTGCTCCTTTTCTGCAGCAGCCTTTTTCCATGAAAGATAGCTAGTTGTATCAACGCCATGTTCAGCAAGATATGTGGCCAGATCTTCATTGCCACTCTCTTTGGCGACCGCGTACAGGTTAGGGGGCTGCTTTTTCAAGTCCATGCCATGGGACGCTGCGTCGACTGACAAGTCCTTCTGCTCGACAAGCCGATGGTCGTTCAGATCCACACCGTATTTTTGGAATAAGGCTAGCTGTTCCTTGGCTTTGGGATAGTTGGACGCAACCACATAGTAGGCAATCGAATTTCCCCCCGGACCAGCCAGCAGGTGCGAGTTCTCCTCCAGAACGACTGGCATTCCGCCTTTCAGGAACAATTCAATCGTGCGAAGGTCTCCAGTTTTTGCAGCCTCCAAGAAACCCCACTGACTCCAGCCTACGCCGATGTGGTTGAGTTCCACACGAGGGTCGTCGCTTTTCCCGTTCTTGATGTCGGTAAGCGTGTTGTTCACGTTCAGTAGCGTTTTTTGAAGTTGAGCCACCCATTGAATATTCGCGGCGGCCACGCCACCTTCAGGTGCATGGCTTGCACTAGCGATGGCCCCTACACTGAAGGCTGCAGCGCATACCCCGGAGCAAATGATGACGCTAGAGTGCAGTTGTTTTTCTTTGGACCGACCCAGCGCTTTCATAACCAGCAAGGCCAAGAATATGAGAACCGACAGGCCAGCTACATAGCCCATGTAGGGAAAGTAAGGGCGCAGAAAATCCAGGACAGGGATGAAGATGGCTGTCGTAATAGTCATCAACGCGTTGATAGGGCCGACGTGATCCGTGACCCACCTCCCGCCCTCCACGTAAGCCTTAGTCTGCATTTTTCTCGCAAAGTAAGTTTGATTTATCTGGAAATCCTTCGCCGCTATTTCCTGCGACTAGGAAATAATGGTCTACTTAGCTCGACTCATCTCGCAGATTCCCAATCCAATTAACTTGTCGGATTGCTTGTCGATCGTGAACGTTACGTTTTGCGGGCCTATCAGCTTTCCATCCTTATAAGTCGTGTTTACTTTTCCAACCATCGGGTAGTTGTCGATGATGTAATCGTCTCCGCCGTTGTTTCGTATGGTTACGGTGATCACTCCAAGTGCCCCCGTATCGCAGGACCATTTCCCTTCGAAATTACTTCCGTTATTTCCGCAGCCAGCCAGTGCGCTAGCTACTATTGCGACCAGTATGAAATTCTTCATGCTCTTTAATCTGTGGTAGTTAAATCCGAAGGGCGAGGCCCGCGAGGCGTTCGATAACCTGGAGTAAGCGTTAAATCGTCAGCGGCACACGCCAACAGACTGCGCGGCATCGCGTTCGACGACGAACATGCTGGACGACAGCGGCAGCAGGATCACGCCAGAGCTGGGCGCTTGGCCATTCACGACCGAGGTTGCGGCGCCATTGACGGCAACCAACCCGGTGTTGGTGCTGATGTCGTTGAAGTACAGCGTTTCTGCCGTGGAGACACCAGAGGTGTCTGCAGTCTTCACGGTGGTTCCGTTGATCGTTACCGTACCGATGGTTGTGCCACGGTCGGTACACGTCCACGAACCGTTGAGTTCGTTACCCGAGAGCACCTGCTGCTTGCTTGCGTAGATCACGCCAGTGCGCAGGACCGGCGTCGCCGACTGGCTGTAGCCAAAGCGGTCGATGACCAGCACCGGACCACGGTCACCTGCCTGGAAGCTCAGAACGCCGAGGTCCGAGCCGCTCCCTTGAACGTGCGTCAGGCCATCGGTGGTGTTCTTCACCAGCTTGAACGCGAACTGCTGGCTCGGCGAGCTCGAACCTGCAACGGCATTGCACGTGCCCGATGCGTTGATCAGGCCGCTGTCGCACCACGTGATATCCGTGCCGTTGGCCGCTACACGGAACGTGCCGCCCAAGAACGACGGCGAGCCGCCATCGCTGGCATTGCGGGTTGCGCCGATATAGAAGTAGTCGCCGGCCAGCGTGGCCGTGTTGGCAGGAACGGAATAGCCCGAGCCTGCAACGCTGGAGCTGCGCGTGCGGAGGACAACGTTACCGCCCATGATATGGGTGCGCGTGTCCAGCTTGAGTGTGAAGCTGCCGTTCGCGCTGGTGCCCGTGTACGTCGTGAAGCTACCGCTCGTCGATTGGGTATAGGTGCCCGAAATGTCGGTCAGACCGTATTGCGTCGACAACACCTTGATCGTGAACGAGCCGTCCTGGTTCAGCACCAGACGCCACGTGTCGCCGATATCCGCCGTGAGATCGAACGCTTGCGCAGTGGAGGTCGTTCCGGGCACGGCAGTTGCACCGGTCTGAGCGACAAGCGCTGCTGACGATTGGCTCACCGCATCCTGTTGCGGTGTCGTGGTTGTCGAGCCCCCCGACGTCGACGTGTTGGTGCTGCCGCTTCCATCATTACCGCCACCGCATGCCGTCAAGGCGACCGCAATGGTGCTGAGAGCAAGGATGTTCTGGACGGAGAGAGCGCGTTTTTTGTAGGCCAAAATCGTTTTCATGTGGTTGGTTGCCTATGACGGACGTGTGGTTAAAGGTGCGCCAAGTAGTCTTGGTGTTCTAAAATGGGTCGTAAAGACCGTGGCCGTAAACTGATCATAGCGTGACGATTCCGTCATGCCAAGGGTCTCTTTCAAAACGGATAAGGACGGTCAGCTCGCGCTGATCGGCGCGGCAGTGCGTGCCCGGCGCAAGGCCATTCCACTGTCTCAGGAGGCATTAGCCGACCTCGCCGAGATTGATCGTTCTCATATGGGTAAGATCGAACGCGGGGAACGCAACGTGACGATGCTCAACGTCCTGCGCATTGCGCAGGCGCTCGGCTGCCAGCCGTCCGAATTGCTAGCTGACGCCGGTCTGTAAGCGGATTGGTTGCATGCTGACTTCCCCCGAAGAATGTGTTGATTTGGGGGAGATTGTCGCGGCGAGCTCCCGGGGGAGGTAGCTGTAAGAAGTTATAGGGTGCTCAAGGAGCAATCAGGCGAAGACTGATTGCACGAGCCACCGCCTGACGACGGTTTGTGGCACCGAGCTTCTTCGTCGCATTCCCGATATGGAAGATCACCGTCCGTTCGGAAACGGAGAGGATGTGTGCGATTTCCCACGAGGTTTTGCCCGCCGCTGCCCATTGCAGGCATTCTTTCTCGCGTGACGTCAGCGAAGGGATCGGGGCGTTGGACATCGACGCATCAAGTCGCCGTACCGCTTCATGCAAATGCAGGGCAGTCAGTACCGCGAGGCCGGATATCGCGTCGGTGTGGCGTTGCGAACGTTCTGGAGCCTGATCGGACGTCACGCTAAACAAAGCCCGAGTGTGGTCGAAACCGTTGATCGGTATCGTGATACCGGTTGCCAGCCCGTGCTCACGGGCCTCATCAAACACGGGACTCCGCGCTGCCTGCAAATCGTCGGCATCCCAGTGAATCGGGAGGTTGCTGGTCGTGATTAGCTTGACGACAGGATCGGCGGCGACATGTCCGGCTTCCTGATAGCGGCGTATCCAGGAGGCCGGGTAGGTCGAGAAGATATTTTTCGTGTACAGCATTTCTGCTGCGACGACGTTGTGATCGTCCTTGAAAAAGTGCCGGGCATCACCGGCGACGAGCAGCGGCGAGTAGAAGAATCGGCCATAGCCGAGGTTGCCCGCATGGCGTTCCATGAAGGCTGCGATCTCCGCATGTGAGCCGGCAGTTAGCAAGCCCTCGAACGTGTAGAGCGGCGATACCATGACCTTATTTCAGAATCCCGGATAACGCCTTGATTGCGCTGTCGAGGGAGTTCTGGGCATCCAGTTTCCGGTCTTTCAGCAGCGGAAAGACCTTGTCGAGCTGAGACATCGCCCACCAGAGGCTGTCTTCTTTCAGTTCATCGACGGCCTTCCAGTAATGCCGCCATACTTGATCGTCCTCATATTTCAGTTGGACGCTGTACTTCTCATCTTGGTATCTGACTCGGCAGCACCGCAGATAAGTCGACGGATAGTACAGACCCTTGTGATTCGGGGGATCGGCGTTGATCGAGACGAGCACGAGCTCGCCAAAAATTTCCACCTGCGGCCTGATCTCCTCGAACAGGTCTTTTCCCCATTTGCTGCGGTATTTCACCTCGACCAGGAATTTGTCGTCCTGGTCCTTCGTCATGACGGTGAAGTCTGGCAGACGGCTCATGGCATCCGGGTAGGCCAGCTTCGCATACTCGAAGCTGGACATGCAGGAGAGCTCCCGAATGACTTTCTCAATGCCCGAGTCGATCACGCGATACCCCGCGTCTTCGAGGATCGCCTTGACGATGCCCTCGGTCATTTCCTTTTTTATTCGGTTCTCGAAATCCATGGCACGAAAGCGGGCAGGGCACAACGGTAATATTCTGCCGACTGCGTTATCTCCAGTCAGTGGAACTGCTGCCGAGGGGCAGGGCGGTGAAGCGTTACCAGAAATGCTTGATCGGGAATTCCAGCCGGTCAATGGTCTGCTTCAAAACGGATAACGGCTTCTCGTGCTGATAATTGACGACGTGCGGCGCAGAAAGATCCACCTTCGCCTGCGCATAGTGCCCCACCATGGACATGACCAGCACCGGGTGGACGTTCAATTCCGTCATACGAGTAATGAACGTGTGGCGGAACGAGTGAAACACCTTGCGGGAATCGCTGATCTTCAGCGAGTCGAGGTAAGCCCCGAATCGGCGCGACATATTCTTGCTGTAGCCGTTCTTGCCCGCTGTCAGGTGGGGAAACAGCATCGTCGCACCTTGAGCGCGCACGCTGTCCACGTAGGCCAGGAATCCCGAGGTTTCGATCTGCCGGTGTAGCGGGATTTTGCGGATCGAATTGAGGTTCTTGGCTTTCTCGATCTCGAAGTAGTGAATACCGCCATCCTTCTTGATCTGGTTCAGCGACAGGCTTGCCAGCTCCTCGACCCGAGCACCCGTGTAGAGGGCAAGCAGCGGCAACCAGTGATAGTCGGGCTTGTTCATGAACTCCCGATACGGTGCCTCGGCGAAGATCAGCTTGAGATCGTCGTCCGTGAATTCTCGATAGGATTCCACTTGTTGTTTTAGCTTGGTTTTGCTCGAGACGCGGACCTTCTCGAACGGGTTGGTGGTGAAGTACAGGTTATTGTTGATTGCGTATGCGAAGAGATCCCTCAGGAACGAGGTCTTCGCATTGATTCGGCTGGCCGACGCATTGGCGGCGAGCAGCCGGTTCTTGTAGGCGATTGCGGTATCGGCATCAAAGGCGTTGATATCGCTGTCCTGGAAGAACCCCTGGAACTCGGCAAAGGTGCGCTCCTTGTCCTCCAGCGTTTTCGCCACGTTGTCGAGCTTCTTCTCAGCGAGGTAGAGCGCAATGACGTCGGAGAGGGGTTTACTCTTCGGCTTCGGTGGCTCCATGCGCTGGGGCTCTGGGCCAGCGAGCAACCTGGCAACTTCCGCAGTCGGCATCGCGGCAAGCTGTTCACCTGTCACGCCGAGCTTGTCCAGAATGTCGAACAGAATGCCCTTGTCCTCGGGCTGGATATTCGTGAGCTTGACCCCGTTCGGCAGCGCGATATCGAGGTGACGGAACATCTCAGCATCAAGGCGCGACTTGCTCATCTCAACGTGCACGTTCAGTAACAAAGCGGACAGTTTAGCCCGCTGGAAATCTTTTGTGCCGAGAGAGCGACGAGTGTCGGTTTTGCCGTGCGTGAGGCGCAGGTAGTAGACCCCATGACGGGAGCAGGTCAGGCGGGGGATTTTGTGCATGGTCGGGTATCTGGGACACCGACCGGGACACCACAAGAAAAAAGCCCTTGAACTTCTCGCGAAGTATCAAGGGCTTACAGCATTTGGTGGCGAATCAGGGACTCGAACCCCGGACCTGCGGATTATGATTCCGTCGCTCTAACCGACTGAGCTAATTCGCCGAAGAAGCGGGATTCTACCGTCTTCGGCGAATATGTCAACCCCCTGCGTCAGTCGTTGCGATAAATATCCACATCCTTGGTCTCGCGCACGAACAGCACACCGATCACGAAGGTGATGGCCGCGATCCAGATCGGGTACCACAAACCGTGATAGATATTGCCGTTCTGGGCCACGAGGGCGAACGAGATGGTCGGCAGCAGGCCGCCGAACCAGCCGTTGCCGATGTGATACGGCAGCGACATCGACGAGTACCGGATGCGCGTCGGGAACATCTCCACCAGCATCGCCGCGATCGGGCCGTAGACCATGGTCACGTAGATCACCAGGATCACCAGGATCACCAGCACCATGATCGTGTTCATCTGGGCGGGATCGGCCTTGGCCGGGTAGTTGGCCGCCTTGAGCGACTCGCTCACCTGCTTCTTGAAGTCGGCGATCTTGGCCTTGCTGTCGGCGTCGAAGTTCTGGCCGTCTGCCGTGCGCGTGGCGTTGAGCGAGCTGATCTGCTTACCCGCGATCGACACCGAGGCCACCGTGCCGGCCGGGCCTTCGACCGTCTCGTAGCTGGCCGACGCCTGCGCCAGCGTACGCTTGGCGATGTCGCACGACGAGCGGAAGTCCACCTCGCGGGCGATCGGGCTGCCCTGGAACGAGCACTCCTTCGGATCGACCGTGATGGTGATCTGCGCGGTCTGCTGGGCGCGCTCCAGCGCCGGGTTGGCGTAGTGCGTGAGCGCCTTGAACAGCGGGAAGTAGGTCAGCACCGCCAGCAGGCAGCCGGCCATGATGATCTTCTTGCGACCGATGCGGTCCGACAGCGAGCCGAAGAACACGAAGAACGGCGTGCCGATGGCAAGCGCCACCGCAATCAGCACGTTGGCCGTGAATGCGTCGACCTTCAGCACCTGCGTGAGGAAGAACAGTGCGTAGAACTGGCCCGTGTACCACACCACAGCCTGGCCGGCGGTCAGGCCGAGCAGCGCCAGGATGACGATCTTCAGGTTGCGCCATTGGCCGAATGCTTCTGTCAACGGGGCCTTGGAGGTCTTGCCTTCGGCCTTCATCTTCTGGAATGCGGGCGATTCGCTCATCGACAGGCGGATGTACACCGACGTGGCGAGCAGCAGGATCGAGACCAGGAACGGGATGCGCCAGCCCCAGTCGTCGAACGCCTTGCCGGTCAGTTCGCGCACGGCCAGGATGACGACCAGCGAGAGGAACAGGCCCAACGTAGCCGTCGTCTGGATCCACGATGTGTAGGCACCGCGGCGGCCGTGCGGGGCGTGCTCGGCGACATACGTGGCGGCGCCGCCGTACTCACCGCCCAGTGCCAGACCTTGCAGCATGCGCAGCGCGATCAGGATGACCGGCGCAGCAACGCCAATCGTGCCGTACGACGGAAGCAGGCCGACGATGAACGTCGACGTACCCATGATGACGATGGTGACCAGGAACGTGTACTTGCGCCCGATCATGTCGCCCAGACGGCCGAACACCAGCGCGCCGAACGGGCGCACCAGGAAGCCGGCGGCAAAGGCCAGCAGGGCAAAGATGAAACCCGCCGTGGGGTCCAGGCCCGAGAAGAACTGCTTGGCGATGATGGCCGCCAACGAGCCGTAAAGATAAAAGTCGTACCACTCGAACACCGTCCCCAGCGACGAGGCAAAGATGACCTTCTTCTCCTCCCTCGTCATGGGCGCGGGCTGCACACGCCCGACGGGCGCGTTCGGTGCACTCTGCACGGTTGCCATGTTGTCTCCTGTTTTTTTTCGTAGGTCGTCCCGCTGGGCACCGACATGACAACGCAAACGCTTTTCGCCCGCGGAAGTGTCACCGATTGTGGAAGCCGAAACTTACGGCGTTCTGACGGGCATGTGCCTTCCGATGCACGCGATTGGCGGTGACGATTTCAACGAAATCAAGCCCTTGGGTGCGCGCGGCGCATTGATCCGGCCGTTGCCGGCTGCGTGCGCTGCATCATCCAACCGCCCGTTTGTATATGCAGTGCCAGACGGCATGCGCACCTTCTGCGAATGTGCATACGCACAAGAGGCAGGCGGTTACCGACGTCGTTTTGGGCGATGGCTGTCGCTTCACGGCCGATTTGCCGCTGGATGTCGCGCACCGTTTCTTACGTTGTTGTGCGGCGCTAGGGAAAACCACTATCGCAGTAAACCGCCGCGGACGGCCTGAGTAAGAGTTCAGTCAGTTTCGCTATCCAGAATCGCCGCACACATTCCAAGAGCAAACCAGGAGACAGGCGATGCAGGATGGATTGGTAGGAAAAATCGAAGCGCATCCGAAATATGCGCAGCTCAAACAGAGACGCAACAGGCTTGGCCTCGTTCTGACAGTGCTGATGCTGGCCGTGTACTACGGCTACATTGCGCTGATCGCCTTCGATAAGGCATTTCTCGCCAAGCCCGTGGGTACAGGCGTGATGAGCGTGGGCATGCCCGTCGGCATGGCGGTCATCATCTTCACCGTCGTCATTACCGGCATCTACGTGCGCCGCGCCAACAGCGAATACGATCAACTGACGCAGGACATCCTGAAGGACGTCGCCAAATGAAGAAGATGCTTTCGATCCTGCTGGTGGCGCTACTGGCCGCTGGCGCCTGCGGGGCGGCTCTGGCTGCCGGCGGCGATGTCGGACAGACCGCCAAGCAGGAAACCAACACCACGGCCATCGTTCTGTTTGCTCTGTTCGTGGCCGGCACGCTGTGGATCACGAAGTGGGCGGCCAAGCGTACGCGGTCCGCGGCCGATTTCTACACGGCGGGCGGCGGCATCACCGGCTTCCAGAATGGCCTGGCCATTTCGGGCGACTACATGTCGGCAGCGTCCTTCCTCGGTATTTCCGCGGCCGTGATGACCTCCGGCTACGACGGCCTGATCTACTCCATCGGCTTTCTGGTCGGCTGGCCGATCATCACGTTCCTGATGGCCGAGCGGCTGCGCAACCTTGGCAAGTTCACCTTTGCAGACGTGGCAGGCTACCGGTTCGAGCAAGGCCCGATCCGCAGCTTTGCCGCGGTTGGCACGCTGGTGGTGGTGGCGTTCTATCTGATCGCTCAGATGGTGGGTGCAGGCCAGCTCATCAAACTGCTGTTCGGGCTGGATTACTGGATCGCGGTGGTCATTGTCGGCGCGTTGATGATGGTCTACGTGCTGTTCGGCGGAATGACCGCAACCACCTGGGTGCAGATCATCAAGGCGTGCATGCTGCTGGCCGGCGTGACGTTCATGGCCATCATGGTGCTGGCGCAGTACGGTTTCAGTCTGGAGGCGTTGTTCGCCAAGGCTGTGCAGGTCAAGACCGCCATTGCAGCCAATGCCGGCAAATCGCCCGATGAGGCCGCCAAGATCGGTCTGTCGGTGATGGCGCCGGGTGGCTTCATCAAGGACCCGATCTCGGCCATCTCGTTCGGCATGGCGCTGATGTTCGGCACCGCCGGTCTGCCGCACATCCTGATGCGTTTCTTCACGGTCCCGGATGCCAAGGAGGCGCGCAAATCGGTCTTCTGGGCGACCACCTGGATCGGCTACTTCTACATCCTGATCTTCATCATCGGCTTTGGTGCGATCACGCTGGTGTTGACGAACCCCGAACTGTCCGACGTGGCCAAGGGTGTCATCAAGGGCGGCGCGGGCACGGCCAACATGGCTGCGGTGCTGGTGGCCAAGACGGTGGGCGGCGATGTGTTCTACGGCTTCATCTCGGCCGTGGCGTTTGCCACGATTCTGGCGGTGGTGGCAGGGCTCACGCTGTCGGGTGCATCGGCGGTGTCGCATGATCTTTACGCCACGGTCTTCAAGCACGGCAAGGCCAACAGCGCCGACGAGCTGAAGGTCTCGCGCATCACCACGCTGGTGCTGGGCGTGATCGCTGTGCTGCTGGGCATCGCTTTCGAGAAGCAGAACATCGCGTTCATGGTGTCGCTGGCGTTTGCGGTGGCGGCATCGGCCAACTTTCCGGTGTTGTTCCTCTCGATGCTGTGGAAGGGCTGTACCACGCGTGGTGCGGTTATCGGCGGGTTCCTGGGGCTGATCTCGTCGGTGGGTCTGACGATCGTTTCGCCGTCGGTGTGGGAGGCCACGCTCGGCTATCCGAAGGGCTCGGCGTGGTTCCCGTACACGTCGCCCGCGCTGTTCTCGATGACGATCGGCTTCGTGGGCGTGTGGCTGTTCTCGGTGCTGGACAGCAGCGTTCGCGCCAAGAACGAGAAGGCGTCGTTTGCCGCGCAGCAGGTCCGCTCGGAAACGGGCCTCGGTGCGGCTGGCGCATCGGGCCACTGATCGGCCACTGCCCACGCTGACCGGAGGCGGGTGACGCATTGCATCGCCCGCCTTCAGGCAACCATGCCCAGCGCTTTCAACGTCGCCGTCTGGCCGTTCGATTGCCTCAATCAGGACGAGCAGCGCCTGGTGCGCGATGCGGTCGACATCGGCTATTACCCAGAAGGGCAGACCATCCTCGATGCAGGTGCCGCACCGCTGCACCTGTTCGTGATCATCAAAGGCCGTGTTGCCCAGTATGACGGCGACGATCTGATCGCCACCTTTGGCCCCGACGATTGCTTTGACGGCCGGGCGCTGGTGGCCGGCAAGGCAAGCAGCCGCTTCGTCGCTGCTGAAGAAGTGGTGGCTTATCAGGTGGCACGTCAGGCGGTGCGCGACCTTATTGCCGCCAACGCCACCTTCGGTGCGCTGCTTTTTTCCGATCTCGGCAGCAAGCTCAGCGCCATTGCTCAGCGGCAGAGCATGGAGACGATGCAGTCGCTGGCTGTCTCGCACGTGAGCGATGCCTTCATCCGGCCTGCCCATTTCGTTGATGCCGGCACAGACGTAGTCTCCGTGGTGAAGCTGTTTCAGGCACAGAACACCTCGAATGTGCTCGTGCGCGATGGCACCGCCAGCCCGCCGCGCGTGGGCATCTTCACACGCAGTTCGTTGCAGCGCGCCGTCCTGCAAGGCACTCCGCTGGATCGTCTGCCGGTTGGGCAGATGAGCCAATTCTCGCTCATCACCGTACCAGCCTCTGCGCAGATCGGCGACGCATTGACGCTGATGCTGCGCCATCGCGTTCACCGGCTGGTCGTCACGCGCGGAGATGAGATTCTCGGTTTGCTCGAATCACTGGATGTGTTCAGCTTCCTGGCCAACCACTCGTATCTGCTGACAGTGCAGATCAACCTGGCGCAGGACTTGGACGCGCTCGCCCAGGTGGCAGCGCAGATTACGCGGATGGTCGCGTTGCTCACGCGTGGCGGCTCGCGCATTGACCACGTCGCCAGTCTCGTGCGCGAAATCAACGCGTGCCTGTTTGAACGCGCCTGGCAGATGATTGCGCCCCCCGAACTCGTTGAAAACAGTTGCCTGTTCGTCATGGGCAGCGAAGGGCGCGGCGAGCAACTGCTCAAGACCGATCAGGACAACGCGCTGGTACTGCGCGATGGTTACGTGCCACCCCCCGACCTGCAGCGCATCGTCACGCGCTTCTCCGATGCGCTCGCCGCATTCGGCTACCCGCCTTGCCCCGGCGGCATCATGCTCAGCCGGCCCGAGTGGTGCATGACCGCGAGCGACTTCGCGCGGCGCATTCGCGAATGGCTGATCCTGCCGAGCCCCGAGGGCTTGATGCATCTGGCCATCTTCTTCGATGCCCATGCGGTGTGCGGCGATGCCGCCTTGCTCAAGCAACTGCGGCGGACGTTGCTGGAGCTGACGATCGACAATGACGCCGTACTCGGCCGCTTCGCCGCAGCCGTTGAAGCCTTCAGTGCCGCGCCGGGCTGGCGCGATCGCCTGCTCGGGCTTGGCGATCCCGATCCGGTGCTCGACGTGAAGAAGGAGGGCATCTTCCCGATTGTCCACGGCGTGCGCAGCCTCGCGCTCGCCCATCACATACTCGACGAGACCGGCACCGTGCCGCGCCTTAATGCACTGGTGCGCGCCGAGGCTCTGGACGCCCACATGGCTGCCGAGTTGAGCGAGAGCCTGCACTTCCTGATGACGCTGCGGCTCAAGGCCGGGTTGGCGGAGATCGATGCGCATCAACCGGTGTCGTGTGACGTGCATCTGTCGCGCTTGTCGTCGCTGGAGCGAGATCTGCTCAAGGATGCACTGAGCGCGGTCAAGCGGTTCAAGGCGTTGCTGCGGCAGCGCTGGCGGACCGAGTGGATGTGATCATGGGCGGGTGGTCATGAGCGGGAGGCTCTCCGACTGGCTGCGGGCACTGCAAAGGCGGCGCCTGCTGCGCAGGTTGCGCGATCCGGCGTTCCGCTTCCTGTTTGAGGTACCGCCCCCGGACGAGTGGGTTGCGCTTGACTGCGAGACCACCGGCCTGGACGTACGCACCGACGAGATCATCTCCATCGGTGCCGTCCGTATTGTCGGCAATCGTATCCTGACCAGCCAGCGCCTTGAGTTGCTGATCAGACCGCAAGGGGAGATGCGCCCGGAAAGCATCTGCGTGCATCGTCTGCGCAATCGCGACCTGGACAGCGGTGTATCGATCGAGCAGGCGGTTCATACATTGCTGCACTTCATCGGCAGTAGGCCGCTGGTCGGCTATTACCTTGAGTTCGATGTGGCGATGCTCAATCGGGTGGTGGTGCCCATGCTTGGCATCGGCTTGCCGCAGCCCAAGATTGAAGTGTCCGCCTTGTACTACGACCATCAGTTCGCCCTGCTGCCGCCATATCGGCAGCAGGGCGATCCCGATCTGGACCTGCGCTTCGCCACCGTCATGAAGGAACTGGACTTGCCGACGTGGGACGCGCACGACGCGCTCAACGACGCGGTGATGGCCGCGTTGGCCTTTGTGAAGCTGCGCCATCTGGGTGCAGCGTAACGTCCAGGTCAGATGGACGGCGGCAGGTGGGATGACTCCGACGCATCGCGCTGCGCCGCTTCGTCGTGTTGTGCGGCTGCATCTGCAGCACGGTTCGTGCGCCACGCATACAGCACGGTAATCAGCACATAGACGATGGGCGCCCCCTGCGCGCCGACCCAATAGGCGAAGGTCCAGTCCGAGTTGAAGAAGTGCTGCGACAGGTCGCGCGCAAAGAACGCGACCACGAACGTCACCACAAACCACACCGCGAGCAGTGCCGCGATCCAGCGCATATTGGCGATCCACCGCCGGCGCGCGGGCGTTCCAGGCGTGATGCTCATGCGTTGGGTTCCTCGCTCGGCGAGCAGCGGTGCAGCGTGATGCGAAAGCGCGCCCCCGCCAGCCGCGGCGACACTTGATACACGTTGTCGAGCACCTCGATGTCCCCGCCGTGCTGCTGCACGATCTCGCGCACGATGGCCAGGCCCAGCCCGCTGCCCTCGGCTTGCGTGCCGAGGATGCGGTAGAAGCGCTGCATCACGCGTTCGCGCTCGGCCACGGGGATGCCGGGGCCGGTGTCATCCACGTCGATGAAGACGAACGGCTCGAACGGTGCGGTGGTCACGCGCACGGTGACATGTCCGCCGTCGGGTGTGTAGCGGATCGCGTTGTCGAGCAGGTTGTTGAGCATCTCGGCGAGCATCGTCGCATTGCCCGAAATCGTGACGGGCGGCCCCGGCTCCTCGAAGCCGAGGTCGATCTGCTTGGCCCACGCCTTGGGCAGCCAGTCGGCCACCACTCGGCGCGACAGCGCGCAGATATCCAGCGGCACCATACCGTCGGTGGCGCCCATGTTTTCCATGCGTGCCAGCGAAAGCAACTGCTTGACGAGGTGCGCGGTGCGATCCGAGCTGTCGGCGATATGTGCGAGCGTGCGGCGCAGCTCGTCGGGCGACTGCTCGCGCTGTGCCAGCTCTGCCTGCATGCGCAGGCCGGCCAGCGGCGTCTTCATCTGATGCGCGGCATCCGCAATGAAGCGCTTCTGCGTGTGCACCGATTGCTCCAGCCGCCCGAGCAGATCATTGAACGATGCCACCAGCGGCGTCAGCTCCTGCGGCGCCGCGCCTTCGTCGATGGGGCTGGTGTCGCCCGGGTTGCGAGCGCGGATGCGTTCCTGAATCGCATTGAGCGGCGCCAGCCCGCGCGTGAGGCCAAACCACACCAGGATCACCGCCAACGGCAGGATCACAAACTGCGGCAGGATCACGCCCTTGATGATTTCGTTGGCGAGTTGTGCGCGCTTGTCGAGCGTCTCCGCCACTTGCACCAGCGCGGGTTTGCCGCCGGAGCCCGGCCGCTGCACGAAGGTATACGCAACACGGATCTCCGCGCCATGGATGTGGTCGTCGCGCAGTTGCACGAGGCCGCCGGCGTTGGCGTCTTCTTCGGGCGGCAGCGGGAGGTCGCGGTCCCCGGAGACAAACTCGCCGTTGGTGCCGAGCACCTGGTAGTAGATGTTGTCGGTTTCGTCCGCACGCAGGATTTCGCGCGCCGAGATCGGCAGTTGCAGCGTCACGCGCCCATTCACCTCGCGCAGTTGCTGGCTGAGCACGATCGCGCTCGATTCCAGTGCGCGGTCATATGGCGCATTCGCAATCGACTTGGCGACCAGGTACGTCACCGCAATGCTCATCGGCCACAGCAACAGCAGCGGCGCAAGCATCCAGTCCAGAATTTCGCCGAAGAGGGATCGGGCGGCGGGCCGCGTGGCGTCGTCTTCGAGGTGGGGGAGGGTGTCGGCGAGGTCGCCGCCGCCATCGCGGCCATCGCGGCCGTCGGCTCCGGGCACCGCGTCGGTGCGTTCGCGCAGCGATGCGCGATGCCGACGCCACGGCCAGGCCAGCCGATCACCCATGGGCAGCGGTGGCGGTGGTGGTTGGGGTGGCCGTGCGTTCCAGGCAATAGCCCAGCCCGCGCACGGTGGCGATGCGGATGCCTTCCACTTCGATCTTCTTGCGCAGGCGGTGGATGTAGACCTCGATGGCGTTGTTGCTGACTTCTTCGCCCCAGCCGCACAGATGGTCGACCAGTTGCTCTTTCGACACCAGGCGGCCCACGCGCGCCAGCAGAATCTCCAGCAGCCCGATCTCGCGTGCCGACAGTTCCACCACCTGATCGTGGATATAGGCAATGCGCCCGACCTGGTCGAATGCCAGCGGCCCATGGCGCACGAGCGTGGCGCCGCCGCCCGTGCCGCGCCGCACCAGCGCACGCACGCGCGCTTCCAGCTCGGACAGCGCGAACGGTTTGGCCATGTAATCGTCGGCGCCAAGATCCAGCCCCTTGACGCGTTCTTCCACGCTGTCGGCGGCGGTCAGGATCAGCACCGGCAGCATGGCCCCGCGCGAGCGCAGGCGCTTGAGGACCTCCAGCCCCGACATACGCGGCAGTCCCACGTCGAGGATCAGCAGGTCATAGGTCTGGGCCGTTTGCGCGGACAGCGCCGCGTCGGCAGTCGCCCCATCGGAGGCTTGGTCGACGGCGTAGCCCGCCTGGCGCAGCGAGCGTGTGAGCCCGTCAGCCAGCGTGGCGTCGTCTTCGGCAATCAGGATGCGCATGCGTGTCTCCCCGCGATGCCGGGCAAGATATCTTGCCCATCCCGCCCGCTACATTGTTTTCGCGCGACATCTGTTCTGGAGACTTGTCAAAACCACTGGTTTTTTATACAGTACTCCGAATTCGCGGTGCTGTAGTCTTGGCGGCGCTAAAGTCATGGAATGGGTCGCGTCGGGGCAATCACCCATCGGCCCGTTGTTGCAGGCAACCGCTGGAATCGCAAGCCCTTGCGGCCCATTTATACACCAATTTGCACGAAGGACGACCATGGAAGACGGTAAGAAGGCAGCCACGATGAGCGCAGAAAAGCAGAAGGCGCTGGCTGCCGCGCTCGCGCAGATCGAAAAGCAGTTCGGCAAGGGCTCCATCATGAAGATGGGTGACGCCGAGGTCGAGCCGGTCCAGGTCGTGTCGACGGGTTCGCTGGGGCTGGATGTGGCGCTGGGCGTTGGTGGCCTGCCGCGCGGCCGTGTGATTGAAATCTACGGTCCGGAATCGTCGGGCAAGACCACGCTGACACTGCAAGTGGTTGCCGAGATGCAGAAGCTGGGCGGCACTTGCGCCTTCATCGACGCAGAACATGCGCTTGACGTCACTTATGCCGATAAGATTGGCGTAAGTGTCCCGGACCTGCTGATCTCCCAGCCGGACACGGGTGAACAGGCTTTGGAAATTGCCGACGCGCTGGTGCGCTCGGGCTCGGTTGATCTGATCGTCATCGACTCGGTGGCCGCTCTGGTACCGAAGGCTGAAATTGAAGGCGAAATGGGCGATGCGTTGCCCGGCCTGCAGGCCCGTCTGATGAGCCAGGCGCTGCGCAAGCTGACCGGCACCATCAAGAAGACCAATTGCATGGTCATCTTCATCAACCAGATCCGCATGAAGATCGGCGTGATGTTTGGTTCGCCGGAAACCACCACGGGCGGTAACGCGCTCAAGTTCTACGCTTCGGTGCGTCTGGACATCCGCCGTATCGGCTCAATCAAGCGGGGCGACGACGTGGTCGGCAACGAAACCAAGGTCAAGGTCGTCAAGAACAAGGTGGCGCCGCCGTTCCGCGAAGCCATCTTCGACATCCTCTACGGTCAGGGCGTATCGCGCGAGGGCGAGATCATCGACCTGGGCGTGGAAGCCAAGGTGGTCGAGAAGTCTGGCGCCTGGTACAGCTACGGCGGCGAACGCATCGGCCAGGGCCGCGACAACTGCCGCGAATACCTGCGCGAGAACCCCGACCTTGCCCGTGAGATCGAGAACAAGGTCCGCGAGCAACTGGGCGTGACGCCGATGGGCGCCGTCGCAGTGGCCGAGGAAGTCGGAGAAGAGTAATTGGGTTGGCCGTCGGCGCAGATCGATGGCTCTATCGAGCTTCATACGCCTGCCGTTCCCCAACGGTGGGCGTTTTTCTTTGGAACCCGCTTCTTGAACGTCAAATCCGCATGCCGTTGCCACGTCAACCGTTATCGCTGAAGGCACGTGCGCTGGGCTATCTGTCTCGGCGCGAGCACAGCCGCGTCGAATTGCGCCGTAAGTTGGTCCCGCACGCCGAGTCCGCCGAGGAGGTCGACGCGCTGCTGGATTGGCTGGAGGGCGAAAACTGGCTCTCCAACACGCGTTTTGCCGAAAGCATGGTGCACCGCCGCGCGGGCCGCTACGGTACAGCGCGCTTGATGCAGGAGTTGAAAACGCATCAGCTCGGCGAAGAGACGCTGGGCGAGGTCAAGGCGCAACTGCAAAGCACGGAAGCAGTCCGGGCGAAAGCCCTGTGGGAAAAACGCTTCGGCCGCCCACCGGCCGACCTGGCCGAACGGGCCAAGCAGGTGCGATACATGATGGCGCGCGGATTCTCCCGTTCCGTAGTGTCGCGCATCATCGCAGGGGCGGATGAGCTGCTGGAAGATGGCGACATGTCGGACTGAACATCGACGATCTCGCAACAATTCAGGCGGACAATCCTCTTGTGTGCAGATTACGTGGGTTGCGCCTCATGCGATCGTTGCAACCACTTTCACACTGCATTGCAGCACGCGACCAGTCCGGTCGTGACGACGTGTTAAAATCCTGGCCTTTGATATCGCCCTCAATTTCGGTTGCAGGGCGGTAGTGTTCGTGTGTGGCGGCTGATGCGCTGCCGCATACGTCCCGTAGGCGATGCACGCGATCTGCGTGCGCCGCCTCCATCGGTCCTATCGGTCTGTCTGGTCCATGCCTCTGTCTGCTCCCCTCCCGCGCGCCATGCGCCACCGCCGTGCCATCACGGTCGAGGCCTATTTGCGGGAAGACGGCCTGTGGGACATTGAAGCGCGCCTGACCGACATCAAACCTCGCGATATCCCCCTGGCCAGCGGTGGCGTGCGCCCTGAAGGCGAGCCGCTGCATGACCTGTGGCTGCGCGTGACCATCGATACCCGCATGAACGTCGTGGATGCCGAAGCGTGTTCCGACTGGGTGCCGTATCCCACCCATTGCGACACGATTGGCCCGGCCTACCGAAAGCTCATCGGCCTGAACCTGATGAAGGGTTTTCGAAAGGCCTCGCGTGAGAGACTTGGTGGCGTGGCGGGCTGTACGCACCTGACCGAGCTCTGTGGTGTGCTGCCGACCGCTGCCATCCAGGCCTTCGCGGGCGACGTCTTCCCGGTGCGCGATAACTCCAATGACCTGCGACCGATCGAGCCCGGCGAAAAGCCGCCGTACCAACTCCACGGCTGCCATGCCCTGCATCTGGAGGGCGAGGTGGTCCGCAAGCATTACCCGCGCTGGTTTGCATACCAGCCCGAAGCCAAGATCCAACCGCCACCCACCGAGCTGTCGCCTGAGCCCTCGTCCTGAAGGGCACCGCGCTGTTCGCGTTTTCAATACTCATCACACTCACTCTGCCTAGCAAAGGAAACACGCATGAATATCCATGAGTACCAAGGCAAGGAAATCCTGCGCAAATACAATGTGCCGGTTCCGCGCGGCATTCCGGCCTTCTCGGTCGACGAGGCCATCAAGGCTGCTGAAACCCTGGGCGGCCCGGTGTGGGTCGTGAAGGCGCAGATTCATGCGGGTGGCCGTGGCAAGGGCGGCGGCGTGAAGGTTGCCAAGAGCATCGAGCAGGTCAAGGAATACGCCAGCAGCATCCTGGGCATGACGCTGGTGACGCACCAGACCGGTCCGGAAGGCAAGCTGGTCAAGCGCCTGCTGATCGAAGAAGGCGCGGACATCAAGAAGGAACTGTACGTGTCGCTGGTGGTGGACCGTGTGTCGCAGCAAGTGGCGCTGATGGCCTCGAGCGAAGGCGGCATGGACATCGAAGAAGTCGCCGAATCGCATCCGGAAAAGATCCACACGCTGCTGATCGATCCGCAAGCCGGTCTGCAAGACGCTCAGGCTGACGATATCGCCCGCAAGATCGGCGTGCCGGATGCTTCGATCGCGCAAGCCCGCCAAGCCCTGCAGGGCCTGTACAAGGCGTTCTGGGAAACCGACGCTTCGCAAGCTGAAATCAACCCGCTGATCCTGACCGGCGACGGCAAGGTCATCGCGCTGGACGCCAAGTTCAACTTCGACTCGAACGCACTGTTCCGTCACCCGGAAATCGTCGCCTACCGCGATCTGGATGAAGAAGACCCGGCCGAAATCGAAGCCTCGAAGTTTGACCTGGCTTACATCTCGCTCGACGGCAACATCGGCTGCCTGGTGAACGGCGCTGGTCTGGCCATGGCGACGATGGACACCATCAAGCTGTTCGGCGGCGAGCCGGCCAACTTCCTCGACGTGGGCGGCGGTGCCACCACCGAGAAGGTGACCGAAGCCTTCAAGCTGATGCTGAAGAACCCGGACGTGAAGGCCATCCTGGTCAACATCTTCGGCGGCATCATGCGTTGCGACGTGATCGCCGAAGGCGTGATCGCGGCGGCGAAGGCTGTGTCGCTGTCGGTGCCGCTGGTCGTGCGCATGAAGGGCACCAACGAGGACCTCGGCAAGAAGATGCTGGCTGACTCGGGTCTGCCCATCATCGCCGCAGACACGATGGCAGAGGCCGCCGAGAAGGTCGTGGCCGCAGCCGCCGGCAAGTAAGCCGCCCGCTGACCCAACCATACGCGAACGCGGGCGGCGCCTCGAAGTACCCAACCGTACGACGGCGCGGCTCGCTGCAACCAAGGATTACAGCATGTCGATTCTGATCAACAAAGATACCAAGGTCATTACCCAGGGGATCACCGGCAAGACCGGCCAGTTCCACACCCGCGGCTGCCGCGACTACGCCAACGGCAAGAACTGCTTCGTCGCCGGCGTGAACCCGAAGAAGGCCGGCGAAGATTTCGAAGGCATTCCCATCTACGCGACCGTCAAGGACGCCAAGGCGCAGACCGGCGCGACCGTGTCGGTGATCTACGTGCCGCCCGCAGGCGCCGCTGACGCCATCTGGGAAGCTGTCGAAGCCGAACTGGACCTGGTGGTTTGCATCACTGAAGGCATCCCCGTGCGCGACATGATGATGGTCAAGGACAAGATGCGTAAGGCCGGCAGCAAGACGCTGCTGCTGGGCCCGAACTGCCCGGGCCTGATCACACCGGACGAAATCAAGATCGGCATCATGCCGGGCCACATCCACCGCAAGGGCCGCATCGGCGTGGTGTCGCGCTCGGGCACGCTGACGTACGAAGCCGTGGGTCAGCTCACCGCGCTGGGCCTGGGCCAATCGTCGGCAGTCGGCATCGGCGGCGACCCGATCAACGGCCTCAAGCACATCGACGTGATGAAGATGTTCAACGACGATCCGGAAACGGACGCCGTGGTCATGATCGGTGAGATCGGTGGTCCGGACGAAGCCAACGCGGCTTACTGGATCAAGGACAACATGAAGAAGCCGGTGGTGGGCTTCATCGCTGGGGTGACCGCGCCTCCGGGCAAGCGCATGGGCCACGCCGGCGCGCTGATCTCGGGCGGTGCCGACACCGCGCAAGCGAAGCTGGACATCATGGAAGAGTGCGGCATCAAGACCACCAAGAACCCGTCGGAAATGGCAGCGCTGCTCAAGGCGATGCTGTAATCGACAAGGTTTGAGGTTGTGCGAGAACGGGGGCTTCGGCTCCCGTTTTTGTTTGATCGCGATGCAGCATGCGATCCGGGCACGACATGTGTATAAGCGGGCGAGAGGCTGCAAACCGAATCACTTTCCGCCAACCCCCAAGGACATCCTCGACAACACTATGGCGCTCACCTCAAGCGCATTCTGGTTCGCACTCGGCTCCATCATCCTGACCAACATCGTGCTGTCGGGCGATAACGCGGTCGTCATCGCGCTGGCCGCACGCAACCTGCCGAAGCGCCAGCAGAAGCAGGCCATTTTCTGGGGCAGCGCCGGCGCCATTGTGCTGCGCGTGGTGTTGACCGCGCTGGCCGTCAAGCTGCTTTCCTTGCCGTATTTGAAAACGATTGGCGCGGTGCTGCTGGTCTACATCGGCGTGAAGCTGCTCACGGATGCCGAAGACGAAGCCGCCGATCGCCATCAGCGCGACGGCCTGTGGCCTGCCATCCAAACGATTCTCATCGCCGACTTTGTGATGTCGCTCGATAACGTCGTTGCCGTGGCCGCCGCGGCCGAGAAGGGGCCGCCAGGCACGACGTTTCTGCTGCTGGTGCTGGGGCTTGGATTATCAGTGCCGTTGATCGTATTTGGCAGCACGTTGCTGGTGGGCGTCATGGCGCGCTTTCCCGTCATCATCACGCTCGGGGCGGCACTGCTTGGATACCTCGCCGGCGACATGCTGGTCACCGATCCGATCGATGCGGCGTGGTTCGAGCGCGCGGTGCCGTATGCGGACGTGGTGGTGGGGTGCGTTGGGGCGCTGCTGGTCGTGGGCGTCGGCCGGTGGCTGAGCCGGCGAACGTTGCGCCAGGCCTAGTCCGAACGAATCCCCTCGGAAGTAGGTGATGACGGGTTCTGTCCGGAATTCTGTCAAGAACGGTCAGATTTACGCCAGAAGTTTCGACAAAGCGCGCCAGTTTTTCCCCCGAAATATGGTGTGTGCCTTGGCATGGTCCGTGCACAGTGGCCTTCCAACAACAAAATGCCTTTTTGGGGAGAGGTCATGGGCTTCAAGCACAGCAAGGGAACATGGCGTCGGTCGGGCGGTTTTACGCTGATCGAGCTGATGATCGTGGTGGCGATTGTTGGGATTCTGGCGGCGATTGCGCTGCCGGCTTACAACAACTACATGGTCAAGTCGAAGTTGACGGAGGCGACGACCATGCTGGATGCGTCGCGGGTGTCGATCACTGAGGTTTACACGTCAAACGGCGGTGTCTTTCCGTCGCAGTCCTCGCCTCCGATCATCGTGCAGGCAGTGGCGAGCAATGCTGCTTATGTCACTGCGGTTCACTACAACGTTTCGGGGTCCAACGCTTCCGTGATCTTGACCCTGGGCCATACCGGAGTCAGTCAGATCGACAATGCGTATCTTGGCATGTTTGGTACCGGCCAAGCCGACGGCACTGTGACTTGGACCTGCGCGACGGCTAACGGTCCGAACACTCCGACGTACGGGTCGGGTGTTTCCGTGTCATCGATGTACCCATATCTGCCCGCAAGCTGCCAGAACTGAGTGGGAACGCACTTGTTGCGATGCGTAATCGTCGCTAATGACGCAGACACCGTGATCGCCGCATCAAGACCAGGTTTTCTTGATCCTGATGCGGCGATCGCCGTTTGACGGATCGGGAAACAGCGCAATGGAGAGGGACCTACGAGGGCGCCGGATGTTTCATGTTGAATGGTGGACTTCGGGGGCAAGTGTAATGACCCAGTGAAAACCTGCTCACGTCACAATGGAAGAAAAGACGATGAGC